>Ga0209382_10000674_pt1 | contig 55647 bp, 45 predicted proteins | sample SoiMetdeltSBSDD5_FD_187599 | JGI IMG/M metagenome (GOLD analysis project Ga0209382, IMG submission 187599) | Bulk soil microbial communities from a Populus tree surrounding site in Tennessee, USA - Soil MetaG P. deltoides SBSDD5 (SPAdes) (version 2) | ecosystem: Environmental > Terrestrial >...
TCGTCATCGGCTCCTGGAAGATCATGCTGATGTCGTTGCCGCGGATGTCGCGCATCGCGCCATCCGGCAGGGTGAGCAGCTCGATGCCGTTGAAGCGGATCGAGCCGGCGATCTTGCCGGGCGGCTCGGGGATCAGGCGCAGGATGGAATTCGCCGTCACCGATTTGCCGCAGCCGCTCTCGCCGACCAGCGCCAGCGTCTCGCCTTCCGCCATCTCGAACGAGACGCCGTCGACCGCGCGGTTGACGCCGTCCGGCGTGCGGAAATGCGTCTGCAGGTTCTCGACCTCGAGCAGCGGCATTCTGTTACAGCCTCTTGGCCATGCGCGGGTCGAGCGCGTCGCGCATGCCGTCGCCGACGAGGTTCACCGCCAGCACCGTGAGCGAGAGGAAGATCGCCGGAAAGAACACGATGTGCGGCTTGACCTGCCAGAGCGCCCTGCCCTCCGCCATGATGTTGCCCCACGACGGAATGATCGGCGGCGTGCCGGCGCCGATGAATGACAGGATCGCCTCGACGATCATCGCGCTGGCGCAGATGTAGGTCGCCTGCACGGTCATCGGCGCGAGCGTGTTGGGCAGGATGTGGCGCAGGATGATCATCGGCGTGCGGGTGCCGGCGGCGACCGCGGCGTCCACGAACGGCTGCTCGCGCAGCGACAGCACCACGCCGCGCACCAGGCGCGAGACCCGCGGGATCTCCGCGATCGTGATCGCCAAGATGACGTTCTGGACGCTGGCGCGGGTGAGCGCCATCAGCGCGATCGCGAGCAGGATCGGCGGGATCGACATCAGCCCGTCCATCACCCGCATGATGACGCCGTCGGCCCAGCGCACGAATCCGGAAACCAGGCCGATCGCCAAGCCGACGAGCGAGGCCGAGATCGCGACCGCGAGACCGACGGTGAGCGAGACGCGCGCGCCATAGACCACGCGCGAATAGATGTCGCGCCCCAGCATGTCGGTACCGAACCAGTAGAGCGCGGACGGATCGCGCGTCCGCCGGTGGGTGGCGAGCGCGCTCGGATCGACGGTCCACAGGTACGGCGCGAACACCGCCATCAGCACCATCAGCAGCAGCAGCACGCCGCCGATGGCGATGGTCGGATGCCGCCACACGAACCCGATGACGCCGCGGCGCCGCTTGACCGGCGGCAGCACGTCCGGCAGCGCCGGCGCCGCCGCAACGCTCTCCGGCATCGGGATTGCGGCAGCGGGCGGCGGGGTCATGTGCCACCTCGTGTTGCGCTGCCCTGGCTGGTCGCGAGACGAAGCGGCGCGGCTCCAGCGTGCCCTCCCCCTTCGCGGGGGCGGGAGCACGGTGTGCCGAGCCGCACCTCAGTGTGCTGCACCCATGGAGGTCGTCTGAGCCAGGAGCCGCGCATCAGTACCGGATCCTCGGGTCGAGCAGGGTGTAGACGAGGTCGATCGCGAGATTGACCAGCACGTAGACGAAGCTGAACAGGAGCACGACGCCCTGGATCACCGGATAGTCGCGGCGCAAAATCGCGTCGACCGTGAGGCGGCCGAGCCCCGGAATGGCGAACACGCTCTCGGTCACCACCACGCCGCCGATCAGGATTGCAATGCCGATCCCGATCACGGTGACGATCGGCACGGCGGCGTTCTTGAGCGCGTGCACGAACAGGATCGGCCTCTGCCCAAGACCCTTCGAGCGCGCGGTGCGGATGTAGTCCTGCTGCAGCACCTCCAGCATGCTGGCACGGGTGATGCGGGCGATCAGCGCCATGAAGGCGCAGCTCAGAGCGATCGCCGGCAGGATCAGGTTCTCGAGCCACGGCCACAGGCCGCGCGCGATCGGCGTGTAGCCCTGCACCGGCAGCCATTCGAGCTGCAGCGCGAAGAAGTAGGCGAGCAGGTAGCCGACCACGAACACCGGCACCGAGAAGCCGAACACCGCGAACGTCATGACCGCGCGATCGATGGCGGTGCCGGCCTTCCACGCCGCCAAGACGCCGATCGGCACCGCGATGGTGACGGCCAGCAGCAGCGTCACCACGGTGAGCGAGAGCGTCGGCTCGATCCGCTGCGCGATCATGGTGGTGACCGGCAGGTTGGTGAAGATCGAGCGGCCGAGATCGGCGCGAGAGAGCCGGCCGAGCCAATCCCAGAACTGCACCAGGAACGGCCGGTCGAGACCGAGGCTCTGGCGGATGCGCTCGACGTCGGCGGGCGTTGCCTGGTCGCCGGCGATCACGGCGGCCGGATCGCCGGGCGCGATATAGAGCAGGCTGAACACGAACAACGCGACCACCGCCATGACCGGGATGGTCGCCAGAATCCGCCGGACGATGTAGGCGAACATTGGAGAACTATAACATCGCGTGTCCCGCACGCGGTGCAGCGCGCAACGAGGCAGCCCTCAGCGATGCAGCACGGCAGGGCCTGCTCCCTCCGCCTTTACGGAGGCGGGCTGGGGAGGCGGGTAGCCGCAGACGCAGGAGCTTGTGACTACCCCCCTCCCTGTCCCTCCCCCACAAGGGGGCAGGGAACGCTGGAGCCGCTGCGCTCCGCAAAGGCTTGATGAGCGCCAGCGCCACGCAGCTTGCACTCATGCGCTCTTGCCGACGCCCCAGAAGAACGGCAGCGGCGCCTTCACGATCCCGGACACGTTCTTGCGCCAGGCCTGGTAGCCGAGGAAGAAGCCGGTGGGCGCAAACACCACGTGGTCGAGCGCGGCCTTGTTGAGGCGACGGATGGCGGCCTTCTCTTCCTCGAGGTTCTTGGCCTCGAACCAGGCGGTGACCTCCTTCTCGACCTCGTCGCTCTTCGGCCAGCCGAACCAGGCGCCGTCGCCGTTGGCGCGTACGGCCGTATAGGGCGCCGGATTGATGCAGTCGGCGCCGGCGTGCCAGGAGTGGAACATCGCCCAGCCGCCCTGGCCGGGCGGCGACTTCTGCGCCCGGCGCTGGCCGGTGGTGCCCCAATCGGTGGCGATGAAGTCGACGTTCATGCCGAGCCGCTTGAGCAGTTCGGCGGTCACATCCCCTTGCGCCTTGGTGACCGGCTGGTCCTGCGCCACCACGCAGGTCACCGGCTGGCCCGAGTAGCCGCTTTCGGCCAGCAGCTTCTTGGCCGCGTCGATGTCGCGCTTGCCCTTGAGGATCTCGCCGCCCTCCTCGGTGTAGAGCGCCGTCCCCGGCGTGAAGAAGCCGGGCAGCGGCTTCCACAGGTCGTTGTCATCGCCGACGATCGCCCGCATGTACTCCTCCTGGTTCATCGCCATGAGGACGGCGCGGCGCGCCCGCACGTCGTTGAACGGCGGATGCAGGTGGTTCATGCGGAAGGTGCCGATATTGCCGAGCGGATCGGCGATGTCCACCGCGACGTTGCGGTTGCGCTTGAGCACCGGCACGAGGTCGGCGATCGGGTTCTCCCACCAGTCGACCTCGCCGTTCTGCAGCGCCGCCGAAGCGGTCGCCGGATCCGGCATGATGATCCACTCGATGCGGTCGACCAGCATCTTCTTGCCGCCGGCGAGCCAGGACGGCGGCTCGTTGCGCGGCACGTAGCCGTCGAACTTCTCGAACACCGCCTTGGCGCCGGGCACCCACTCGCCGCGCACGAACTTCATCGGCCCGGAGCCGACATATTCCTCGATCTGCTTGAACGGGTCGGTCTTGGCGACGCGCTCGGGCATGATGAACGCGCAGTTCGAGTTGTTCTTGCCGAGCGCGAACAGCATCTTCGGGTACGGCTTCTTGAGCACCCACTTGAAGGTGCGGTCGTCGACCGCCGTGAGCTCGTTCTGGATCGCCTTGAGCATCAGGCCCATCGGGTCCCTGTTCGACCAGCGCGTGAGCGAGGCGACCACGTCCTTCGCCAGCACCGGTTCGCCGTCGTGGAACTTCAGCCCGGGACGCAGCTTGAACGTCCAGGTCAGGCCGTCGCTCGAGGTTTCCTCGGATTCGACCATCTGCCGCTGCGGCTGCAGCTTGTCATCGACCCCATAGGGCGTGTCCCACACCAGCGCGGAGGCGTTGCGGACCACGTACTGGGTCCCCCAGATCGGGTCGAAATTGGCGAGGTTCGCCTGCGGCACGAACTTGAGCGTGCGCGCGGCCGCGCCCTGCGCCACCGCCGGCGCGGCCAGCCGGCCGCTGATGGCGGCGAGCGCCCCGGTCGCCGCCAATCCTTTCAGAACTGTCCTGCGGTCCATGATGCCTCTCCTTACTTTTTCGTTGGATGCCTAGTCCCGGCCCACACTCTGCCAAATCCTTAGGCCATCGGTCTATACTGCCGAATGAGAAGGCACGAGCGTGGGGATAGGGTCTGCAATGGCCCTGCCCGGAGCAAGCGGCGTGCCATTCTTGCTGACGTAGAGGTGGGGGCCGGCGAAGCTCAGCGTCGCATCCCCGCAGGGATTCGCTGTCACGCCATCAATGCGCGCGCATCAGCGGTCCGAAATCTGAAACAGCCGTGCGTCCCACCAGACCGGCTCTGCCAAGCTCGTCGTGATTTTCCCGGCCGCGGGGTGGCCGGGATTGATCACGACATTGCGTTCGATGCGGGCGACAAAACTCGGCACCAGCAGTATTGCCGAGCGCGCGGTCTTGACCCATTGGGCACCGAACGCGCGCGACACCGACGGCTCCGATGTGTCCCATCCGGGCAGGTGGTCCTTGGTCACGGCCTCGTAGCTTGTTCCGTGCGGGACCGCGATTCGGATCCAGTGCTGGTTGGGCGGAAGCCGGCCATTGCCGCTGGCGAGTTTCTCCAGCATCGCAGCCGAGTAGGTTTCAGCCGCATAGATGACTGGCGTTTCCTTGGTATTCCAACGCCCAGGAAACAGGGCCGAACCGCGCGCGTCGTAGATCGGGAACTCGCCGTCGGGATCGCCGATGCGGAAGCAGTCGAGCGCACGGTCGAGGCGCTGTGGCATTCGCAGGCGATCAAGCGGCGGAGCCGTATTTCAGCCGCCCCAAAAGGTCCTCGACGGCGCGCGCGCCAACTTCAGTTCGGGTCGCCACATCGCGCGGAACTCGCCCACCCAGCAAAGGGTGCGGCTCGGCGAAAAATCGCTGCGCGGCCGCAGTCGAGCCCCAGACATCCGCCGCGAATGCAAACAGTCGCGCCAAGCGGACAACCTTGTCGCCCTCCTCGGCTGAAAGCCGCCGCTCGGGCGTGCGTTGCCGCCGCGCCAAAGTCGCCTTGGGAACGATGCGATTTCGCACCGCCGGTTCTCCGGGCGCGATCAATCCGCAAAGTCGATCGACGGCATCGACTCGCAGGCCGCGTGCTACGGCCTCCGCCAGATCGAGGGTGGTAAAACTGCGCAACTTCGCCTGCGGCTTGACGCCCAGCAAGGCGGCAACCTCGCGTGCCGCGATATCGGACATGCGGTCATCTCCGAACCATTTGGTACCAAATATAGTTCCATGTGAGCCGAAGGCAAGTACCCGAGCCGGCGTCCTTGGCCCACGGCGAGAAGGGCGGCGGCACAATGCGGGACGCGGTGCGTGAGTGAAAGAACGGAGGGGCTTGGATCAGGCGGCCCGGCCCACCGGCCGGAAAGCCGCCTTGTCGCGCGCGTGCCACCACTTGCCGGCGATGACGACGCCTTCGGAGACGATCTTCTTGTCCCCGGTCATGTGCTCGCCGACCACGTCGACATAGTCGAACTGCCCTTCCTGGATCGACAGGACGGTGGCGTCGCCGACCGAGCCCGGCTTGAAGCTGCCGAGCTCGGGCCGCTTGAGCGCGGTTGCGGCGTTGACCGTGGTGGCGGCGATCACCTCCTTGAGCGGCATGCCCATGCACAAGAATTTGGACAACGTCGTCACCTGGTCGAAGGCCGGGCCGTCGATGCACAGCGCGTGCACGTCCGACGAGATGGTGTCGGGATAGAAGCCGTTGGCGAGCATCGCGCGCGCGACCTGGAACGCGAACGAGCCCTTGCCATGGCCGACGTCGAACACGACGCCGCGCCCGCGCGCGCGCAACGCCGCGTCCTTGACCTTGCCCTGGCTGTCGACCGGAGTGTTGGGGAACGGGCGGAAGCAGTGGGTGAGGACGTCTCCCGGGCGCAGCTTGTCGACCACGTCCTCGTAGCGTGGCGGCGGGAAATCGAGGTGGCACATCAGCGGCAGCCCGGCGGCTTCCGCCGCCTGCAGCGCGATGTCGAGCGGCGCGATCCCCGACGTGCCGCTCGAATGGCGGCCGACCCGTACCTTGATGCCGATGATCACGTCGCGGTTGGCGTCCGCCACCGCCACCGCCTCGGCCGGCGCCATCAGGCGGAGCTCCTCGCTCTCGCCCACCATCACGGTCTTCGAGAACCCGTAGATGCCGGCGAACGACACGTGCAGGTAGGCGAGGATGCGGACCGCGCTCGGCTCGATCACGTGCTTCCGGAAGCCAGCGAAGTTACCCGGACCCGCGCTGCCGGTGTCGATCGCGGTGGTGACGCCGCTGGTGCGGCAAAACTCCTCGGCGTCGATGCCGAGCGAGGTGCCGCCCCAATAGACGTGGGTGTGCAGGTCGATCAGGCCCGGCGCGACGATGTAGCCGGAGACGTCGCGTACTTCCGTCCCCGGGTCAGCCGGAACGTTGGTGCCGATCTTGGCGACCTTGCCGCCCGTGAAGGCCACGTCGGCGACGCCGTCGTGGCTTTGCGACGGATCGATGACGCGGCCGCCCTTGAGGATCAGATCGAATGGCATTTGCGCTCCTACCTTCGAGCCGTTGCTATCAGCCGCTACTCCTGCGCTGTCATCGTCCGCGAAAGCGCACGATCCGGTAACCGGCTCCATAGTCGGTGCTTACTGGATGCCCGCTGCCGCGGGCATGACAGCTCGGTGTTCCAGTGCGCCTTCATTGCGCCAGCGCCGCGAGCTTGCGCGGCGCGGTCATGCGGTAGCTGCGCTTGACGATGACCGCGACCTCGTCCCAGTCCGGCCTTCGGTCGAGCCGCACGCCGATCCAGCCCTTGTGTCCGACATAGGGCGGCACGAAGAACCGTTCGGGATCGGCGCCGACCAAAACCATCTGGCTCCCGGGCGGGGCCTTGCACCAGATCGAGACGCGGCCGTCGCCGCGCTTCTCCATGGCAAAGATCTTGTCGCGCACGCGGAACGTGGGATCGCCCCAGGTCTCCTTCTCGATCGCCTCCGGAAGCGCGAGGCAGATCGCACGCAGCCGATCGGTCGGTCGGCGCGCCATGCGCGTCACTCCGGCTCGACCGCACCGGTGCGCTCGACGATCATGCGATACTGGTCGGGCTGGCGGTGCCTGGCGAAGTTGAAGATTGTCGACTTGTAGGAGCGGCCGAGGTCGAGGTCGCAGCGCGCCACCACCAGCTCGTCATCAAGGGTGAGCGCCTGCGCCACCACCTCGCCGGTCGGCGCGATGATGGCCGAGCCGCCGATCAGCTCGCAGCCCTCCTCGACGCCGCACTTGGCGACCCCGACCACCCAGGTGCCGTTGGCATAGGCGCCGGCCTGCATCGACAGCTTGTTGTGGAAGTCGGAGAGCCGGTCGTGATCGGGCGATGGCGGGTTGTGGCGCGGCGTGTTGTAGCCGAGCAAGACCATCTCGACGCCCTGCAGCCCCATCACCCGGTAGGTCTCCGGCCAGCGGCGGTCGTTGCAGATGCACATGCCCATGAGCCCGCCCGTGGTGCGCGTCACCGGCCAGCCGAGATTGCCGATCTCGAAATACCGCTTCTCGAGGTGCTGAAACGCGCGCCAGGGCTCGTGCTCGGCGTGGCCGGGCAGATGGATCTTGCGGTACTTGAGCGCGACCGCGCCGGATCGGTCGACGATGATCGAGGTGTTGAAGCGGCGCGTGCGCGCACCCTCCTCTACCAGCTCCGCGAAGCCGAGATAGAAGCCGATGCCGAGCGCCTGCGCCTCGTTGAACAGCGGCGCGGTCTCATTCGACGGCATCTCGCGCTCGAAGAACGTGTCGATCTCCTCCTGGTCGGTCATCCACCAGCGCGGAAAGAAGGTGGTGAGCGCAAGCTCCGGAAACACCACCAGGTCGCAGCCGTGCTCGGCGGCCTGGCGCAGGAGCGCGAGCATGCGCTTGACCACGTCGGCGCGGCTGTGCGCGCGCTGGATCGGCCCGAGCTGGGCGGCGCCGACGGTGACGATGCGGCTCATGCGGCGGTCTCCATTGCGACCTCTTCGGCGCGCCGGCCGACGATCGAGGCATAGACGTCCGGATCGGTCGCGCCCTCGGTGCCGATGCACAGCACCCGCGATTGCGCGTCGAGCCGCAGCGCTGCGCGCATCGCCGGGTCGGCTGCCGCGATCCGGAATCCGGCGAGACCCGCCACGCCGGACTCGCCGCCGACGATGCCGAGGACCGCAAGATCGCGCATGGTACGCGCCGCTGCCTCGTCGGGAATCGCCATGAAGGCATCAGCGCCGGGCCCGAGAATCCTCCAGGCGACGAGCGAAGGCTCGCCGCAGGCCAGTCCCGCCATGATGGTATCGAAGTCGCCCGCGATGGTTCTGAACGCGCCGGCCTCGGCGCTCGCGAACAGGCATGCGGCCCGATCGGGCTCGACCACCACGAACACCGGTCGGCTCGGCCCCTGCGCCTCCCAGAACCAGGAGAGCAGACCCGCGGCGAGGCCGCCGACGCCGCCTTGCGCGAACACGTGGGTGGGCGCTGCCCCCTGCTCCAGGGCTTCGCCGACCACAACCGAATAGCCCTGCATGACCTCACACGGCACCTGCTCGTAGCCGGGCCACGAGGTATCCGAAACGATCTGCCAACCGTTCTGGCGCGCGGCTTGCGCGCACAGCCGCAGCGTATCGTCGTAGACGCGGCCGGCACGCACGACCTTCGCGCCGAGCAGCGCGATCGCGTCCGCGCGACCCGGGCTCACGGTCTCGTGCACGTAGATCACCGCTTTGGCGCCGACGCGCTGAGCGCCCCAGGCAACCGCGCGGCCGTGGTTGCCGTCGGTCGCGCAGGCGACCGTCAGGGTCGCGGGATCGCGCTCCCGTGCGAACCGTTCGACCGCATAGGCGCCGCCCAGCGCCTTGAAGCTCTTGAGGCCGAACCTGCGGCCTTCGTCCTTGTAGAGAACCTCGCCGACACCGGTCTCGCCGGCCAGCGAGCTCAGCCGCAGCAACGGCGTCGGCGCGTAGCCGGGCCAAGTCGCGATCGTGGACCAAGCCTTGCGGCCGTTCTCGATCGACAGGATCGCGCGCTCGTCCGGCCCGTAGGGCGTGGCGCGATCGCATTGCGCGTTGGTCAGGAATTGCGCCGGGAAACTCGCGAAACCCATGGGTTCGATCGTGCGGCGGATGCGCGCGCGCGGTCAAGCCGCCCGCTCGGCCGCCGCATTCCCGCCGGCAGCAGGTGCGTGTGCTTGCAGCCCCGCTTGCAGGCGGCCGAGCAACCACTCGACCTCGGCGACCGATTCCGGCGACAGGCGGCTCGCGGGCTTGCGCTGCGCATCGGACGCGATCACGCCGCGGCGCTTCAAGACGTATTTGCGGACCGCAAGCCCGATGCCCGGCTGCTGCTCGTAGCGCAGCAGCGGCAGGTGCAGGTCGAACAGATCGTGCGCGGCCGCGCGCTCGCCGGCGCCGATCAGCCGCACTAGCTCGACCAGCATCTCCGGGAATGCAAATCCGGTCATGGCGCCGTCGGCGCCGCGCTCGAGCTCCTGCGGCAGGAACAGGCCGCCGTTGCCGCACAGGATGCTGATGCGCCGCATCGCGCCTTCGGCGATGAAGCGGCGCACCGCCGTGATCTTGTCGAGGCCGGGCCAATCCTCGTGCTTGAGCATGACGCACGCAGGATTCTCATCGACGATGCGGCGGATGACGCCGGGCGCGAACACGACGCCGCTGGCGTAGGGGTAGTCCTGGATGACGAACGGCACATCGCGCCCGATGGCGTCGGCGGCGTTGACGTAGTAGGCGGCGAGCTGATCGTCGGTCTTCACGCTCGCGGGTGGCGCGATCATGACACCGGCTGCGCCTGCATCCATGACGTCCTTGGTCAGCGCCGCCATCGGGGCGAGGCCGGGGGCCGAGACACCCACCAAAACGGGAACTTTGGCACGCCGGACCACCTGACGTGTCAGCGTCACCGATTCCGCGTGCGTGAGCTTCGGCGCCTCGCCCATGATGCCGAGCACGGTGATGCCGGCCACGCCGCAGCCGACATAGAAGTCGACCAGCCGATCGAGGCTGGTCGCATCGACGGCGCCAGCGTCGGTGAACGGCGTCGCGGCGATGACGTAGACGCCTCTGGCATCGGCATCGAGTAGCTTCGTCGCCATTCCGGCCCACCTATTCGCCTTTGTCCGTTGCACTGCTATAGAGGGCGGCAAGGCTTCGATCAACAAACGCTCTTCTTGAGGAGACTTTCATGAGGCGACCGGTGCTGCTCGCGGCCGCGGGCCTGCTCTTGTCCACGTCCTTGCTGGCCGGCCAAGACATGCGCACCGCGGTCGACGGCACCTTCGCGCCGCATGCGATGCCGAGCCTCGCCGGCGGCTACGAGGGCTTCAACATCGATCTCGCCAACGAGATCGGCAAGCGCATGAAACGCAAGGTCACGATCGACGCCACGCAGTTCTCCGGCATCCTGCCGGCGCTGCAGGCTGGAACCTACGATTTCGTCGCCGCGCCGACCACCGTCACCAAGGAGCGCGCCGACAACCTCTTGTTCACCGAGGGCTATCTCAACACCGACTTCCAGTTCCTGATCAAGAAGGGCGCGCCCAAGATCAACAAGCTCGAGGACCTCAAGGGCAAGACGGTGTCGGTGAACAAGGGTTCTGCCTACGACTCGTGGGCGCGCGGCCTGGAAGCGCAGATCGGCTGGAAGGTCGAGTCGTTCGGCACGCAGACCGACGCCGTGCAGGCGGTGCTCGCCGGTCGCGCCGACGCCAACGTCGCCGGCAACACCGTCGTCGCCTGGGCGGTCAAGAACAATCCGCAGCTCGAATTGTCCTACCTGCACTCGACCGGGCTGGTATGGGCGGCGCCGATGCGCAAGGACTCGACCGAGCTGCGCAAGCAGATCGAGAACGCCATCGAGTGCATGAAGCTCGACGGCACGATCGCGAAGATGCACGAGAAGTGGTTCGGCACCAAGCCGGCGCCCGAGTCGGCGGCGGTGAAGGTATTCCCCGGTTACGGCGTGCCCGGCATGCCGGGCTACGACCCGACCGAGCACACGCCGTCGTGCGATTGACGGCATCGGCCGATGACCTCACCACTCGTCATGGCCGCGCTTGTCCCGGCCACCCACGTCTTGCTTGCCGCGTGGCCAAGGGAAGAAAGACGTGGATGCCGGCACAAGGTTCATGCCCGGGCCGGCCAAAAGGCCGGACCCGGGTGCCGGGCATGACGGAGGACAGAGGTCGGTGACGTCGGTATGAGGCGATGACGACCGAGCGGCCGCCGATCCTGGAGATTCGCGGCCTGCGCAAGAGCTTCGGCCATACCGAGGTGCTGTGCGGCATCGACCTTGCGGTGCGGCCGCAGGAGCTGGTGTTCATCATCGGACCGTCGGGATCGGGCAAGAGCACGCTGCTGCGCTGCTGCAACCGGCTGGAGGAGCCGACCGGCGGGTCGATTTGTATCGAACAGATCGACGTGATGGCGGCTTCGACCGACATCAACGCCATGCGCCGCAAGATCGGCATGGTGTTCCAGTCGTTCAACCTCTATCCGCACATGACGGCGCTCGGAAACGTCACGCTGGCGCTGCGCAAGGTGGTCGGCCAATCGCGCGCCGAGGCGGAACGGACCGGCATGGCGGCGCTCGAACGGGTCGGGCTTTCGGCCAAGGCGAGATCCTATCCGGCCGAGCTCTCGGGCGGACAGCAGCAGCGAGTCGCGATCGCGCGCGCGCTCGCGCTCGAGCCGACGATCATGCTGTTCGACGAGCCGACCTCGGCGCTCGATCCCGAGCTGGTCGGCAGCGTGCTCGCGGTCATGCGCGAGCTCAAGGACGGCGGCATGACCATGCTGGTGGTGAGCCATGAGATGCGATTTGCGCGCGACGCCGCCGATCGCGTGATCTTCATGGACCACGGCCGCATCGTCGAGCAAGGTCCGCCGGCGCAACTGTTCGCCGACGCGCGCGAACCGCGCACCCAGGCCTTTCTGGCCGAGCTCACGCGCTGAGCGGCGCCATGGACGCCTGGTCGCGTTTCCTCGACACCTTCTTCAAGCGCGAGCTGATCGAGCAGTACCTGCCGTCGATCCTGAAGGGGATGCTGGTCACGGTCGAGATCGCGTTGGCCGTGGTGATCACCGGCATCGCGCTCGGGCTCGCGCTGGCGGTGGTGCGCGCGTGGCGGCTGCTGCCGGTCAATGCGCTGATCGTGGTGTTCGTCGATGCCTTCCGGGCGCTGCCGCCGCTGGTTCTGGTGCTGCTGGTGTTCTTCGGCTTGCCGAACGTCGGCATCAACCTCCCCTCGTTCGCCGTGCTGTGGGTCGTGCTGTCGCTGGTGCTGGCGGCGTTCGCCGAGGAGATTTTCTGGGCCGGCATCCTTTCGGTGCCGAAGGGGCAATGGGAGGCCGCGCGCTCGACCGGCTTCGGCTGGCTCGCGACCCTGATCTACATCGTGCTGCCGCAAGCGGTGCGGCTCACCGTTCCGCCGCTCACCAACCGCACGGTCGCGATCACCAAGAACACCGCGCTCGGCACCGTCATCGGCGTGCCCGAAATCCTCAATCAGGCCACCACCGGACAGTCCTTCTCCGGCAACGCCACCCCGCTGATGATGGGCGCCATCGCCTATGTGGTGCTGTTCATCCCGGTGGTGGCGCTCGGCCGCTTCCTCGAGACGCGCTTTGCGTGGCGGAGGGCCTGAATGGACGCCCTGCTGCAGCAGTTCTTCAACCTGGAGATCATGGCCAAGGCGTTGCCGCTGGTGCTTGCCGGGCTGCGCCAGACCGTCGTGCTGTGCCTCGTGGTCATTCCGCTCGGCCTTGCCGGCGGACTGCTGTTTGCGCTGGTATCGCTGAGCTCCTCGCGCGCCACACGCTGGAGCATGATCGCGGCAATCGACTTCTTCCGCGCCATTCCGCCCCTGGTGCTGCTGATCTTCGTCTATTCCGGCCTGCCGTTCGCCGGCATCCGTCTGTCGCCGCTCGCCGCGGTCGCGGTCGCGTTCTTCCTCAACACGTCGAGCTACTACGGCGAGATCTACCGCGCCGGGATCGAGAGCGTCGCCCGCGGCCAATGGGACGCCGCGCGCTCCACCGGGCTGACCGTCGCCCAGACGCTTGCCTCCGTGGTGCTGCCGCAGGCCATCCGCAACGTGCTGCCGGATCTGGTCTCCAACACCGTCGAGGTCGTGAAGCTGACCTCGATCGCGAGCGTGGTGGCGCTGCCGGAGCTGCTCTATTCGGCCGACATGGCCCGCTCGATCACGTTCAACACCTCGCCGATCGTGTTGGCGGCCGCCATCTATCTGGTCATGCTGTGGCCGGTGGTGCGGCTGGTGAGCCGCATGGAGCGGCGCATCGCATCGTGAACCATCTCCGCCGTCATGCCCGCGCTCGTCGCGGGCATCCACTGTTTTGCCCTGCAAGCCCCAACAAAGAAAGACGTGGATGGCCGGGACAAGCCCGGCCACGACGATGCAGAATGGCCGATCTGATCGACACCCTTCCCGCCGGAGAAAATCGTGCCTCGCATTCTACGCATTGCCGCCGCCCAGATCGGCGCCATCCAGAAAGCCGACAGCCGCCAGGTCGTCGTCAAGCGCATGCTCGACCTCCTGGACCAGGCGCACGCCCAGGGCTGCGGCCTTGTCGTCTACCCGGAGCTGGCGCTCACCACGTTCTTTCCGCGCTGGTACATGACCGACCAGACCGAGGTCGATTGCTGGTTCGAGCGCGAGATGCCGAACGCAGCGACGCGCCCGCTGTTCGAGAAAGCCGCCGCCTACCGCGTCGGGCTGTCGTTCGGCTACGCCGAGCTCACTCCCGACGGCCACCATTTCAATACCTCGATCCTCGTCGACCGCGACGGACACATCGTCGGCAAGTACCGCAAGGTGCACTTGCCCGGGCATTCCGAATACGACCCGCAGCGCGCGTTCCAGCACCTGGAGAAGCGCTACTTCGAGCCCGGCGATCTCGGCTTTCCGGTCTGGCGCACGATGGACGGCATCGTCGGGATGTGCATCTGCAACGACCGCCGCTGGCCGGAGACCTACCGGGTCATGGGGTTGCAGGGCGTCGAGCTGATCGTGCTCGGCTACAACACCCCGTCGGTCAACTCGCAGAAGGCGAGCGAGGGGCCGCAGATGCGCACCTTCCATCACCGCCTGTCGCTGCAGGCCGGCGCCTACCAGAACTCGACCTGGGTGGTGGCGACCGCGAAATGCGGCGTCGAGGACGGCCACCCGCTGTTCGGCCACAGCGCGATCGTCAATCCGGACGGCGAGATCGTCGCCGAGGCGAAGACCGAAGGTGACGAGCTGGTGATCGCCGACTGCGACCTCGACGCGACGGTGTTCGGCAAGGAAACGATCTTCGACTTCAAGCGTCACCGCCGCGTCGAGCACTACGGCCGCATCACCAGCCAGACCGGGGTGATCCTGCCGCCGTGATGGGCAATGACCGCGCGCCATGCTGCAGCGTCATTGCGAGCGGAGGGCGAGGCAATCCAGGCAGCGGCCGCGTTCTGGATTGCGTCGTCGCTGGCGCTCCTCGCAAAGACGGCGTGGGCGCGAGTGCTACGCCCGTGCCAGCCGCACCGCGCCGAGCGCCATCGTGACCGCGGCCTGCGTCGGGTCGATCACCGGCACCTCGAGCGCCTGCTCGAGCGGACGGCGGTGGCGCGCCATCCCGGCGCAGCCCATGATGATGGCGTCGGCGCCATCGCGCTCCTTGAGCTCGCGGCCGACCGCGATCATGCGGTCGAGCGTCTTGTCGCCCGACGCCGTCTCGGCGACCGACATTTCCAGCGGCCGCTCGCCCGCGAGCCGGTCGATCAGGCCCATCTGGCGCAGGTAGCGGACGTGGCGCGCGATCGACCGCTGGCGGACGGCGATGACGCCGAAACGCTCGGCGCGCGCCAGCGCGGTGAGCACCCCGCACTCGGCAATGCCGAACACCGGCCGCGTGGTGCCCTCGCGGCAGACATGCAGGCCGGGGTCGCTGTAGCAGGCGATGACGAAGGCATCGGAGGCGTTGTCGGCCTCGACCATCCGCCGCAGCGGCATGGTGACGATCTCGGCATCGGCCTGGGTCTCGACGCCGAACGGCCCTTCATGAAGCGTCGAGCAGACGATCTCGGGGCCGTCGGCAAAGCGCAACGGCTCGAGCGCCGCGCTCATGGCCTCGGTCACGGCCTCGTTCGAGTTGGGGTTGATGACCCGGATGCGTGCGCGCCCATCGTCCATCTTAAGGATTTCCGTCGTGGCCGGGCTTCTCCGGCTATCCACGCCTTTGATCGCTGACTAGGCTACTTTAAAGCCGTGGAAGCCTGGAACAAGTCCGGGCACGACGGCGGCCGGAGACAAGCAAATCATGGAAGAAGCTTTCGACCTGGTGATCCGCGGCGGGACGGTGGCGACCGCGAGCGACGTGATGGCGGCCGACGTCGGCATCCGCGGCGAGACCGTCGCGGCGCTCGGGCAGGGGCTGGCGCGGGCGGGCCGCGAGATCGATGCCCGCGGCAAGCTGGTGCTGCCGGGCGGCGTCGATCCGCATGCCCATATCGAGCAGCTCTCGGCCGCCGGCCTCGTCAATGCCGACACGTTCGAGAGCGCCACCACCGCGGCGGCGTTCGGCGGCACGACCAGCGTCATCTGCTTTGCGGCCCAGCACGTCGGCATGAACCTCAAGACCGTGGTCGAGGACTATCACCGGCTCGCCGATCGTGGCGCCATCATCGACTATGCCTTCCACATGATCCTCGCCGACCCGACCGAGGACGCGCTCAAGCAGGTGCCGGCGCTGGTCAAGGCCGGGCATGCGTCGCTGAAAGTATTCATGACCTACGACCGGCTGCGCATCGACGACGAGCAGTTGCTCGACGTGCTGGCGACCGCGCGCGAGAACCGCGCGTTCGTGTGCGTGCACGCCGAGAACCACGGCATGATCACCTGGATGTCGAAGCAGCTGCTCAAGGGCGGCAACACCGCGCCGAAATATCATTCGATTTCGCACCCGCGTGTTTCTGAAGCGGAAGCGATCACCCGCCTGATCGCCTGCGCGGCCCTGGTCGACCAGCCGATCATGGTGTTCCACGTCTCGACCGCGCAAGGCGCCGCCGTCATCCGCCAGGCGCGCGGACAAGGCCTCAAGGTGTTCGCCGAAACCTGTCCGCAGTACCTGTTCCTGACCAAGGCCGACCTCGACAAGCCGGGGCACGAAGGTGCGAAGTGGATGTTCAGTCCGCCGGCACGGGAGAAGTCGGACCAGGAGGCGCTGTGGCAGGCGCTCGGGCTCGGCGATCTGCAGCTGGTCTCGTCCGATCATGCGCCCTACGCCTACGACAAGACCGGCAAGTTCGCGGCCGGCAAGAACCCGACCTTCAAGCAGATCGCGAACGGCATGCCGGGGCTGGAGGCACGGCTGCCGCTGTTGTTCGACGCCATGGTGTCAAAAGGGCGGTTCGATCTCTGCCGCTTCGTCGAGTGGACCGCGACCGCGCCGGCCAAGCTCTATGGCCTGCATCCCAAGAAGGGCTCGATCGCGATCGGCGCCGATGCCGACATCGCGGTCTGGGACCCGAAGAAGCGGGTGACGTTCAGCGACGCGACCGTGCGCGACCGCGCCGGCTACTCGCCGTGGGTCGGGCGCACCGTGAAGGGCTGGCCGATCACGGTGCTGCGGCGGGGCACGGTGATCGTGGAGAGCGGCGCGCTCACCGCCAAGCCCGGCAGCGGGCGCTTCCTGCCGCGCGAGGCCGGACCCGCCGCCGAACCTTTGGGCAGGACGTCGCCGGAATTCGACCCGCGGTCGAATTTCAACGCCAGGCTCGGCGGCGGCAAGGCCCGTTGACGCAAGGCCCGGCCGCGGGGCTTCCGCAGCCGGCCACCCTGTGCAAAGGTCCGGCCGCCCAAGGCCCAAGGTAACCTCGTGAGCGAGCAGTCCGACATCCGCATGGCCGTCGACATCGGCGGCACCTTCACCGATATCGTCCTCGACCGCGGCGACCGGCGGGTGACCCGCAAGGTCCTGACGACGTCGAGCAGGCCGGAGCAAGGCGTGCTGGAGGGCGCGCGGCTGGTGCTGGGCGACGCCGGGCTGCATTTCTCCGACATCGACGTCTTCATCCACGGCACGACGCTCGCGACCAATGCGATCATCGAGCGGCGCGGGGCGCGCACCGCGCTGATCGCCACGGAAGGCTTCCGCGACGTGCTCGATATCGCCAACGAGAGCCGCTACGACCAATACGACCTCACGATCGAGAAGCCGAAGCCGCTGGTGCCGCGCGCACTGCGCGTCACGGTGCCGGAACGCGTCGACGTGCACGGCGCCGTGCGCCTGCCGCTCGATGAGGCGGCGGTCGAGGGGCAGATCGGCTTCCTGCGCCACAACGGCATCGCGAGCGTCGCGATCTGCTTCATGCACTCCTACGCCAATCCGGAGCACGAGCGGCGAGCAGGAACGATCCTCGCCCGAGCGATGCCGGAGCTGTCGATCACGCTGTCATGCGAGGTCTGTCCGGAGATCCGCGAATACGAGCGCACCTCGACCGCGGTCGCCAACGCCTATGTGCAGCCGCTGATCGACGGCTACCTTGCCCGCATGGACGAGGCGCTGCGGCACGAGCAGTTCCGCGGCGCCATCTATCTGGTCACCTCAGGCGGCGGCCTGACCTCGATCGAGACGGCGCGACGCTTTCCGGTCCGCCTGGTCGAGTCGGGACCGGCTGGCGGCGCGATCTTCGCCGCCGAGATCTCGGCGCGCGCCGGCGAGCGCAAGGTCGTCTCCTTCGACATGGGCGGCACCACCGCGAAAATCTGCCTGATCAGGGATTTCGAGCCGCAGAGCGCCCGCCTCTACGAGGTCGATCGCGCCGCGCGCTTCCTCAAGGGCAGCGGCCTGCCGGTGCGCATCCCGGTGATCGAGATGGTGGAGATCGGCGCCGGCGGCGGCTCGATCGCCAAGATCGACGCGCTCAAGCGCGTCACGGTCGGGCCGGAGAGCGCGGGCTCGGAGCCGGGCCCCGCCTGCTACCGGCGCGGGGGCGAGCGCCCGACCGTGACCGACGCCGACGTCGCGCTCGGCCTGATCGATCCGGACGCATTCGCCGGCGGCACCATCGCGCTCGACCCCGAGCTGGCGCGCAAGGCGCTGAGCGATGATGTCGGCGCGCCGCTCGGGCTCAGTGCCGAGACCGCCGCCTATGCGGTGCACGAGATGGTGTGCGAGAACATGGCGAGCGCCGCGCGCGTGCACGCGGTCGAGCGCGGCGCGACCGTCGGCGAGCACGCGCTGATCGCTTTCGGCGGAGCGGCACCGCTGCATGCCGCGCGCGTCGCCGAGAAGATCGGCGTCGCGCGCGTGATCGTGCCGCCGAATGCCGGCGTCGGCTCGGCCATCGGATTCCTGTCGTCGCCGATCTCCTACGAGATCGTGCGCAGCCGCCACGTGCGCCTCGACCGCTTCGAGGCCGAGGCGGTCTCGACCATGCTGGCCGAGATGGCGCGCGAGGCGCACGCCTTGGTCGCTCCGGGCGCGCGCGGCGCGCCGCTGACCGAACGGCGGCTCGCCTACATGCGCTATGTCGGGCAGGGCCACGAGATCACCGTGCCGCTGCCGGTGCGCGGGCTGACCGCGCCGGATGCGGCGGTGCTGCGCGACGCATTCGAACGGGAATACGCCGAGCTGTTCAGGCGCCCGATCCCCGGGGCGGCGATCGAAGCCTTGAGCTGGTCCGTGCTGGTTACGACCCCGGCCCGACGTCCGCAGCCGGCCGCGGCCGTGGCCGAGCAGCGCACGCCGCCGCCCAACGGAACCCGCACGGTCTTCGAAGGCCGCGCCGGCCGCCGCATCGAGGTGCCGTTGCACCGCCGCGAGCACCTGCAGCCGGGGGTGCGCGTGCGCGGCCCGGCATTGATCGCGGAGGACGAGACCTCGACCTTCGTCTCGGCGAGCTTCGACGCGCGCATCGACGCCGCCGGGTGTATCGTCATGGACCGCAAGACGAGCTGAAGATGATGGAGCCGATGAACCAACGTCTGTCATCCCGGCCGAGCGAAGCGAGAGCCGGGATCCAATGTGTCTCGGCGTCAACGGTTCGATCGCTGCGCCGAGGTACCTGGATCCCGGATCGCCGCCTTCGGCGGCGTCCGGGATGACAACCTTTGAGAGCTCGATCATGCATGCTTCCAACGACGCCGGCCTCATCGATCTGCAGATCATGTGGAACCGCCTGATCGCGGTGGTGGAGGAGCAGGCGCAGGTGCTGATGCGCACCGCGTTCAGCCCGATCGTGCGCGAGTGCGGCGACCTCTCGGCCGGCGTCTTCGACCTCAAGGGCCGCATGCTGGCGCAGGCCGTCACCGGCACCCCCGGCCACGTCAACTCGATGGCCGAGTCGGTCAAGCACTTCATCCGCCATTTCCCGATCGAGACCATGAAGCCGGGCGATGCCTTCATCACCAACGACCCGTGGATGGGCACCGGCCACCTCAACGACTTCGTCGTGACCACGCCGGCGTTCAAGAACGGCCGCTGCGTGGCGCTGTTCTCCTGCACCAGCCACCTGATGGACATCGGCGGCATCGGCTTCGGACCGGACGCGACCGACGTGTTCATGGAAGGCCTCTACATTCCGATGCTCAAGCTGATCGACCAGGGCAACGTGAACGAGACCCTGATGGCGATGATCCGCTCCAACACGCGGCTGCCGATCGACACCGAAGGCGACACCTATTCGCTCGCGGCCTGCAACGACGTCGGCGCCAAGCGCCTGGTCGAGATGATGGACGAGTTCGGGATTGAGACGCTCGACACGCTCGCCGAGCACATTTGCGCCCGCTCGCGCGCGGCCGTGCTGGAGGAGATCCGCAAGCTCCCGCGCGGCACCTGGCACAACACGATGACGCTCGACGGCTACGACAAGCCGGTGATGCTCGCCGCGGCACTGACGGTGTCGGATGACGGCATCCACGTCGACTATACCGGCACGTCGGAGCAGTCGCGCTACGGCATCAACGTGCCGATGTCCTACACGACCGCCTACACCGTGTTCGGCCTCGGCTGCGTGGTGGCGAGCAAGATTCCCAACAATGCCGGCTCGCTGGCGCCGCTGACGGTCTCGGCGCCACCGGGCGCGATCGTCAATGCGCCGAAGCCGGCACCGGTCTGCATCCGTCACGTCATCGGGCAAATGCTGCCCGACGTGGTGTTCGGCTGCCTGCGCCAAATCATCCCCGAGCGCGTTCCGGCCGAGGGCACGTCATGCCTGTGGAACCTCAACGTGCGCGGCGAGACGCAGTCGGGCAGCGGCGGCAACTACGGCTTCACCATGGCGGTCACCTCGAACGGCGGCACCGGCGCGCGCGCGGACAAGGATGGGCTCTCGGCCACCGCCTATCCGAGCGGCGTGCGCGGCACGCCGGTTGAGATCGCCGAAAGCCAGACGCCGCTGATCTTCTGGCGCAAGGAGCTGCGGCCCGATTCCGGCGGTGCCGGGCGCACCCGCGGGGGCCTCGGCCAGATCATCGAGATCGAGAGCGGCATCGGCCGCCCGTGGGAAATCCTCGCGGCCTTCGATCGCATCGATCACCCGCCGCGCGGACGCGACGGCGGGCGCGACGGCGCCGCCGGCTATCTGGGCCTCAAGTCCGGCCGCAAGCTGCGCGGCAAGGGCTTCCAGGAGATTCCGCCCGGGGACCGCATGGTCGCGCTCACCCCGGGCGGTGGCGGCATCGGCGAGCCGAAGCAGCGCGCGCCCCGACAGGTGGCGGGCGATCTTGCCGACGAGATGATTTCGCCGCGGGCCGCACAGGAGGTTTACGGCTTCGCGCTTCCGGCGGAGTGAGCGATGTCGCGCGCGCGGGCGACGCGTCTTGCGCCGGCGGCATGGCGGAATACGCTTGGAGCCATTCCGCCCCACGGCTACGGCCGCCCCAGGCCAACATATGGGGAGAAGGCGAGAGGGAGACAGTCATGATCACGACCAGGCGCAGGTTGTTGAAAGCCGGAACCTCGGCGGCGGCAATCCTGGCGATGCCGCGCATCGCGCGCGCGCAATCCGCCATGAAGCTGGACCTTTCGACGGTCTGGCCGGACGGCAATTTCCACACCAAGAACTGCCGGCGTTTCGCCGATGAGGTCGGCAAGGCGACGGGAGGAGCGTTGGAGATCGTGGTCCATTCCGGCGGCTCGCTCGGCTACAAGGGACCCGAGCACCTCAACGCGGTGCGTGATGGCCTGGTGCCGATGGCCGACATCCTCAACATCCAGCAGGTCGGCGAGGCGCCGTTGCTGGGCGTCGAGGGCGTGCCGTTCCTGGTGTTGAGCCCGGACGAGCTCAAGGTGCTGCAGAAGTACGCGCGACCGGAATTCGACAAGATCGCCACGAAGTACAACCAGACGATCCTCTACACGGTGCCGTGGCCGACGCAGTACCTGCACTGCAAGGTCAAGGCCGACAAGCTCGAGGGCCTCAAGGGCCTGAAGATCCGCGTGCCCGACCGCCAGGCCGGCGACATGGTCAACGCCCTCGGCATGGTCGGCGTGCAGATCCCCTGGGGCGAGACCGTGCCGGCGCTCGCCTCGGGCGCGGTCGTCGGCGTCACCACCTCGTCGGTGTCCGGCGTCGACGGCAAGTTCTGGGAGTTCCTGAAGTACTTCTACCGCACCAATCACGTCTGGAGCTCGCAGATCGTCACCGTCAACAACGACACCTGGAAGAAGATTTCGCCCGCGCACCAGAAGGCGATCCGGGATCTCGCCGGCAAGCTCGAGCCGGAGTTCTGGGCGGTCTCGATCGAGGCCGATGCGGCGAGCAGCAAGCGCCTGATCGAGGGCGGAATGGAGCTGATCGAGGTGCCGGCGTCCATGCTCAAGGAGATGCGGGAAAAGACCGCCGGGCTGGAGCAGGCCTTCGTCGGGCGTGCCGGCGCGGCCGCATCCGACATCATCGCCAAATACAAGAAGGACTTGGGCCGCGCCTGACTGGAGAAGCTGTCATCCCGGCCAAGCGAGCGAAGCGAGCGCGAGCCGGGATCCATGAGCCACGGTCTCGCACGTAAGGGGCACATGGGTCCCGGCTCGCGCTTCGCTCGGCCGGGATGACAGGATTTGGGTTAATTTAGCGCGTCCCCTCTTTGCGGGGACGACAGTGAGTTGTAGCTCGCTGTTGCGCCGGGGGGCGCAAGGCATGTCCGAGGACGCAACGGCTCAGCGCACTCCGGATGCGATCGGCCGCACCCTCGACGCCGTCGACCGCCTTTCCGACTGCGGCGCCTGGGCGTCGGTTGCGTGCATCGCCGGAATCCTGGCGTTGATCGTCGGCGAGGTCGCGGCGCGCAACCTCTTCAACAAGAGCATCGACGTCGCCTGGGAGTTCAGCGCCTTCCTGATGGGAGCGGCGTTCATGCTGGGCGCGGCCTACTCGCTGCGCACCGGCGCGCAGATCCGCGTGATGGTCGTGCTCGACCACGTGCCGCCGGCGATGCGGCAGGCGATCGACGTAACCGCGACCATCTGCGGCATTGCGGTCGCCGGCTACCTCACCTGCGCGCTCGGGCAGTTGACCTGGCTGTCGTGGGTGCGCGACTCCCATTCCGAGAAGGCGAGCGAGCTGCCGCTGTGGATCGCCCAGCTGCCGCTGGCAATCGGCGCGCTGCTGTTCACGCTGCAGTCCGCGGCCCGGCTCATGCGCCTGCTGCGCGGCGAGCCGGGCGAGGACGTCAGGCTGCGCGTCGGCGAGGACGCCAAAGCGGAAGCGTCGTGAGCGCGATCCTGCTCTGGCTCGCGGTCCTGATGACGGTTACCTTGATGGCCGGCATCTGGATCGGGCCGGCGCTGATCGGAATCGGCATCGTATTGCTGGACGTCTTCACCAACCGGCCGACCATGCGCCAGATCGCGCTGTGGTCGTTCAACGTCCTGACCTCGTCCGAAATCGTATCGCTGCCGCTGTTCATCCTGATGGGCGAGCTGTTGTTCCGCACCCGCCTGTCGCAATCGCTGTTCTCCGGCGTCGCCCCCTGGGTCGGCTTCCTGCCCGGCCGGCTGCTGCACACCACGATACTGGGGTGCTCGCTGTTCGCCGCCATCTCCGGCTCGTCGGCGGCGACCACCCAGGTGGTCGGCCGCATCACGCTGACCGAGCTGTTGCGGCGCGGCTACGACAAGGGCCTGGCGGTCGGCAGCCTCGCCGGTGCCGGCACGCTCGGTTTCCTGATCCCGCCCTCGATCCCGATGATCATCTATGCGGTGCTGGCGGAAGAGTCGCTGCTGCGGCTGTTCACCGCCGGCTTCGTCCCGGGCTTCATCGTCGCCGGCGGCTTCATGGCCTATATCGCGGTCTGCGCGCTGATTCGACCGGGCATCGTCCCCGATCGCGATCGCGGCGTCTCGGATTGGAGCTGGAGCGACCGGCTGCGCAGCCTGACCGAGCTCGGTCCGGTCGCCTTCCTGATCTTCACCGTGCTCGGCACCATGTATCTCGGCATCGCGAGCCCGTCGGAAGCCGCCGCCATTGGCGTACTCGGCGCGCTCATGGTCGCCGGCTGGCAGCGCACGCTCAATGCGCGCACGCTGCGCGATTCGTTCCTCGGCACGGTGCAGACCACCTGCATGATCGGCTTGATCGTGCTCGGCGCCTTCATCGTCGGCACCGTGCTCGCGAACCTGCGCGTGCCGCAGTTCGTGTCGGCCGAGATCGCCTCCTGGCAGCTGCCGCCGTTCCTGCTGATCATGTTCCTGATGGTGTTCTACATCCTGCTCGGCACGGTGCTCGAAGGCTTCTCGATGATCGTGCTGACGCTGCCGATCGTGCTGCCGATCGTGCAGGCGGCCGGCTTCGACAAGGTCTGGTTCGGCATCTTCCTGATCCTCACCATCGAGATGGCGCAGATCAGCCCGCCGGTCGCGTTCAACCTGTTCGTGATCCAGAACCTGACCGGCGACTCGCAGACCTACGTCGCCTGGAAGGTGCTGCCGTTCTTCTTCATCATGATCGGATTTACGGTGCTGATCACGGTGTTCCCGGCAATCGTGACCTGGCCGGTGGAATTCCTGCTGAGCCGGTGAACCGTCATTGCGCGCGACGCGAAACAATCCGGGGCAGCGGTGCGGGTTCTTGATTGCTTCGTCGCTTCGCTCCTCGCCATGACGGGCTGTGCTCTCAAACGCCGGCGACGGCCTCACGCGCACGCATGAGCCGCGCACTGGCGCGCGGTTCGGCTCGCTGCGCCAGCGCGGCGCCGATCATGACCAGCGTCGGGGCGCGGTCGTCGCCGCGCGCGATGCCGAACGACAGATGCTCGAGCGTGGTGACGAACCGGTGCTCGTCGCGGCGCGATACATTGCTCACGACCAGCGCCGGCGTCGTTGCGGGCAGGCCACGCGCCAGCAACTGCTCGGCCAGCGCCGCGGCGGTGCGCCGCCCCATATACACCACCGTGGTGGCGCGCGGGTCGGACAGGGCATCGAGGTCGAGGTCGGCCGGCAGCTCGCCGTGGCGGTCATGGCCGGTGACGAACTGCAAACGCTGCGCGTAGTCGCGATGCGTCAGCGAAAGGCCCAAGGCCGCTGCGGCGGCGCTCGCCGCCGTCACGCCGGCCACCACCCGCACCGGCACGCCGGCTGAGCGGCAGGCCGAAATCTCCTCGGCGGTGCGGCCGAAGATGCCGGGGTCGCCCCCTTTGAGGCGGACCACGCGCTTGCCCTGCCGGGCCAAGTCAACCACGAGCATGCTGATGTCCTGCTGCCGGCAGGCGGCGCCGTGGCCTTCCTTGCCGGCGTGGATGCGGCGCGCTTCCCGGCGGCCGAGCTCCAGCACCTCCGCAGTGACCAGGCGGTCGTAGACGATCACGTCGGCGGCCTGCAGCTCGCGCACGGCTTTCATGGTCAGAAGCTCGGCATCGCCCGGCCCTGCGCCCACGATGACGACCTCGCCGGCCACCGGGCGCTTCGGCGGCTCGGCCGCGACCTCGCGGGCGAGCCGCTCGAGCTCGGCGAGCTGCGCGTCCTCTTCCGCCTGCGAGATGAACGTCACATCGACGAATTTCTCCCAGAATCGGCGGCGCGCGGTCGCGGACGGCACGATCGTCTTGAGGCGTTCGCGGAACTGCTTCGCGGCCCGGCCCCATTCGCCGAGCGAGGTCGGCAGGATCGCCTCGATGCGCCGGCGGATCGCCTGGCCGAGGACCGGCGCGCCCCCGTCGGTCGAAATGCCGACCACGACCGGCGAGCGGTTGACGATCGTGCCGAACTGGAAATCGCAGAAGTCCGGTGCATCGATCACGTTCACCGGCACGCCCCGGCGGCCGGCGGCGGCGGCGAAACGCGCGGCTTCCTCCGGGCCCGAGCAGTGGCCGACGGCGACGTGGGCATGCGCGAAATCATCCTCGCGCCAAGCGCGCCGCACCAGCGTGATCGCCGGCTGACTATCGGCAAGCGACAGGACTTCCGGACCGACCTCCTCGGCGAAGACCACGACGTACGCGCCGGACGCCGCCAGCAGCTCGGCCTTCCAGGCCGCGGGGTCGCCGCCGCCTGCCACGATGGCGCGCTTGCCGCGCAGCTCGAGGAAGATCGGGAGCTTGGCGAGCGGCGCCAGCCGCGCCGGACGCGTCTCGGTCGGCAGCACATGATAGGTCATCCGGCAAGCTCCATGGTGCGCAGTGGACCGGTATTGGCGTGGAAGTCGCGGCCGTTGCCGGTCTGGGCGATCCGCCTGGTGCGGATCAGGAAGGCGCCGAAGCGTTCGGCCTGCAGGCGCCCGGCCGCATAGGCGGCGAACAGCGGCTCGAGCGCCGCGACGATGCCGTCGTGCTCGAGATCCTCGGCGTAGAGCTTGGAGAGCCGCGAGCCGTCAAAGGCGGCGCCGAGGTAGAGGTTGTAGCGGCCGGGCCCCTTCCCGACCAAACCGATCTCGGCGAGATACGGCCGCGCGCAGCCGTTAGGGCATCCGGTCATCCGGATCGTGATCTCGTCGTCCGCAAGCCCATGTGCGGCCAGGCGCGCTTCCAGCGCGGTGACGAGCGCGGGCAGGTAGCGTTCGCTCTCGGCCAGCGCGAGCCCGCACGTCGGCAGCGCGACGCAAGCGAGGGCGTTGCGCCGCAACGCGGTCGCGTGGCGGTCGAGCCCATGCGCGGCGACCAGCCGCTCGATCGCGGCCCGGTTCTCCGGCCGCACGTTCGCAATGATGACGTTCTGGTTGGCGGTCAGCCGGAACTCGCCGTCATGGGCTTCGGCGATCGCGCGCAGGCCGGCGAGCATGGCCGGGCCGCCGTCGTGGTCGCGGACACGGCCGTTCTCGACGAACAGCGTGAGGTGGGCGCGCCCATCCTCGCCCTCGGTCCAGCCGTAGCGGTCGCCGGTCGAGGTGAAGCCGAACGGCCGCGGCGGCTGCAACGGCTTGCCGACGCGGCGCTCGACTTCCGCCCGGAATGCCGACAGGCCGCGGTCCTCGATCGTGTATTTCAGCCGCGCGTGCTTGCGGTTGGCGCGGTCGCCCCAGTCGCGCTGGACGGTGACGACCGCCTCGGCGACCGCGACTGCGTCGCCGGTCAGGCAGAACCCCATGACGTCGGCGGTGCGCGGGTAGGTATCGGGCTCGCCATGCGTCATGCCCATTCCGCCGCCGACCGTGACGTTCCAGCCGGCGACGTGGCCGTCGGGATCGAGGATGGCGATGAAGCCGAGATCCTGCGCGAACACGTCGACATCGTTCGCGGGCGGCACCGCCACGACGGTCTTGAACTTCCGCGGCAGGTAGGTCGTGCCGTAGATCGGCTCGACCACCTCGCCCTCCTCGCCGCCGAGGATCTTCTCGCCGTCAAGCCAGATCTCGCGGTAGGCCGGCGTGCGCGGCAGCAGCTGATCCGAGATCGCGTGAGCAAGATCGAGCGCCGCGCGATGCGCCCGCGACTGGTGCGGGTTGGAGGTCGCCAAGACGTTGCGATTGACGTCGCCGCAGGCCGCCAGCGTATCGAGCAGCGCGGCGTCGATCGCCTGCATGGAGGTCTTGAGGTTCGATTTGATGATGCCGTGGAACTGGAAGGTTTGTCGCGTCGTCAGCCGCAGCGTGCCGTTGGCATAGTCGCGCGCGATCTGGTCGAGCGCGAGCCACTGGGCCGGGGTGCACACGCCCCCGGGCAGCCGCAGGCGCACCATGAAGGCGAAGGCTTTCTCCAGCTTCTTCTTCGTGCGCTCGGCGCGAAGGTCGCGATCGTCCTGCAGGTAGGTGCCGTGGAACTTGACGAGCTGCGCATCGTCCTCGCTGATCGCCCCGGTCGCGACCTCGACGAGCCCTTCCGGCAGGGTCCCGCGCAGGAAGCGGCTCGCCTCCTTGATGCGCTCGTTGCGCGAGACGTCGGTGCCCATCGTCAGCCTCGCGCCTCAGTACACGTCCTGCAGGTAGCGCCGCTCGCGCTCGAGCGCGGTGACCACTGCGGCGGCCGCGTCGGCGTCCAATGCCTTCACGTCGACGAATGCCCGCACCAACGCCGCCCGCACGTCCTTGGCCATCGCCTTGGCGTTGCCGCAGACGTAGAGGTGCGCGCCGCCCTCCAGCCACTCGATCAGATCGCGGCGGCGCTCCCACAAGCGGTGCTGGACGTAGACCTTGCGCGGCGTGTCGCGCGAGAACGCGAGGTCGAGCCGGGTGAGGGCGCCGTCCTTGAGGGCGTCCTGCCACTCGAGCTGATACAGGAAATCGTGGGTGAAGCGCCGGTCGCCGAAGAACAGCCACGAGCGCCCGGCGGCGCCGACCGCGCGACGCTCCTGCACGAACGCCCGGAACGGCGCGACCCCGGTGCCGGGACCGACCATGATGATGTCCGTCGACGGCTCGGGCAGGTGAAAGTGCTTGTTCGGCTTCAACCGGACGCGCACCGATCCACCGACCTGCAGCCGATCGGCGACATGGGTCGAGGCGACGCCGGCGCGGGCGCGGCCGCGGCTCTCATACCGGACCGCCGCGACCAGGAGGTGCGCCTCGTCGCCGACTTCTTTGCGCGACGACGCGATCGAGTAGGCGCGCGGCGGCAGCGGACGCGTCAGGCCCTTGAGCTCTTCGGCGGTCAATCGAACCGGGAAGGCCTCCAAGAGATCGACGAGCTGGCGGCCATCGCTCCAGGCGCGCGCCCCGCCTTCGTCGATCAAGCGCCGCACCTCCGGATGCGCCGTTGCGGCGAGGAACTTTTCGATCGTGCCGGTCGAGAGCGTGGTGAGGTCGCGCTCGCTCACCAGCGCCGCGCGCAGCTGCGCATCCCCGTCGAGCCTCGCCGCGGCGAGAACGGCCTCGACCAGCGCGGGATCGTTGTGCGGATAAAGATCGAGCGAGTCGCCCGGCTCGTAGGCGGGCGCACTGCCGTCGAACCTCAGCGCAAGGTGGATCGTCTCCTTGCCGGAACGCGACGAGTTCAGGTTGATGTGCTCGACGATCTCAGCCGTGACCGGTTCGCGGCTGGCCTCGCCTGCCGGCCGCGGCTTGAAATCGACCGAGACGACGTTGCCGCCGGCCTCGCGCGCGGGCGCGAGCGTCTGCAACGCGGCCTTGATCCACTCCGCCGCGGGGGCCTCGAAATCGAGATCGCAGTCGACGCGCTCGACCGCGCGCTTGGCGCCGAGCTCCACCAGGCGTGCGTCGAGCGCCTTGCCGATGGCGCAGAATTCCGCGTACGCGGTGTCGCCGAGCGCCAGCACGCCGAAGGTGACGCCTTCGAGCCGCGGCGCGGCCGGCCCCATCAGCTCCGCATAGGCGCGCGCCGCGCGCGCCGGTGGCTCGCCTTCGCCCCAAGTCGAGGCGACGACGATAAGCCGTTGCTCGGCGGCGAGGTCGGCGGCCACGAGGTCGGCGAAATCGATGAGCTTCGGCTTGAAGCCGCCCTTGCGGGCAAGCTTGGCGGCGTCCTGCGCCAGCCGCTCGGCATTGCCGGATTCGGTCGCGAACAGGATCGTGAGCGGCTCGGCTACCTGCGCCGACGTGACGGTTGCGGTCGCCGGGGCGCTGGCGTCGAGGCCGGCCAGAAACCCCGCGAGCCATGCGCGCTGCGTCGCCGTCGCCGGCCCCAGCACGCGATCAAGACTCGCGATTTCGTCGTCGCCGAAAGGCGCGGTGCGAGGCAGGAGCGCGGGCGCGGGCATGGCAAAAATGTCAGTGCCGCACGGGCCGAAGTCAACGAAAATGTTCTTTTTAAAGAACGATGCCGCGCGCTAACAATGTTCCCGCCGAAGCCGACGTGGGAGAACGATCTCCCTAGGCGAATGGCGAGGGGCGAATGGCGAGGGGCGAGTAGCGAATAGCGAATAGCGAATAGCGAATAGTGAGTAGTGAGTAGTGAGTAGCGAAGTGGTGAGCAGTGAATGGAACGGCGGACGGCGAGTGGTAAGGGAACGATCGCGACGCGGTATGCGCCACTCACTATTCACCACTCACTATTCACTACTCACTATTCACTATTCACTATTCACTATTCGCTATTCGCTATTCGCTATTCGCTATTCGCTATTCGCCACCCGCCCAAGCGCAATCGGAAGAATCGTCGTCGCCTTCACGCGTTCCATGGCGAAACGCGAGGTGACGTTCTTGAGCGGGATGGCGGCGATCAGGTGCTTATAGAAGGCGTCATAGGCCGCCATATCGGAAACGACGACGCGCAGCATGTAATCCACGTCCCCGGCCATGCGGTAGAACTCCAAAACCTCCGGCATCTTCGATACGAATTCGGCGAACCGTGCCAGCCATTCGCGCGAGTGGTCGGCGGTCTCGATCGACACGAACACGGTGAGCCCCAGGCCGAGCTTCTCGGGATTGAGCAGCGCGACCCGGCGTTCGATCACGCCTTCGGCCTCCATTTTCTGAATGCGCTTCCAGCATGGCGTCTGCGACAGGCCGACGCGGTTGCCGATTTCGGCAATCGACAGCGTCGCGTCGTGCTGCAGCAGATCAAGGATCTTGCGGTCGATCTGATCCATCCTGGCTTTCCGGTTTGCCCTGGGTGCGGCCTTCATTCGAGAAGCGTGGGAGACCAAGCGATCCCAAAACCGCGGGCCGATCCGGACCGCTTCGCTTTCGGCTCGCAATACCCGTGCATGCGTCGTTCCATATAACGAACGGGACTGCGGAGAAAGAGCCATACCACGGCGCGTCGCTCCGCGGCAGGGGATGCCCGCGAACACATGCGCGGGCGCCGCGGCGCGCTTAAGGCTAGTTGCCGGCAATGACGACCGGGATGCGGCGGATTTCGGCGTTCATCACGTTGCCGCTGACCGCGATCAGCGCCGAGAGCACGTAGCTGCCGGCAGGCAGCGGACCTGTGAGGTCGATGCGGAATCTCCCATCCTCGCCCGGGCGTGCCGTGCCGACGCGCACGATCCGGCCGCCGTCGTCGACCATCACGTATCGGCATTCGGGGGCCACCCGCTTGCGCACCTCGGGCGCCACCGACCGCAACGGCGTCCGCACCAGGCGGTAGCTGCGCTGGAATTTCTCGACCACTTCGATCTCGCCCGTGAGCGTGATGCGGTCGCCGTTGCGTTCCACGTCGCTCACGAATCCGCGCCGCGGGATTGCGTAGGAATCATACGATCCGACGCCCAACGGATAGGTCAGGTCCCTGAACGCCTCGAGCGTCACGCTTTCGGCCGACCACGCCTTGAGCCGGTAAGGTCCGTTGGTCACCAGGAAATGGCCGTGCGTCTTGTGGAAGGCCGCCAGCGCGCCCCAGCGTTGGCGCGCCTCCTCGTCGCTGACCAGGGACCGCAGCGCCTCCGGACGGTAAGCGTCGCGCGCGAACGTCGCCACCAGCGCCGCAAGTTTTTGGTTCAGCTCCTCGGAGCGGACGAGATCGAGCCATTGCACGCCGCGGCGCGTCGCTTCGGCCTGCGAGAACGCCGCCCAGCCGCGATCGACCGCCTCCTCCATCAGCACGATCAGGTGCCACGGAAGCGTGCTCCACGGCGGCGCGACCACGGCATCCTGTTCCGGGTCGTCGGATGCGACCGACAGATAGACGTCGACGGCGAAAAGCTCGCGCACGAAATTGACGTCGGCGACGCGGAAGCTCTTCGAGCTCGAATCGGATCCGACCACCTGAAACGCGACAAGGTGGCGCCGCATCGCCGCGGACGCCGCCTCGACATAGGGGTCGTGGCGCGCGCCGCCTTCGGCGTCGGCATCGCCGCGCGCGCCCCAGCGGTAGGCGAACATGTAGGCATAGATCAGGTCGGTGGCGTTGAGCCGCGTACCGTCATGAAAGGCGGAGCCGTACACCCGATAGGTCAGGGTCTGGCGCGCGCGCTTCCCCTCGCCCACGGTTTGCAGCCGGCCGGTCCCGGCCAGCGGCAGCATCGCCTCGGCCGGAACCTCGGCAGCGGGCGCGACCGCCATCGGCTTGGCGGGCGCGGCTTGCTGGACCAGCGGCTCGGCGGTGATCGATAGGCCGACGAACGTATAGAGCACCATCAAGGCGGTCAGCGGCACCTGCGAGCGCAGCGCCGCGCGGCGGCTCTCGAACACCTGCATCGCCTTGGCGTGGGCGAGATAGACGGCCGCGACATGGCCGAGCACGATGGCGGCAACCGCCGCATACCAGGCGAAACGCGCGCCGACGAACGCGATGTCGACCCGGTACTCCGCGGTACCGAACAGGTTCCAGCCAAACCCGAACGGATCGGAGATCAGCGGCACGATGTACTGGCCCTGCACCAGCAGGAACACGAGGTAGTGGGCGACATGGTAGCCGATGGCGATCGGCACCAGGGTCAGGGCAAAGCCGCGCGCGAGCGTCAGTGCCGACGTACCACCCATGGCGGCCGCGCTCATGAGCGCGCAGACCGCAAGGTAGGCGAGGAGGAACATCGCCCAGAACCCGACCAGCCCGGCGGTCTTGACCACGAGCGGACCGTATTCCGCCGGACCCGCCCATGCCGCGCGCACGGCGGCTTCGAAGGCCGACCATTCCGGAGTGCCGAGCAGGCCGTCGTAAAGCACGGTCGCCAGCATCAGCAGCACGAACGCCATCAACGAGGTCGAAACCGTCGCATCGCCGAGCAGCCCGGAGCCGAAGGGGCGAAGCACCAGTCGGCGGCCCGCCGCATCGTCGCCACCCATCACTCCGATCGGGGCGAAACGCGCGATGGTGCCGAAGAAAACCGTGAAGACTTCGCCGTGTCGCAGCCAGGCATCGCGGCCGAACAGCAGCATTCCGCCCCAGGTGAGGATCGAGTACGCGACGGCGAGGCAGGCGATATGGGCCGGGACCGCCGGATTGGGGTAGACGAGCTCGATCCAGGCGAAGGCGAGGAGCAACGCGCATGCCGGCCAGGCGCCGAGCGCCTGCGGATACGGCAAGCGCCAAGACAGTGCCGGGCGGCCGGTCGCGCGGCGACAGAGCCAATCGGCGCCGTCATAGACGGTTCGCCACGGGTTGATGAGCGCCCAAAGGTCGCCCACGAAGGCCGAAACGTAGACAAGCCCGACCCACCAGATGATCCACACCAGCGTGGGCGCAATGTTGCGGTACGGATTTTGGTCGCCGATGAACCCGGCCAGCACCGCGACCATGAAGGCGGCCAACGCCGCAAGCTTCAGCGCGGCCGCGACGATTGCGAGCGCGGTTGATCGGCCGACCGTAATGGGCACGCTGCGTTGCCGATAGGCCCCGGCCCCGTCACCGCGCACGAACAGGCCGAACACCGCAAACGACAGCAGGACCGCCGCCGCGGCCCCGAACAGATAGAACGCGAGCGGGATCGGCAGGTCGTAGCGCTGGCCGAAGCCATGAGCGATCGCCGGCGGCGCGGTGGCGCAGGCAACCGCAGTCGCTAGGCCGAGCGCCCAAACCGATCGCAGGACCCTTGGGCGCCACCTTGCCGCCATGCCAATTCCGCTGATGTGCGTGCACGGCGGTGCCGCGCGGCCGATCTCTCCCTCCGGGAGAGGTGAGGCAGCGCGCGCGAAACCGACGCTAGCGCGGAACGACCTCGACCTGCACAAGAGGCGCCTCGTGGGTGTGACCGCCACCCTGCTTCGGGGTGTGCACTTGGATCGGAAATCTTCCCGTCGCACGGGCCGTGAACGCGAGCTCGGCGACCGCCCCAGGTTCGATCTTCGTTTCGATGTCGTAGCCATGCAGATGCAGCAGCAGCGGCCGGTCGCTCCGCCAGCGCAGCCTGACCGCGTCGCCCTGCTTGACCCGGACGAGACGCATCGCCGGCGGCACGCGGCCGCGCTCCACGTTCAATTCGAACGTCAGCTCTTCGGCACGGGTCGCATCGATCCCCAAGGCCGGCATTGCTGCCAGCACCAGAATCGGCCGGATGATTCGCGCTATCGTCATCGGCCGCTCGCGACTCAGCGCGCCGGGTTCGGCTGAACATCCGACACGCGATTGAGGACCCACGCCGCCTCGTAAGGTGCAGGCATCAGGGCGGGATCACTCAGCGCGAACCAGGTCAGTCGTCCGAACGCGTCGGTGAAACCGGCGATCGGGTTCCAGGCGGCGTCCGGCCGCGCCTCGGTTCCCAGAACCAGCCAGCCGTTCCACGGAAAATCCTTGAGCTTGACCGTGCGAAGGAACATCGGCGAGCTGAGGCCGGCGATGGCGTCGAACGCAACGTTCTCGATGCCGGCCGAGAACTCGGCGTTGATGTACTCCTGTTTCGGGATGAAGCCCGCCACCATGCGGCGACAGTCGGCGGCAAGCGACCGCACCAGGTCGCGCTCAAGATTGATCCTTTCGATCTCTCCACCGGCGTCGCCCGCCTGCAGCCGCTCGAAAGCGGCATCTGCACGCCGCTTGTGCGCGGAATCGGCGTCGGGGTTCGCCAGGACCCGATAGGCGTGCAACCAGCCGTTCCTCACCCAAGGGGGGCCGACCCAGCCGTTGGTGGCGAAGGTCGCCGCGGCGACGAGCGCGCCGACGTCGACCGTCTCGATCGCGACATCCCACTCGGATCCGGGTGCCCGCCATTGCGGACGCACAAGGCGCGCCGCGGCCGCATCGATCGCCTTCAGCCGCAAGTCGCGCGCAGGCGACGCGGTGCCGGCGAAGCGCGCTTTCGAGGCTTCGGCGAGATCGACGTGGTGAAGGTAGTCGCCGTGAAACGGCGTCACCGAATAGGGATGAAAGACGAAGTCGCCCCGCTTGTTCGCGAGGTCGGCCAAGACCGCTTGGCCGAGCGCGCAGGCCGCCGGCTCGTCCGGCGCCAGCGGCGAGGCCGGGTTGACGCGCACGACCACGTAGGCGCCGAGCGAATCGATTGCCGCAACGCCCTCCGGCAGGCCGTCGGCGAAGCTCAGCCCGGAACCCACATGAGCTTGAATCTTTCCGGTACGCAGCAGCCCGGCCGCCTGGCCCGGTGCAAGACTTTCGATGCGGATCTCGTGCGGATAGTAGGAGGGATAAACCGGCAGCTCGTGCCCGCTGCGGGCGACGGTCGCCGCCGCGGCCACCGCCACCGCCACCAGCACTGCACGGCGCCCTTTCATTGCGGCATGCCCGCAAGCTTGCTCACCCGCGCAGGGCCTTCACGACCCTCTCGTCGGCGAGCGCTTCCCGCGGCGGTCCGTGAAAGATGATCTCGCCGCGGTCGATTGCATAGAGCCGGTCGCCGATGCGCGACGCCGCCGCGAGATGCGATTCGGCCATGAGGATCGACACGCCCATCGCCTTGATCCGCATGACCGCCTCGATGAAGCGGTTGACCACGACCGGCGCCAGCCCCTCGAACGCCTCGTCCAGCAACAGCAGCGTGGGGGAGAGCATCATCGCGCGCGCCACCGCCACCATCTTGCGCTGGCCGCCGCTCAGATGCAGCCCTTGGCGCGCCAGCAGGCCCTTCACTTCCGGGAACACCGCGAACGCCTGCGCGTCGGGGTCCGAGCGCGCCCCGCCGTTGCGACGCTTGGCGACCTTGTCGCCCAGCCAGCGGCTGATCATCAGGTTCTCGGCCACCGACAATTCCGGAAATACCCCGCAGTCCTCGGGCGAATAGCCGATGCCGCGCCGCGCGCGCTCATGCGGGGGCAGCGCGGTGACGTTTTCGCCGTGGAAGGTGATCTGGCCCGCCCGCACCGGCAGGAACCCCATGATGCTTTCGATGGTCGTGGTCTTGCCGGCGCCGTTGCGCCCGACCAGGCACACCACCTCCTGCTTGTCGACCCGCAGCGAGACGCCGCTGAGGATATGGGCGGCGCCGCGGTAGGTATCGATCGCGTTGACCTCGAGCACGATCAGTCCTTTCTGGTAAACGCATCGGGCCCCGAGGAGCCGATCAGGATCATCGCCACCTCGTCATTGTTCCTGATCGCATCGGGCGTGCCCTGGGCCAGAATGGCGCCCTGATGCATGACCACGATGCGGTCGGAATATTTGAACACCACGTCCATGTCATGCTCGATGATCGCGGCGGCGATACCTTCGCTGCGCACCACCGAGGCGATCGTGTCCATGATCTGCCCCTTGTCGCGGGTGCTCACGCCGCTGGTCGGCTCGTCCAGGAACAAGAGCTTCGGCCGCAGCGCATAGGCGAGCGCCACGTCGAGCAGCTTGCGCTCGCCCTGGGCGAGGCCGCGCACGATCTCGTTGCGCTTGCCCGCCAGCCCGAACTGGCCGAGCACCGCGTCGGCTTCATCCGTCACGGCGCGGTCGAGATGCGCCAGCGCCGCCATGTTGCGGGTCTTGCCTTCGCGCGAGAAGATCGCCAGCGCCACGTTGTCGAACGCGGTGAGGTCATCGAACAGGTTGACGAGCTGGAAGCTGCGCGCAATTCCGGCTCGCACCCGCTCCGGCACCGTCGCGCGCGTGACTTCCTGTCCCTGGAAGATGATCTGGCCGGAATCGGGACGCAGAAAGCCGGAGACGACGTGACAAAGCGAGGTCTTGCCGGCGCCGTTCGGCCCGACCAGCGAGATGAACTCGCGTTCCGCGATCGTCAGGCTGACGTCGTCCACCGCGCGCGTCTCGCCGAAGTACTTCTTCAGGTGCACGGTTTCGAGCAGGGTCATGTCAGGGCCTCCGCGCGAACCGGACATAGAGATTGCGGACGGTGCCGACAATGCCGGCGGGCAGCGCAAGCACCAGGCTGACCAGCACCAGGCCGAGCAGGAGCTGCCAATACTCGCTGCTCGCCACCGCATAGGTCTTCAGGTAGTTGAACACGACCGCACCGATGATCGGCCCGGCGAAGGTGCGAAAGCCGCCGAGCACCGTCATGAACACGATCTCGCCGGAGAACGGCCAATAGAGGATGTCCGGCGTGGTGAGCCCATTGAGCGGCACCCACAGGATGCCGGCGAGGCCGGCGAACGATCCGGAGATCACGAAAGCGATCCAGCGGTAGCGCTTCACCGGAATGCCGATGAAGCTCGCGCGCGTCTCGTTGTCGCGGATCGCCTGCAGCGCCTTGCCGAACGGCGAATGCACGATCACCCACATGAGGATCGTCGAAAGCGCGAACAGGGCAAGCACATAGTAGTAGTAGGCGAACACGAAGCGCTGGAACGCCCCGCGGCCCTGGAAATCGATCAGGCCGCCGAGCAGCGTAAGCTTGTTCGAAGCGACGCGAATGCCGTCGGTCCCGCCGGTCACCCAGAAGAACTTGAAGGCGAGGCTCCACAGCACCTGCGAGAGCGCCAGCGTCAGGATCCCGAAGAAGATGCGCGTGTGGCGCACGCAGACGTATCCGAACAGCGCCGCGACCAGGAGCGTGGCGGCGAGGCCGCCGAGGATGCAGAGCTCCATCGAGTGCATGCCGAGGTCGCGCACGACGAAGGCGACCGCGTAGGCGCCGGTGCCGAAATAGGCGGAATGGCCGAACGACAGCAGTCCGGTATAGCCGAGCAGCAGGTTGAACCCGAGCGCCGCGATGGCGAACACGAGCCCGTAAGTCAAAAGCTGCGTCTGGTAGATGTCGGCGACGTAGGGCACCGCGGCCAGCGCGGCAAGGATCAGGAACGCCGCGATCAGCAGCCGGGCGGCGGACGGGCCGGTTTCCTTGCTTGCCATGGTCATGCCCTTCCGAACAGTCCGGTCGGACGGATCATGAGGACGGCGGCCGCGATCAGGTAGAGCACGGCGAGCTCGATTTCCGGAAAGAACTGGATGCCGGCGGTGCGCACGAAGCTGACGATGAGCGCCCCGACCAGCGCGCCCTCGAGGCTGCCGAGCCCGCCGATCACGATCACCACGAACGACAGGATCAACGCATCGACCCCCATGCCGAGCACGGCGGCCTGCGCCGGCACCACGACCGCGCCGCCGAGTCCGGCCATGAAGCAGCCGATCGCGAAGGCCTGCACGTAGACGCGCCCGACGTTGAGGCCGAGCGCCGCAGCCATGCGGCGGTCCTGCGAGGTGGCGCGCAGAATCACGCCGAATTTGGTGCGGTAGATGAACCACCACAGGCCGACGGCGGCGAGCAGGCCGATCACGATGACGAAGAGGTTGTAGCCGGGATAGAGAAAGCGGCCGACCGGTATCGAGCCCATGCGGTCCATGATCGCGCCGGCGTTCAGCGGGGTGCCGCCGAACAGCAGCTTCATCGCGTCTTCCAGGATCATCAGCAGGCCGAAGGTGATCAGCAGGTGGTACTCCTCCGGCCGCCGGTAGAGCGGACGCAGCAGCGTCGGCTCGATCACGGCGCCGACCGCCGCGATCGCCACCGCGCCGACCGGCAACAGCAGCAGCAGTCCGACCAGCCCGAGGGTGCCCTGCATGGCGTGGCCGACCGCGCTGCCGACCAGCCACGCCGTCACGTAGGCGCCGAGGGCGTAGAGGGTGCCGTGCGCGAGATTGACGATGCGCATGACGCCGTAGATCAGGCTCAAGCCGGCGGCGATGAGGAACAGCACCGCCGCGTAGAACAGCGAATTCAAGACCTGGATGATGAAGATCGTCACGCTGCCCCCAGCACGTGATGTGCGAAACCGCGGTTGCAAGCCCCTTCAGTTCTTCTCGAAGGATAGGTGGCCGATGGCCGGATCGCTGGTGTTGCCGTCGAGGAAGATTCCCATGAGCGCAGTGTAGCGGCCGGCCGGCAACGTGGACAGCGCCGCCGAGAACCGTCCGTCCCGTTCCCATTGCGCATTGCCGGCCACCGCCACCTTGCCGGCGGCGTCGACGATCACGTAGCGCGCCGCCGGCCTGATCGGCAGCGTCTCGCGCAGGGTGTCGCGCTTGAGCGGCATGCGCGTGAGGCGGCGGTCGCGCATCTGCTTGACCGCGATCTCGACGTCGGCGGCGACCAGGATGCGGTCTCCGACGCGCTCGATCCCGACGATGCCAGCGCGCGGCGGATAGGCATAGGCGTCGAACGTGCCGAGGCCGATCGGATAGGTGAATTCGCGGATGACGTCGAAGGTGGCGACCTCGGGCGCGTAACTGCGCAGCCGGTACGGGCCGTTGGTCACCAACAGGTGGCCATGGGTCTCGACGAATTTGTCCAGCGCTTGCCAGCGCGCCTTCGCGGCCTCGGCAGTGACCAGATCGGCAAGTGCCGCTGGCCGGTAACCGGTGTCGGCGAATTCCTTGATCAAGGCGCGCAGCCGCGCGAGCTGAGCCGGATCGCGCACCAGATCGAGCCAAGGCACCCGCCGGCGCGCGGCCTCGGCCTGCGAAAACGCCGCCACCCCGCGCACGACCGCCTCTTCCATCAGCGCCAGCAAATGCCACGGCACCGTGCTCCACGGCGGCGCGATCAGCGCGTTCTGCTGCGCGTCGCTGGACGCGTCGTCGAGGTACACCTCGACGATCGGCCAACGGTAGTGGAACCTGAGGTCGGCGATCGGCAGCACCGTCTCTTCCACCCGCACGATGCGAACGCCCTTGAACCGCTCCCGCATCAGCCGCGTCGCGGCGGCGATCGCGGGATCGTGGGTCTCGCCGTTCGGCTCGCCCCCGCCCCAGCGGAACGCCAGGACATATGGGTAGAAATGGTCGGCCGGCTCCATCTCGGTGTCGTCGTGGAACGATGAGGCCGAGACGCGGTACTGCACCTTCGTCATCGCGGCGTTGCCGGCTCCGACCGGAACGATGCGGCCGGTGCCGGGTTGCGGCGCCAGCGCGTCGGCCGGCACGCGAATGGACTGAGCGGGCTTGTCATCGTCAGCGGGGCGGATTTCGGTGCGATTGAAAGCCCAGCCGCTGCTGTAAGGGACCGGTAGGAATGCGTTGTCGCCGACCACCGACCATGCCAGCCGACCGGCCGCGTCGGTGAAGCCCGCGACCGGATTCCAGGCGGCCCTCGGCGGCTCGTCGATGCCGAGGCGCAGCCAGCCGTTCCAAGGGAGATCCTTGAGCTTTACGGTGCGCACGAAGATCGGCGAGTTGAGCCCGGATTGCCCGTCGAAGGCGACGTTCTCGATGCCGTTGGAGAAGTCGTCGCTGTAGAACTCGCGCCTGAGCCGATAACCGACGACCGCCTGCTGGCAGCTTTCGGTGAGCGCCGCGATCAACTGGCGTTCCAGATTGACCCGCTCGGTCTGATCCTTGAACTCGCCATGCGTGAGGCGCATGTAGATGGCCTCGGCGTGCTCGCGCCCGCCGGACTCGCCGAGAGCCGGCGCGCTCCGCAGCAGGTGGTAGGCCTGGAACCAACCCTCCTTGGCCCAGGGCGGCGCAGGCCAAGCCGCGCCAATGCCGGCCGCGCGCATCAGATCGTCAGGCGTCACCTCGTCGAAACGCAGATCCCAATCGGCAGGATCGACGCGGACATTTGCCGCCGCCAACGACTTGCTATCGGGATCGCTGCGAACGGTGAGCGGGGGCGAGTCCTTGTCGCTTGGCGTCGAGGCCGGCATGACCGGTGCCGGCGCTGCTCCGGCCACGATGTCCGCGTGCCCGAGGTAGTCGGCGTGATGAGGCGTCACCGGATACGGATGCACCACCAGGTCGGGATGCCTGGCCAACGCCGCGGAGGCGCGGCCAAGCGCGCGGCATTGCGCGTCCCGGCTCCGAAGGCGGTTGGGATTGACGCTCGCCGTGATGAATGAGCCGAGCGAGACGACCGACTTCAGCCCAGCCGGCGGTTCGCTTCCGAATGCCGGGGCTGCGCCGAGATAGGCGTGGAGCGGATCGCGCGGGTCGGCGAGTTCCTTGGCGGCGCGCTGCGGATCGAGCGGCTCGATGCGGATTTCCTGTGGGTAGAACGACGGATAGTACGGCACCTCGTGGCCAGCATGCGCCGCCAAAGCTGCGGTCAACAGAAGGGCGCAGGAAGCGGCCTTGAGGCCGCCCCCTGCGCGCGCATGAGGCAAGAAGTCCGACATTTCCGTCATCGAAGGCCGCGTCTCACAAGCCCGCGGCCTCCGGTCTCGACGATGGTTCAGCTCACCTGCGGCCAGGTTTCCTTGATCCAGTTGTAGGTCGCGGTCGGATCGTTGTGGCCCTGTCCCGGCTTCGGCCAGCCCGGGGGCGCGGTGATGTTGCGGATCGGGATGGTGATCATGCGGTTCGGGTCGAGGATCTGGAACGGATACTCGGCCACGTTCTTCGAGAACCCGGTGACCGCATCCTTATAGCCTTGGTGGTTATCGGGACGGATGTAGAGGTAGCCGGCCGCGGTCTCGTAAAACATGCCCTCGAGCTGGCTGATGATCGCCTCTTCGTCGGGCCAGCCGCCGGCGAGCCGGTTCGCCTTCTCGACCGCCAGCTTGTACATGTACAGCGTGTGATAGGCGCCGTCCGACTGGAAGTTCGGATACTCGTTCCAGCGCTTGAAGTATTTCTCCACGAAGGTCTTGTTGGTCGGCCAGCGGTTTCCCGGCGGGTAGGTGAAGTAGTAGTTGGAGTGCACGCCCGCGATCACGCCCTCCGGGTGATCCTTGCCGATGGCATGCGGGGCGACCCCGAAGGCGATGGTGCTGGCGAACTTCGCATTGTTGAACATGCCGTAGCGCAGCGCCTGCTTGTACAGCGCCACGTAGTCGCCGCCCCACACCGAGGACACGATCAGGTCGGGATTGGCCGAGATCGTCTTGGTGATGTGGGCGGTGAAGTCGGTGGTGCCGAGCTTGGGCCAGCCCTCCGAGACCACCGACGCTCCGGGCACGAGCTTGTTGTAGGCGACCATGAAGTGGTCGAAGGCGTTGCGGCCGTAGGAGTAGTCCGGATGGATGTGCGCGATCTTCTTGGCCGTGGGCCAGGTCTGCGCCGCCGCCACCGCGCAGGTGACGCCGTCGGCCGACTGGATGTTGGTGATGCGGAACGTGTATTTCGGGTTCGGCACCGCCTTGTCCCACAGGAAGTCGGTGCAGCCGTCGACGAAGATCGTGAGCAGCCCAAGCTCCTCGGCCACCGGCCCGAGCGCCGGCGTGTTGCCGCTCGAAATGACGCCGGTGAACATGTCGATCTTCTCGGAGAGCTTCATGCGGCGAAGCTCTTTGACGTTGGCGTCGGTGCCGGCCTGCTCGTCCGCCGTGAGGGTCTCGATCTTGCGCTTGCCGAGGATGCCCCCGGCCGCGTTGATCTCCTCGGCGGCCAGGATGTGCCCCTTGAGCGACGGCTCGCCGAGCACCGCGGCCGGGCCGGTGAGGAACGTCATGTGACCGAACTTAAGCGGCGTGGTCGGAATGTTGCCCTTCGGCGCGGCGACCTGGCCCGCCGCCGGGGTAATGCCGGGGACTGCGGTTGCGGCCGCGGCGGCGCCAACCGTGACGCCCAACGTGTTCAGAAGGTTTCGGCGAGTGACTTGTTCCATGGGCTTTCTCCCTCTCAAGGGTGCGGCGTTACGCTCCGGCCACGATCAGAGCTTGGGGAGCCTTTTTTGTTTCCGTGGTTCTTTGGAGCATATTCTAGACCCCTCCCCCGGCCGCTTACAATCATCGATCCGGGCCCCTCCTGTCACAAGCCCGAGACTTCGTCTGCGCCCGATCACGATCTTGGACCGTAATCGCCCATGCAAAACATCGCTTTCTGGTCGGCCAAACGGCTGGCAGGGCATATTCGCCGCCGCCGCATCGGATGCCTCGAGCTGCTCGATCTCTATTTGGCGCGCGTCGCGCGTTACAATCCAAGCCTGAACGCGATCATCGCGACCGACATCCAGGGAGCGCGCAAGCGCGCCCGGGCCGCCGACCGCGCGCTCGCCCGCGGCCAGGTCTGGGGACCGCTGCACGGCGTCCCGATGACCATCAAGGAATCCTTCGACGTTGCAGGCATGCCGACGACCTGGGGCATGCCGGCGCTCAAGGCCAACATCGCCAGCAAGAACGCGCTGGCGGTCGACCGCCTGCTGGCGGCCGGCGTGGTGCTGTTCGGCAAGACCAACGTGCCGCTGATGCTCGCCGACTGGCAGAGCTACAACGAGGTCTACGGCACCACCAACAACCCCTGGGACCTCGGCCGCACGCCGGGAGGCTCGTCCGGCGGGTCGGCCGCCGCATTGGCCGCAGGCCTGGCGGGGATCGAGGCCGGCAGCGACATCGGCGCCTCGATCCGCAACCCGGCGCACTATTGCGGCGTCTTTGGGCATAAGCCCACGTACGGCATCTGTCCGCCGCGCGGGCAGGCGCTGCCCGGGCGCGTCGCGGCCGCCGATATCTCGGTGATCGGCCCCTTGGCGCGAAGCGCCGACGACCTTGGCATCGCATTGGCGGCGATGGCGGGCCCGGACAGCATCGATGGTGCCGGCTATCGGCTGGCGCTGCCGGCGCCGGCCAAGAACGACCTGCGCGAGTTCAAGGTCGCCGTGATGCTCGACGATCCGAACGCGGAGGTCGACCGCGAGGTGCGGGATCGCATCCAGGCGCTCGCCGACTTCCTCGCCAAGCGGAAGGCCAAGGTGAGCGAGCGGGCGCGGCCTGCCATCGACACCAGCCATGCCCAGCGCGTCTACATCGCGTTGCTGCGATCCGCGACCTCCGGACGTCAGACTGACGAAATGTTCGGTCGCAACCTCGCGACCGTGCCGACGCTGGCGGCGGACGACGAGAGCTATTTCGCGCGCCAGGTGCGCGCCAACGTCATGCATCACCGCGAGTGGCTCGGCCTCAACGAGGAGCGCCACCGCATGCGGCTGAAGTGGGCCGAGTTCTTCGAGGAGTACGACCTGCTGCTGTGCCCGGCGGCGGCTTCGGCCGCGTTCCCGCACAATCACCGGGGCGAGCGCTGGGAGCAGACCATCACGGTCAACGGCAAGCAGGTGCCGTCGACCGACCAGCTGTTCTGGGCCGGCTATTCTGGCGTCGCGTTCCTGCCTTCCACGGTCGCGCCGATCGGCTTGAGCAAGAGCGGATTGCCGATCGGCGTGCAGATCGTCGGCCCGCAATACGGCGACCGCACCTGCATCGCGTTCGCCGGGCTGCTGGAGCGGGAGTTCCAGGCGTTCGTGCCGCCGCTGGGGTACGACTGAGGTGGTGTAGGGTGCGCAAAGCGCCGCGATAGCGGCGCATGCGCACCCCTTGCGAGGGGCGAGGCGACACGTGCGCACGGCGCGCGTGCGCGCCCCCCGCCTTCGCGCATAGGCGTTAGCTGTCATCCCGGCCGAGCGAGCGAAGCGAGCGCGATCCTTCCGGCGCTCGGCCGATCTCCACCAGCTTGCCAACGGCGGTACAGGCCAGGAGTGACCGCATTCGCATTCACGTTGGCCGGACCGCCCTCGCCTGTGGCGCCTTGGCGCATCCATCCCGCTCCTGCTTGCCGAGAAATCTGGCAGGAACGCCACAATAGGTGTAAGTGTTATACTAGAGCGACGGTTCGACAAGGACCACTGCGCTAAGCTCAGGAATCACAAAAGGGGAGAGACGGATGCCAGCGAGACAAGCCCTTCTCAAGCGAGCCCCTCACCGGCCAGAGCTCGAGAAACTGCTCGAAGCCGCCCGAACGACCAAAGTCACTGAAGATCAGCTGTTTGAACAGCGGATCAGCTTTGCCTATGGGAACGCCCCAGAAGGATCAAAGATCACGAAGGCCTCGGCACGACTTGCAGCTCAGACAATCCGTGTGACGCGCGATTAAGTGTGCGCGCCTTTTTTTCACACCATGGTCGTACTTGAAGAAAACGAGCCTGAGCTTTTCGAGCGAATACAGGAACAGAACCTTCTACGCCAGTACGACTTGCTCGCGAACTGCATAGAGATAGGGCTAAGGCAAGGGCCTGCAGCACTCGATAAATACACGATTTGGGCGCTGAATCACGTCGCGGTTGCCAACATTTCCCAATTCGGCGGGCGCTTTCGTGAAGAGCCAATTTATCTGGAGCACCATATTCCACCGCACTTCCGCGAAGTGCCCGACCTTATGGACAGGTTCCTATCAACAATCCATGAGAACTGGTTCTTGTGGACCGCCACCGAACTGGCAGCGTACGGGCTTTGGCGACTGAATTGGATTCATCCCTTCATCGAAGGTAACGGCAGGACGGCCCGCGCTGTCAGCTACTACCTTCTGTGCGCGCGCACGGGCAACCTCTTGCCAGGGCGCAAGATCGTCCCAGAGCGGATCCGCGAAGATCGGCAGCCATACTACAAAGCATTGAAGAGCTGCGACATTGCGTGGGAGGCTGGAAAGCTCGATCTTTCTGCAATGGACGACTACCTGGCGGGCCTGCTGCAAGCTCAGCTTGAAGACGCCGGACTTCCGCCCGCCTTCGGAACCGGACCCGCGCAGCCGCATCTGCCAGAAGCAAGTCGAGACTCGACCTGAAGATGCGGCAGCCCCTTGGGGAGACCCTACACCAGCATCACTTCGACCAGGTACGGGCCCGCGGTTGCGAGGCCGTGGGCGACGGCGCGGTTGAAGTCGTCCATGGTATCGACCCGCGTTCCCGGCACCCCCATGCTGCGCGCCAACGCCACGAAGTCGAGGTCCGGGCGGCCGAGATCGAGCATGTCGAGCGCCTTGCGGCCGACGTTCTGGGCGCCGACGTTGGTGAGCTCGTGGCGGAGGATCGCGTACGACCGGTTGTTGAGCAGCACCGTGGTGACGTTGAGGCCCTCGCGCGCCTGCGTCCACAGCGACTGGATCGTGTACATGGCGCTGCCGTCGGCCTGCAGGTTCAACACCGGCCGGTCCGGGCAGGCGAGCGCGGCGCCGGTGGCCATCGGCATGCCCATGCCGATCGAGCCGCCCATGTTCTGCAGCCAGTCATGCGGATGGGCATGCCGCGTCGCCGGGAAGAAGCCGCGGCCGGTCGAGACGCCCTCGTCGACCACGATGGCGTTCTCGGGGATCAGCGCGCCGAGGGACTGCGCGATCGTCACCGAGTTGATCGCGCCGGTCGCCGGCGCCGGCGGCGCGAATTTTGCCGGCTCGACCGGTTGGGTGCGCGCTCCGAGCTCGTCCGCGAGCCATTCCAGCGCATGCAGCAGATCCTCCTCCAACCGCGCCAGCGTGTGGAACTGCGTATCCTCCGGCGCCAGCAGGCTGGGCTTGTCCGGATAGGCGAAGAAGGCGACCGGGATCTTGGCTCCAACCAGAACGATGTGCTTGAGCCCGGCGAGCGCGCCCAGCGCCTGATCGACCGGATAGGGGATGCGGTCGATCACCATGCGCCCGGCGCCGCGCGCCATCCGGCGGTTGAAGGTCTGCGCCATCATCTTGGCGCCGGTCTTGGCGCAGATTCTGCCGGCGAGCTCGAGCCCCTCCTGTCGCAGCGCCGGTCCGGTGAGCAGCAGCGCTGCCGGCTCGCCCGATCGCAGCGCTTGCGCGGCTTCGCGCACGGCCTCGGCGTCGACGCGCGCCCGCGTCGGAACCGCCGGCACCGCGGCGGGGCCGTCGGCGTCATTCCACGCGGTATCGGCGGGAAGGATCAGCGTCGCCACCTGGCCGGGCGGCGTGCGCGCGGCGGCGATCGCGGCGGCGCCGTCGGCCGCCACCTGCTTCGCCGACGGCGACGTGCGCACCCAGCCGGAGAACGGGCGCGCCGCGGTCTCGATGTCGGAGGTGAGCGGGGAGTTGTAATCGCGGTGATAGGTGGCGTGATCGCCGACGATGTTGACCACCGGGCTCGACGCCTTGGTGGCGTTGTGCAGGTTGGCAAGCCCGTTGGCCATGCCGGGCCCGAGGTGCAAGAGCGTCGCGGCCGGCTTGTCGGTCATGCGCGAATAGCCGTCGGCGGCGCCGGTCACCACCCCTTCGAACAGCGCCAGCACGCAGCGCATGCCCTCGACGCGGTCGAGCGCGGCGACGAAATGCATCTCCGAGGTGCCCGGATTGGCGAAGCACACGTCAACCCCGCCGCCGACCAGGGTCCGCACCAGACTTTCCGCGCCGTTCATTTCGTCCTCATAGCCGGTTGTGAACCAAGCCACATGACTCTTAGCAGCTCGGGCTATAATTGTTGCATCGTCCGGGTGTGGACGCCGATCGCGCAACCCGCGTGATTCCTGGAAGGGGTTTCTCGCGGCTCTTCACTTGCTTGTCACAGCTCTACCGCAGTTGCCGGCTGTTTGCCTGACGGTCGGAAATCCTGTCTAGAGGAGGAAGCCATGGGCCGTCGACGCCAATTTGCGCTCTTCATCCTGGCGGTTCTTTTCGCGCTTCCCGAGGTACGGCCGGCTTCCGCGCAAGGCGATCCGATGGCGCTGCAGGCGAGCGCGGTCCGGCGCATCGACGCCTCCGTCGATCACATCCGCAGGACCGGCGACATGCGCTCGCGGCTCCCCGACCTTATGCAGGCGGAAGCCGAGCTGGCGGCGAGCAACCGCATGCTCGAAGCTCAGGGAGCGTGGTCGGCGCTTGCGATCGGCCTGATCAAGCAGGGCCACATCTTCCGCCTGCAGGCAAACTGGGCGAATGCCGTCGCGCTCTATGGACGGGCAGAGGAGGCAGCGAAGCGCGGCCGCGACGTGGTGCAGCAGGCTGACGCGCTGGCGTGGCGCGCGTTCACGGATTCTTCGCGCCGGAATCTCGGCCAGGCGATCGCCGATGCGACGCAGGCCGTGCGGCTTGCCGAGACGACTGATGACAAGGACTTGCTCGCACGCGCCCTCGACGTGCTCGGCGCGGTTCAGGTCAATCAGCGCGACCTTGCGGGCGCAGCGGATACCGTCAATCGCGAGCTCGCCGTCGCGTTGCAGGCGAAAGACCCGATGGCGGCCTATTACGCCTACCTCAACCGCGCGGATGTGCATCAGAAGTTCGGCGAACGGTGCGACTTTCAGCGCACGTTCGAGGCCTGTTACCAAGCGTTGGATCGCGCGGGCCTCGACCTGCAGCAGGCGCTCGAAGTGACGCGCAGGCTCGGCTACCTGGCGTTGACGCACCAGACCGAGAGGATTGTCGCCGGGCTCGAGCAGCGGCGCGCCCTGGTGAAATCGCAAGAAACCATGCACCGCACCATGCAGACAGGGGGGTTGTTCGCGCCCAAGAAGCCCGGCGACGTCCTGAGCGAGGAGAAGTTCGTCGCGTCACCCGGGGCAGGCCACATCATGCTCCTCGCCGACGTCATGCGCGGCGGCGCCAAACAGCTCGGCGGCCACGGCGACATGGTCGAGGCGCGCAGCCGGTTCGTGGAAGGCATGATGGCGGAGATGCAAGGCAATAACGATGCCGCGCTCGCTTCCTTTCTCAAGGCGGTCGACCTGCTGGAGCGCGAACGCCGCGCGCTGCGTGACGAGCGCAGCCGCGGCACGGCGCTGGAGGATCGAATCAACTTCTATTACGCCGCGATGGCGCAGCAGCTCGAGCGCCGCCGCTACGCCGAGGCGTTCGAGCTGCTCGAGCGGGCGCGCTCGCGATCGCTCGCCGAGCTCATCGCCAGCCGCCAGCTCGGGCTTGGGCGGCCGGAGGAACAGCAGCTCTACACGCAGTGGACGGTCCTGCGCACCCACCTCGGTGACGCGCAGAGCGCGCTGTTCGAGCTCGTGAATCAGCCGGACGCAGCCTCCCATGCCGCACGGATCAACACCCTCCAGGCGCGTATCCGCAATCTCGAAGCCGAGGACCAAGCCGTCGCCTCGCGGATGGCCGCGGAGGCGCCACGACTGCAAAGCCTCGTGACCTCGCAACCGGCAAGCCTCGCGGCACTGCAGCGCTCGATGCGCGAGGAAGGCTACGAGATGCTGCAGTACCTTGTGCTCGACGACGGCGTCATCCTGTGGCACGTCGCACCCGACTCGGTGTTCGTGCGCAAGGTGTTCCTGCCGCGCAGCACGCTGATGGCCAAGGTGTCGGCTCTGCAGAAGGGCCTTGCTGACGCTGCCGGCCCCTTCGACGAGACGATCGCCCGGGAGCTGTTCCTCTTCCTCGTCCAGCCGGCCCTCGACCGTATCGCCGGCGAGCGGCTGGTGATTATCCCGCACGGCGACCTGCACTACGTGCCGTTCGAGGTGTTCCAGGATCCGACCGACCGACGTTATCTCGGCGAGCGCTTCCAGATCACCTACGCCCCCAGCGCCTCGGTTCTGCTCGGCCTTGCGAAGTCACCCGGCCTTTCAGGCGGCCGGCTGCTCGCGGTCGCCGACCCCGCGCTGCAGGCGGCGGGTCCGGAAGTGCGATCGATCGCCGCGCTGTTCCCGGGGCAAAGCAAGATCGTGACGGACGGACTGGCAAGGAAAAGCGACCTCAAGGCCTGGATCCGCGACTTCGACGTGGTGCATCTCGCGGTTCACGGCAAGTTCGACAGCGGCGAGCCGATGCTTTCCTATCTCGCGCTTGCCGCCGGCGCGGGCGAGGACGGCAGGTTGACGGCCGCGGAGATGTTCGGACTCCCGCTCCAGGGGAGCCGGCTGGTCGTGCTTTCCGCCTGCGAGACCGGTCGCGCCGAGGCGACGCACGGCAACGAGGTTCTCGGCATCGTTCGCGGACTGATCTACGCTGGCGCCGGAAGCCTCGTGCTGTCGCGCTGGAAAGTGGACTCGGAAGCCACCGCCGTGTGGATGGAGAGCTTCTACCAGGCAGCGCTCTCCCAGCCGTTCGCGCAAGCGGCGCGCATCGCGCGCTCGAGGGTCAAGCGCGACCCGAAGTACGGTCATCCGTTCTACTGGGCGGCCTTCACGACGATAGGGCGATAGTGGTGGCGGACCTGCTGCAGGATCTCAGTGAGCGCATCAAGGCGCTGGCAGGCGACTGGACCAAGTACACCATCGTCGGCAGCTTCCTGCTCTATCTGGTCGGCTACCTCGCGCTCCGGTTCCACCTCACGACGCTCGGCATCAGCACCGACCTGGCGGTGCTCGACGAGCGCTACCTGTTCGCCGGCGCGCGGTTCTTCGTCTACCTGGTTTCGTCGGTACCGAACATCGTGCTGGTCGCGCTGCCGATCGCGTTGGTTGCCTGGGCGGCGTTCAAGTTCCTGCCCGACGCGATCGGTGCGCGCGTCGAGGCCTGGATCACGCAGCCGACCGGCCTGACCGTCTTCGGCCTGGTATTCGCGGTCGTCGCCATCCAGTTCGTGATGCGCCAATGCTTCGTCTTCAGCGACCTTCTGCTCGCCGAAAGCCTGCCGGCGGAGCCGGCTTGGCTGGTCAAGCTGCTGCTCGATGACCGGCTGATGCCGCTCTATTTCAGCCTGCTGACGGCATTGTGCGCGGTGACGCTTGCGATCTTGGTCGCCCTTCGCAAGGCCGAATTGCAGGGCGCAGCCATCAGGTTCGGGTGGGCGCTGCTCGCATTTCTGGCCGCCGTGCAGATCCTGTTGTTGCCGATCAACTACGGCGTCCTGATCATCGACAAGACGCTGCCGCGCGTTGCCGGCCTTGGCGACAAGCCGCTCGCCGAAGGTGAGGAAGCCTGGCTGGTATGGGAGGGCAAGGACGGCGTCACGTTTCTGGTGCGCAAGGACCGCGCGCGCCGCGCGCTCGTTACCCTTCCGCGCGCGGAAGTGAAGCGGACCGAAATCATCGGCTTCGATCGCATCCTGCCGAAGCTGTTCCGAGAAGGGAACAAGGGATGATGTGTTCGCGCCTGAAACCTCTTGCGCTGGCCGCGATGCTGGCGGTTCCCACCGCCGCTTCTGCACAGTCGTTGGTCGAGAAGCTGCTGCGCGTATCGGGGCTGACGGCGTCGCCGACACAGCTGCGCACGCAGGGCGTCGAAGGCGAGGCGGGAAGCATCTGGGTCGCAGGCCCGGGCCAGCGGCCCCCGCGCGCGCTGACGACCGATGGCGGCTACCGCTCACCGGTGTTCTCGCCGGCGGGGGAGATTTATGCCCTCAAGTATAACGTCCTGGTTCGCATTCCGGCCGAAGGTGGGGCGGCCATTGCGGTCCACACGCTCCCCGGCGTCATCAAATTGGCCGGCTTCGACCGCAGCAGCGCTGACGAGGTCGTCGTCCTGCTCAATGACGCGGCCGGCTCGCCGCTCGGCACGCTGTCGCTTGCCGGCGGCAAGGTCACGCCGTTGGCCTATGACCCGAGATCGCGCGACGAGGAGCGCATGCTCACGCAGATCCGCGGCCAGGATCGGGTATACGGCGATATTCGCCTCTATACCGAAACCGAGAGCAAGCGCGGCCTTGCCCGTACCATCGAATGGACGGACGTCTACCTGCGCCGCGGCACTGCGGCCCCACAGAATATGAGCAGGTGCGACGGCGCGAACTGCATCCAGCCGTCCTTGTCGCCCGACCAGCAAACCGTCGCCTTCATCAAGACGGAAGGCAGGTAGCCACCCTTGCCGAGAGCATGAGACGTCAAGCCCGGCTTTGTGCCGGGACAAGCCCGGCCATGACCAAATCAAAATCTGATGCCGCCGGCAGAAGTGCTACTTCGCGATGCGCTTGGCGACCTTCAGGCGCTGCACCGAATCACCGGCCAGATGGCTCCAGATGAAGCCGTCGCGCACCAGCTTGTCGGCACTGCGGTCCATCTGGCAGCCGACACCGCCATGGATGTCCATGTTGAGCTCGGTCACCTCCTGGATGACGTCGGTCGAGAAGTTCATCGCCAGGCCGGCATTGGGCGAGTGAAGCTTGCGATCGTGCTCCCAGGCGACCCGCATCACGAACGAGCGCAGCGCTTCGGTGAGCATGTGCATGCGGTTGAGCTTGAGCAGCACCAGCTGCTGCTCCGCCAGATAGCGGCCGCCCTGCTTGCGCGTGCGGGCGTGACCGAGCGCCTGCGCGCACGCCGCCTCGCACACGCCGAGCGCGTTGGCGGCGAGCTCCAGGTCGCCGAACAGATCGCCGCCGGTGCGGTCGCCGGCCGCATGGCTCCGCATGTCGGCGCCGCCGACCGCGCCGACCACGTTGGCATGCGGCACCCGCGCGTTCTCGAAGATCAGCTCCGCGTTCTGATAGAAGCGCCAGCCGCTCTTGTTGAACACCTTGCCGACCCGGAAGCCGGGCGTATCGCTCGGCACCATGAACATCGTGGTGCCTTGCCGCAGCAGCGCGTTCGGGTCGGTGCGCGCGTCGAGGAAGAACAGTTTCGCGACGCTGCCGTTGGCGATGAACGCCTTCTCGCCGTTGAGGATCCACTCGTCGCCGTGCCGCTCCGCCCGCAGCTTGAGGCCGGCCTTCGGGTCGTCCTCCGGCGGCATGCGATTGTCGGAGCCGGCGCCGGGCTCGGTGATGCCTTTGCCCAATAGGAAGGTATCGTCGGCGAGGAACGGTTTAAGAAACCGCTCCTTCTGCTCATCGGTGCAGACCGCGGCGATCAAGTGGCTCCACTTCCAGCATTGGCTGAAGGTCTTCGAGATCGCGCTATCGGCCTTGGCGAGTTCCGCCATCACCAGCGCCTGGGTGACGAAATCTGTGCCGTGACCGCCCCATTCCTTCGGGACCGCCGCGGTGCGGAAGCCGAGCCGCGAGCCTTTGCGGATGATCTCCCAGTCGAACGTATCGCGCGCGGTGGGCGAGGCGTCGCGCGCAAGCGAGATCGGCGCGATCTCCTCCTCGGCGAAACTGCGCGCCTTCATCTGCCACGCGCGCTGCTCTTCGTTGAGGGCGAAGTCCATGGGTCAGGTCCTGCTGGGCATCGTCACGTGCATTACTCGGCGGCGCGCACCATGGGAGCGGACGGGCGCCGGTAGCCGGCGAGCGTTTCGGCGATGCCAAGCTTGGCGTCGCTCACGCCGCCGCCGGAATGAAGAAAGATCAAGGCATCGCGGACGTATTTCTGCAACGGCATGTCCCGCATCACGCCCATGGCGCCGAAAACTTCCGCCGCGTCCTTGGCGACCCGGTACACGGCCTCCGCGGTGAACACCCGCGCGATGGCCGCGAGCGGCAGGTCCGGCAGGCTGCGATCCGCGACCGCTTCCGGATGGTCGGCGGCCCACGCAGCCTGCCAGACGGCGGCGCGCGCCACTTCCAGCCTGATCGCGATCTCGGCCAGCTTCGCGCCGATCGCCTGGTGCTCGATGATGCGCCGGCCGCCCTGTACACGCAGCTGCGCATAGTCGAGCGCCGCCTCGTAGGCGGCCCGGCCGACGCCGAGGTTCATGGCTGCGCGCTGCGTCCCGATGCTCTTTGCGCATGCGCGATCGGCGCCGGCCGCGCCGGGATGCTCGAGGGCGATCAGGTTGTCGGCCGGCACGCGGCAATCGTTGAAAATGACATCGCCGCATGTGCCGTGATGCCAGCCGTGGGCGTCGGCATCGCGATGGACGCTCAGGCCCGGCGTGTCGCGCGGAACCAGCAGGGCGCAGGCGCGCTCGGCAGCCGCCACCCGCACGGCCACGAGCTTGGCGACGGGAGCGTTGGCGACGCGGCTGCTGGCGCCGCTGACGACCCACTCGCCGTTGGCGGCGCGAAAAGCGGTGATCGGCATGGCGGCCTCGGACGCCGCCGGACGGTGGTAGTTGATGCCGAGCTCGGCGCCGGCGTCGGGCTCGCGACCCGCAAAAGCCAGATGGTAGCGATCGTCCGCGAGGAACTGCGGCAGCAAGCGATCGCGCTGCGCGTCCGTCATCAGCCGGTCGAACAGGAGGCGCGCCAGCGTCGAGGTTTCATTGAGCATCGCCGCGCAGTCGACGTCACCGGCGGCGAGCTCCTCCGCGACCAGGCAGCACGTGAGCGTGTCCGCGCCGGCGCCGCCCCGTTGCTCCGACAGCGCCAGCGCGCGCAGCCCGATGCGCGACGCCGGCTCCAGCAGGTCCCATGCCGGCAGCCGCTCGGCCGCTTCCAGCCGCTCCGGCCGCAACGCCGCCGGCCTGATGGTTTGCGCCACGAAATCGCGGACGGTGTCGCGGATTTCCAGCTGCTCTACACTGAGATGAAGATTGTACATGCGCCGCCGATGAGTGTTGCTGAAGGCGAATCCACGTTTGCGGACCGCGCTAGAACTCCTCCACCACGATGCCGAGCTCGTCGACGACGCGCTTCCAGGTTGCCATTTCCTGCTCCACCCATGCTTTCGCCTCGGCGAGCGAGCCTTTCGGCGGCGATACCACGCCGCCTTTCTGGAAGGCTTCCTGCAGCTCCGGAACATCGACCGCGCTCGCGAACGCCTCGTGCAACGTCTCGATCACATGTGCAGGCGTCGCAGCCGGCGCGAATGCCGCCACCCATTGCGCCGCCCTCACGCCGGGAAAGCCCAGCTCCGCGAAGGTCGGAATGTCGGGATAGTCCGCAAGGCGCGCCCGCGCCGAGACCGCGAGCGGCCGCACGCGTCCCGCTTTCATCATCCCGACCGGATTGGTGATGTTGAAGAACGACACCTGGACGTCGCCATTGGCTAGGTCCTTGAGCAAGGGCGCGCCGCCTTCCTTGAACGGGATGTGGACCAGATCGAGGCCCGCGGCTTTTGCCAGGATCGCGGTGTTGACCTGCTGATAGCTGCCGGTGCCGGCGCTGCCGAAGCGAACCTTGCCGGGATTCTGTCGGGCATATTGCAGGAACTCGGCAAAGGTCGTAGGCGGGAAATTCGTGGTGGTCGCCAGGAAGAACGCCGGCGCATCCGCCAGCCGGGCGACGATCTGCACATCCTTGCCGTAGTCGATGCGCATTTTCTTGGCGAGCAGGACCGGCGTGAGGCCGTTGGTCGAGATGTTGCCGACCATCAGCGTGTGGCCGTCGGGGCGCGCGCGGGCCATCTCCTCGATTGCCACGATGCCGGAGGCGCCCGGCTTGTTCTCGACCACGACGGCCTGGCCAAAGCGCTTGCGCAACTGCTCGGCATAGAGCCGGGCAACCACGTCGGTGAAGCCGCCCGGCGCGTAGGGCACGACGATGCGGATCGGCTTTGTCGGGAATGTCTGCGCCGACGCGCCCGTCACCGCGAGCGCGATCGAAGCCGCGACCACCGACAGCCAGCAACCCGTCCGCATGCGGCCCCCTTGGTGGCGGCTCCTGCGGCTCGGGTTCTACCGCTTTTCGCTGCATGAATCCTAGAGGCCGCAGGCACGGCGCCGATCCGACCCACACCAGATCCCAAAGCCTGGCCGAAAAAGACAACGTGAGCTTAAGAGCGGCAATCGGAATTCTATCGATCCGGGCAACGAAGCGGTTACGATTTGCGGCCGCCACAGCCGGCGAAGCAAGGTTGGCGATGATGCATGATCGAATCAGAGTGGAGGCCGATGCAGCGCGCGCGCTCGCGCTGTCGGCGCTGCAGGGCATCGGCTATGGCGCGGAGGATGCGCGCATCATCGCCGATCACGTGATCGATGCGGCGCTGTGCGGCTACGAGTATTCGGGCCTCGCCAAGATCCTCAATCTTCCCGAGAGCCCGCGCTTCAAGCTGCCGCGTGGCCCAATGCGCGTGCTGCGCGAGACCGAAGTGTCGATTGCGTACGACGGCGGCAACAATGTCGGCATGGTGGCGCTCTATCACGCCGCCGAAGCCGCCATCGCCAAGGCGCGAAGTTTTGGGTTCGCGCTGGTGGCGGTGACCAACGCCTGGATGAGCGGCCGCAGCGCCTACTACGTCGAAATGATCACCAAGGCCGGGTTGGTCGTCATCCACACCGCGAGCAGCTCGCGCGCAGTCGCTCCGCTCGGCGGCATGCGGCCGATGCTGGGAACGAACCCGATCGCCGTCGGCATTCCGACGGCGGGCGATCCGCTCATCCTGGACATGGGCACCTCGGCATTCATGATGACGGAGCTGATGCTGCGCGAGCGGCGCGGGGAACTGCTGCCCGAAGGGGTGGCGATCGGTCCCGACGGCGCCCCGACGCGCGATCCGGCCACGGCGCGTGCGGGCGCGCTGCTGCCGTTCGGCGGACACAAGGGGTTCGGCCTCGGACTGATCGTGCAGGCCCTCGGCCTGCTCGCCGGCTCGGCCCTCGATGCGGAGCGCGACAACGGATACCTGTTCGTCGCGTTCAAGCCCGACTTGCTGATGCCGGCCGACGACTTCAATCGCCAGATCTCCGGCCTGATCGCGCGCATCAAGGCGACGCCCCGGCCGCCGGGCGTCGACGCGATCCGCATTCCGTCCGAGCGGTCATTCCGCAGCCGCGAGCGCGCCTTGCGGGAAGGCATCGAGATCGACCGCTCCGTCTACGAGGCGCTCGAAAAGCTGAGCCAGCCATAGCGCGCCTATCGACGCCATTGCGGGCCGAAGGCGACAATCCAGGGCGGCGCTATAGATCTGGATTGCTCTGATGTCCCGTTGTCAAGCTGCTGAGCAGGGTCATTCGTTGTCCGCGCGATCGCCGCTTGGAGGCAAGCTGTTGTGGTCGTGCAAGGGTGGGAGCGAAGCCTTGAGACGT
>Ga0209382_10000675_pt1 | contig 55565 bp, 40 predicted proteins | sample SoiMetdeltSBSDD5_FD_187599 | JGI IMG/M metagenome (GOLD analysis project Ga0209382, IMG submission 187599) | Bulk soil microbial communities from a Populus tree surrounding site in Tennessee, USA - Soil MetaG P. deltoides SBSDD5 (SPAdes) (version 2) | ecosystem: Environmental > Terrestrial >...
ATCCCCGCGCGGGGGCATCAAGTCCATAATCTCCACGACTTCCAGTTCCGACTCCCCGACTTTTAGGTGATCCCCAACTTTGGGCATTTCGGAGGTATTGACAATCGCCCCACCATGCTCGGCGCCGGGGACGACGATGCTAATTTTATAAACCACGGGTTACTCCTTGAAAAGTGACGCGTGACGAGTGACGCGTGATACGTGATACGTGAGTCACTTGTCACGCGTCACGAATCACGCGTCACGTTCACCGCCTCGTCAAATGCCGATGCCGCAACTTGAAGGACAGATCGGCGGCCAGGTTCCGGTACACGATCATTCCCAGGTGATGGTCAGACAGGCACAACTGCTCGAACGCCTCGCGTTTGATCGCAATCACCGTGGTCTGATCCATCACGCAGCGCGCCGTCGCTGAACGCGGGCCGTGATCCACCAGCGCCATCTCCCCAACCACTTGCCCGGTCCCCAAGCTCACCAGCGCCTGCGGCCCCTTCGACTGCGCTTCGCTCCGCTCAGGATGCGCCGCCTCACTCGCCTCGCCGACGCTAATCTCCACGAAGCCCTCCCGGATGATGAACATCTCATCGCCGGATTCGCCTTGGGTGGTGATGACGTCCCCTTTTTGATACCGGGCTTCCTGGCAAATCCCGGCAATACGCTTGAGTTCGGCGTCACTCAACCCATCGAAAACTTCCACGCCTTTAAGCAATTGAATGGTATCCATAAGCGACTCTCACTTCGAGCAGGTGCGGCCCTTCGGCTTCTAAAAGTGCGCCGCACCTGCTCGACGGTAACTTCGGGCGTAAGTCACGTAATGTTCGGCGGTGCGCCGGATGCGCTCGCGATCGGCATCATTCACCGTTCGGACGACTTTTCCGGGCAGGCCCATGACGAGCGACTCAGGTGGCACAACCATTTGCGGGGGAACGAGCGCCCCGGCGGCGATGACACTCCAGCGCCCGATGTGCGCGCCGTTGAGGATCGTCGCGCGAATGCCGACGAGTACATCTTCTTCAACTGTGGCGGCATGGACGATGGCTCCGTGCCCTAACGAAACGCGCGCGCCTAACCGGCACGGCTCACCCGGGTCGGCGTGGAGGATGCAGCCGTCCTGCACATTCGTCTGCGGCCCGATCACGACCGCTTCCGTGTCCCCGCGCACGACGACGCCAAACCACAGACTCGCTTCCTCGTCCACGGTCACATCTCCAACCACGACCGCCCCCGGTGCGATAAACGCCGAAGGGTGAATCTTCTCGGGATGCGGGCGCGGGTCAATGAGCATGGGGAAGTATTCTAGTACACAGCGGAGGCTAGGGCAACTGGAGTGAAGGGTAAGATGTGGAGGGTGAAGAGTGGAGGGTGAAGAGATTTCTCTCCACCCTCCACTCTTCACCCTCCACTTGCCTTATACCGTTTCGCCGGTGTATTCCCACTGCTATGTTCCAACAGCCTCCCTCGGCTCTCCTGGATTTGAGCGATCAGCATAGGATCATCCAGCGCGGGCACGCAGATGACCTCGTCTAGCTTCAGGCCGGCCAACGAGGCCTCGACGATGTCCTCGGGCTTCATAATGATCTCCGGCGGAATCCGGCTGAGGTCCATCCCCATTTGCTCGTGAAACTCGGTTTTCACAACGCCCGGACACAGCGCCTGCACTTTCACGCCGGTTCCTTCCAACTCGCTCTGCAGGATTTCTGAGAAGGTGTTGATATAGGATTTCGTCGCGGCATACACGGCGCGTTTGGGCAGCGGCGGCGAGGGCATCGTTCCGCTAAAGGCTAAACGCGACGAGACGTTGATGATCGCGCCGCGCCCGCGAGTGACCATGCCCGGCAGCGCCGCGCGCGTGAGCCGCGTCACCGCGATCACTTGCAAGCGGATGAGTTCCTCCGCGCGGTCGGGATCAAGCGAGACAAAGGGCATGTAGCCGCCGAAGCCCGCGTTGTTGATGAGCAAATCCAGCGCCGCGCCCTCGGCGCGCTTTTCCACATCGCGCAGTTCATCCGGCTTGGTCAGGTCGGCGGCCATGGCTTCCACATTCACGTGCTGGCTCGCATGCAGTTTCTTCGCCAAATCATCCAGCCGCTCCTTCCGGCGCGCGACGATGATGAGGTCATACTGATCGTGCGCCAGACGTTCGGCAAACGCTGCGCCAATTCCGGCGGACGCGCCGGTGATGAGGGCGAGGGGACGAGTAGGGCGTGGTTGAGTTGTCATTGGTTTTCCTTATTGATATTGCGTCAACGGATATGCAGCGGATCAACCCCCTCCCTGCCCTCCCCCATCTCGGCTACCAGTAAGTTTGCTTTCTCGGTGCTCTGTAGCCGAGATGGGGGAGGGTGGCCGAAGGCCGGGAGGGGGCTATCACCGATACTCCTGCGCATGATACTCACACAGCCACAAATAATGATCTTCCGGCGTCAGCACGCGTTTGAGGCCGCCCCAAGTCTGGTGCTCATCCACTTTCTCCAGCAATTGGCGCACCGCGCGCAGTTCCGCGCCTTCCACGTAGCTTTCCGGCGTCACCTCCGGCGCGGTTTCCAGGCGGTCGGCCAGTTTCATCTCGGTCGTCTCGCTCGTGTCAATCACTTCCGGCATGATTTTAACGAGTTCCTCCATCAGTTTGATATGCTCGCCGATCAGTTTGGCGTAATCGGCGGCGGATAGGCCAATCCACGGCCCGACGAGCGGTGTAACGTATTTGAGCAAGGTGACCATGTTTTGAATATAGCGGCCTGTCGCGCGCAGCCACTTGGGCGGGTAATCAAAGACATAGCGGCCACTCTCATCCGTGGGATGCCAACAGCCCGGCGCCTGGCAATACAGGTGCATTTCGAGTTTCTCGCCGATCAGCGCTCGCTTCCACGCGCCGGAGGCGTACGGGCGCAGGATAAAGATGTTGGGACAGTACGATTCGGTCTGCGCTTGCTCGCGCCGGAAGTTTTTAGTGAACTCGCGCTGAAGGAGCGTGACCAACTCGTCGTGGCGGATGGCGCTGTCCTTTTCCATTTTGTCCAGCTTGGAGTTGAGTTCTTCGATTTTCGCCACCACGTTATCTTGCGTGCGCCAGTGCAGCCCAAACAGCAATTGCGTGACCGGAACCTGCTCAAAGGCCTGTTGGCATTGAACCGACTCAACTGGCTTCTCGCGCTCGATGGCTTTCTCTAAATTCTCGTAATTAAATTCATAGTCACAGGGCTGGTCGTCATGGCCCAGGCATGGAACGGTGCGCTCGATTTTGAGACCCGGATAACGGCGCAGCGTCACTTCCAAGCCGTCTTTGAGAAGCGCGAAGAAGTTGTGCGGCGACGGCCCGCGCACCGTGAGTTGGATGTAGCGGTCGTGTGGCAACGCCTGTATCAGCGCCAAATGCTTTTGCTCCGGCTCGTAAGAAAAAACTGCGCCCATCCGCCAGTGCGTGTGCGTGGAGAAACGATGTGCGCGAGCGATGAACCAGGTGGGCAGACCGGGCAGCAGCGCGTTGAGCTTGAACTTCATCGAAATCTCATGCTGTGAACTGTCCGCCATATTCTTGTTCCACAGCGATTGATACTCCGGTGGGTCTAACGGCAGCCGTTCGACGACCAGACTCACTTCTTGATCTTCCAGCGTGCGATAAGACAGATCAAACTTTTCCATCAACCGCAGGAAGTGTTGGCGCATGGACGGCTCCAACTCGCTCCACAGTGTTTGCATGTGGCCGTGCGTGAAAATCCCCAGCCGCCCAATCACATCGTCGCTTTCCAGCACTTTGCCGATATATTGCGTCACCCATTGTGGTTTGAGAATAACGAGATCGTTTAGCTCAGTATCTTCGCGAAAGAAAAGAATATCGCCGAGTTCGTGCAGCCAACGTGCCAACACGCGAGTGCTGGCTTCGGCAACTCCTTGTTCTGCCATCAACTTCCATAATTCATCCGGCAGGATATGCTTTTCGTCTCGTGCGCGAATCGCATTCGCCGCCGCCAGCCAGGTGCTCGGCCATTTTTCACCCATCAGCGGCAGGCGCGTTGTGGCGACTTGGGCAATGACCTCGCGTAATTCCGCGATGCCTTCGCCGGTCGTGTTGCTTACCTGATGGAACCCGACAATCTGCGGGTACTTGCGACGCAGGTCTTCAGTGGGCAAGTCCGCGTCGCGTTCGTCCATCCAGGTTGCGATCACCAGGATAGGCGAATCCGGCGCGCGGGCTTGGATCGCGTCCAGCCAGTAATACAGTTTGCCCTGCTCGTAGCCGTGCCGCGCATTCCAGACTACAAGGAAGAGCGAGCGGTTGGTCAGAAAGAACTGATGTGTCGCGTGATAAATTTCCTGCCCGCCAAAATCCCAGGCATTCAAATTCATCATCACATCACTTTTAGAAGGATGCGCCAATTCCAATGAGCGAATTTCAATTCCCTTTGTAGTGGTTGAGTCAATACACGGCTCTCCTCGCAGAGTACGCAATAAGCAAGTTTTACCGACTCCACCCACTCCAACTAACATCAATTTGGAAATCCACTGCTGTTCATGGCCTTGTAACAACTCCTTCAAGTAGGTCAAAATCGCCGATTCGCCTTGTTCGACGATTTCCAGTGGCAGGTTGTTGAAGGGATTGTCGCCAATATCAAGAATCTCTAAAGCGAGTTGGGTGATCTCTGGCGGGAGCGTAGTCAGTTGATTCTTGCCGAGCATGAGTGTGGTCAAGTGGATGAGTTGGGTGATCTCCGGCGGGAGCGTGGTCAGTTGATTCTCGCCGAGAAGGAGTGTAGTCAGGTGGATGAGTTGGGCAATCTCGGGCGGCAGCGTGGTCAGTTGATTATTCCAGAGATTGAGATGGGTCAGGCAGTTGAGTTGGGCAATCTCGGGCGGGAGCGTGTTTAGTTGATTGCCGCTGAGATCAAGTGCGGTCAGGCGGGTGAGTTGGGCGATCCCAGGTGGGAGCGTGGTCAGTTTATTGCTGCTGAGATAGAGTGTGGTCAGGTGGGTGAGTTGGGTAATCTCCGGCGGGAGCGTGGTCAGTTGATTATTCCAGAGATTGAGATGGGTCAGGCAGTTGAGTTGGGCAGTCTCGGGCGGCAGCGTGTTTAGTTGATTGTCGCTGAGATCAAGTGCGGTCAGGCGGGTGAACTGGGTAATCTCCGGTGGCAGCGTGGTCAGTTGATTGCCGCTGAGAGCGAGTATGGTCAGGTCGGTGAGTTGAGCAATCTCCGGCGGGAGCATGGTCAATTGATTACGGCTGAGATCAAGTGTGGTCAGGTGGGTGAGTTGAGCAATCTCCGGCGGGAGCGTGGTCAGTTGATTGTAGCTGAGAGAGAGTGTAGTCAGGTTTGTCAGTTGGGCGATCTTCGATGGGAGTGCGGTCAGTTGGTTACCGCTGAGATCGAGATGGGTCAAGCCCGTGAGTTGAGCGATTTCGGGAGGCAACGTAGTAAGTTGGTTGCTGCTGAGATTGAGAGAGATCAAGTTAGTAAGTTCGATGATCTCTGGAGGTAAATTCCTTATCTCCTTAAAGGAAAAATCCAATTCCACCCATTTTTCTGTAGCTGCCTTTTCGATAATGTCAAGAAGTTTGTGACTGTCCATGGAGTTCCCCGATTCGGTAAATGGGTGCTGGTAAACGGCCTCGCCCGACGCTCAAGCGTCGGGCTAAAATAACGAAGGGCGCTGAAGCGCCCTAAAACAACAAGCGCTTTAGCGGGCTTGGTTCGATTAGCCCGACGTTTCAACGTCGGGCGAGGGCAATGCCCAAACGAAAAAAGTTATTTCCGGTAGCGCCTGCTGAGTATAAAGCCTCTACTCCGCACCAGCAAACAGAAAAGGACGGAGGACGGTGGACGGACGAAAGACCGAGGGTAAAGGATCAAATTCCAAGACCCAACCGCAAAGAGCGCGAAATCCCAAAAAATCAGCAATCAACAATCAGAAATCTTCAAGCCCCAGCCCCCAGCCCCCAGTCCCTAGCCCCCAACCACCAACAAGATCTCCCTCGGATTAACTCTCAACTCAATCTTAGCGCCATAGCCAATGCCAGGTATCCGGGGCGCGATCACTTCAATGATCGTCGGGTTTTGAAAGTTTCGTATCTTCGTTTCCGGATGGGGATAGTAAACCCAGCCCTCGTATTCGTCGTTCTCAACGATCACGCGGCAGCGCGAAAATGAAAAGTCTTCCGGCGGATGCTCGGTTGTCCAGTTGACCTTCCTGAAGGTGTATTCGGGTGCTCTCAAGCTAAACGTATACGGGCTAATAGAGATATTTAGTGTGCCGTGAAAAAAGGACGTCAGGTCAAGCCCGCGTTCTTTAAAGAAAGGCATTTGCATTTCAATCGTCCCGCGCGGGTAGGGGCTATTTTTCGCCGTTCCAGACGCAACCTGATGCCCCGGAGTCACCACGCCGGGAACAGTTATCCATTGATCGTTCATGTTTCAAGTATAGCAAAGGGACGGATGAAAAACTCCCAAATCCCAAACACCAAATCCCAATTTTCAAGGACAAAGGGCCAAGGACAAAGGAACAAGGCTCAAGGCTCAAGAACTAAGCAACTTGCTACTTTCCACCTTCCACTTGCCACCTGCTATCAGCCATCTGCTATCTGCCCTCCGCCCTCTGTCACATTGCTCTGTAACACCTCCAGCGCTATACTCCATCGTTAACTGCTGTCCCTCAAAGGGAACATTCGTTGCCAGATCCGCTGCCATTCATACCGGGCTACTCGCCTGAGCCAAACCGGCTCCTCGCGCGATTTTTGCCGCCGCTCGCGGAAGGCGTCACCTTGCGCTACCTCGAGCGCTACTCCCGGCCCGGCGATATCATCCTCGACCCGTTCGGCCAATCGCCGCGCGTCGCCATCGAAGCGCTCTTCCTCGGGCTGCGCGTCGTCGTCGCCAACTTCAACCCCATCTCGCGCCTCGCCCTCTCGCTCGAAGTCAACCCGCCCACCGAAGCCGAACTGCGCTCGGCCCTCACCCTCCTCGCCGACCTCCCCAAAGACGGCGACCGGCTCGAAAATTACCTGCGCGATCTCTATCGCTCCACCTGCCCGGATTGCGACGCCGAAGTCTTCGTGGACGCCTTCGAGTGGGAAGCGGGCGAGGGGGTACTTCGCGAAGCCGAGCCGGTCGAAAAAATCTACCTGTGCCCCAACTGCGGCGGGCCGCCCAAGTTCCGTCCCACCGATGACGCCGACCGCGCGCTCGCCGCCCGTTTCCCCGCGCACAGCCTCGACTACCATTTTCTCCTCGACCGCGTCGCGCGCGCCGACGACCCCGACCGCGCACAGGCCGAAGAAGCCCTCGCCATCTATCCGCCGCGCGCGCTCGCCGCCATCGCCACCGTCCTCGTCAAACTGGAAGCGCTCAATCCACCGGCCGAGACGCACCGTCTCTTATCCGGGCTGCTCGTCGCCGCCTTCGATGCCGCCTGCGCGCTCAGTCAAGAGCGTCCGAAAATTTTAACCACCTCCAAGCGCTATCGCGAAAATAATTTCTTCTTGGAACTGGAAAAAGCGACGGGAGCCTTAGCGGGCGTCCCCGCTCCCGACCGGACGCAGGCGCTCCGCGACCTGCTCACGCCCGCCCCTTCGACTTCGCTCAGGGCAGGCTCAGGTCCGGGAATCCACGTCCAGGCCGGCCCGGCCCGCGACCTCACACCTCTGCTGCCCGAGGGTTCGTGTTCTCTCGTTATCTCGGCGATTCCCCGGCCCAACCAGGCGTACTGGACCCTCTCCGCCCTCTGGTCGGCGTGGTTATGGGGACGCGAAGCGGCCGCCTCGCTGCGCTCCGTCCTCCATCGCCGACGTTATGATTGGGCCTGGCACGCCGAAGCGTTGCAAGCCACCTTCACGAGTCTCCGGCCGGCGGTCGCGCCGCAAGGGAAAATGGTCGGCCTTGTGTCTGAAGCCGAACCCGGCTTCAACGCGGCCATCTTCGCCGCCGCGGATCGGGCCGGGTACCTACTCCACGGGGCGGCCTTCTGCGCCGACGCCGCCGAGGCGCAATTTGTCTGGGACTCGCCTCACACCTCAGAGAAACCGGTTCTCTTCAACTCGGAACTGGAAACAGCTGTTGACCAGGCGGCTCGTCACTCCGCTTTAGGAACGATCCTCGATCGCGGCGAACCCAGCCGCTGGAGCAGCCTCCACTTCAGCGCCTGGCGCGGCCTGGCCGAGGCGCACTTGCTAGCCGCGATTCCGGACGAGCCACTCACGTTCGTCAACCATCGGCTGGAAGCCATCTTTCGTGACCCGACCTATTTTCAACGTCTCGCTCCGACGCCGAACGATGACTCGTTCGCCGGCCTGTGGTATTTAAAAAACGAAGCGGCTTTGTACGCCCTCCCGCTGGCTGACCGCGTCGAAGCCGAAGTGCTGTTCGAGTTGTATAGCGCCAAAGCGTTGGATGAGCAGCATGCCATGCAAACGGTAAACGAGACGTTTCCCGGCCCGGAGACGCCCGGCAAAAGTTTAATCATGGCCTGCTTCAACTCGTATGCCCTGAAAAACGACACGGGGCTGTGGCGGTTGCGCGAGGAAGATGCCTCGCTCGCGCGGCTGGAAGAACTGCAGGCGGTTCAGGGTGAACTGCGCTCGCTGGCCATCCGGCTTGGCTACAGCGTCGCCGGGGCCAATCCGCAGGAATGGCGCGAAGCCGGCCAAACGATTTATCTCTTCGCGGCAACCACCTCGGCCTTCATCAGCGATTACCTGTTTGAGCCTCTCTTGCCTGCCCACCGGCGTTTCCTGGTCATCCCCGGCGGGCGCGGCAGTCTGGCCGCGTTCAAGCTGCGGCGCGATCCTCGGCTGCGCGCGGCGCTGCGGCAGGGCAACTGGGTTATCCTAAAATTCCGGCACGTCCGACAAATGGCCGGCGACTTACAACTAACGCGCGCGACACTGGAACCGGCCTTCTACGCCGATCCGGTGGAAGAAGTGAAACAGTTGGAGTTGATGGAGGATAGCGAATAGCTGATAGCTGATGGCAAATAGCAGGTAGCAAGTGGCAGGTGGAAAGTTACCTGCCACTTGCTACCTGCACTCTTGGAGGTCACTTGAATAATTTGAAAATGAACAACTTGAAAAATCGCCCCCTCGATTACTGGTTACTCTGGCTCATCGCGCTGCTCTCGCTGTCTATCAACGTTTGGTTGTTTGGCGTGTTGATTAACGTTCGGCATCGAATGGGTGATATGGCCGCGCTGGCGGCTCAAGGCCTGGACGACCTCAGCCATTCCTCCATTGATTATTCCGTACCGATCCATCAAGTCGTGCCGGTCGTACTCGTCGCGCCCATCAGCACAACGATCAGTGTGCCTATCAGCCTGACCCTCCCCATTGACATGGAGGTCTCGGTTCCCTTGAAAACCTTCCTGGGCACCATCCCCTTCACCGTTCCGATCCACACCACCATCCCGGTTAATATCCAACAGGATATTCCTCTACGTCTGTCTGTCCCCATTTCCACGACCGTGCCGCTCTCCATCGAAGTGCCGATTCAAATCAGCCTCGCGGACACCTCGCTCGGCCAATCCCTCGCCAAAGCGCAGAGCGGTCTGGAAAAGCTGGCGGCGGAATTACAAAGATGACACGGTGATGTTTAGGAACCAAGCATCTGGAAGAATTGACACGGTGACCGGGTGACACGGTGACAAGGTGATCTCTTCCACAACATTCACCTTGTCACCCTGTCACCTTGTCACCTTGTCAATGTTATAAGGAGCGATGGCTCGGAGGTGCTTAGGCGATAACTCGTCCCTTTAGGGACCACGGTCAACTCCCCGGCTTCGAGTCGGACCCCGGCCCCTTCATTGGTCTCGATCCCCACCGCTCCCCGCACGGCGAGCCAGAGCGCACCGGACTCCGGCGCAACCTCCCTCGGGCCAAAACCGTGCGCCGTGCGCAGCAGCACTTCAAAATCTTCCACCTGCGCCAGCGTCACCGCCTGATAGGCCTGCGTCAACGTCGAGCCGGCGCGCGCCAAGCGCACCTTCTCCAGCGGCGGATCGGTATCCAGCGGATAAATAGTGCGATGGCCATTCTTGCGATCCGAAAGAACGGCGGCGCGAATTAAAATGACAACGGAACGCAGGCTGGAACCCGAGCGATGCGCCGTCCCCTTCGGCACAACGGCTAACTCCTCCGAATGCAGCGTCAAGTTGCCGCGTTCGGTTTCCAGTTCAATCACACCCTCATGCACCAGGAAGAGTTCGTCTTCATCCACGTGCTTGTGCCAGTTCATCTGCCCCTGACAAATATAGACACTCAGCGCCAGATCGCCGATGTTGACGAGCGAGACCACCGCAAACGGGCGGCTAATCTTGTTGGCGACGGTGGAGAGGTTGGTTACCTTAAGCAGGGGACTCATAAATGACAAATGGAACAAATGAAAGAAATGACAAATGGAAAATAAAAAAATTACTTCTGGCTTCTGAATTCTGGCTCCTGACTTCGACTTCGGACTTCGGACTGACGACTTCGGACTTCACTCCGGCGGTTCCACATGCACCACAATTCGATCCAGGCGCGGTTCTTGGATTCGCATCTCCAGTTCAATCGTCTCGGCCAGTTCGTGCGCTTTTTGGAGAGGCTTTTCGGCCGGTTGGGTCACGTGCAGCGTCACGGTCAAATGGCCGCTTACGTTATGCAGTTCGAGACTGTGCGCGGCTCCGTTCCCCGCCAGCCGGTCCGCAATTGCCTGTAAGCGCTGGCGCAGCATCGCTTGCCGGGTGACGCGCCTGGCCTCACGCTCAGCGGGCAAATCGGCGGGCAATGGCTCAATATGCGTCACCACCGTATGCACCTCCGGCATCGCCGCCCGCACCCGGCGCTCAAAATCGTCCGCCAGGGCGTGGGCCGCGCCCACCGTCAGGGCCGCGTCCACTTCCACGTGCATCTCTAACGTATAACTCCCATCCCGCTCGACGTGCGCATGTAAATCGTGCAGGCCGATGCCTAATCCATCGGCCAGCATGCGCAACTTCAATGAGAGCCCTTCCCACGGAGAAATGGCAGTTTCCGGTCGCTCCGGTTCAATATGCACCACGGTATCTACCACGCCGGGCAATGCCTCGGACAGGCGCCGTTCGACTTCGGAGGCCACGGCATGCGCCTGATCTATGTCCATGGCCGGATTGACCCGCACGTTCAAATCCATGTACACCGCATCCGCCCGCCCGCGTGACCGGATGCCACTGACGTGGTGGACACCTGGCACGCCGAGCGCGATACGCTTCACCTCGTCCGGGTTGGCGACGGCCACATCGGTGAGCACTTCGGAGGTCGAGCGCAGAATGCCGAAGGCCGCGCGGAACAGCAACACCACGACCACACCGGCGACCAGCGGATCGAGCCAACTCAAGCCCAAGCGCGCGGCGGCCAGCGAAAGGATAACGGAGAGCGTCACCAGCAGATCGGTGCGCGTGTGCGCCGCGTCGGCCAGCAACACCGAGTTTTGCAAGCGACGCCCCGCGCGCGTTTCGTAACTGACAATTCCCAGATTGACGAAGAAGGTCAGGGCCATTAAGCCAATCGTCAGGGGCGTGATGGTTGGCGCTGATTGCGCCCCGGACAGACGCGCGATCACATCCTTGCCGATTTCAAAACCGGCGACGAGCAGCATGCCGCCGATGCCCAACGCGGCGACCGTTTCATATTTATAATGTCCATACGGATGGTTGCTGTCCGCCGGACGCGCGCCGACCCAGACTCCGATCAACCCGATGACGTTGGAAAACGAATCCACCATTGAATGAAACGCATCGGCGACGACGGAGAGCGCGCCGGACGTCAGGCCGACGGTGAGCTTGATCAGCGTAACGGCTAGATTGAGGAGTAGAACGACAAAGAGAACGTGGGAGGCATGCGATGTGAGGCGGGACATGGGAGGCGTGAGGCGTGATTAGACCTCACAGGTCTTTAAGACCTGTGAGGTCTGCGTTTGCCCATTCCGGGTAATTCGTCGCGTTACTTGTCACGGCGGCGTCGGCGTCTCTGTCGGCAGTGGTGTGTCACTGGGCGCCGGCGTCTCAGTTTCGGTCGCCGGCGGCGTGTTGCTGGGAAGCAGAGTTTCCGTCGGTGTGGCCGGCGGCACGAGTGTACTGGTTACAGTGGGCAGCGGGGCGGTCGTCGCCGTGGGCTGGGGAGGGCTGGTCGGCCTGGGGGCCGAGGTGGGAATTTCGGTGGGGGCCGGAGTGGGATTCTGAACGGTGAAGTGAACCCGCGCTTCGGCGCTGCCGCCGGCTTTGTTGAAGACGATGAGGCGCAGCGTGACCGGCCCGTCCGGCACCACGCTCAAATCCCAATCCGCTAAATGGCCGGTCTCCGGGATGGGGTTCGTCGTCGGGCCGAGGAGTTGTCCCCAGCCAATCGGGTCGTGACTCAATCCATATTCGAGGGTGAAGTGATCGAAGTCCTTCGTCGCGTTCGCTTGCCCGGTAATTTCCATCTTCCCGGTGAGCGTCGCGCCTTCCGGCGGATAGGCGAAGCTCATGATCGGATGCGGCGAGTCCGCGGTGCACTCGGCGGTCGGCGCCCAGGCGATGGGCGGCGTGAGGCCGTGCGTCGTCGCCCAGGCCTGGCCGTTGGGATCTTCGATGAGCCATTTCTGCGCCCAGGGGTCAGCGACCGCGATGACGGTTTTTTCCTGCGCGAACAACAGGTCTGGCTGATAATACTTGGCGCAGTCCGACGATTGGCGCAGCCCGGTGAAGGGATCAATGAACGCCTTTTCCCACAGATCGCGGTCTTTGGGGAGCGGGCCGTTGGTCGCGCTGAAGAGTTCGGTGCGGATGAAGGACGGCGGGCAGAATTCGCTCGGTTCAGCGCCGGAGATGGAGCAAATAGTTTTTTCCATGATGCCTGCCGGGCGCGCGAAGGGTGTGGCTCTGCCGGCCAGGGCGCCCTCCATAAACGCATGCCAAATCGGGGCCGCGCCGGTGACGCCGGTCGTATGCACCATCGGCGTAAAATCCGCGTTCCCCACCCACACCCCGGCGACCAAGTCCGGGGTGTAGCCAATCGTCCAGTTATCGCGGAAGTCGTTCGTCGTCCCGGTTTTTACTGCGGCCGGAAAAGAGAGCAGCAGCGGCGAGCTTGGGCCGAACGCGGGCGTGCGCGCCTCGTTGTCGGCCAAGACATGGCTGATGAGATAGGCATTCTCCGGCGTGATGACCGGCCGGTCCCAGTTGTCGGGCTGGAGTTGGCAGGGCAGTGGATTATCCGGATTCTCGCCGCGCCGGAGCGTCTGCTGGCAAATTAATTGCCCATTGAAGTCGGTGATTTTGAGAACGGCGACCGGAAAGACGCGCTGCCCGCCGTTGGCGAGCGCGCCATACGCGCCGACCATTTGCACGAGCGGCACTTCGCCGCCGCCAAGCGTGAGCGAGAGGCCGTAGTCGTTGCGATCAAACGAGGTGATGCCGAGCGATTCGGCGAACTTGATGAAGCTGCCATCGCCATAGATGCCGACGAATTGCAAGGCTTTGACCGCTGGGATGTTGTAGGAGTTGGCGAGCGCGGCCCGCACGAGCACCGGGCCATGGAAACGCCCATCGTAGTTCACCGGCTTATACGGCGGGTTGCTGCCATCCGGAAATTCGGTGGGCACGTCCCAGATTAAGGTGGCCGGGGTCCAGCCTTTTTCAAAAGCCTGCACGTATGTGAGCGGCTTGATGGATGAACCGGGCTGGCGCGGGCGCAGCGCCATGTTGATCTGCCCGTCTACCGGATCATTGTAGTTGTCCGAGCCAACCATCGCCAGAATTTCGCCGGTGCTGGGCCGGAGCGCGACGAGCGCGCCGTCGGTGACATGCCGGTCGGCTAAGGCCGCGATCTGTTCGGCGACGCTGGCCTCGCCGAGCGCTTGCAGGTCCGGGTCGAGGGTGGTGTAGACGTTGAAGCCGGAGCGATAGATGGTCTGCGCGCCGTACTGATCTTCAAGCAGCTGCCGGATGTAAATGACCCAATGCGGGAAGCGCGCATCACTCTTGGGTGGAGTGAAAGGGTAACTATCCAGTTCAAAGAAAGCCTGGCTGAGGTCGTCCATGGTGACGCACACCGGTTCGGCGCGCGTGCTGATGGGAATGCAGCCCAGCTCCAACATCAAGCCGAGTACCTGATGCTGCCGATTGAGGGTGACTTCTTTATTGGTAAAGACATCATAGACCGAGGGGGCCTGCGGCAGGCCGGCGAGAAATGACCCTTCGCTCAAGGTGAGATCGCTGGCGGGTTTGTTGAAGTAAGTTTCGGAAGCGGCTTCGATGCCGTATGCCAGATTGCCGTAGTAGATCTCATTGAGATAGAGTTCCAGGATCTCATCTTTAGAGTACGTGCGCGTGATTTCGGCGGCGAGAATGATCTCGCGGATTTTGCGGAGCGAGGTGCGTTGAGCGCGTTCTTCCGACGAGAGCACGAGCGCGCGCACGAGCTGTTGCGTGATGGTCGAAGCGCCGGAGACGGTTTCACCGGAGCGTAGGTTCTGGTAAATAGCGCGCACGATGCCGACCGGATCGAAGCCGGGATGCGAGTAAAAGTTCTGATCTTCGGTGGCGATGGTGGCGGCGATGAGATACGGGGAAATTTTATCTAATGGCACGTGTGTCCGCCGACCGGCTTGCGGGTCAACGATTTGATACAGCAGATTGTTCTTGGAGTCATAGACGCGTGTGGTTTCAAATTGCGAGGCGTGCGCGCTCAGGTCGTCCACTTTGGGCAGGGTGCGGGCGATGGACCAATAACTGTAGACCGCCATGCCGAGCGCGAGGAGCGCAAGCACGAAACCGCCGAGGGCGGCGAAGAGAAAAATTCGCCATAGGCAGCCCCAATTGATTCCAGGTCGCCGGGGAGGCGCAAGTGGCTGCGAGCGCAGCGTCGCCTCGGGGACACCGTAGCGCATGGGCTGCGTATCCGAGAGAGGGGCAGAGACGCTGGGGGCGCGGATGGTCTGCGTCCATCGTTCCGGCGCGGCGGGGGCATCCTTGTCCCCCGCACGCGCCGTGGCGCGCCACGACGGCGCGCCCGGCGCGGCGGGGGCGCGGGGTGGGCGTGGCATGCCGGAAGCATCCACTTCAACTCTCGGCTGCGTCGGAGAACTTGCCTCGGCCTCGGTGAAAGAGATTGAAGGCTCCGGTTCAGCGGCAGAGGCTTCAGCTGCTTCCGGTTCTGAAGAGGGGGTGTCTGTCATGGGGGGAAGTATAACTTAAAGTTGGTCGCTGGTCGCTGGTTGCTGGTGAGCGCTCGCTTGATAGTGGTTGATGCCAGCAACCAACAATCAGCTACCAACACCACTAGCGACCAGCGACCAGCTACCAGCAACTATCGTATCAAACTCTTCCACCGTGCTGCAGGTGAGCAGGGGGATGCGCAGCGCTTCTTCCCAGGGAAGGCTTTGAATATATTTCGCGGCGTGTTTGCGGAAGAGGATTAGCCCAGCCTGCGTTCCGTAGAAGTCCAGGTTGAGCGCAAGGTGCCGCCGCATTAACTTGATCTTCTCTTCCAAAGTGACTTGCTCGCGATCCTTGCGCGCGAAAATCCACGGATTGCCGATGGCGGCGCGGCCAATCATCACGCCGTCGCAGCCGGTATGCGCTTTGAGCCGGGCGATGTCGGCGACTGTGCGCACGTCCCCGTTGCCGATGACCGGAATTTTTACCGTTTGCTTGACCTCGGCGATCGCGTCCCAATCTGCTTGGCCTTTGTATGCCTGGGCCTTGGTGCGCCCGTGGACGGCGATTAAGCTGGCCCCACTGTCTTCGAGAATTTTGGCGATGGTCTGGTAATTGCGCGTGTTCTCGTCCCAGCCCAAACGGATTTTGCCCGTGACGGGGAGGTGGAGCGATTGCGACAACCGCGTAAACACGCGCTGGATTTTGTCCGGTTGGCAGAGCATCCCAGAGCCAGCCCCGCGCTCGGCGATGGCTTTGACGTAGCAGCCCATGTTGATGTCAATGATGTCCGGCCCGCGTTCCTCGAGGCGCAACGCGGTATTGACCAGCCGGTCTTCGTCGTGGCCGTAAATCTGGAAGGTCATGGGGCGCTCGGTCGGCGCGTACTCCAGTTTATGCCAGGCGCGCCCGGTCGGCTTGCGGCCTTGCAGTTCATCTACATTCACGAACTCGGTATATGACATCGCGCTGCCCAACTCGCGGCAGATCAGCCGGAAAGGCAGGTCGGAGTAGCCATCCATCGGCGAGAGGATCAGATCGCCATAAACGGGAATATGGCGGACGTGGAAAACAGGGAGGCTCGACATGGCGAGGGGATGATACCACTGAAAGTCTGAAGTCCGAAGTCAGGAGTCAGAATTCAGAAGCCAGAAGTGGCAGGTGACGAAGGACGAAGTCTAAACACATCTTATTTCTCATTCCATTTGAAGACGCGCACCCGCCCGGCATAATCTCCACACACCAGCCAGTTTCCATCCGCGGAGAAGGCCAGGCTGAAGATCGCCTCATCATTGGTATAAAGTGTTTGGGCCTGACCGGTGTTGAGATTCCAGAGTTTGATGGTTTTGTCCCATGCGCCCGAGATCACCCCTTTACCGTCCGGCGTGACGGCCAAGGCCCGCACGGCTTCCGCGTGACCGCTCAAGGAGCGGATCATCCCGCCAGTAGTCGAGTCCCAAACTTGGAGGGTGTTATCAATCGCGCCGGAAACTACAGAGTGTCCATCCGGCAACATCACGACGCTCGTCATTGAACTGGGATGCTGTTCCAGCGAGCGCACCAATTGGCCGCTTGCCAACTCCCAGATTTTAATCGTCTTGTCACTCGAGGCCGAGATCACCTGCTTCCCGTCCGGCGTCAAAGCCAGCGCATTCACCGAATCCGTATGGCCTTCCAGTGAGCGCACCAATTGGCCGCCAGCCAACTCCCAGATTTTAATCGTCTTGTCACTCGAGGCCGAGATTACCTGCTTCCCATCCGGCGTGAGCAGGACGGCATTCACGCTATCCGTGTGACCGGTGAGTGTCCGCAGGCTTGGGCCGCTCGCCGCCAGGTCCCACACCTTGAGGGTGGCGTCACTCAAAGCGGAGATCGCTTGCCGACCATCGTTCGTCACCGCCAGCCCGTAAACACTCGCGCCGGCGGTCAGTGAGCGAAGCAGGCGACCGGTGGTCAAATCCCAGAGTTTGATGGTCTTATCCTGTGAGCCGGTGATGATTTGATTCTGCGCTTGGATCACGGCCACGGTGGAGACGAAGTCGGTGTGACCTTCAAACGAGTTTTCGAGTTGCCCGGTCGCTACGGCCCAGACTTTGACCGCGCCATCACTCGCGGCCGAGGCGACGCGCTTTCCATCGCCGGCCAACTCGATGGCGTTGATGCCCGCCAGGTGACCTTCCAGCGAACGCAGCCCTTGGCCGCTCGCTAAATCCCACACCTTGAGCGTATTATCTAATGCACCGGAGACGATTTGTTTACCATCGGGTGTCACTCTCACCGCTGTGATCCGGCCCGTGTGGCCGGTGAGCGTGTGGAGGAGCTGACCGTTCGCCAGGCTCCACACTTTAAGGGTCATGTCGCTCGAGCCTGAGATGATCTGCTTTCCGTCCGGAGTAACGGCGAGGGCATTGACGCTGTGGTTGTGGCCGGTGAGCGTGCGAGTGATTTGACCGCTGGCCAAATCCCAGACTTTGATGGTCTTATCCAAAGACCCGGAGATAAATTGCGTTCCATCCGGGGTAACGGCGAGCGAGGCGACTACCTCCGGGCTGGTGTCCAACGAGCGCACTACCTGACCACGGGTCAGGTCCCAGACCTTAATCGTCCGGTCCAAAGCAGCGGAAACCAATTGACTTTGCGGAGTCAACACGATGGCGGTCACACCCTCCGTGTGGCCTTCGAGTGAGCGCACGAGTTGGCCGCTGGTCAGGTCCCAGACCTTAATCGTTTTATCCCATGAGCCGGAGATGATTTGTTGGCCGTCGTGCGTCACAGCCAGGGAGGAGATTCCATCGGTGTGACCTTCAAGCGAGTTCAATAGTTGGCCGCTCGTCAGGTCCCACACCTTAATCGTTAAATCACGCGAGCCGGAAATGACTTTACTCCGGTCCGGCGTGATGGCAATCGCGGTGACCAAATCGGTGTGACCGGCTAAGAGTAAATAGGGTTTGCCAAGCAGATCATTGGGAGGGGGCGAGGCCGGGTTTCCCGGTGTTGGGTTGCAAGCGACTAATACCAGACTTAAGATCAGGATAATGAAAGGGAGGCGAGCGAACAGTCGAATTGGAGACATGGACAGTACCTAATTTGAATTAAAGGGGAATCGGTACACGGATTACACAGATGATCACGGATGTCACGGATTTTTTAATTGGTTTCCGTGACATCCGGCTTTTTCTGTGTAATCCGTGTACAAAAGCTCTTATGAATGACTCGACTCGATCCTATTGAGTCAACCCAAACCCGAAGGGGAACAACCCCGTCTTTCCATCACCCGCGTTGATCGGTTCCTGGGTCACCGCATTCGGCCAAGTCATCGGCAGTTTGCCGGTGAAAGTGTAATCGCCGAAGAGCATGTCTACCAGCCCCGCGCCTTCGGTGCCCGGCAGCCACGCCGCGATAAAGGCATCCGAAGCGTTCAAGGCGGTGTTGATGATTACCGGCCGCCCAGATTCCAGGATGACAAGGCAGTTCGTCACCCGACTGCATACATCCGTTACGGCCGCGTTGCCCGCGCCAGGAATCGCCAATGTCGTACTATCGCCTTGGCCTTCGGCATAGGGCGTCTCACCCGTGACGATGATGCCCACATCCCCGCTGTAATTGCCTTTTGTCTGAGTGCGAAGCTCGAGCGTCACATTCGGGGGCTTGGCTGCCTGCAGCGCTTGCCAGAAGGTCGTGCCGGTCGTCGTCGCGCCACTCCCGCCTTGCCAACTGATGGACCAGCCGCCCATCTGATAACCCAAATTATTGGCATGCGAACCGGCGACCACGATCTTATACGTGGCGGTCTTGGAGAGCGGCAAGACCGCATTGTTCTTCAACAACACCATGGACTCGCGCACCGCCTGCCGCGCGACCGCGCGATGCGCTGCCGAGCCGACTTGCGCGGTGTACGATCGGTCCGTCGTGAATTTGGTGAACAACCCGAGCGCGAACTTCGCGTTCAAGATGCGCGTGACCGCATCGTTAATCCGCGAGATCGGGATGTTGCCCGCATTGACTTCGGTGCGCAGCGTGCTGATGAACGTCTTGTAGTTCGAGGGCACCATCACCATATCAATCCCGGCGTTGATCGAGGTGCGCACATCGCTCGCATAATCGCCGGGCAGTTGGTCAATCCCCGCCCAGTCGGACACGATTAAACCTTGGAAGCCTAACTCGCCCTTGAGCACGGTCGTGATCAGGTACTGATTGCCGTGCATCTTCTGGCTGTTCCAACTGCTGTACGAGATCATCACCGAGCCAACCCCATTCTGGATCGCGCTCTGGTAGGGCGGGAGGTGAATGGCTCGCAGTTCTGTCTCCGTGATTTGGGTATTGCCTTGATCATCACCGCCGGTGGTGCCGCCATCGCCGACGTAGTGTTTGGCCGTGGCCATGACGGTGTTGGCGCTCAGGCCGGTACCCTGAAAGCCCTTGATAGACGCGACGCCCATGGACGAGACCAAGGCGGTATCTTCGCTGTAGCCTTCGTACGTGCGGCCCCAGCGATCATCGCGCGGGACGCACACGCATGGCGCAAATGCCCAGTTCATCCCGGTGCCCAACACTTCTTGCCGCGTAATATCTTCGGCCTGTTGCATCAACGCCGTATTCCGCGTCGCGCCCATGCCGATGTGATGCGGGAAGATGACCGCCCCCTGGACGTTGCTGTGACCATGGACCGCATCCACGCCGTAGATAAGCGGGATACCCAAGCGGGACTGTACCGCCTGGGCTTGGAAGCTGTCATACATATCCGCCCACTGCGCGGCGGTGCCGCCCGAGCCGCTGGGGCCTTCGCCGCCGCCGCTCAGAAGCGATCCCAGGAAGTAGGTTTTAATATCCGTGATCGTGGTTAGCGCATTTTTATTCGCCTGCGTCATCTGGCCGATTTTTTCATCCAACGTCATCATGGAGAGACAGTTGGCAGTGGAGGTACAGGCCGCGGCATAGGTGATTGGGGTCGTTGGCAGAGATTGGAACACGAAGCCCGCCATGAGGACGACGGGTAAAACCGTGCGTAGTACTGCCCGGGGGAGTAAGCGGGCAGCTTGCTTAGCAGAATTGCTTTTAAACATAGCGATCTCCTTATCTTTTCGGGTGGTTACATGTTTCCCGGTTTGAGTTATTTTCACCGAACGAGCACGTATGCTGAGTGGATTACCTGGGATTTCCTTTTTCTGTCTTTCAACCTCCTTCCCCATTCTGAAGATTCGATCTCACCGCCTCTACATAAAGATGCATTCAGTGGGCGATCAAAAACTGACCTTCGTACTCCAAGGTTAGTTTAGTAGAAATCCAACTGTGAGTCCTGGAGATTAAGGACGCTTTACTGGATATTTCTGACCAATTGGGCCAGGTGAGGGGGCAGGGGGAAGGAGCCGGGGTGGGCGTCCGGCGACTGGAAGTCGCAGCAACAAGAGCGCGAAGTCGGTACTCGAAGCGAAGTGGAGAGTACCGACTTCGCGATTTTTATAGGTGCGGTTTTAACCGCTAGTTATTGAATGGGATCGTGCAAGGTGACGAGCTTGGTGCCGTCCGGGAAGGTGGCTTCGACCTGTACCTCGTGAATCATCTCGGCCACACCGTCCATGACCTCTTGGCGTTTCAGCAGGGTGGCGCCAAAGGTCATGATCTCGGCCACACTTTTGCCGTCGCGGGCGGCCTCCAGAATTTCTGCGGTCAAGATGGCAATGGCTTCCGGGTAATTCAGCTTTAGGCCGCGTGCCTGACGCTTGCGCGCCAACTCCGCTGCGACATAGACCAACAATTTTTCTTGTTCCCGTTGAGTCAGATGCATCGTGAACTCCTAAGTCAATAGACTTTATTGAAATAATTCTTTAATCACGAATGGCACGAACGAGTTTTTAAAGGCGCGAAGCGGTTCGTGCTCTTCGTGATTAGCTCCACTGTGTTATATTTCCCGCAAGGTTTAATAAATTTTGCGCGGTGGCACTGCCGGCCGGCCGTACAGCGCCTGTTTGGCGTTTTGCCAAAATGTGAGTAGACCCGTCACGATGCTTGGGTGCGTCTGGCTTAAGCCGCGGACGATCAAGCCGTGCGCCGGAAGGGTGCTGACCCCCCAGATCACCTCACCCGGCTGGGAAAGTTGTTGGGCCAATTCTAGCAACGCTGTTTCCAGCCTCAACCACTGCACCGCTTCTCGTCCGGGCTGGCAAATATAAAAACTGGTGAGGTAGCGATAAGGCCCCAGGCGCGCCGCCGCGTTCAGCGGGCGGAGCGCGGGTTCAAGCCGGAGACGTTCCAACGCCAGTGGCCTCCCGGCACAGGTCAGATCAAGTTGAATCTGCAGCCGCTCGTATTCAAATGATTCTCCGCGCGCCTCGCGGCCGGGGGCAATCGTTTCCCACCAGAAAAGTCCGGCGCCGAGAGTAAGGTCAATATGTGTTTTTTGATGATAGCAGGCTCCCGCAAACGGAATCAGCGGGTCCGGCAAATACTCCAGCAGTCCGCCTTCCGCCACTTTAATTTCGGTGTGTTGTTCGGCGGGAGGAAAACCCGCGCGCTGCCGATAGAGACGGGTGGCTCCGGTGGAGGTCAACTGCGCCCGCGCGTGGGGACCCACTGCTACTTTTAATTCGAGATGATCGCCGCCTAGCACGCCGCCGGAGAGATTGTGCAGATGAACGAGGGCCGCGCCCTCGGTCGTGGTGAAGGCGCGGATCACTTGCAGAGGGGGCTGTTGCGCGCGGACGATCAAGCGGGTATGTCCCGCTGTCTGATCGGCAGAGGCGGCATAGTCAAAGTTCAGCCACAAGCGACCCTGCATCCGAACTGGGGAAGTCTCGGAAGGTTCATCCCTAAGCAAGTCGGCGAAGCCAAGCGATGACGAGGTGCGAGTAGCCAGAATGGATTCCGAGGTGGAGGAATTAAATGACATCAACGTGAGGAGGTGTAAAAGAATAAAAGCGTTTTAACTCATGAACAAGCGGGTGTGCAGAATCGGATGGCGCATGCTGGCGACTTCCACCAGGGGCATGAAGCATTGGAGGGTCATCAGCCCCGCATCCTTCGCGCGGCTGAGTTGCGCGGCGTTCAACACCGTGGGCTTGAGCCGCCAGACGAGGCGCGTGGCTTCACTTTGGCCGAGCGGCAGCAAGCGCTGACAAGCCGAGACCAGACCCGTCAGCATCTGCTGGAGATACGCCAGCGCCGTCGCTTCTTCATCCAATTCTAGAATACCGCCGGCCAAGCCAAAGGCAGTGCTGTAATGAATCTCAGCGCCGGCCTGTTGTGCAGATTCAAGCGCTTGTTCTACGAGGGGCCAAACTTCCAGCGCTAAGAGCAAACGCAGGAGACGCCGGCCCAACATCGCGCTCGCCATCCGGCTTTCACGCGCCGGCTTAAATGCGCTCAGGCGGAAGTTGAGTTCCAGCCAGTGCGCTTCGTCCAAGATTTCATTGAGGCTAACGACGGTGTGCCCCGCGCGGCAGAAGCTGGCCTCCAAAACGCCTGCTTCGGCAATGTAATCGGCTAGAAAAGTTTCAAGCTGGGGGACGGTGAGGGCTTCTTCGGCGATGAGCGTCTCCAAGCCAAAGGAGTGGGCGGCGGTCCCCACCGGCAGCGCGCTATCCGCCAGTTGCAACAGCCGCAATTGTTTCAGCGCTGCGTCGGGCGAGTTAATGGACATGCGGGTGATGGTGCGGCGTGGCGCTGACCACACTTACGGGACGTGGCTTCAAACGGAGATCACTCAGGTTGGCCTCGAGCCACTGGATCACGCCGTCCAGCCCAGCGCCGTCTTTGAGATTCGTGAACTGATAAGGCCGCGCGCCGCGCATCTTTCGAGTGTCGCGCTCCATCACTTCCAAGGAAGCGCCCACATGCGGCGCTAGGTCAATTTTATTGATGATCAACAGGTCCGAGCGCATAATGCCCGGCCCGCCTTTGCGCGGGATTTTGTCGCCGCCGGCGACATCAATCACACAAATCCAGGCATCCACCAACTCCGGGCTGAAGGCCGCGGTCAAGTTGTCGCCGCCGCTTTCCACAAAGATTAATTCCAGGCCGGGCAGGTGGGTTTCCAATTCGGCAATCGCTTCCAAGTTCATGGAGGCATCTTCGCGAATGGCGGCATGCGGACAGCCGCCGGTTTCCACGCCGCGGACGCGCTCCGCTGGCAGGACGCCCTGTCGCAGTAGAAACTCGGCGTCTTCTTGAGTGTAGATGTCGTTGGTCACCACCGCCAGATTGTATTTGGGCCACAAGCGTCGGCTCAGGCAATCCAGCAAGGCGGTCTTGCCGCTGCCTACCGGGCCGGCAATACCGATGCGGACAGCGTGGGAATGAGTCGTTGGGATCATTAGAAAGCTAAATACTCCTTAACAACTTCTTGATTGAATTCTTGAACCGAGCCTTCGGCGACGATGGCGCCGGTTTCCATCACGTAATAATGGTCGGCCACACCGATAGCGAAATCCAGGAATTGCTCGACTAACAGGATGGACATATCGCCGCGCGCTTGCAAGGACAGGATCACGTCTTCGATTTCGAGCATGATGGAGGGCTGAATGCCTTCCGTTGGCTCGTCCAGCAACAGCAGTTTGGGCCGACGTACCAGCGCGCGCGCCAATGCCAACTGCTGTTGTTGGCCGCCGCTTAACGTTCCGGCGGCGCGCCCACGCATCTCGCGCAGCACGGGGAAGAGCTGATACATTTCTTCCAAAGCCCCGCTATCCGGTCGGACCACCGCCAACGCTTCAAAACCCATCAGCAAATTTTCATACACCGTCAAATGCGGAAAGATACCGCGTCCCTGCGGAACGTAGCCGATCCCAGCGCGGGCGCGGTAGTTGGTGGGGCGATGGGTCAAATCCTCCGAGTCGAAGATCACCTGCCCCTGACGAGCGCGCAGGAGACCCATAATCGCTTTCATGAGGGTGGTTTTACCTACGCCGTTGCGGCCCATCAGGCACACGACTTTTCCGGAGGGGACTTCCAGACTCACGTCGTTGAGGATGACGCTCTCACCGTAACAGACTTGGAGGTGTTTAACGTTTAGCATAGGACTCTTTTATATTGACAAGGCGACCAGGTGACTGGGTGACACGGTGATTGTTGAAGAGATCACCATGTCACCTTGTCCTTGTTGTCAGGACATCGCTAGGAACTTAATGCCGCTCGATCTAATGCGCGGGCATTGCGCGCGCTGCGCCCGGCGCTGTGATCTTCTCCATGCCCTCGGCCCAGGTAGACCTCAATCACTTTTGGATCATTTTGAACGATTTCGACCGGACCTTCGCACAACTTCTTGCCGCTGTGCAGCACCGTGACGGTGGTGGCAAAGCGCCGCACAAAATCCATGTCGTGTTCCACCACCAGCACCGAGCGATGCTGGGCGATGGCCTGTAATAATTCTCCGGTGCGGTTGCGGTCGCTCCGCGTCATCCCGGCTACAGGCTCATCCAGCAGCAGGAGCTTGGGTTCTTGCACCAATAACATGCCGATTTCCAGCCATTGTTTTTCACCATGCGCGAGTTGTCCGGCGCGGAGGTGGCCCGACAAGCGGATGAGGTCGAGCGTCTTTTCGACGGCGAGGCGGCCGGCGTCCGGGAGTGGCCGGTACAACCGCAGCAGGTGATCTTTGAAACCAGCAGCCGCCTCCAGATTTTCAGCGACGGTCAGGCTGCTGAAGATGGTGGGTGTTTGAAATTTCCGCCCGATGCCGTGCTGCACTAACTCGTGTTCGGGCCAGAAACGCACATGGATGTGGCCGTCAAAAACGATGCGGCCACTTTCGGGGCGCGTTTTGCCGGTGAGGATGTCGAGCAGAGTGGTTTTGCCCGCGCCGTTTGGGCCGATGAGGAAGCGCAGTTCGCCGTAATCCATCGAGAAGTCGAGGCTATCCAGCACTTTGAAGCCATCGAAGCTGACGGTCACGCCGCGCGCATCCAGAATTTTCTGATCACTGGCCACGTTAGTATTCTCCAAAAATATTTAAAAAACCTTATACACGGATTGCACGGAAACCTACGGCGAATTTCACTGTTCTTGTAAAGATTCTCCGTGCAATCTGTTTGATCCGTGAAATCCGTGTACTCTGGCCCTTTCAGGAAGACGCCAGTTCTTTTCCGGATTTCGCTTCTGGTTCAATGACCGGCGTAGATACTGCCGGAGGCGCTGAACGCAACCGCCTATTATCTAAAAACGTGCGCACCTTGATGATCAAGCGGCTCAGCGCGCCGAGCAAGCCGTGTGGGAAGAGCAGGACCGAGCCAATGAACAAAGCGCCCATAAAGTATTGCCAGATGTCGGGGAACGTTTCACTGAACAGGCTCTTGCCCCAGCTTACCAACAGGGCCCCCACAATCGCGCCCAAGAGCGTGCCGCGCCCGCCGACGGCTACCCAGATCACCATTTCAATCGAAGGCACGACGCCTAATGCCGAGGGGGAGATGATGCCGACTTGCGGGATAAACAGCGCGCCCGCCAAGCCGCTGATCCCGGCGGACAGCGCAAAGATTGCGGTCTTAATCGTCACCGGGTTGTAACCCAGAAAACGCACGCGATCTTCGTCGTCCCGCAACGCGACGAGGAGCCGACCCACACGTGAGTGGGTGAGCCAGCGACAGAGCGCGTAAACGCCGATCAGGCACACGACAGTGATGAAGTACAAGACGAGTTGCGTGTTGGGATGGGAAAGGGGCAGACCGAAAAGCGTGGTTAGATTCGTGATGCCGTTCGTCCCGCCGGTCACCGGCTGCTGACCGATGAGCAGAATGCTGACAATCAGCGTGAACGCTTGGGTGATGATGGAAAAGTAAACACCGCGCGTCCGGCTGCGGAAAACGAGATAACCCAGCACGGCCGCCAACACGGTCGGAAGTAAAATCGCCATGCTCAACGCAAAAATAGGGGAATAGAAGGGTTTCCAGAATAAGGGCAACGTCTCCCGGCCACTCCAAACCATGAAGTCGGGCAGGTGCTTGCCGGAAGATTCAAGTTTGAGGTACATCGCCATCGCATAAGCGCCCAACCCAAAAAACAGACCTTGCCCCAAACTCAACATTCCACCGTAACCCCAAATTAAGTCGAGGCCGAGGGCCACAATCGCAAAGGTCAAAAACTTGCCCAGCAGATTCAGCCGGAAATCGGAGAGGCCGAGTGGAGCGAGGGAGAACAGTGCCAGCATCACTAAGAGAGGCCAGCCCTGCCGGATCAGACGGCGCAGCGTTGGAATTAATTGAGACATCGTGGCTGCTCCTAACGGCTGCGTAGGGTTACGAAGCCGGAAGGCTTCCATTGCAAGAAAGCAATGATCAGAACGAAGACCAGCACTTTGCCCAAAGAAGCCGTCGTGCCCAATTCCAGCAACGTATTGAAGACTCCGATGGAGAGCGCCGCCAGAATGGTGCCGGGCAGGCGTCCGACGCCGCCGAGGACGACGACCATAAAGGCATCCACAATATAGTAGGTTCCCAACGAGGGGCCAATCGGGCCGATCAACGTGAGCGCGCAACCGGCGATGCCGGCTAACCCCGCGCCGAGCGCAAAAGTAAAAGCATCCACCCGCCGCGAACGCACGCCCAGGCAATCGGCCATCTCACGGTTCTGCATCACGGCGCGCATGCGCCGGCCGCTGGCCGAACGATAGAGATAGATGTAAATGGCGCTGATGCAGATCAATACCAAGGCGATAATAAATAAGCGTTTATAAGGCAGCAGTAAGCCGGCGGTGACGACCAGGCCACCGTTCAGCCAGGCCGGGCTGATGACTTGAACATTGGGCGCGCCGAAGATACTGCGGGCGGCCTGTTGCAAAATTAGCCCTACCCCCCAAGTAGCCAGCAGTGTATCCAATGGCCGGCCGTAGAGAAAACGCACGACGCTCACTTCGAGCAGCAAGCCCAATAGCCCGCTAATGAGAAAGGCGGCGGGAATGGCAAGTAGAAACCACAGGCCGAGTTCTATGCCGCCCACCGCCGCGGCCAGATGTTGTTGGAACAAGTAGGCCACATACGCGCCCACCATGATGAATTCACCGTGGGCCATGTTGATGACGTTCATCAACCCAAACGAGAACGCCAAGCCCAAGGCAATCAATAAGAGGATCGAACTCAGACTCAGACCATTGAAGGCCTGCAATAGAATGCTATCCACTTGACGCTCCTACTTCTTTATCCCAGCTATGCCAAAGAATAGGACGCAGATGCACGCTGATTTTTTTTTGGTTTTTTAATCTGCGGAAATCTGCGTTCATCTGCGTCCTTTTTTTGTTTCTGATTTAGTTGCTGGCTAGATCAGCTGCCCAGCTATAGGTCTTGAGGAAGGGATCCGGTTCCACGGCCTTCCCCGAACTCCAAACTTCGTCAATCAAGCCGTCATCACGAATCTTGCCGATGCGCACGATCTTCCAGGTGTGCTGCGTGTCGCCGTCAACTTTGATCAGACCTTCCGGCGCCGCAAAACTAATCTCGCCGGTCGCCGCCGCGGCTTTGACATCCGCTACGGCCGTGGAATTGGCTTTCTCCACCATGGCTTTCCACAGATAAACGCCGAAGTAACCGGCTTCGATGGGATCATCGGTGACGCGCTCCGCGCCATACTTGGCTTTGTAGGCCGCGACGAATTTAGTATTCTCGGGCGTGTCGGTGGTTTGATAGTAGTTCCAGGCCACCAGATGCCCGGCGATATTCTCCGCGCCGATCCCCCGCACTTCTTCTTCGGCCACACTCACCGACATCACCGGCAGGCTTTCCGCGGTGAAGCCGGCATCTTTGAACTGCTTGAAGAAGGCCACATTGCTGTCGCCGTTGAGCGTGTTGAAGATCGCGTCCGGCGCAGCGGTCTGAATCTTGCTGATGATGGTGCTGAACTCGGTGCCGCCTAATTGCACGTATTCTTCACCGGATAGCTCGCCACCGGTGGCGGCCAATTGCGCTTTGATGATCTTGTTGGCCGTGCGCGGGAAGACGTAATCCGAGCCAAGCAGGTAAATCTTCTTATAGCCTTGTTTCAACAAATAGTCCACACCGGGGATGATCTGCTGAGTCGGCTCGGCGCCGGTGTAGAAGATGTTGGGTGATTGCTCCAAGCCCTCGTATTGCACCGGGTAGAAGAGCAGGCCGTTGTTCTGCTCAAAGACCGGCAGCACGGCTTTGCGGCTGGCGCTCGTCCAGCAGCCGAAGACCACTGCCACCTGGTCTTGCAGCAGCAGCTTCTTGGCTTTCTCAGCAAAGGTCGGCCAATCGCTGGCGCCGTCTTCGATGACCGGCTCCAGCTTCTTGCCCATCACGCCGCCGGCGGCGTTGATTTCTTCAATCGCCATGAGCGTGGCGTCTCTGACCGAGACTTCACTAATGGACATGGTGCCGCTCAATGAGTGCAGCACGCCCACCTTGATGGTGTTGCCGGCCGGGGCGGTCGTGGCCGCGCCCCCGCAGGCGCTCAACAGCAGTCCGCACAGGACGAGCAACAGGCTGGAGATTTTGAACATGGAAGGCAAGCTTTTGCGTACGGGCGTAATCATGACTTTTTTCCTCCTCGATAAGAATGTAATATCTGAATGGTCAAGTTGCGAATGCGTTTCCCCTGGGATGTGTGTCGGGTGTCTGGCCTCCTTATGTGTTGAGCGGTCGAGGAACCCGCTCTAAAATAGAAAATATCTCTGTGCCATCGGCAGCACATGCGCCGGTTCGCACGTCAGCAGTTCGCCATCGGCGCGGACTTCATAAGTCTCCGGGTCCACTTCGATCTTGGGCATCGCGCTGTTATGGACCATATCCGCCTTGCCCAGCGTGCGGCAGTTCTCCACGGCGACAGCGGGCTTTTGTAGTCCCAGATTTTCCGGTAACCCCGCTTGGATGGCTGCTTTGGAAACGAACGTCAGGCTGGTGGGCGCGGTCGCCCGGCCAAACGCGCCAAACATCGGCCGGTAAAACACGGGCTGCGGTGTGGGAATAGACGCGTTCGCATCGCCCATCACACTCCAGGCAATGAAGCCGCCCTTGATCACCATCTCCGGTTTCACGCCGAAGAAAGCGGGCTTCCACAACACGAGATCGGCGAACTTGCCGGGTTCAATGGACCCAACATGTTGGGCAAAGCCATGGGTCCGGGCTGGATTAAGCGTGTACTTGGCGACATAGCGTTTGGCCCGAAAGTTGTCGTTGCGGCTGGAGTCCGGTGCGAGTGGCCCGCGCTGTTGTTTCATCTTGTGCGCCGTTTGCCAGGTGCGCGTGACCACTTCACCCACGCGGCCCATTGCTTGGGAATCACTCGAGAGCATGCTGAAGACGCCCAGATCGTGCAGGATGTCCTCGGCCGCGATGGTCTCCGGCCGGATGCGGCTTTCCGCAAAGGCCACATCTTCCGGCACTTGCGGATTTAGATGATGGCAGACCATGAGCATGTCCAAGTGCTCGGCCAGCGTGTTGACGGTGTAGGGCCGGGTGGGATTGGTGGAGGAGGGCAGGATGTTTGGATAGGCGGCAATGCGGATAATGTCCGGCGCGTGACCGCCACCGGCGCCTTCGGTGTGATACGTGTGAATGGTGCGCCCGCGAATGGCAGCGATCGTATCCTCGACAAAACCGGCTTCGTTGATCGTGTCGGTGTGAATCGCCACCTGCACATCGTATTCGTCGGCCACGCGCAGACAGACATCAATCGCGGCGGGGGTGGTGCCCCAATCTTCATGCAGCTTCAAGCCGCACGCACCCGCCAGCAGTTGTTCGCTGAGGGGCGCTTCGGTGGCGGTGTTGCCCTTGCCCAGAAAACCAAAATTCATCGGCCAGGCTTCGGCGGCCTGGAGCATCCGCGCCAGATTCCAAGCGCCGGGGGTGCAGGTGGTCGCGTTCGTGCCGGTGGCCGGTCCGGTCCCGCCGCCGATCATGGTGGTAATGCCGTTGGACAGTGCTTCGTAGACTTGCTGCGGCGCGATGAAGTGGATGTGGCTATCAATCCCGCCGGCGGTGACGATCAAATGCTCACCCGCAATTACTTCAGTGGCAGCGCCCACGACCAACTCCGGATCAACGCCGTCCATCGTGTCGGGATTGCCCGCTTTGCCGATCTTGACGATGCGGCCGTCTTTAATTCCAATATCGGCTTTGACGATGCCCCAATGATCCAGAAGGATGGCATTGGTGATGACTAAGTCCAAAGCGCCGCTTTGGCCGGCGTCGTTCAGATAGTCGGCCCGCGTGGCGCGGCTGCTTTGGCCCATGCCGTCCCGAATCACTTTGCCGCCGCCGAAGGTGATCTCGTCGCCGTAAACCGTGTAGTCTTGTTCGATTTCAATTATTAGATCGCTGTCCGCGAGCCGCACGCGATCGCCGGTCGTGGGGCCGTAAAGATCGGCGTACGTGCTGCGGGGGATGTGCAAACTCATTGTCGGCCTCGGTCTAAGGAAAGATAATCTTCCAGCTGCTTCATCGCCGCGCTGCGGGTGGACGCTTCGTCCAGTGCACCGTCCACTAAGGCGTTGTGGCCGAAGAGAATGCGCTCACCGCCAAAGGCCACCAGACTGACTTCTTTCGCCTCACCCGGTTCAAAGCGAACGGCGGTTCCGGCGGCAATGTTCAGGCGCATCCCATAAGCCGGCGCACGCTCAAAGACCAGCGCCCGGTTGACTTCAAAGAAATGAAAGTGGCTACCGACTTGAATGGGACGGTCTCCTACATGCTTGACTAAAAGCTTCACCGTCGCGCGCCCGGCATTGGCCTCAATATCACCCCGACTCTCGTCTAGCAAATACTCTCCGGGTTTCATGCGTCTCCTAAATAATCAAAAGAAGCCTGCTCGCCGGACTAGCGGGGCGAGCAGGCTTCATGGCCTTAATGAGTATTTATATTGAGCAACTCCCGTTCATCTAATCATTGGAGGCATTCTAGACGGAGTGCCTGACCCTTACAATACCTGCATAGGCCATTTTCAAGTCCCCTCCTAACAACCCCTATTTGGGCCAGATGAATGACCGCCTATCATCAATGAGTTTTAAGCGTGGCGTCTTCCCGATCAGAGTATGCTCTGACCGGGAAGACGCTGGAGAAGAGAAAACTTGTAATTCTGATTGACCTAGTTTGCTGCCAAAGACCTCACGGGAAGAACTTGATCCAGTTAATCTTCGCCGCCGCGCTGACCGTGATGTAGAGTGTGTGGACCCCGGTCGGCTTGGGCCAGCACGTGTTCGAAGCGGTTGCCCAGGTGCCGCCAGCGGGATGATACACAGTGCAGACTTCGGTTCCGGTTGCGCTATCCAACCTGACCCGCATCACTAGACCGGAGCCTGGGTCATAGGAGCGGATTTGGACTGAGCCTGCGCCTCCCGCGCCGAAGTCCACGTTGTTGAACGCAATCCAACTGCCGCTGCCGGAGAAATTCACCACGGTGCCGCCATCGCCGGCCTCGGTGGTCGTGCCGGACTGACTATTCCGCGACTCGGCCTCAAACTGATTGTAGGGGTTCAGTGAACCGCTCGGTGTATTCGTGCGCGTTGGCGTAGAGGTCGGCGTGTTGGTCGGACCGACCGGCGTATTGGTGGGAGTGGGCGTCGGGCCGGTCGGTGTGTTTGTGCGCGTGGGAGTATTGGTTGGCGCGGCAGGCGTATTGGTCCGGGTGGGTGTGTTGGTCCGGGTGGGTGTGTTGGTCGGCCCGACGGGGGTGTCGGTCGGAGGCGGCGCACCGGGTTTCCAAATCTTATATTTGCCGCTGGTGTGCAGTAAGCTCATCATGTAGAGCAGGCCATCGTAATAGCGCCACTGCCCGGTCGGGATCGCCAAGTTCCAGACTTCATCAACGAACAACCAGGCGCGGCTATTGGTGGCGGCCAGGCTGCCAACGCCCGCCTGCGCGACCATCCCCGCCGAGTGATCGCTGGACAGCGCGGTGCCGCTCAAGGTCCATTGATTGGCGTAGCTGCTGATGCCCTTGCTCTGCAAGAACGCTTGGTAGCAATCGCTCAATGACTTCTCACTTGCTGACGCAGCGAACCAGGCATAATCCACCGACCAATTACTCACGATCCGCCACGCATCAAAGCGGAAGTCGCCGTGACCACCGGTATTGTTCGGCGCCCCGTTGAATTCGGCGTAGTCTGGCCCCAGGCAAGTGCTGTCGTTCGTGGCATCCAGGAAATATTGGCGGCTGCGATCACGCGCCTGATTCCACTCGGCGGCATCCGCACTCGGCCCCCACAGCGCAAACAGGTGGTAGAAGTGCGGCAGATGATACGAGGGATCGCTGAAGTTGGCGGAACTGGCAAAGGGCACGAAGACGACCATGTTCTGCGTCTTGTTGATCATGTTGTAGATGCTGCCCACCACACCGCCGTTGTCGTCTTCCTGGTGCATCATCTCGCGCACGAGTTCATCGGCTTCGGCTTGGTAATTAAGAATACCCGCGCCGTCGCCCCAGCGGTGGGAGGCAAAGTACAACGCCATGGCGAAATACTCTTCGCCGTCCGGGGCGGAGTTAAGGTCCATGCACGAGCCGCTGGTGCTCGCCTGCCAGCAGAAGTAGCCTTCGCGTGCGCCAGTGCTCTGATACATGCGCGTGCGTGCGAAGCGCCACAGGTTGTCGAACTCGGTCTTCTTGTTCATTTGAACGGCGATCATCATGCCGTAGGACATCCCCTCCGAGCGGATGTCGCCATTGCCAATATCTTTGATGTAAGCCTCGTCGGAGTCAAAGCTGTAGTAAACCCGCTTGTTATCGTCGGTGCTGGCGAAGAGACTATTCCAGGCATCGTTAACTTTGGTATCAATCGCCGCCTGGCTATAGCCGCGCTCGGCGAACATATTGCGATAAACGCCGGAAGAGTAAGCGCCGGTCCCAGGCGGATTCGGTGGGGGCTGTTGGGTGGGCATCGGCCCGATGTACCACAGTTCATACCAATAGAGGAAGGTGTCGCTGGAGCCGTTATCGGTGGAGATGGTGAACTTCACTTCATGACTGGCGCCGCTGTTGACATTGAACGTGACCGATTGCGTGGAGGCCGTGGCGGAAGTCCAGGTGAGGGTGGCGAGCTTGGTGCCGCCCGCGCCGCTGGCGCTATCAATATAAATATCCGCGCCCGCGGAGTTAGTGCCGTTAGACGAGGCATTCAGGTCAATCCGGTACTGGCCCGGAACGGTCGCAAAGCCACCGTTGGCTTTATAGACGCCATCGCCGTTGCAGTAGAGTTCAACACGAGTCGCGGCGATGCCGGTGCAGCCGCCGAGCGAGGTCAAGCCCTGGCCGGCTTTCAAGTCAGTGTGATTCATCAAGGTGGCCGCCAACGCGGGCAGCGGCGCTGAGGTGAACAGGGAACCGGCGAGCAATGTCAAAATCGTTATCCAAGGCATAACTTTGAGGGTGAAGTGTTTGACCATGATGTTCTCCTTTAAAAGTTTCCGTGGCCTTCAAGGGGCATAAATTCTAAAGTTGCCGCTGGCGTGCAACAGCGCCAGGAAATACAACAGGCCATCGTAGTAGCGCCAGTGGCCGCTGGGGATGGAGGTGTTCCACAGTTCTTTAACGAACTCCGGCGATTGGTCGGTGGTGGCGGCTAGCCCGGCCACGGCGTTCATTGCGACTAAGCCAGGTGAATGATTGGAAGACAGCGGCTCGCCTTCCAGCGTGTACTGGTTCGCATACGAGTTGAGGCCCTGATTGTAGAAGAAGTTGAGTAGGCGGTCGCTCTGTTCTACTTCCCACTCGTCGGCGGCGAACCAGGCGTAATCCACCGCCACATTCATCGCATTCCGCCAGGCATCAAAGCGGAAGTCTTTGTGGAAATCATCGGCGTAGGGCGTGCCATCGAATTCCGCATAATCCGGCATCAAGCCGGTAGAAGGCTGAGCCGCTTTTTTGAAAAATTGACGGCTGGCGGCGGCGGCCTCGGGCCAGAACGAGTTATCTTTGTCCGCCCAGCGCGCCCACAGCTCATAATACGCCGGGACGTGGTAAGAGGGATCGGTGAAGCGGACGCCCGGCCCGCTCGGCACGAAGACCACTTGTTTGTGAGTCGGGTCAAACATACTTTTGGCGAGGCCATTGTCTTCTTCACTCTTATGAAGCATCGTGTCCAGAATGGCCTGCGCTTCGGCTTGATAATTATAAATGCCGTCGCCGTTTCCCCACCGCCCCGCCGCGAAGAAGAGCGCCATCGCAAACCACTCTTCGCCATCCGAAGCGGGGTTGGCATCAATCACGAAACCGTCCGGTCGGCAGTGCCAGGCGAAGTAACCTTGATAGAGGCCATCCGCATGGTACATGTAGGTCTTGGTCCACTTCCAGATACGGTCGAATTCTTCTTTTTTGTTTAACTGGACGGCGATCATCATGCCATACGACATGCCCTCCGTCCGCACATCCTCATCTCCGATGTCCTCGATGTAAGCCATATCGTCGCCGACCGGATAGTAGACGCGCTGCGTATCATCATCTCCGTAAAAGAGTTGATTCCAGGCCGCGTCCAGAATCGCTTGGGTCTCGGTGTCACTTTCCCCCAGCATTTCTTTAAATAGATTCCGATACTGCCCGGAATAGAAAGCGCCTTGAGGGGGTGCGGTGGGACTCGGCGGGATGGGGGTCGGGGTGGCACTCGGTGTCACCGGAGCTTGACAAGCATTTAGCGTGAGAGAGATGAAGAGGAGGCTAAACAGAAAAGTTTTTAATTGTTTCATCAAAGTAACTTTCATATTGTCTCTTAGACCCTAAAGGTCTCCCGCGAACCCGCTTGGGCGGGATGAAGCATTGTGCGGGAGACCTTTAGGGTCTGTGCAAAGCATTCCGCCCGCGTCCCCCGCAGGGGCGTGGGCTGGGAGCAAAACAGGCTTAGTAACTGCCCGAGGCGCAGGTGGCCACATTCGCGCTGGATTGGTAGGTCACGCCACTCTTGACGACATTCGTCACACAGTAGGTGAACGTTCCCGTTGTGGCAGTTGAGAAGTTGGAGTATTCGATCACGGTGCCATTTGAATCGGTATTGCCCGAATCGACATCGTTGGTCAAGCCCGACCATTGACCCGAGACGGTTGCGCCGCTCACGGCGACATTGTTCTGATCAACAATCCTCACCGTAGACACTCCTTGATGCCGGCCACCACCGGCGACTTGGACCGCCACATTTATGCTGCCGATGTGCATACCGGGCGCGCCGGGGGTCGCCGTTGGCCCTGGCGTCGAGGTCCAGGTCGGCGTTGGGCCTCCCGGCGTCGCGGTTGGGGGCGTGCTGCCTAAGCGCGCCTGGACCGAGTAGTAGGCCGGTTTGGCGTTGTAGTTATCGTCGAAGAGCAACGGCGCGCCCTTCCCAGGGAAGAATGACATGACCCAGGAATATTTGTCAGGTATCCCCCAGACTTGGAGCGCTTTACAGCGGGGTTGGAGCAAGCACTTATCTAGAACGTTCTGATAAATCGTGGCCTGGTTGGCCAGGTCGGCACTCGAAGCCTTCTTGGGGATACGCACGTCCATTTCGGTGATGTAGATGTCAACGCCCAAGTCCGCAAAGCGTTGCATATTGCTCGCCAGGCTGGCCGGGCTGATCCCAGCCTCCGTCAAGTGCATCTGAAAGCCGACTCCATCAATCGGAATGCCCCGGCTCTTGAAGTCGGCAACCATATTGTAGACCGCATCCGATTTAGCATTCAGCGCTTCAATGTTGTAGTCGTTATAGACCAAGAGCGCGGTGGGATCGGCGGCGCGCGCGCGCTGGAACGCTTTCTCAATATAGCTTGAGCCAATCGTGGTATACCAGAAAGAAGCCCGATAAGCGCCGCTATCTTCAAAGGCTTCGTTGACCACGTCCCAGACCAGGATTTGTCCGGCGTAATGGCCCATGACATTGTCAATATGGTTGTACATCACGTTGGTCAAGGTCGTCGCCGTCCAAGTACCGCCGCTGAGCCAGGCAGGTACCTGGCTGTGCCAGACCAGCGTGTGTCCATGAACTTGCATGTTGTTGGCTTGGGCGAAAGCGATATGCTCGTCGGCGGCGGCAAAGGTGAAGACATTCTGCTGCGGCTCGGTCGCATCAATCTTCAAGTCGTTCTCAGGCGTCAGAATATTGAACTCGCTGGCGGCGACCGACTTATAGGTGGCGGAATCGCTCATCGTATTAAAACCAGTCCGAGAGGCATAGCCGATTAGGAAGTTGCCCGCGAGGGTACGCAGGCGCTGCCCCGTCGGTGTCCCCGTTGGCGCTGCGGTCGCAGACATGAAAAGCACACCGGCCACCAGGGCGATCAAAACGGTCACTGAAACAAGATTTAAAAATGAAGCGTTTGTTTTTATGTTCCTAAACATGATATTCCTCGCTTTCTTCACTTCTAAGGCTGCCAGGGACCGTTTTTAGGCCGCCTGGCGATCCCCGGAGCAGCTATTGTAGGGTGAGTACACCGGGCCGATATGGGAGCAGACCGTAGTCACCGCCGGAGGCGGGATCGCGTCCCTGATAAAGGAACTGCAGACCAGCGCACGGGTTGATGGTCTTGGTCTGGTCGTTATTGACGCGAACCAGATCCCCGTGGCTGATGTCGTTGGTCCACAAGCCGCCGGGGAAGGTGACGTTGTTCTTGCCGGCGAAGGGATTGCTTTCGGTTGCAGCCAACGCCGTCCACGAACCACCGAGACTGGTCGCGGTGAACGAGCGGAAGTATCTCCCGTTGGCCCCGATCGCCTCGACGATCATGAGGTACTGGTTCTGCCCCTGGACTTTGTAGACCTCCACCGCCTCGAACAGGTTGTTTGAGGTGTCGCTCAGGACGATCGTGGATGAAGTGCCAAAGCTGCCCGGGAAGTTCCCGATCGGCATACTGGCCCGGTAGATCTTGCCATTGTCCCCGGCAAAGAACAGATACATGTTCGTGCTGTCGCCGATCAGTGTCTGGTCAATCGGCCCGGTGCTCGAGCCAGAAATGGTTCCGGAGAAGAGCGTGTTCGCGCCTGACCAGCCATTCGCGTTGGTGGGGTTAGTCGAGGTCTTGTAGCTGAAGGTGGTCGGGCCCCACTGGTAGGCCAGTATCCAGATATTCGTCGGGGCGAAGTAGAAGAGCGTTGGCGCAACCGTGGAACCAGACATCCCGTTCTGGGTTGCCAAGGCCATATTAGACCAATTGGTGAAAAGGTTAAAGTTCATTGATCCCCAGGTCGTTCCGGTGTCGTGATATGTCGCGTAGACAAGGTGCTGGCCGTTGTAGACGACGTTGGTGAAGTCCTTGAGCGACACCCAGCCCGCTTTCGGGGTCGCGAGGACGCCGGACGATGACCAGCTGAACGTCGAAGGAAGGGGGCACGAGCCGCTGGGGGTGGGCGTGGCCGTCGGACCTGTACCACCGCTCAACGAAGCGTCGTCAATGTAGAGATTATCGGTACCAGCAACGGTCTCGACGTAGAACAGCACGCCCGTCAAGGTTCCGCTCCAGGAAACCGGCGCTGTGCCAGACACCAGCGTCCAGCCGGTCGAGTTGATCGCGGCGCTGGCGAGGGTGACGTAGGTGGTTGTTGAGGCGGTCAGTCTCACCGTCGCTTTGGCCGTTGGCGTTCCGGTCTGTGACCGAACCCAGACCGAGACAGTGTAGTTCTGACCATTGGTGAAGTTGGAGGCGGCCACATTCTGGCCGATGCCGTTCCAGGAGGCGGTGCGCCCGGTGATTTTGACTGACTTTGTGCCGCCGTGGAACTGCGTTGTGTCCGAGGAGAGCGTCCCGGATCCGTTGACGACCCAGTTGGTCGTGCCAGCTTCCATGTCCGCATTCGTCAGGAAATTCGACGCTGGCACTGGCGTATTGGTGCGCGTGGGCGTCGGACCTGTGGCATTGATTAACGAGGCATCGTCAATATAAAGATTGTCGGTGCCGGCGGACGTCTCAACGTAGAACAGCACGCCCGTCAAGGTTCCGCTCCAAGAAACCGGCACCGTGCCAGACACCAACGTCCAGCTGGTCGAATTGATGGCTGCGCTGGACAGGGTGATATAGGTGGTCGTCGAGGCAGTCAGTCTCAACGTCGCTTTGGCGGTCGGCGTTCCGGTCTGTGATCGCACCCAAACCGAGACGGTGTAGTTTTGGCCGCTAGTCGGGAAGTTGGAGACGGCCACGTTCTGGCCGATGCCGTTCCAGGCGGCGGTGCGCCCGGTGATTTTGACTGACTTTGTGCCGCCGTGGAATTGCGTTGTGTCCGAGGAGAGCGTCCCGGCGCCGTTGACGATCCAATTCGTCGTGCCAGCTTCCATGTCAGCATTCGCCAACATATTCCCGCTTTGGGCGAGGATCGGCGACGCATTGAAGTTCAACAGGCTTAGGCTGAACAGAACAGTCAGGATGATGACAAGGGGAGGATGCCAATGAAGCTGTTTTTGAGGCATAACGGTTTCTCCTGCACAGTAGGTCACGTTTTAAGCGTGACCTACTGTGCTTAATGCTAGGTCTAATTCAACGACGCATCGTCAATATAGAGGTTGTCCGTGCCGGCGGCCGTCTCGACGTAGAACAGCACGCCGGTCAACGTCCCACTCCATGAAACTGGCACGGTTCCGGAGAGCAGCGTCCAGCCGGTCGAATTGATCGTCGCGCTCGCCAGCGTGACGTAAGTGGTTGTGCTCGCCGTCAGTCGCAACGTCGCTCTGCCGGTCGGCGTGCCAGTCTGCGACCGAACCCAGACCGAGACGGTGCGATTTTGACCATTGACGAAGTTGGAGGTGGCGACGTTCTGGCCGATGCCGTTCCAGGCAGCAGTGCGGCCCGTGATCTTGACCGACCGGGTACCACCATGGAAAACAGTCGTGTCCGAGGAGAGCGTCCCAGCACCGTTCACAACCCAATTGGTCGTGCCGGATTCCATGTTCGCATTCGTCAAGAAATTCGAACCGCTGGGTGTGTTGGTGGGAGTATTCGTCGGGCCAACCGGCGTGTTCGTGCGTGTGGGGGTGTTGGTCGGCCCGCCTCCACTGCCGGATAACGAAGCATCGTCAATGTAGAGGTTGTCGGTGCCGGCGGCCGTCTCAACGTAGAACAGCACGCCCGTCAACGTCCCGCTCCAGGAGACCGGCGCGGTTCCGGAGACCAACGTCCAGCCGGACGAGTTGATCCCGGTGCTCGCCAGGTTGATGTAGGTCGTCGAACTGGCCGTCAGTCGCAACGTCGCTTTGGCGGTGGGTGTTCCGGTCTGTGACCGGACCCAGACATTGACGGTGTAACTTTGACCATTGACGAAGTTGGAGGTCGCCACGTTCTGGCCGATGCCGTTCCATTCTGCGGTGCGGCCGGTGATCTTGACCGACCGCGCGCCGCCGTGGAACTGAGTCGTGTCCGAGGAGAGCGTCCCGGAACCGTTGACGACCCAATTGGTCGTGCCGCCTTCCATGTCCGCATTCGTCAGGAAATTCGAACCGCCGCCGGTGGGCGTGTTGGTGCGAGTGGGTGTGGGGCCGATGGGCGTATTGGTGGGTGTATTGGTCGCGCCGCCACCCACGGAGTTGAGCACATTGAGCACGGAGGTGTATGCCGCCTTCTTGTTGCCGCTGCCGTCAAAGAGCAGCGGGCTTTCGCTGGCGCGCCACGAATCACTGTCGCGGACGCCCCAGACTGTGATCCCAACGCAGCGCGGGACGTTCAGGCAGGCTTGCGTCAGGCCTTGATACTGCGTCGTGCTGGCGTTGGTGACGTCCACCTCGGTGAGCGCCACGTCAACGCCGAGGGCGGCGAAGTTCTCCAGTGTCTGCTGGAAGTTACTGGGCAGCGACGAGCCGCCAGTAAAGTGAGTCTGCAGGCCGACGCAGTCAATCGGAACGCCACGAGATTTGAAGTCCTGGATCATGTTCCGGACGGCCACCGTCTTGGCATAGGTCGCGTTCTCGATGTTGTAGTCGTTGTAGCACAGCTTGGCCGCCGGGTCGGCAGTGCGGGCGGTCCGGAATGCCACCTCGATCCAGTCGTTGCCGGTCTGCTGGAGGTTGGAGTTGCGGCGGGTGCCGTCTTCATTGAAGGCCTCATTCACCACGTCCCAGTGCACGATATTGCCTTTGTAGTGAGCCATCACGCCGTTGATGTGGTTGATCATGGCGTTCCGTAGCGCCGTGCCGGAAAGGCTCTGCATCCACCCAGGCTGCTGGGAGTGCCAGGCCAGGGTGTGCCCGCGCACCTGCTTGCCGCGCGACGCGGCCCAGTTGTAGATCTGGTCCGCGGCGGTGAAGTTGAATTGGTTCTGGTTCGGCTCGGTGGCGTCAATCTTCATCTCGTTCTCAGCCGTGATCATATTGAATTCAGTGTTGGCGATGTTGGTGTAAGTCGTGTCTCCCAGCTTCCCGGAGGCAAGCGCCGTGCCGAAGTACCGGCCCGACTGGGCGGCGGCGGCGCCGAGCGTGGTGGCGGCCGTTGCCGGCATGGCGGGCAGGAAAAGAATACCCGCGACCAGGGAAACCAAAACGGTCAATGACATGAGTTTCAAAAATGAAGTGTTTTTCTTTATGTTCCTGAACATGATCTTCCTCGCTTTCTCTGGTAAGTAGGCTGGCGTGGATTTCAATCCCTCGCCAGCCCGTTGGCAGATAATAATTGGCAGGTGCGGCTGTTCAAGACGATAAGATTTTCCTTGCAAACCTCCTGTGTGATGTACTGAGTATATTCGCCCAAATTCTTTTCTTCTCGCACACCGGTGACTTTTTCTAGCATATTTGTGAATGATTTTATGAACGAAGCCCGCAATTAAAATTAACTGATCAGAATTAGAATGAATTACAGAAACCTGCAATTGAATCGTGACAAATTTGTGTCAATTTTGGTTGCTGAAAATTTAAAGTGCCAAGAAACTGCAACTGAATTTGTGACAAATCTGTGGCAATTGGGTCGCTGGAAATTATCAAAAACACCTCCTACCTGACTGTCCCAAACCGGTAGCCTTGCCCCCACACCGTGGTGATGTAACGCGGCTGCCGGGGATCATCGCCCAACTTGCGACGCAAGCGCTTGATCACACTGCGCAGCGCCGCATTTCATCTCCCTTCATCCTTGCCCCAGACCGCCTGGATCAATTCCAGGTCGCTCACCAGTCGGCCAATGTGCTGCGCAAAATAGCTCAGCACCGCGAATTCACGTCGGGTAAAGTTGATTTCGCTGGAGTTCAACCACGCACACCGATTCTCTAAATCAAGAACCAGTTCTCCAATTTCCAAACGCGAGGCGCGGGTTGTTTCATCCACGGCATGCCTTTAACGAATGCTCTGCGGCATGACCAACGACTGGAAAGCTGGGAGAACATCTTCTCGCAGACTGAGTCGCCAAAACGCAGCCCCTTGTTGCCGGGCTGTGTTGAGGCACGCGGCCTTGTTTTCAGCGGTGAGCCACTGTTCAAAGATCGGCTGTGAACACAGCAGCACGCCAGCGGGCGACGCAAACGGTCCGGCCAGCAGTGTCCAGAGTCGTTCCAGAAACGCCTCGGAGAGTTGTGCTTCGCCCGGATTGAGCGGTAAAGCCTCGAAGGTGGATACGCGTTTGATGGTCCCCGCACATAGTTCCAGGATTAGCCCGATCGCCACCGTTCCTGCTTCAAAGACGCCCAGCGCGAGCGTCGCTTCTTCCGGTAGTTGGTCGGCGAACTGCTTGAGGCCGGCATACGTCCAACCGCCCCAGTGGCCCGGATGAGGGGGCACGCTAACGTAGCCATCCGACTCATCCCACAACAATTGGTAAACGAGTTGATAGTAGGCATCCAACGTTAACTCACGGCGCGGTGCGGCTTGGGATTGCCGGGCGACCTGCGCCAGGTGACGCTTATTGATCACATGGACGCGCTGCCATTCGCCGCGCGCGTACAGGCTGTGCGCGAGCGCACGTGGATCTGCTACGGGCGGTAAATCAAAGTCGCGCCGGACGCCGGACTGTGTGTCCACCACACGCAGAATTTTTCCGGCGTCATGCAAGATAAAGAGTCCATGCTCGCCCGGTTGGGCGGCGCGAATGTATTGCCCCGGATCAAAGAAGCGCCCAACGTTGCGCCAGGTGCGTGGGTCCAGGTCTACCACGCTCCAATGTGGATCAATCATGGATCGCCTCCCAAATCTGCACACTGTAAGCGGGCAGCGCGAGGGGCACCGCGCCTTCACCCTGTAATGCCTGAGATGCGCCCCAGGCGGGATCAAACGTGCGGCGGCCGGAGAAATGCAGCCTGGTTTCCAGTGACGTATTGGTAGGATTGGCGGCGAAGAGCAGCGCCTGCCCATTATTCCGGTGCAGCGACAAATGGACCGCGGGCTGATCACAGCGGTATTCGACCGGCGGCAGATGCTTCGTCAAGATTGTGGGAAGTGTGTCCTCTTCCACCCAGGTGAGGCACCCTGATCCGATTTGAACTGTGCCCGGCGTTTCCAGGTGCTCGCCGAAAACGCGACACGGTCTCAAGGCTGCATCTAAGTAAGGCATTCCGGGGCCGAGGAGCAAATGCCCGCCTGCGCGCGCGTAAGCCAGCAACCGTTGTTGATCTTCGGCATTCATGAAGTCTGCCGTTTCCAATCCGATGAGAGAGTAGCGCGCCAAGCGATCCGCGGTGAGGTGGCTGTCGGCTAAGTCGTAATCCACGAAGCGCGTCTCCAGTTCTTCCACCAGCGCGCTCAACCAGCCCTCGCCCTCGCGCGGCACAGCCCAACGCAAGCCGAGATCGAGTTCGACCTCAAACAATTCCGGCGGCAGGCCATAGAGGTCGGCGTGCGCGTAGTGCAGCGTGGAGGCCATCGCCGTGTAGCGGCCCAAGTCATAATTGAAGAGCGCCAGGACTTTAGGTTGTCGCTCGAACTTCCAGAACTGATAGCGATTCAGGAAAGCGAGCAGGCGTTGGTATAAATCCGCGTACTCCGGGCGCAGCGTCCCATGGCGAGTAATCGGGCTGCCTTGCCAACGCTCACGCTCCACAAGCATGTAGAGGTTGAAGGCTTTCAAGCCATGCATTAACGCGCTGAGGGTGACAAATTCTTCTTCCTCCGGTGTGGGCGTACACGGGTGATGACTCCACAAGCCGCAGCCGAGTTCGGGGACGAAGGGCAGGGGCGTGGCGCCGGCCAGGAACCGCATGCGCGTGGCGACGCTGCGATAGCCCTCTTTGTTTTGATAGAGATTCATGCCGACCCAATCGAGTTCGGGTTCGGCCTGCAGGCGAGTGATGTCCAGCGGGGTGCTGTATTGGTAAGCAATATCGTGGAAGATGGGGATGCCGGTCAGCCCGCGTTCGCGCAACATCGCGGCGATCCGTGCGATGCTCCAGCGGATTTGATATTCTTTGTAAGCGACCCAGTCTATGTGCCAGGGCACGTCCGCCCGCGTTTGGACAGCGCAATCACGCGGCGGCTCGACCTCGGCAAAAGAGAGATAGTCACGCCCATAGGCCGCATTGAGCGCGGTGAGGTCGCCGTAGTGCTGAGCCAGAAAGTCTCGATAGAGCCTGAGTGAGTCCGGGCTGTAGTCTGTGGCGTAGGCCTGCTCGTGGAATAGATAGCACGTTTCATTGTCGCTTTGAACGGCGAGGATACAGCCCTGCGGCGCGAGGTGCCGCGCCAGGAGGGGGCAGAGGGCGTCGAACCAGCCGCCAACGGCGCGGTAGAAGGCTTCACTGGCATAGGAGGGGACCGGGAATTGATAAGGAGGATGCAGACCCCACGCCGCATCTAAGTGCAAGCTATCGAGAGCCGTTCGGGCTTGCACCTGGGGATCAAGCAAGACCCATTCCGGGAAGCCGAAGTTGGTCAGTTCGGCGTTAATGAGGGGACCGGGGCGAACAATGAGCCAGACATCGCGCGCTTCGCACAAGCTCAGGAAAGCTTCAAGGTCTTTGCGCTCGTCTTCGGCGCCCCAATCGTAGCGCCCGGGTGCGGTCTCATGGATGGCCCAGGGAATATAAGTTTCAATGACACTGAAACCTAAGGCTTGAATCCGGTCGAGGATCGCCGGCCATAAATCTCTTTCCAGCCGCCAGTAGTGCACCGCGCCGGAGTAGATCGGCACAATTTTTCCATCAATTTCTAAGCCGGTCGGTGTGAGGGTAACAGGCACAATGATTCCTCCCCGCTGTGAGCCATTCTGAATTAACCCTTGATGGCGCCCGCGGTTAGGCCGGCGATGATATGCCGTTCAGCGAACAAGTAAAAAATAATTGTGGGCACTAAGGACAAGGTGACAAAGGCCATGACCAGCGCCCAGTCGGTTTGGTATTGTCCTTGAAACTGCATCATCCCCAAGGGCAGCGTCCAGAGCTTCTCATCGTTCAGCACTAAGAGCGGCAAGAACAGTTCATTCCAACTTACCACCATGACCAGCACCGTGACCGCGGCGAGTGCCGGGCGTGAGAGGGGCAACAACACGCGCCAAAAGAAACCGAATGGCGTGCAGCCATCAATATAGGCCGCGTCTTCCAGTTCGCGCGGGATAGAGCGGAAAAAGCCGCGCAGGATCACAATGTTGCCAGTCAGGCCAAAGGCTACTTGAACCAGGACGACCCCAAACAGATTGTTCAAGAGGCCAATCTGGCGCAGCAAAATGTAGAGCGGAAGAATGGCGACGGCCAGGGGAAATAACAAGCCGATGGTAAAGTAATTGAAGAGCAGATCACGTCCCTTAAAAGAAAGGCGGGCGAACACATAGGCGGCCGCACTGGCGGAGAGGATCATGAGCGCCGCCGTCCCAATCATGATGATCAGGCTGTTTGTAAAGCCGCGCCAAAATATTTGGCCTTGCAGAATACCCGCATAATTTTCCCAATGGGGAGAGGCCGGCAGAGAAATCGGGGAGATCATCAATTCGCCGGTGGTTTTCAACCCGCCGAGCGCGGCCAGCAGGATGGGAATGAGAATGGCGGCGGTGAAGAGGATGAGCACGCCATAGCGCACTAGGAACGAGGCGCTTTTTTGGAGAATTCCCCACGAGGGTGCTTGGCTTCTAAGCATAATCAATTCCTTCCGCGCTTCTTAAGACCTGTCAGGTCTTTATTTGCGCCACGTGCATCTTCGTTTATGTTGTAAGACCTGACAGGTCTTAACACTTACCCCACCCCACCGACGTAGTCCTGCTGCAGCACGGCCCGCTGATAAGCTGCCGAGAAGCCGAGACCGATCAAAAATAAAACGACGGCGACCGTGCTACCATACCCGAGCGCGAAGCGTTGAAAGCCGAATTTAAAGAGATAGGTCGCCATGGTATTGCTGGATTGGACCGGCCCGCCCTGCGTCATCACCCAGACTAAAACGAAAATTTGCAGCGAGCCTAAGATTGAGAGATAAATCGTCAGCCGGAGGATGCTTCCCAGGAGGGGCAGGATTACGTACCGTAAGACCTGGGCGTCACTCGCGCCGTCAATGCGCGCCGCTTCCTCCAATTCAGCGGGGATTTGTTGCAGCCCTGCCAGATAAAGGATTAAGTAGAAGCCGAAGTATTTCCAACATAACACGACGAAGATGGCATTTAGCGCGGTACGCGGATCACCCAGCCAAGACGTCGTCAGTCCAGGGAGCAGCGACTTGAAGAGCGTGGTGACCAAGCCGAATTCCGGATGATAAATGAACAACCAGATGATGCCGGTGATGACTTCCGAGAGGACATAGGGTAGAAAGAAAACCGTGCGGAAGAAGACGCGGCCGGGCAGTTTGCGCCAGACCAGGAGCGCCAAGCCAAGTGAGATCGGCAGTTGGACGCCGAGCGACAGAAAAATGATGAGCAGGTTGTGCAGGAGCGCGCCCCGGAAGACTTTGTCTTGAAACAGGCGCAGGTAATTCTCAAGTCCAATGAAGTTTTCCGGAGGGCCAAGTCCGTTCCACTTAAAAAGGCTAAAGTAGGCCGCTTGGACAATTGGGAAAATGAGGAAGACAGTGAAGATCAAGCCGGCGGGGAGGAGAAAAACAGTTACCGTGAGCGCCTGATTAAAATCGCGGCGGACCCGATCTCGATTTTGCGCAGGCGCTGGAAGCACTGGAACGGCTGAAGAGTGAGAAGCCATCGCGGATCACCTAAACCGGGCGGGGACGGAGTGACCTCCGCCCCCGCGCCATTAGAAGGCTAATTGCTACTTAATTCGGTGCTCGCGGAGTCCTCGATCATTTGCGCGGCTTCCTCGGGTGAGAGGGTGCCGGCAAACAGACCTTCCGTGGCGTCCTTGACCGCATCGCCGACGGCGGGCGGCAAGTATTGATCATAGTAAAGCTGGAAATACTTGGCTTTGCCTAACGTGGCTTGAACTTCCTTCAGCAACGGATCCTTAATGCCGTCCTCCGCGCCTTTGACCACCGGCACGGCGAGGCCCTGTTCGGCCATCGCGCGTTGATGATCGGAGGTAGTTAGGTAGCGGAGGAAGTCCACTGCCTCGGGCGCGGCATTCTTGCCGACGGCAATGCCATTGCCCCCGCCCATGGCATCCGACGCTTCACCGACACCGCCCTCGACCTTGGGGAACGGGAAGAAACCTAAGTCCTCGCCGATGCCGATTTTGTCCTCGGCATTGCCGGCCTGCGCGCCAGGTGCCCATTGACCCATTAACTCCAGGGCCGCTTTTCCGTTGCCCATCAGCGCGGCCTGATCGTTATAGCCCAGCCCTAAGAAGCCATCCTCGAAGGGTTCGAGGTCAATCAGCTCTTTGAGTTTCTCGCCGGCCTTGACAAATGTTTCGTCGGCAAAGGAACCGGAACGACTGTAGGCCGCGTCAAAAGCCGGTTGGCCACCCAAGCGCACGGCCAAATAGACCCACCAAAAGTGGCCCGGCCATTTGTCTTTGCCACCCAAGGCGATGGGTATAATGCCGGCAGCTTTAAGTTTCTTCACCGCGTCCAGCAGTTCACTCCAGGTCTGCGGCGGCGCGTCAATGCCGGCTTGGGCGAAGAGCGCCTTGTTGTACCAGAAACCGACCATGCCCATATCCCACGGCACGCCGTATTGCTTCCCGTTGTAGCTGTAGACCGCCAGCGGGCCGGGAGCAAACGAATCCTTCCACTCACCTTCGATGTCACTCGTAATGTCCTTGAGCAGGCCGCCTTCGGCGTAGGCATTCATCACGCCGCCGCCCCAACTCTGGAAAAGATCGGGGGGTTCGCCGGATTGCATAACGGTGGCCAGCTTTTGCTTGAATTGCTCATTGTCCATGACCGTGATTTCGATGGCGACATTCGGGTGGTCGGCCATGTAAGCATCGGCCACCGATTGCCAATAGGCTTTGCCTTTATCGTCGGTCGTGATGTGCCACCAGGTAATTTTGACTTTGTTGGGCGCGGTGGTTGGCGCCGGGGCTTCCTCGGTTGGCTCGACCGCGGTGGTTGGGGCGGGCGCTTCGGTGGGAGCGACGGTGGTGGCGGCCGGGCCGCAGGCGGCCAAGACCAGCATGCACAGGCAGGTCAAACTGATTAGGCGATGTAGGACTTTCATTTCAAGATTCCTCCTTGGATGTGATAGTCACGCAGATTCCGGTTTTGTTCTGGCGGATAAATTCTTAGATCACGTGCGGCGTTAGCGCCTCCTTTCATTCATTGCTTGGCGGCTCAACGTTTGCGCGCGATGCTTGCGCGCGACCAAGCGCCGGCAGCCTGAGTTCAGGACGAGGGTCGGTCACGCGGCGCTTGGGTCGAGGCGCGCACGACAAGCTCCGTGGGTAATTCCACCCGTTCCGGGGACTGCTCCGGATCTTTGATGTAACGCAATAGCATTTGGGTTGCCACCCGGCCCATTTGCTCCAGCGGCTGGCGCACCGTGGTGAGTGGGGGATGAACGTTTGAAGCCTGAAGAATATCGTCGAATCCCACGATGGATATGTCTTCCGGGATACGCAGCCCACGGTCACGCACCGCTTCCATGACCCCAAAGGCTGTGACATCATTCGAGGCGAAAATCGCCGTGGGAGGTTGAGGCAGAGCGAGCAACTCTTGGGTCGCCGTATAGCCCCGCGGTTGGTGAAAATCTCCCTCCCGGATCAGATCGGAGTCAACGGTCAAGCCATTTTGAGTGAGGGCAGTTTGGTAGCCGGCCAAACGATCCTGGGCGCAGCCCAGATTGAGTGTTCCGGTAATGAACCCGATTCGGCGATGCCCAAGGCGGAGCAGGTATTCCGTTGCTTCAAGCGCGCCTTGGCGGTTGGTCGCGCCGATGGCTGGGCCTTGGTTATCAATGCCCTGATGATCAATTAAGACATAGGGAAAATGTTTTTCCCGGAGTGACTCAAGATAAGCTTCCGGGTTGCGAGGCAAAATGAGCAGCAAGCCATCCGCCAAACCACGCGTCAGCGCGGTCACGTAGGCCGCTTCTTTCATCTTCTGCTGGTGGGTCGTGTAGAGGACCAGGTCATACTGGCCTTCGGTCAGCTCGGTGTCAATGCCCCGCGCAATTTCGCCGATGTAACTGGTGCCCAGGTCACGCACCAGCAGCCCAATGGTGTTGGAGCGCCCGACACGCAAGCTGCGCGCTTGGTGATTGGTCGAATAACCCAGTTTGTGGATGGCTTTGAGCACCCGTTCGCGCTTGTCCGCGCGCACGTAGTCGCCATTGTTGACGACCCGAGAGACGGTGGCATAAGAGACGCCGGCTTCTTTGGCGACATCAATGATCGTTGCGTTTTTGGATGGACGAGATTTTTTACTTGACATCAGATTCTGAAAACGTTTTTATAAAAATGGCTAAAAAAAACTGCCTAATTAAGCAGAAGTAACTCATACCACATAGGTTGTGTAAAAGCTTCCCCCCAATTCCCGGAAAACTGACAACGTTTTCAAGAGAATAACATATGAGTTGAGGCGTTGTCAACGGGGAAATTTTGTGATGACTTCACTGGACAAAAGGCGATTCAACCGCCGACCCCGGCACTTGCTCCGCTTGGCGCGGAGCGCCGGAGCAAGTGCCGGGGTCGGCGGTAAAAAAGGCGTCAAGACAAACGTAACTTGCTTCAGAAGCTCCCGTCTGTGGTGCTTCCCCAGAAGCCGCCGGGCGAGGTGGGGGTGGTCAACGTATTGTTGCTGCCTCCTTCCCACACCAAGTTGCCATTGTCGCTGTTGTTCCGCTTGATGCACTTCCATTCCACGCTCGTGCCCGCTGGTAGGTTCTGGATCACTCCCGTCCAGGTTGGGTACACGTTCGGGTCCAGTTTAATCGCATTCAAGGTATTCCAACTTCCCAGTTCGGCGAGGTTGCCCACGACGAACACGCTCTGCCCCGACACCGTTGTACCGTTCCCGCACACGAAGTGTACCGAGGCTTTGGCTGTGGCCGAGGTCAGCGTGAACACAAACGTCTTGGTGCTCGTCACGCTCTGGCTGCCGGATTTTGCCTGGATGAGGTTGTAGCCCAGGCTGATCCAGCCGCTGCTCGCGGCGTCAAAGGAAGCTTGGCTGGTGTATTGCGTCAACGGTGAGCCGTTTAACGTGACGGTGGTCGCCGTTTGATTTTCTACGACGAGCGTGACGAGGTTGTTCCGGCTGCTCGGCGCGCCGGTATAAGTCCCGGCTGAGGCGTTGATCGTCACTGTCTCGCTGGTGCCGCTTGTCTTCTGCTGCGAGAGCAGCGTTGTCCGGTAACTGCCGGTGAGGTAATTCTTCGTCTCTCCATCATCTTCATATAATGTGAAGTTGGTGGAGGTCGGGCTGGCGTACGTTCGCACGATCAACTCAGTGTGGGTGGAGCCGTCACGCCGTTTGCCGAGCACGTTCGCTGTTTGGCTGTCTACATACATCGAAGGAATGATAGCGCCGGCGCGGGCAAAGAGCGGCAGTCGGAAGCGCTGGTTGCCGCGATATTCCGGCAGGCCGTTTTTCCAACCGCCTGTGCTATGAACCCACTCGTTGGTGTCGTAGATGATCCAGTCGCCGGAGGGGAGGTAGACGTTGCGCTTATACTCGCCCGCGCCGGCGACGATGGCGACGAGCAGGTCCTTGCCGATCAGTTTCTCATGACCCATCGTGCGCACGTTCGTGTCCGACTGATAGTAATACATAAGCGGAGGAACGACCGGCTCACCAAACAGCCAGGCCCGATAGGCGAGCGAGTAGAGGTAGGGACTCAACTCATAGCGCCGCCGCGTGTTGTCCTGGTTGGCAACCAGATACCCAATCCGGTCCGGGGCGGTCTCTTTGCAGTTGCAGACATTATCCGTATGTGGCCGACCAGGCACGTCCAACAGCATGCCGGTCGCGTACCATTGGGTGTAGAGTTCATTGAGGTTGCAGCCGACCCCGCACGCGCTGCGGTGGAACCCGCCAATATCCGAACTGTAATAATCAATCCCGGACATGACCATGTGCAACTGGACATTGCTCCACGTTGCCAAGCTGCTGTAATTTGATCCAATGTCCCCTGACCACTGCGTGGCTCCATAACGCTGAATGCCCGGCCCGCCGGCGCGCGACATCATAAACGGCCGCTGCGCCACGCCGTTCCGGTCATAGCCACGCTTCACACTCTGCACCCAGTTGTGCGCATACAGGTTATGCACATCCGCTTCGCCATGCAGACCCGCCGGGTTCATCCCAATCTGCGGATCAAAGCCCACATACCAATCGCCACCATGATAAATTTCCGGCTCATTCAAATCCAACCAGTGTCCGATCACACCGTCGTTGATCAATGTCTGCCGCTTGAGGTCATGCCAATAATCGCCGGCTGCCGTGCTCGTCCAGTCCAGCATGCCGCCGCGGCCCCACCAATCATTGTCCGGCGCGGCAATGTAAATCGGCGCGCAAGTTGAGCAACCTTCTCGCACCAGGTAGCCGTTGTTCTGCAAGTTGGCGTGCTCGGTCAATCCCTTGCTGACATACGACTCCTCGATGGTCATGATGCCCACGCCGTCAGTGTTCTTCAGATTCGTCAGCTTCGTCGCCGGACTGGGGAAGTTGACGGTGTCCCAGCTTACTTTTCCCATCTTGCTGCACTCGCAGCCGCCGGTCACGCCGCCGAACCACTGCAAGTCCAGCACAAACCCATCCAATGGAAAGTTGTTGGAGATCAGCGTGCTCTTCTTGCTATCCATCTCCGTCCAATTGTCATAGCCATATTCCGATACCCACAATCCGAACATTTTCTTCGGCGGCACCAATGGCCGACCGACCAACTCCAGATAGTCTTTGCGTAAGTCCTGCACGTCCGGCCCGACAAACACATACCACCGCAGCCAGTCGCCCCACATCTCCGCTTTCCAGGGATTGACGTTGAAGGTCCACTGCTGCTTGTAGTAGTTGTCCATGAACATGGCATAGCTGTTCAATCCGCTTCCCAGTGCATACAACACGGGATACTGAGTGTTGCCCACCGCGCCACCGTTCCAGCCCACCATCTGGTTCCCGTTCGCGTCCCCGGGCGAGCGCACCTGATGCCCGGAGGTCGCAATCCAATCACCATCCGCCGAGTTGGCGGTGATGTATTGCGCGCCCAACCCGTAGCCGTGCGTGAACGTCTCGGGCGTCATCGTCAGGCCCTTCCACGCCTGCGAGAGATTCAACGGACAGTAAGTCGTCAGCGTCAACTCGGGCGCTTTGGTCTTGTCTTTCACCGTGGCGCACAACGTGGAGGTGTTCACTTCGACTTTGATACTCGCCGTTTGAAGGGTGCGGACGCTGCCGACCGTGGTGTCCGACCATGAACTGGGGCCGGTGTAGTCGGTCTTATAAATCATCGGGCTGGTGCGGAGGGGGTTGCCGGTCCCCGGCGGCGTCAAGGTGGACAACTCAAAATGCACGATGTCATCGCGCAGCGCTTCCACAATCAGATAATTACTCCCTGAAGTGATTTGCACCCGCTGCACGGCGGCCTCTGCCATTTGCAACTGAGGCAGCATTGAGATTAAGAGCAGCGCTGGCACTAAGAGGGAGAGGGGATTCTTTTTGAGTTTAAGTAGCCGGTTCATTGTGACTGCCTTTCGCTGTGGTTGAGGGAAGCTGAGGGAAGAACTTTGTTTCTGTAACGAGAAACTATGGCGATAACATACTTGACAGACCACTAACGGTCGGGTTCAGGCGCGTTGCGGAGCGCAGCGGACGGCGAAGCCGAGTCGCCTGCAACCCGTTGTTGGGCGCGTTTTAGCTTACCCTGTCCCTGGCGCCGATTTGTCAACCTTCATGGCTATCACCGGGTTTCCGATCGCCCCGCGAAATTCGAAGGCGGTCACTATTTCATTGGCGTCACTTACAAACGTGAGCTGATCAAGTACAAACGTGAGAGGATTACGTGACCCACCCTTGAAGAAAAATTCATTGGGCGAAAACGGCACAAGCTCCACCGGCGGGGCTTGCCCTGGCTGAAACAAGAGTTGGTTGCCTGCGCGCGTTACGCGCACTTCACCCAGAACTTTGCTTTCATAGACCCCTTCATACCGGGCTAAAACTTCTGGGTTCAGCTCGACCGGCGCGGGTTCCTGCAACAGTTGGCCGATGGCCCAGGCAGCGATTTTGATGGCTAAGTGTCCTGGATGTGTCCCGGTATTGTTGGAAAGAGCCGCCACAAAAACGTGGTCTTCAGGCAATCGAATGGCGAAGCTTCCAAAACCGTGGATGCCGCCCCCATGACTCGCTGCCACATGTCCCGTCAATTTCGACGTGACCCACCCGTACCCGTACCCGTATTGGGTTTCCGAACCATCCGCAAGCCGGTGCGCCGTAAAAGCCTGCTGAAGCGTTTCTTGTTTGAGCAGTTGGCCGGTGTAGAGCGCCGCGTCCCAGAGAGCCAAATCGTCCACCGACGATGCCAAAGAGCCCGCTGCATAAGGCTGGGTCATGCTCAGATAAGTTGCGTTGGTGTATCCGTCGGGACCCTTGTCGTAGCCAGCCGCGCGGCCGGGGGTGACACGCAACGGGCTGTCATAGTAGGAATGCTTCATCCCCAAGGGGTCGAAAATGCGTCGTTGGATGAATTCTTCATAAGTTTGCCCGGACGCTTTTTCAATAATGGCGCCCAGCAGAATATAGCCTGAGTTGCTGTATTCCAAGCGCTGTCCGGGCGCAAAATCCATCGGCTGATCCTTGAAAAAGTCAATCAATTCCTGAACGGTGAAATCCTTTCTCCATAAAGGTAACCACTCTGGCATCGCGGTGTAGCTTTTGACGCCAGAGGTGTGCGTGAGGAGATGCTCGACCGTGATGAGATGGTCGTGCGTCGGGTAGTCTGGAAGAAACTGGGTAATCGAGTCGGTCAGGGCGAGTTTCCCTTGTTCAGCGAGCATGAGGATGGCCACCGCCGTGAACTGCTTCGTCAGCGAGCCTATCCGGAAAACCATGTCGGGCGCAATGGGGATTCCAAGCTCGAGATTAGCCATACCCTGGCCTTGGCGATAAATGACCTCTCCCTCTCGAACGACGATCACCGCAACCCCTGGTTCATTTGGCTTGTAGGCTTCTTGCACCAAGTTGTCCATTGTCTGGATCAAGAGATCATCAGGTTGCATTAGTCCCTCCGACGGTTACGGCCAACGGCTTGCGTTAGCGGATTTTGGGCGGGCTGAGATTCTGTTTGAGAGCAGAAAAAACTCGAAGCCAGAAAAATGCTTCTCGAAGCCGCAGACTCCCAAAAATCCGCTGGTAGGGTCAGGGGATGGCGCCTGAGATTTAGGTGGGACAGACCCGTTGCTCTCCGTTTCCTGCGAGAGTGCCTCAGTACCCTCACCGTGTCTGGTTTCCATCCCCTGCCACCTCGAACCGGACATGAGGTTTTCCCTCATCCGGCTCTCCGACCAACTTCAACCGGTAGCCTTCCGGGACATCTGACTCATGCTCCCCGCTGGATAGAAGTATTCTAGCCGACATTGTGCCAGGAGGGCATTGAATGCCGTTTCATTCCAATGGCCTCTGGCTCCTTTTCGAGAACGTTCCCATTGCCTGAGCCGCTGTCTGACATAGCGGTCTAGGTCCTGCAACTTTCGGGTGCTGTTCCCGATACGGAAATAATTCCGCCAGCCGCGAATGATCGGATTGAGATGTTTGACCACTTCGGCTAGCGGATTGGACAAGGTTTTGCGAGTGGTGATGTCGTGAATTTTCGCCCGGACGGCTTTCATGGCCTTGTGCCCCGGCCACATGTACGGCAAGAGTTTGTGTGTTTTCTGGGCTTTCATTTTGTGAAAGTGAAAGCCCAGAAAGTCAAAGCCTGCTTGTCCCATGTCCACAATGCGGGTTTTGATTGGATGGAGCGTAAGTTTCAGCCTGCTCAGAATGTGCCGGAGGGCCTCTAGCGCTTGTTCCGCGTCGTGTTTAGTTCGGCAGATCACCACAAAATCGTCCGCATAGCGATACAGCTTCCCCAGTCCCGTGTAGTTTTCCGCCCAGGACTTATCCAGAACATGTAAGTAGATGTTCGCCAGGAGCGGGCTAATCACGCCGCCTTGGGGAGAACCAATGGTCGAAGCCGTCCAGTTTTCCGCTTCCAGCACGCCAGCTTTTAGCCATTGGCGGATGAGTTTCAACACCCGCCGATCACTAATCCGTCGTTGGAGGAGCTTCAGCAGCAGATCATGGTCTATCGTGTCAAAGTAGCTCTGAATGTCGGCATCCACTACCCACCAACCGGTAATCAGCGCGGCCTTGACCGCTGTGATTGCTTGCCCCGCACTCCGCCGGGGGCGGAACCCATACGAGCTTTCTTGAAAGTTGGCTTCAAAGATTGGCTCAATGACGATTTTGCACGCTTGTTGGACAACGCGATCCCGTACCGTGGGGATGCCCAAGGGACGTTGTTTACCGTCCCCTTTAGGAATATACACCCGTCGGACGGGCCGGGGGCGATACTGCTTGGCCTTCAGGTCTTCTTCCAGCTGGTTGAGAAACGCTCCTACCCCTTCTTGTTCTATCGCTTCGAGGGTGATGCCGTCTACACCGGCGCTTCCACCCTTAGCACGCACTTCTTCCCATGCCCGGCGCAGTACGTCGGGTCGGTAGAGGCGGTCATACAACGCATGAAACTTTCGGTTGCGGTTCCCTTGAGCTGCCCGGTATAGCCTACGTTGGAGTTCTCGTGATTTGTCTGGTCGTGGAATTGACCCCAGTGGGGTATGCACGGTCACTTACCTCCTCGCTCGGCCTGTTGGAAGTCGAGGCCCTTCCCTCTCACTGAGTTGTGTTGTCTCATTGATCAGCGGTACTATGGCCTCGTCCGACTTCTCCACCCGCATCGGCTGTGATTTCGCTTCCTCAGCTTATACCCAGCCTGACGGTCAGACTAACCACCGACGGGTGGAGACCTCTCCTGTTTCCTCGTCTACTCTCCTTGCATCCCGCTCTCCCTACGCCGGAGGGTTCTTCGCGGTTGTGTGTTCAGGGGCTTCACCGCTTCCGTGGCCTTCGCTTTGCATGAGAAGCTCGGCTCCCTCTTAGCCCTTGCGGGTCAACATTTCGGCGCTGCAAGATTCACGTTAGGTTACGGGCTACAAGGTTGCACCTCCTTCCCGGAGGAATACATCGCTTCAGCACCTCCGGTCACCCAGAAGCACTGGATGTCTGCTACATGGCCTCCTGATAGTTACCATGACCGGACTTACACCGGTTAGCAGACGAGAACTTACAGGACACACCATGC
>Ga0209382_10000676_pt1 | contig 55560 bp, 55 predicted proteins | sample SoiMetdeltSBSDD5_FD_187599 | JGI IMG/M metagenome (GOLD analysis project Ga0209382, IMG submission 187599) | Bulk soil microbial communities from a Populus tree surrounding site in Tennessee, USA - Soil MetaG P. deltoides SBSDD5 (SPAdes) (version 2) | ecosystem: Environmental > Terrestrial >...
TGGGGGTCATCGCCTCCGTGATGTCGATACTCCGGTGGGCATCAGCCAGCGGGAGTACATCAAGATCATCCGGCTGGCGGATGTTGTGAGCCCGGGAGTACGCGAACCTCGAAGGCATGAACGCCCTGAGAAGCGCCACCGCGACCGGTACACAGCCGCGACGGCCCTGGCGGCTGTCCGCATCGGCTCGAAAGCTCACCCTGACGGTCCACATCATCACCGCGCTGGGCTGGATCGGCGTCGACTTCGTGCTCTTCGTCTTCGCCGTCACCGGCATGACGACGAACGACCCGACGACGCTGGCGATGTGCTATCGCGCGATCGACCTGTTCGCCGTGGTGCTGCTGCTCCCCCTCGGCCTGCTCTCCCTGGCGTCCGGCCTGCTGCTCGGCTGGGGATCGAAGTACGGAATCCTGCGCTATCGCTGGGTTTTCTGGAAGCTCGTGCTCAATCTGGTGCTGACGACCCTGGTCGTCGTGCTACTCCGGCCAGCTGTCTCCGACGCAGCGGACGCCGTCGCGGGCCCGACCGCGACGCTCAACGACCGACTCGACCAGGCGCAGTCGAACCTGATCTTCCCGCCGACGGTGTCGATCACCGCGCTCACCTTGGCGACCGTGCTTGCGGTGTACAAGCCATGGGGGCGCACGAAGTACGGTCGGCGCCGACTCGAGGAGGAGCGCCGGCGAGAGCAGGGATGACAGGCTGGAGCCATGGCCTGTGAGCGAGACACCGAACGCTGGGAGTTCTGGATCGACCGCGGCGGCACGTTCACCGACGTGGTCGCCCGGCGGCCCAACGGCGCTCTGGTCGCCCGCAAGCTGCTGTCGGACAACCCGGAGCGCTACGCCGACGCCGCCGTCGAGGGCATCCGGCAGCTGCTCGCGGTCGGGCCGGACGAGCCGATCCCGACCGATCGGATCGCCGCGGTGAAGATGGGCACGACCGTCGCGACCAACGCCCTGCTCGAACGCACCGGCGAGCCGACCGCGCTCGTCATCACGACCGGGTTCGGTGACGCCCTTCGCATCGCCTACCAGAATCGGCCCCGGATCTTCGACCGTCAGATCGTGCTGCCGGAGCTGGTCTACTCCCGCGTCATCGAGGCCGACGAGCGAGTCGCCGCCGACGGCACTATCGTCACGCCGCTCGACGAGGACGCCGTCGCGCGCGATCTCCAGCAGGCGTACGACGAAGGCTTCCGCTCGGTGGCGGTCGTGTGCCTGCACGGCTACCGCTATCCCGAGCACGAGGCCGCGATCGGCGCCGCCGCCGGTCGAGTCGGCTTCACCCAGGTCTCGATGTCGCACGAGGCCAGTCCGCTGATGAAGCTGGTCTCACGAGGTGACACGACCGTCGTCGACGCGTACCTCTCGCCGATCCTTCGCCGCTACGTCGATCACATCGCAAGCGAGCTCGGCGACACCCGGTTGATGTTCATGCAGTCCAACGGCGGACTCACCGAGGCGCACTCGTTCCGCGGCAAGGACGCGATCCTGTCCGGTCCGGCCGGCGGTGTCGTCGGCATGGCGCGCACTGCCGCCGCAGCCGACTTCGGCAAGGTGATCGGCTTCGACATGGGCGGCACGTCGACCGACGTCTCGCACTATGCCGGCGCGTTCGAGCGCTCCCTCGAGACGCTGGTCGCGGGCGTACGTATGCGCGCGCCCATGATGAGCATCCACACCGTCGCGGCCGGCGGCGGCTCGATCCTGCAGTTCGACGGCAGCCGCTATCGGGTCGGCCCCACCTCCGCCGACGCCGATCCGGGTCCGGCGTCCTACCGTCGCGGCGGCCCGCTCACCGTCACCGACGCGAACGTCATGCTCGGCCGGATCCAGCCGGACTACTTCCCCCACGTGTTCGGCGCCGACGGGGCGCAGCCGCTCGATGCCGAGGTCGTGCGACGGGAGTTCGGCGAGCTGGCCGAACGGATCCGCTCCGAGACCGACGACGAGCGGTCGCCCGAGGAGGTGGCCGCCGGGTTCAGTGAGATCGCGGTCGCCAACATGGCCAACGCGATCAACAAGATCTCGGTCCAGCGCGGCTACGACGTCACCGAGTACACGCTCGCCACCTTCGGCGGCGCCGGCGGCCAGCACGCCTGCGCGGTCGCCGACGCCCTCGGCATGACCACGGTGCTCATCCATCCGCTGGCCGGCGTGCTTTCCGCTTACGGCATGGGCCTTGCCGACGTCACCGCGATGCGCCAGCAGGCCATCGAGGCACCACTGTCCGACGAGACCCTCGGTCGCGTGGCAGATGTGGTCAAGAGCCTCGAGGCCGAAGCGCGACAGGAGCTGATCGACGAGGGAGTTGCAACCGATCGGATCCGGTCGGAGCCGAGAGCGTTGCTGCGCTACGACGGCACGGACACCACCGTGGCCGTCGAGATCGGGTCCACCGATGACATGCTCGCCGAGTTCGAGTCGGCCTATCGCCGGCAGTTCTCGTTCCTGATGCGAGACAAGACCGTCGTCGTCGAAGCCGTATCGGTCGAGGTCCTTGGTGAGGCTGACGCTCCAGGCCGAGAGTCGGCCGGTGTCCCGCCGTCCGGGGCTGACCTCACGCCCGCAGCGCGCGTCCAAATGTTTGTCGAGGGGTCATGGACGCCGGTCGACCTCTATCAGCGAGACGGGCTTCGGGCCGGCGACGAGATCACCGGGCCGGCGATCATCGCCGAGGAGAATGCGACGACGGTCGTCGAACCCGGATGGCGGGCAAGCGTCAACGAGCTCGGGCACCTGGTGCTCACTCGGGTCGAGGCACGGGCCGCTCGGCGGGCGGTCGGGACCGATGTCGACCCGGTGATGCTGGAGATCTTCAACAACCTGTTCATGTCGATCGCCGAGCAGATGGGCGTACGACTGCAGAGCACGGCGCATTCGGTCAACATCAAGGAGCGGCTCGACTTCTCGTGTGCCCTGTTCGACGTCGAAGGCAACCTGATCGCCAACGCGCCCCACATGCCGGTACACCTCGGGTCGATGGGCGAGAGCATCAAGATGGTCATCGACCGCCGCGCCGACACGATCAAGCTCGGGGACGTCTACGCGCTCAACGATCCGTACCACGGCGGCACGCATCTGCCGGATGTCACGGTCGTGACGCCGGTCTTCGACGACGCCGGCGACGAGATCCTGTTCTACGTCGCGGCTCGCGGTCACCATGCCGAGATCGGCGGACTCACTCCCGGCTCGATGCCGGCGTTCAGCACCCGGATCGACGAGGAGGGCGTCCTCATCGACAACTGGCTGCTCGTCGAGAACGGCACCCTACACGAGCCGGAGACGATCGAGCTGCTCCGGAACGCGCCGTACCCCTCCCGCAACCCGACCAGCAACATCGCCGACCTGCGGGCCATGGTCGCCGCCAACGAGAAGGGCGTCGAGGAGCTCCGGGCGATGGTCGCCCACTTCGGACTCGATGTCGTCCGCGCCTACATGGGGCACGTGCGACGCAACGCCGAGGAGGCCGTCCGACGGGTGATCTCCGCGCTCCACGACGGGTCGTACACCTACCACCTCGACTCGGGCGCGACGATCGAGGTGCGGGTACGGGTCGACCGCGCCGCCCGTACTGCCGAGATCGACTTCACCGGTACGTCGGAGCAGCAGCCCGGCAACGCGAACGCGCCGTCGTCGGTCGTCATGGCCGCCGTGCTCTATGTCTTCCGGACGCTGGTCGACGACGAGATCCCGCTCAACTCCGGTTGTCTGGAGCCGATCCACGTCACGATCCCGGCCGGCTCGATGCTGGCCCCGGCGTATCCCGCCGCCGTCGCCGCCGGCAATGTCGAGACCTCGCAGGCCGTCACCGGGGCGCTCTACGCAGCACTCGGAGTCCAGGCCGAGGGGTCCGGCACGATGAATAACGTCACCTTCGGCAACGAGCGCTACCAGTACTACGAGACCGTCGCGAGCGGCTCCGGCGCCGGGAACGGCTTCGACGGCGCCGACGTGGTCCAGACCCACATGACCAACTCACGCCTCACCGACCCGGAGGTGCTCGAATGGCGCTACCCGGTCCGGGTCGACAGCTACCGGATCCGCCACGGCAGCGGCGGAGCCGGCCGGTCGCGAGGCGGTGACGGCGGCGTGCGACGGATCCGCTTCCTGGAGCCGATGACCGTCACGACGCTGTCCAGTCACCGGCGGGTGCCGCCGTACGGCATGGCCGGCGGCGAGACCGGCACCCTCGGCCGGCACTGGCTCGAACGCACCGACGGCTCGACGACGCCGATGGAGGGGTCGGACTCGAAGGACGCCGTAGCCGGCGACGTGTTCGTGATCGAGACCCCCGGCGGTGGCGGCTACGGCCCGCCGACCAGCTGAGGACCACGGCACGACGCGTCGGCGTGTCGCGGCACCTCGGGGTGGCAACTTCCTGAAGTCCGCACCGGAAGCGGTGCCCTCGCACCTCATCGGATGCGGGAAATGCCGAGACGCTACCCCCCAACCGGCGACGTCATCGCGTGTGGCAGTCGACCGGCGCGGAGTCCGGGTCGGCGCCGACGTTTCCTCGGCTACGCGCGACGATCCGGCTGCCGGTCGCACCCACGATGCGCATTTGGAGGGAGCCGCAGACGCAACGCGTCCACACCGTCTGACCCACCGATGTACGGTGCTGCGACGCGAGGTCGAACAGCTCGTCTTCGGGCCAGCCACAGAAGGGGCAGAGGTTCACGATCTCGTCCTCTCAACTCGGAACTGAGTCCAGGTTGACGCGGTTCATCGCGAAGAACGAGATTGAGTTTCTGAAGAGTTTTGTGAAGCATTGACTTCATGATCGACCTGCGTCGCCTTCGCGTACTCAGGGCCGTTGCCTACTACGGTACGGTCACCGCCGCCGCCGAGTCCCTGCACTTCACCCCATCGGCCGCGTCGCAGCAGATCCGGCAGTTGGGGCGAGATCTCGGCGTCGCGCTGCTCGAGCCGCAGGGCCGTGGCGTCCGGCTCACACCGGCGGCCCACAACCTGTTGGCCCATGCCGACGAGATCGAGTCGCGCTGGCAACAGGCCGAGGCCGAGCTGCGTCGTCAGGGCGACGAGCCGACCGGCCTGCTGCGGATCAGCGGGTTCCCGACCGTCATGTCCGCCCTGATCGCGCCGGCAGCCGCCGCGCTCCGCGACCGGCATCCGGCGCTCGAGATCCGGCTGCGGGAAGCCGACCCGGCCGAGTGCTTCGACCTCCTCTTCAGCGGCGAGGCCGACCTGGCGGTGATCGAGGCGTTCTCCGACACCCCGGAGGCGACCGACCGCCGGTTCGACCAACAGCCGTTGATGGACGATCCGCTCGATCTCCTGGTGCCAGAGGGTCATCGGTTCGCCGGACGCCGCCGGATCCGGCTGAGCGGGGCGGCGACCGAGCCGTGGATCACCGGCTGGCTCGGGACGTCGTGTCGCGACGAGGTGATGGCGGCCTGCAACGCCGCCGGCTTCACGCCGACCATCGTGCAGGAGGCGCAGGAGTGGCATGTGGTCGCCGCCCTGGTCGCCAGGGGCTTCGGCATCGCGCTGGTGCCACGACTGGCGCAACTCCCGCCGGACCTGCCGATCGTCCAGATCCCGACGATCGGTCGTCCCGCTCCATGCCGGCAACTGCTGACGAGTACACGACGGGGCGGTCGCGACGCGGCCGCGGTCGGCGCGGCCGTACGCGAGCTCGAGCGGGTCGCCGAGTCGCTCGCTGAGTCCTGACCGCAACCGTCCGGCACTAGGCAGCCGACAGATTTCGGGTAACACTCCGAGAGAGGCCACTCGATCGGCTAAGCTCTAGTGAAATGGTGGACTTAATGCTCTCGACGTCGTCGATCGTCAAGCCACTCCCGCCGGAGTGGTTCGTCGATCACGACACGAACGCGGAGATGCGCTGGGACGCGACAGCCGACCTCGGTTACCGCACGCCCAACGAGCGTTTCTTCGTCCGCAACCACACCGCCACGCCACAGATCGACGCCAAGACCTGGCGGCTTCGGGTCTTCGGATCCGGGCTGTTGGGAGCGCCCAACGACGAGCACGCGATCGAGTTCGACTATCGCCAACTGCGGTCGCTGCCGAGCTACGAGCTCGAGGCGGTTCTCGAGTGCGCCGGCAACGGACGCCGCTTCTTCGCCGGTCAGCAGCGCACTCCGGCGGAGGGAACGCCGTGGGCACTCGGTGCGGTCGGGCTGGCGCGCTGGCGTGGCGTACGGCTGGCCGAGGTGCTGAATCGCGCCGGAATCCGGGCCGACGCGGTTGAGATCATGCCGCAGGGACTCGATGCCAACTACGTCGAGGACGGGGTCGACCACGGTCACGTACGGCGGCCGCTGCCGGTCCGAAAGGCGCTCGACGACACCCTGCTGGCATACGAGATGAACGGCGATCCGCTGCCGCCGGACCACGGCTTCCCGGTACGTCTGGTCGTGCCCGGCTGGGTCGGTGTGGCCAGCGTCAAGTGGGTCGGCCAGATCGAGGTCGCCAACCACCCGCTGGTGTCGCCGTGGAACACCACTTGGTACCGGATCACCGGACCTGGCTACCCGCCCGAGGGGTCGCCGCTCACCACGCCGGCGGTCAAGAGCGTGTTCCAGCTGGCCTGGGACGCCTGCGTTCCGGCCGGTGCCATCACGGTCCTCACCGGGCGCTCGTGGTCGGGCAAGGCGCCGGTCCGCCGGGTCGACGTCAGCACCGACGGCGGCCGGAGCTGGCAGCCGGCCCAACTGCACGGGCCCAATCGCCGAGACGGCTGGGTGCGGTGGGAGCTGCCGTGGCGACCGACGGCGCCGGGGCCTCACACGCTACTGGCCCGGGCGGTCGACGAGACCGACGTCGAGCAGCCCGACACGGTGCCGTTCAACGACGGCGGCTACCAGTTCTGGGCGGTCGTACGGCATCCGGTCACCGTGGTGGGCTGACCGCTGATCGGCTACTGCGTCGTCGGACTGCTCCTGGCCCTTCGGCCCGAGCTGACCGAGGCGAGGTCCTGACCCACTCGAGTGCCGCCGGCCCGGTCGACCTGACCGGGCCGGCGGCGTCTCGTGCGAAAATACTTCCGCCGGCTTGCTCCGACGGAGGTGTGACGCGATGCCAGCGACCGAGGATCTTCGTCGGGCTCTCGACGAGGCCACCGACCTGAGTGAGGTCGGAAGACTCGTCCGCAAAGCTGCCCGCGAGTGGACCGGGGCGCAGGGAGCGACCTTCGTACTCCGCGAGGAGGACCACTGCTTCTACGCCGACGAGGACGCCATCGCACCGCTGTGGAAGGGTCAGCGATTCCCGATCTCGACCTGCATCAGCGGCTGGGCGATGGTCAACGACTCGACCGCGATCGTCCCCGACATCGAGGACGACGATCGGATCCCGATCGAGGCCTACCGACCGACCTTCGTTCGCAGCCTGATCATGGTGCCCGTCGGATCGCCCGAGCCGACGGCCGCGATCGGCGCGTACTGGTCGAAGCCGCGGCGGCCGAGGGACGACGAGGTCGAACACCTGGAGGACCTCGCCGGCATCACGACGACGGCCGTCACTCGCATCGGTCTGCGCGACGCGCCCTGGGCACCGAACTTCGACCGCCGGACGGCCGAGCCGGCCTGAGGCGTCAGGACGCGCGCTCCAGACGTACGCAGCAAGGTCCCGGCTCAGGGTCGGGCTCGGCCGTCCACTCCGCGTCGTCGACTGCCTCGAGCATGCCGGCCAGCAGGTGCAGGTTCATCCGGCAGACCGTGTCGGGATAGTCGGCCGCGAGCGCGTGGAACGGGCAGTTGCCGAGTCGGATCCGGCCGTTGGCCTCCGACGGCTCGAAGCCGAGCCGACTCAGGACCTCGCGCGTCGGCGCCGGCTCGGCCGATCGGCCCAACTCGACGCCGGCCTGGCGGGAGTGCTCGGCGAGGATGTCCGGCGCGCTCTCGCCGGTTTGCGCGGAGCGTTCGATCGCGCCGGCGAGCAGCCGGCCCGCGAGGTCGTAGCGCCGCTCCGGAAGGTTCACCGTGATCTGCCGCCCCGAGCGGCGGTAGAGCTTGGCCGGACGTCCGGCGCCCGGTCCCGATCGGCCGGTGCGCCGCGCGTACACGACCTCCAGCAGGCCCTGCTCGACCATCCGATCCAGGTGGAACGCGGCGTTCGATCGGGGTAGGTCCAGCGCCTCGGCGGCCTGGTCTCGACCGACCGGCTCGGGCGAGGCAGCCACCAACTCGTAGAGCCGACGGCGGGTCGGCTCCTCGAGCGCGGCGACGGCGGCCACGTCCTCCGGCGTTTCAGTCACGTTCTAAAGATAAAGGATGTTGACGTAACCGGGGAAGGCTTCTAACGTTAGCTTCAGTTGTTTTTAGAAGGAGGAGGCCACAGGAGATGACCACCCACCCCACGTCTGAAGCCCCGACCGCCGAACGTTCGGCGCTGTCGGATCCCGGCTATCAGGCCTTCTTGCTGCTCCGGACGGTGTTCACGGTCGCACCGATCCTGTTCGGGCTCGACAAGTTCGCCAACTGGCTCGTCGACTGGCCGATCTATCTCGCGCCGTGGATCAACGACATCGTGCCGGGCAACGCCCAGGACGCCATGCACATCGTCGGCGTCATCGAGATCGTGGCCGGACTCGCCGTCGCCGTCGCCCCGCGGTTCGGTTCACTGCTCGTCGCGGCGTGGCTCGCCGGCATCATCGTCAATCTGCTGACGATTCCCGACTACTACGACATCGCGCTGCGCGACTTCGGCCTGTTGGTCGGTGCGCTCGCGCTGTCTCGACTGGCCGTCGCCTACGCGCCCGGCCGGATCAGCACATCCACCACCTGAGAGGGGACATCACCATGTGCGCCAACTGCGGATGCGGAGCTCCAGAAGCCACCCAGGGCGACGACCGGAACATCTTGTGGAGTCAGGTCGTCGCGTCGGCCGATGCTGCGGGGATCTCACCCCAGCAAGCGGCCGAGAACATCAAGACGATGGCCGACCAGCGCGCCTGATCGCCACCACGACCACAGCGCCCCGCGCCGCCGACGGCAGGCAGGACCCCGGCGGGCGGGGCGCTGTCATGCGCCGATCGGCTTCGACAACGAGTACGGCAGCCTCAACGAGTGCGGCCGAGCACCTGCAGGTCCTCGAGGCTCAGACCCGCGTGGTCGAGGTCCTGCTCCAACTGGCTGCCGACCCGCAGGCCCGCGAGCAGCAGCTCGAGATGCCGATGGGCCAACCGCCGACTGAGATCGGCCGGGAACGAGCCGGGCAACGGATTCGCGAGCCGGACGATCATCACCCCGACGTCACCGAAGGTCACTTCGGGCCGAAGGCTGCCCTCGGCATGGGCGGCGTCGACGATCTGTACCGCCGGCGCCGAGGCCTGATCCCGGGCCGTACGCATCTCGGGATCCTCGAGATCGACCTGGTCCATCAGGGCCGGAATCACCGCCGCAACCTTGATGTCCAGCGCGGCATGCATGTAGCGCGCCAGGGCGCCGAAGGCATCCGGCGACTCCTCCAAGGCGGCTGATGCCGCCGCGCCTGAGTGGGCCAGCGCATCGAGTACGACCGCCCGAAGCAGCGCCTGCCGGTTGGGGAACCGCCGGTACAGCGTGCCGATGCCGAGCCCAGCCCGGCGCGCGATCTCCTCAAGTGGGGCATCGGCGCCGCGCTCGGTGAAGACGTCGCGTGCGGCCGCGAGCAGCTGCTCCTGATTGCGCCGAGCGTCGGCTCGCAAGGTCCTACCCATCGCACTCATCCTGCCGTTTGTCTTCGTACCGGAACGAGTCTATGGTATATCCGGAGGGTGATCCTCCGCTTATCGACTCGACACAGGAGATGAATCCGATGTCCAGACCGGATCCGGCCCCGTCGGCACCTCAGAGCCCGCCGTCCGTCGACCGCCGCTGGCACGCCCTGGTCGTGATCGCCGTGGCGCAGTTGATGGTGGCGCTGGACGCCACGATCGTGAACATCGCGCTGCCGTCGGCCCAGAGCTCGCTGGGCTTCGACAACAGCGACCGGCAATGGGTCGTGACCGCCTACACGCTGTCGTTCGCGGGACTACTGCTTCTTGGCGGGCGGGTGGCCGATCAGGTCGGTCGACGCCGCGCCTTCCTCGGCGGCCTGGTCGGCTTCGCCGCTGCCTCGGCACTCGCGGGTGCGGCGACCGGCTTCGGGATGCTGATCGCCGGCCGGGCCCTCCAGGGTGCATTCGCAGCCGTGCTCGCACCGACCGCCCTGTCGATGATCGGCAGCACCTTCACCACGGCCACCGAGCGGGCCAAGGCCTTCGGGGTCTACGGCGCGGTCGCGAGCAGCGGCGGCGCGGTCGGCCTGCTGCTCGGCGGTGCGCTGACGGAGTACTTCAACTGGCGCTGGTGTCTCTACGTCAACGTCGTGATCGCCGTCGGCGCCTTCATCGCCGGTCGCGCCCTGCTGCCGAGTGCACCGGCCCATCGCCAGGCCGGGATCGACGTGATCTCCGGAATCCTGGCGACCGGCGGCCTCGCCGCGATCGTCCTCGGGTGCAGTCAGGCCGTGCCGCACGGCTGGGGCTCGATCCAGGTCGTCGGTCCGCTCGTCGTGGGCGTCGCGGTGCTTGCCGTGTTCCTCCTCCGCCAGGCCCGCAGCGCCAATCCGCTGCTGCCGCTCGGGATCCTCGCCGACCGATCGCGGGCGGGTGCCTACCTCGCCGTGGCGAGCTCGGTCGTCGGCGTGTTCGGCATGTTCCTCATGCTCACGTACCACTTCCAGACCGTGCTGGGCTACACGCCATTGCAGGCGGGGCTGGCGTTCCTGCCGTTGTCGATCACGGTGTCGCTCAGCTCGTACGGGATCGCGAGCCGGCTGCTGCCGCACGTGGGTCCGCGTACCCTCATCGTGCCCGGCATGCTGGTCGCCGCGGCCGGCCTCGGACTGCTGTCGCAGCTGGAACCCTCGAGTGGCTTCTGGACGCTGATCATGCCGGCCCAGGTGCTGGTCGGTCTCGGCATCGGCTGCGTGTTCACGCCGGCGATCGCTCTCGCGACGTCGAACATCGATCCGCGCAACGCCGGTGTGGCCGCCGCGGTCGCCAACTCCTCGATGCAGATCGGCGCGTCGATCGGCACCGCGGTGCTCAACACGGTGGCGATCACCGCGACGACCGCCTATCTCACAGCGCACACGGGTGCGAGCGAGATCGCGGGTCTGGTGCACGGCTACGCCCGGGCGACGACGTGGGCAGCGGTGCTGCTCGTCGTCGTGGCGATCGTGACTGTGTTCCTGGTGCGAGCTCCGCGACCCGCTGCGGCCGAGGCGGAACGAGCGGTCAGTCGCTAGACCTGCTTGACGTATCGGTGACACGGCACCGGGATCGGACCATCGACATGTGGCGCCTGATAGTCGAACATCCCGTCGTCGGTCCATCCTAAGCGCTCGTAGAACCGACGGGCCCGGGCATTGCCGGCCACGACCGCGAGCCAGGCGGTGTCGTGGCCGGCGGCCCGCACCTGTCGCTCGGCCTCGGTCAGCAACACTCCGGAGACGCCGGAGCCACGATGAGCGGCCGACACATAGACCTGCTCGACCTCGTCGCCGGACACCATGATGAAGCCGGCCACGTCGTCTCCCACGAGGGCGAGGGTCGTGCGCCCGATGGCCTCGGCGGCTCGCCGGTCGAAGTCCTCCGGAGTACGCAGCTCGACCAGCTTGTCGGGGACGTTGCCGAGATGGCCGTCGGGCCAGCCGATCCGCCAGATCTCGGCAACCACACTGGCGTCCGACGGCTCGGCGGGTCGCACGGTCACGCCGACATGCGCTTGGCTCACCGAACGACCGTATGCCATCGCGGCGACAGCAGTGCGGATGCGCAGCTGTGCGGCAATGGAACCCAAACGGACCGGCCGGTGTAGGACACTCGAGTCGGAACGACAGCGCGGCGGGAGATGACGACGGAGGACGCCGAGGCAGTACGGCGGGCACAAGACGGCGACCCGGACGCCTACGAGATCCTGGTCGCTCGCTACACCGCGCCCGCACACCGTCTCGCGTACTTCCTCGGCGCCGGAGGAGACGCCGACGACGTCGTACAGGAGGCGTTCGTCAAGGCCTACCGGGCGCTGCCGCGCTATCGCCCCGGTGCGCCGTTTCTCCCATGGCTGTTGAGGATCGTGGCGAATGAGACGAAGAACGCCGTACGCGGTCGCAAGCGTCGCGAACGGCTGGCCATCCGGGCCTTGGACCTGCGACCGGCCGACGAGCCGTACCCCCAGGTCGCCGAGGCGGAACGACGTCGCGTGCTCCTCGAAAGCCTTCGCTCACTGGCCGGCAAGGACCGGGAGATCCTCGTGTGTCGCTACTTCCTCGACCTCACCGAGGCCGAGACCGCGACCACGCTTTCGCTGCCGGTGGGAACCGTGAAGTCGCGAACCTCGCGGGCGCTCGCGAGGCTCCGGGCCCGACTCGACGTGGAGGTGCTGGATGCCTGACATCGAGCGAGAGCTGCGCGAGTTGGCCACCACCGTCGTCGTGCCGGAGCCACCGGACGTACGCGCGGCCGTCCGAGCCCGGATCGAGACGCCGAGCCCACGACCGGCCCGTCCGGTACGCCTGCGTTGGGTCGCAGCCGTCGTCGCAGCGCTGCTGGCCGCGACCCTGATCGCCTCGCCAGAAGCCCGTGCCGCCGTCGCCCACGTGTTCCGCTTCGCCGGTGTCGATGTGCAGTGGGGCAGCAATGCCGACGATGCTCCGGTGGTGCCGGAGTCGCCGCTGCCGGGCGCGGAGCCGACCGATCTGACTGCGGCACAGGCGCAGGCGGAGTTCGAGGTCAGCGTGCCCACTCGCCTGGGCGATCCGGATCGCGTGGTCGTCGCCGACGACGCCCGGGTCGTATCCCTGCTGTACAACCGATCCGGCCGACCGATCAGGCTCGACGAGTTCGACGGCCGGCTCGAGCCGATCTTCGTCAAGACGGTCGACGTGATGGCGGTGCCGACGCCGCTCAAGGGCGGCCCGGCCTGGTGGCTGCCCGGACCGCACACGGTGCGCTACGTCGATCGCGACGGCGTCGTACGCGACGAGACCGCGCGACTCGCCGCGAGCACACTGATCTGGGAGTCCGACGGCGTCTCGTTCCGGCTCGAAGGCAACATCGACCGGGCCGAGGCGATCCGGATCGCAGATTCACTGCGGCGCTAGACGGAACCTCGCACGCCGTTGCGGTGTAACCCATCCGGACGCCCTGATCGCAGGGCGCCACGACGAAAAGGGGTACGTCATGGTCCGTCGCATCCTCCTGGTCGGCGTCATCGCCGTACTCGCCCCGCTGGCGCTGGTCGCTCCGGCCGAGGCGAAGGGACCGCAGGCCGTCGTCATCTCCGGCCCTGGCATCGAGTCGATGCGGCTCACCTGGCGGCCGTCCTCGGAGCACGAGCTCGCGACGCTGGTCGACCTCACCTTCCCGTGGCCCGGTGACGAAAGGCCAAGCCTGCAAGGGAAACCGCCGCTGGACGAGCTCGGCGAGATGTATGTCGTGAGCTACCGGATGCCGGCGAATCACACCCCCACCGGGACAGTTCGGCAGTCGATCTACCCGTTCGCCGAAGGCGGACCCGTGTCGTTCACACCGCTCGGCCAGCGCATGATGGGCATGCCCGTCGAGGGTGGCTGGCACTACGAACCGACGGCGCTGACGCCCTTCATGCGCGACCTCGGTGCCGATCCGAACGGTCCCGGCAGCCTGACCGCGATCACACCCGCGGCCCAGACGGCGACCAACCCGGCCGACTCGGACTCAACCTGGCCGTGGATCGCGGCCGGTGCGGCCGGGGTCGGCGTACTCATCGGCGCCGGAGCGCTCTGGCGGATCCGGCATCGGCCCAGTCAACGGGCCGTCTAAGGGCGTCCTGACCGACCCGATTTCGGGGGGCCGACCGGCCCGATTGCGGTGGCTTGCCGCAATGGGGCCGGAAGCCCTGCGTACCGACGGACAAACGGCCCGTCCGGACAAATCCACTTGGTGGAACTGTGTAGCCCTACGACTCCCCGACTCATCGTGGGCGACGAGGTATACATGGCGCTCCGCTTCAATCCGCCACCTGGCTGGCCATCTCCACCCCCTGGATGGCTGCCGCCGCCGGACTGGAAGCCCGATCCGTCCTGGCCTCCCGCGCCACCCGGATGGCAGTACGTCATCAACGACCTGCAGGACGAGGAACCGCAGCCCTGGGACCTCCCACCTGTCGCTCGCACGGAGCAGCCACGGCGGCGGACTCCCCGCCTGACCTGGATTCTGGCCGGCGCCGCGGCAGTGGTGGCGATCGCCGCCCTGACCGAGACGCTCAACGGCGACGGCAACGACACGGCTCCGACGTCGAGCCCGACCGACAACGCCGGCTTCACCGGGGCCGACCGCGACCACGCGAGCCCGCCACCGACACCGTCACCGACTCCCTCACCCACGCCGCCCAGCGCATCCACCACGCAACAGCCACCGTCACCCTCCTACCGGGTGCTTCGCGTGGTCAGCGGCAACATGGTGCGAGTCGCGTATCAGGGCCGGGCGACCGTACGCGTGATCGGGATCGTCACGCCACAGACGGTGAAGCGGGGCACGTTCTCCCAATGCAGCAACAAGTCCGCGAGCAGGTACGCCACCAAGCTGCTCGACGGATCGGACGTCATGCTGCGTGCGGTCCACCTGACCGGTCGCCGCCTGCTGGCGCAGATCGAGCTGGCCGGAGGCAGTCGCGACTTCGGACTCGCGATGATCCGGCACGGGTACGCCATCCACGACCCGACGACGGACCCCGGCCGACTGCGCACGGCCTACCTCGCGGCCGAGGCCGACGCCAAGGCCGCCCACCGTGGCCTGTGGGGCCACTGCCGATCGCTCGTTCCCGACCTGGCGGCCGAAGACTCGTCGACGCCCGAAAACCCGCATGGGCCGCCTGACGACTCACAGCAGCCGCACCACGATCCGCAAGGACCACCCGGCGATCCGCACGGGCCGCCTGGCAACCCACAACTGCCACCTGGCAACGAGAACCAGGACCACGGCGGAGCCGCGAACTCCGGCGACAGTTGCGACGCCGACTACCTCACCGCCTGCGGGTGACCGTACGGCTCAGTCCGACTCCAACGGCAGCAGATCCGCGCGTACGCCGAGCAGCCGGATCGGATCGCGGCGATCGAGCCGTTCGAGTGCCTCCAGAGCAGCCGTCGTGATCGGCTCGACGTCGGTCGTGGGCTCGGTAAGGGTGCGGCTGCGCGTGTAGGTGAAGAACGGCACGTAGCGCACCTTGACCGCGACCCGCATGACCTGCCGCTGCTCGGCGACCACATCGTCGACGACCTTGGCCGCGAGTCGCCGAATCTCATCGCGGACCTCGTCCCACTCGGTCAGGTCGCGCTGGAAGGTCTCCTCACGGCCACGCGACCGCGCGACCCACGGTGTGCCGTCGACCGGAGACGTGTCGACACCGCGACTGGTCCGGCGCAGCCACGGTCCCATCGTCGGGCCGATCTGCTCGGCGAGCCATCGCGGATCGGACAACGCAAGATCGCGTACGGTCTCAATCCCCAACCCAGCAAGGCGTTTGGCGGTCTTGCGACCGATCCCCCACAGTGCGTCGGTCGGGCGATCGGCCATCACCGGATACCAGTTCTCCTCGGTCAGCCGATACATCCCACCGGGCTTGCGAAACTCGGTCGCGATCTTCGCCCGCAGCTTGTTGTCGCCGATGCCGACCGAGCAGGACAGCTGGGTCGCCTCGCGAACCGCTCGCTGAACGTCACGGGCGAACGCCTCCGGGTCGTCGATCGGCGGCTCCGGCTCCATGAACGCCTCGTCCCAGCCCAGCACCTCCACCACGGCCGGAAACGATCGCAACGTGTCCATCACCTGCTCCGAGACAGCGAGGTACGCCGGCTCGTCGACCGGCAGGAACACCGCGTCGGGACACTTCCGCGCCGCCGTACGCAACGCCATGCCGGATCGCACGCCATACTCTCGCGCTTCGTACGACGCGGTCGACACCACGGCTCGCTGGGTCGGATCGCCCTTGCCACCAACGATGACCGGCCTTCCGCTCAACTCCGGATGGCGCAGCACCTCGACCGCAGCCAGGAACTGGTCGAGGTCGACATGCAGCACCCACCGTTGCGGCGACTGCGGCGTCGTGGTCACCACGCCAGTGTGGCGGGTCGGCCACCGCGTCGGTCGGCGACGACAGGTGCACCGGCGAGCCGAGGTGGGGTACGACGGCCGAGCGAGCCAAGCTAGGTCCATGACCGTGCTCAATCCGTCGGCCCGCGCCCTGCTCGAGTCCGACGCGCTGGTCCACCTCGTCACGCTCAACTCCGACGGCAGTCCGCAGCTGAGCTGCGTCTGGGTCGGCATGGACGGCGACGACATCGTCAGCGGCCACATGGATCCGCGACAGAAGCTGCGCAACGTACGACGCGATCCACGGGTCGTCCTCTCCGTCGAGGGCCAGCGCATCAACGAGGTGGGCCTTCGGGAGTACCTCGTCGTGCACGGCTCGGGACGCGTCGAGGAGGGCGGCGCCCGCGACCTTCTGCAGCGACTCGCCCACGTCTACCTGGGGCCGAACATCGTGTTCCCACCGCCGCAGTACGACACACCCGGCTACGTCCTCCGGATCACACCGGAGCGCGTCGGCGGCGTCGGTCCCTGGACCTAGGTGGTCCGATCGGGTCAGCGGGTGCGGCGCAGCACAGTGACCGGCAGCAGCCACCACAGGGTGCCGAAGAGCAGTGCCACCGCCACGGTGAGGATCGACGCCGCGACCCGGCCGACGGCCACGTCGACGACCAGCGCGACGGCGCCGACCATGGTCAGGGCGAGGAACAGCAGGCCGACCCGGGCCGCCCGGTCACCGGCCTCCACCAGCCACACCCGCAGCCGCTTGCGGAACATCAGGCGGTGGAAGCACACCGGGGCGGTGATGAGTGCGGTGCTGATGACCGATCCCATGAGCACGCAGACGTACAGCCACTGCTGACCATTGGTGAGAGTCGGAAAGCGACGCTGGAACGGCAGGATGAGCAGGAAGGCGGTCAGGATCTGCACGCCGGTCTGCGTGACCCGCAGCTCCTGCAGCAGCTCGATCCAGTTGCGGTTGATCCGCTCGGCATCGGTCTCGTCATCCGCCGGTGACACGTCACTCATGGGTTGACGTTACGCCCTTCGATAGGCTGGCGGTTCGGTGTGCCGGGAAGTCTGGTCGGCGTACGGACCGCCGACCCGAAGGTAGATCGCAGTGTCGCAGGAACCCGTCCCGCCCAGCGCTCGACGCCGCCGCTTGTTCAGCCGGCTCGAACCCGGTGAGGAGACCTTCCTCGGCAGCGCACTTCGCCAGGAGACCGTCGGCGGTGCCCTGCTGCTCGGCGCTGCCCTGATCGCGATCATCTGGGCCAACACCCCGTGGCACGAGTCGTACCACGATCTGCAGCACTACCAGCTCGGTCCGCTGACACTGGAGGAGTGGGCGGCCGACGGCGGCTTGGCCATCTTCTTCTACGTCGCCGGCCTGGAGCTCAAACGCGAGTTGGTCGTCGGTACGCTGCGCCGGCCGGCCGACGCCCTGGTGCCGGTAGCAGCCGCCGTCGCCGGCATGGCAACGCCGGCGCTGGTCTACGTCGCGATCAACGCCGGCGGCGACCTCGGCGGCTGGGCTGTCCCGATGGCGACCGACATCGCATTCGCGCTGGCCGTGCTTGCCGTCATCGGGCGGTCGCTGCCGTCGTCGCTGCGGGCCTTCCTGCTCACCCTGGCAGTGGTCGACGACTTCGGCGCCATCATCGTGATCGCGCTGTTCTTCACCAGCAGCACGGACCTCCTGGCGCTCGCCGGAGCTGCCGTCCTACTCGGGGTGTACTGGTGGTGCCAGCGACGCCGGATCGACAGTCCGTTGCTCCTCATCCCCCTCGGTGTCGCGACCTGGTGGCTGGTCTATGAGAGCGGCATCCACGCCACCATCGCCGGCGTCGCACTCGGCCTGGTGACCCGAGTGGTCCCGGATCCGGGTGAGGAGCGGTCGCCGGTCGAGATCCGCGAGCATCAGGCCCGGCCGATCGCGGCCGGGATCGCCGTACCCGCCTTCGCCTTCCTCGCGGCCGGAGTCAGCATCAGCATCGGCTCGGGGGTGCTCACCGACCCGGTGGTGCTGGGCATCGCGCTCGGCCTGCTCGTCGGCAAGACGGTCGGCGTGTTCTCCGGCTCGTACCTCACCGCCCGGTTCACCCATGCCGAGCTCGCACCGGACCTGTCCTGGCACGACATCGCGGCGGTCGCCGTACTCGCCGGGATCGGGTTCACCGTCTCGCTGCTGTTGGCCGACCTCTCGTTCAGCGGGGAGCTGGCCGACCGGGCGAAGGAGGCGGTGTTCCTCGGCTCGGTCGCCTCCGCGCTCGTCGCGAGCGGCCTCCTGCTGCATCGGAATCGCGCCCATGGCCCGTGATTCGCTCCGAGATCGGCGCAGGGAGTGTCGATAGGCTCGGTTTGCGGGACTGATCATCGGAGTCGCGCCGAAGGGAGACGTCGTATGAGCACCGCCGGAGAGCCCCAGCCTGCTGCCTCCGAGCCGGAGGAGGAGCCGACGCTGGGTCGATTGGTCGCGGATGCCAGCCGAGACATCTCCACGCTGATCCAGTCCGAGATCGCCCTCGCCAAGGCCGAGCTGAAGGTCACGGTCCGGACCAGCGGTACCGGGGCCGCGCTGCTGGCCGTTGCCGGCTTCATCGGCCTCGTGATCATCATCCTGGCGTCGATCACGATCGCGCAGTTCATCATCTATGCCGGGCTCGATCCCTGGTGGGCCTACCTCATCGTGACCGGCACCTATCTCCTGATCGCCCTCATCCTCGCCCTGCTCGGCGTGCGCAAGCTCAAGAAGGTGCGCGGCCCGGAGAAGACGATCGCCACCGCCAGGGAGATCCCGAAGGCGTTCTCGACCAGCTCGGACGAGCCGACCCCGCCGCAGGCCTAGGCGCAGTCGCCGGTCGAGACCTCGCCGGACGCGTCCAGACCTCGGTTCGCGTCGCCGGCGACCTGCGAGGCCGTCAGCGCGTAGCCGGTGTCGCTGTCGGACAGCGACGCCGCGAAGACGACGCCGTATACGTTTCCCTGCCGAGACACGAGCGGGCCGCCGGAGTTGCCGGATCGGACCAGCGACCGGATCGAGAACACCTGCCGCTCGACGGTTCCGTCGTCGTAGATGTCCGGGCTTCGAAGGTCCTGCTTGGCGCGGATCCGGGCCGGCTGCGCATCGTACGGTCCGTCCTCCGGATAGCCGAGGACAGCCGCCGGGTCACCGGCATCCCCGCCATTGTCGAAGTCCAGCGACGGCACATCCAGGCCGTTCACCCGGAGGATGGCGACGTCGAGCTCGGGATCGTAAAGCACGACCTGCGCGTCGTACGTCGACCCGTCGGCCTCCACGGTCGGGTCGGTCACACCGGCGACCACGTGGGCGTTGGTCATCACCCGACCGGGCGCGTACGCGAAGCCCGATCCCTCGACGCTGCGGCTGCATTGCTCCGCATCGCCCCGGATCTTGACCACACTCTGCTGGGCGGCCTCGACGCCGGGACGGCGCAGGATGACCGCCGACGGGGCATCGACCTCCGGAATCTGCTCGGTCGCGAACGGCTCGATGTAGCGCGGGAAGAGGTCGGAGGCCACCACCTCGTTGAACGCGCTCAAGGCGTCGTCCGCCGCGCTCGGCATCACGTCGTTGACCCGACCGAGCACCGCCGACTCCCGTACCTCGTCGGCGATCGTCGGCAGCCGGGCGCCGCTGACCGCATAGCCGATCGCCCAGCACACCACGAGCACGGCGGCCATGCTGAGCAGGGCGCCACCGACCGCGTCGATGGCACGGGCCGGCTCCCAGGTGATGTGGCCGCGTATCCAGCCGCCGCCGTAGGACCCCAGGGCCTGGCCGACCGACGCCGTCACGAGCACTGTTACGAGTGCCATCAGCGACACACCCACCGACGGCTCCAGACCGCCGAGCAGGAGGGGGATCACGACGATGCCGAGCAGTCCTCCGATCAGCAGGCCGGCGGTCGCCGAGGCTCCGGTGACGAATCCCTGCCAGTAGCCCGACACCCCGTAGGCGATGGTCAGCAGAATCAGCAGCCAGTCGAGAAGATTCACCGCTGCAAGCCTCCCACGTCGGGCAGCGGGCGGACCCGAGAGCGATCCCAGGGACGCTCCCATCCGACGTAGGCCAGCATCCGGCTGACGATCCCGGCGGTGAAGCCCCACAGGATCAGCTCGCGATCGACCGCGTCGGTGTCGATCGAGAACGCCGGTCCCATCCAGCCGCTGGGATGCCGCACCATGAAGCGCCGCTCCGGTTCGAGCAGCTCCGACAGCGGCACCCGGAAGACGGCCGCGACCTCGGCCGGGTCGACCACCGCGACCGGCGACGGCTTGCGCCACCAGGCGAGCACGGTGGTGACCGCGAAGTTGCTCGGCGGCACCCACAACGGCGGCAACGAGCCGAAGACGTCGACACCGGCCGGCTCCAGCCCGACCTCCTCGGCTGCTTCGCGGAGCGCCGTCGCGATGGCGTCCTCGTCACCCGGCTCGGTCCCGCCGCCGGGGAAGGCGAGCTGGCCGGCATGCGACCGCATGTCATGGGCACGCTCGATCAGCAGCAGGTCGCGGCCGGCTTCCGACTCGCCGAAGAGCATGAGCACGGCGGCCGGCCGCGCCACCTCCGGCGGATCCGTGACGTAGCGAGCCAGCTCGCGCGACGTGATCGTCTCGGCGGCGTCGGCCACCGGATCGAGCCAGGCCGGCAGCCCGTCGCGGTGCGAAGTGGGAGAGGTCGACGTCATGACTTGCTGACCGCGGCACCGGCTCCGACGTCGATGCCGAGATGTTTCTGGACCAGGTCAGCCGCCTGGTCGAACGACGTAAGTGGGACCCGTTCGGTCGCCACGATCGCGCCACGGTGGTCGACGAACACCGTCTGGGGCAGCGCGATGACCTCGAGATCGGCGTGGGTGTCGGCCCCCGGGTCGGCCACCGACGGGAACGTCACTCCGGAGTCGGCGGCGAGTTGGAGGGCCGAACCCGGCGAGGGGTCCTGGTAGTCGATGCCGAGCACGGTCAGCTTGTCACCAGCCGCCTGGTGGATCTGCTGCAGGACCGGGAGCTCGTCTCGGCACGGCGCGCAGTAGCTGCCCCACAGGTTGATCAGCAGCGGCCCCTCGAGTCCGGCCAGCCGGACGTCGCGGCCGCCGCCGAGACAGGGCAATGTGGTGTCGGGCAGGTCGTCGCCGGCGGCCGGCTGGCCTGCGGCAGATGCCGGACAGTTGGCGATGCCGGCTCGTTGCTTGAGGTGTACGAGTGCGGGGGACGCCACGTCGACCGAGTTGCCGCCCGTACCGCCGATCGGCGAATCGTCGACGCAGCCGGCCAACACCAGCAGCGCCGCGACGATCGCCAGGATCGGGGCACGTCTCATGCCCGGCCTTCGGTCCGAAGCAGCTTGGTCGCGGTCGCCAGGTCGGTCGGCCCCTCGCCGAACGACGGGCACCACCGGGCCAGTGGGCAGGCGCCGCACGCCGGACGTCGGGCGTGGCAGCAGCGGCGACCGTGCCAGATCAGGTGGTGGCTCAGCAAGGTCCAGTCGCGACGTGGGAACAACATCCCGACCTCGGCCTCGATCTTGTCCGGGTCGGTCTCCTCGGTCCAGCCGAAGCGTCGCGCCAGCCGATTGAAGTGGGTGTCGACTGTGATGCCCGGGACGCCGAACGCGTTGCCGAGCACGACATTGGCGGTCTTGCGCCCGACGCCGGGCAGCGTCACCAGGTCCTTGAGCCGGCCCGGCACCTCGCCGCCGAAGTTGTCACACAATGCCTGTGAGAGCTTCAGCAGCGAGTTGGTCTTGGCCCGGAAGAAGCCGGTCGGCTGGATGATCCCCTCGACGTCGGCACGCTCGGCCGATGCCAGCGCCGGAGCGTCCGGATAGCGCCCGAACAGAATCGGCGTCACCAGATTGACCCGCTTGTCCGTGGTCTGCGCCGACAGCACCGTGGCGATCAGCAGCTGGAACGGGTTCTCGAAATCGAGCTCGCAACGCGCGTCCGGGTAGGTCTCGGCGAGCACCCGGTTCATCTTGCGGGCGCGGCGAACGAGCGTCGTGGGCGGTCGGAGCGGCGCGATCGGCTTGCTGGTCGCTGGCACGTCCACCAGGGTATGGGGTGGCTCGGACGGCCCGGTCCTACGAGGTCCGAGGCCTGATCGCCGGTACTCCCTGCCAGCCCGCGCCGGTTATACGACAGACTGTGACCCACGAGATCGGCCGTCGCGCGACCCGTACGGGGGATTCAGCGGGCGGGGGTGCGCCGGCCACGAGGAGGATCCGTGGACAACGACGTGCTCCGTCAGGCACCGCTCTTCTCGTCGCTCGATGACGAAGCTGCCGCCTCACTGCGATCCTCCATGTCGGAGACCCGGATCGGCCGCGGCGACGTGCTCTTCCACGAGGGCGACTCCGGCGATCGGCTCTATGTCGTCACCGACGGCAAGATCAAGCTCGGCCGGACGTCCGCCGACGGCCGCGAGAACCTGCTGGCCATCCTGGGACCCGGCCAGATGTTCGGCGAGCTGTCCCTGTTCGACCCGGGCCCGCGCTCCGCGACCGCCACCGCAGTCACGCCCTGCACCCTGATGAGTCTCGGCCACGACGAGCTGCTGCGCTGGCTCGAGGACCAACCGAGCGTCGCCCGCGCCCTGCTCCACCAGCTCGCCGCTCGGCTCCGCAAGACCAGCGACGTCGTTGCCGACCTGGTCTTCTCCGACGTACCCGGCCGAGTCGCGAAGGCCCTGCTCGACCTGTCCCGCCGGTTCGGCCGGACCGCCGACGACGGCATCCACGTCCACCACGACCTCACCCAGGAGGAGCTGGCCCAACTGGTCGGCGCCTCACGCGAGACGGTCAACAAGGCGCTCGCGGACTTCGCCATGCGCGGCTGGCTCCGGCTCGAGCCGCGTTCGGTGGTGCTGATCGAGGTGGAGCGGCTGCGCAAGCGCGCCCGCTAGCCCCGGTACGTCGGCGCGCGAGAGGGCCAGCGCGGGACGATCGGTGCCGCGTCTCGCGAAATTGGGCAACTCATCCGGTGCGCACGCACCTGATCCGTTGCGGGAAACCGCGAGACATGCCGCTCGATCTCGCCCGCTCGCACGTCGGGGCTAGCGGCCGCGCTCCAGGTACTCCAGTTGTGCGCGTACCGACAGCTCGGCAGCCGGCCAGAGGACCGGGTCGACGTCGGCGTACACCCGCTCGACGACGGCCCGAGGTGTCGTCGCACCGGCGGCCACGGCCTCGCGTACCTGCTCCAGCCGCTCTGCCCGATGCACGAGATAGCCCTCGATCACGGCGAGCGCGTCGTCGATCAGTGGCCCGTGGCCCGGCCACACCCGGGTCACCTCGGCCGACTCGGCGAGGTCGCGCAGGCGTCGCAGCGATCCGAGATAGGCGCCGAGCTCGCCGTCCGGATGGGCTACGACCGTGGTCCCGCGACCGAGCACGGTGTCACCAGTCAGCACGGTGGACTCGGCGGGCAGCACGAACGACAGCGAGTCCGACGAATGCCCCGGCGTCGCGACAACCCGCAGCTCGAGCCCATCGACCTCGACCACATCGCCCTCGCCCAGCCCTTCCGGGCCGAGCCGGAACGCCGGATCCAGCGCACGCACTCCACAGCCGGCTGCCTCGGCGAACGCTCGAGCCCCCTCGGAGTGATCGAGATGCCGGTGGGTCAGCAGGACGACGCCGACCGGATCGGCCGCCTCGTGGATGGCCGCGAGGTGGCCGTCGTCCAGCGGTCCGGGGTCGATCACGATCGAGCGGCGGGCGTCAGGTTCGCGAAGCACCCAGGTGTTGGTGCCGTCCAGGGTCATCGGCCCAGCGTTCGGCGCCAGCACGCAACGAGCCCGATCCGTCACGGCGCCGCCGGACCAGGGCGTCACAGGTCGACCACCAGCCAGGCCTGGTCGCCTTCGACATGGACGCCGGGCTGGATCGTACGGATCTGCCGGTCGGCCGCACCGGCGAGTGCGTCGGCCGGCGTGGCGTACTCGGCGAGCTGCGCCAGCGTGACATAGGTAGGCGGCAGCATTCGTATCACGCCCTCGTCGACCGCTTTCGTCGCCTCGGCCGGTCGCATCCAGCGGACCTGATCGGCCTCACCGGAGACGTCGCGAGTGCGTTGCCCGGCCGGCAGCATCGCGACGAAGAAGCGGGTGTCATAGCGCCGTGGCTCGAACTCCGGCGTGACCCAGTGCGCCCATGGCGCCAGCAGATCGGCCCGCAAGACGAGCTCGCGCTGGTCCAGGAAGTCGGTGAAGGCCAGCGACCGATCGACGAGCGCCTGCCGATCGGACTCCCACTCCTCGCCGGCGGTGTCGTCGACGACGGAGTCCGGGGTGGGGCCGGCGAGGAGTACGCCGGACTCCTCGAACGTCTCGCGTACGGCCGCGCACACCAGGGCATGCGCCAGCGCGTCGTCGCAGCCGAGTCGCTCGGCGAACGCCGACACCCGCGGCCCGGCCCAGGTCGTGACGCCGTCAGAATCGCGCGGGTCGACGCCGCCGCCGGGGAACGCGACCATGCCACCGGCGAACGGCATGCCTCGGTGCCGACGCAATAGGTACGCCTGCATGCCGGTGGGATCAGGCCGCAGCAGCACCACGGTCGCCGCGTCGCGCGGTGTCACGGGGACCCGGTCGCCGCTCGCGAAGGCACGGGCGTGCTCGACCAGCTCCGGAGGCAGTCGCCGCGTGGCGTCCATGCCTCGACCCTAGTGATGCCAAGATGGGTCGGTGTCACCAGCCGAGTCCGTCGCCGAGCCGCCGTCGCGGGTCGCCCTTGTGACCGGCGCCAGTCGCGGCATCGGACGCGCGGTCGCGCACCGGCTCAGCGCCGAAGGCCTTCGGGTCGCCGTCACCGCCCGGGACAAGGCCACCCTCGACGAGACCGCTGCCGGTTGCATCGGGCCGGCGCTCGTACTCCCCGACGACATCACCGACCCGGCCGCGCCCGACCGACTCTTCGACGCCGTCGAGCGTGAGTGGGGCCGGGTCGACGTCCTCGTCGCCAATGCCGGCGCCGGCGTCTCGGCCCGAGTGCATCGGACCAGTGACGCCGACTGGCAGTCGATGCTCGACATCAACCTCACGGCGCCGTTTCGGTGCGTACGCCGGGCGATCCCGGCCATGCTCGAGGCCGGGTACGGACGCATCGTGGCGATGGCGTCGATCGCGGCCAAGCACGGCGACCCGTACATCGCGGCCTACACCGCCAGCAAGCACGGCCTGCTCGGCCTGGTCCGGGCGGCCGCCGCCGAGCTCGCGACGACCGGTGTCACCGTCAATGCCATCTGCCCCGGCTACGTCGACACGCCGATGACCGACGCGACGATCGCCGGCATTGTCGACAAGACCGGACGGACGGCTGACGAGGCGCTCGAGATCATCGCCGGCAAGCAGCCGACCGGCCGGCTCGTCACGCCCGAGGAGGTCGCGGACGCGGTGTGGCTGTGCGTCGTCAACGGCTCGATCAACGGCCAGGGCATCAACGTCGACGGCGGAGCGGTGCAGTCATGACGGGGTGCTCGTGAGTCTGGAGCGGATCAACCCGGATGAGCTCGCCCGACCGAGCGGGTTCAGTCACGCCGTCGTCGCCGAGGGGCGGCATGTCTACCTCGCCGGACAGACCGCCATGGATGCCGACGGCCGGATCGTCGGCGGCGACATCGTGGCGCAGTTCGAGCAGGCGCTGCGCAATCTGCTGACCGCGCTCGAGGCCGCCGGCGGCCGGCCGGAGCAGTTGGCCAGTGTCACCATCTACATCGTCGATCTGGACGACTACAAGCGCCGGGCTCGAGACATCGGGGCGGTCTGGCGCGAGTTGGCCGGCACGACGTACCCCGCGATGGCCGGCATCGGCGTCCCCCGACTCTGGGACGACACCGCCCTCGTCGAGTTGCAGGGCATCGCCGTCCTCGACTGACCCTCGACGATCCGCTGACGTCGTGGGTCTAAAGGACCGTGCGGACGTGGCGGTCGGCCGGCTCGGCAAGGCGTTCGCGCAAGGCGTCGAACAGCGTGGCCGCCCGGATGCCATGCCAGTCGGGTGGAAGCAACTCGGCCGGGAGCCCGGGGTCGAGGAACGGTAGCCGCCGCCAGGCGGTCAGCGCCCGCACCCAGTCGCCGAAGGCCGCGGCGTCATCCACTGTCCGACGGCGTTTCCACGCGTCGAGCAACGAACCGTACTCGTCGAGGAAGTCGTCGTACATGGTCTGCAGCTCGTCGAGGTCCCACCACCGGCGTACCTGCTCGGGTACGTCGCCGAACGCGAGGTAGTCGGCCCGAAACAGACTGACGTACGGGGCGAGGCCGTCTCGCTCCAACACGTCGCGGGTCTCGGCATCGAGATGCGCCGGCGCGATCCATACCCCGGCAGCGACGGCGCCGAAACCCAACCAGGTCAACCGCGATCGCAAGGCGTGCCGTCGCTGCCGATGCGACTCGGGCACGCTGAACACGGCGATCAGCCAGCCGTCCTCGAGCCGAGCCCGAGTGCGATCGAAGATCCGCCGGTCGCCCTCGTCGAGCACGTCGCGCGACATGGGCGTGAGACCGTAGCCGGCGACGCCGTCGACCCGCTCGGCCGCCAGCAGTCCGCGACGTTTGAGGCGCGAGATCGACGAGCGTACGGCGGGCTCGTCGACACCGAGCTCGGCCAGCAGGCGGATCAGACTCGACACGCCGAGCCAGCCGGCCCGCTCCCGGGCGTACAGGCCGTAGATCGTGACGATCAGCGCCCGCGGCTGCACAGGTCGATCCGCTTCGGTCATAGCACCGGCACGGTATCGCGGCCTGTTGACTGTCGTCACGAACGGAGAATACTTACGAAGCAGGCTGCGACAGCGGCCAACCCAGGTGCAGCCGACGCACGCGCCACCGCCCACAAGGCACGGCGCCGCCAGGGAGGGACCATGCAACTCATGCCGTCGGCGCACGTCGACACGTACTGCCGCGACAATCTGCCGCCGGCCGACCGATGGCCGGAGTTCCGGTTCGACCTCCCCGAGTTGCACTACCCCGATCGGCTCAACTGCGCGGTCGCACTGCTGGACGACGTCATCGCGCGACACGGCGCGGACCGGCCCTGCCTGCTGTCACCTGGCGGCGATCGATGGACCTACGGCGACCTGCGACGGACTGCCGACCAGGTGGCCCACGTGCTGGTCGACGAGCTCGGCATCGTGCCCGGCAACCGGGTGCTGCTTCGCGGACCCAACAACCCCTGGCTGGTCGCCTGCTGGTTCGGAGTCCTCAAGACCGGCGCCGTCGTCGTCACGACGATGCCGCTGCTGCGGCCCGGCGAGCTCAGCACCGTCCACGAGATCGCGCAGATCGACCTGGCGCTGTGCGACCACCGATTCACCGACGACCTACGAGCCGCCGACCTCGGACACGCGCCGATCGTGACGTACGGAGGCGAGAGCGACGACGACCTGACCCAGCGGGCCGCCGCGTACGACGACAGCTTCGACGCCGTCGAGACGTCATCGGACGACGTGGCGCTGCTCGCCTTCACCTCGGGTACGACCGGTCGGCCAAAGGCCACGATGCACTTCCATCGCGACGTACTCGCCAACGCCGACACGTTCTCGACGCACCTCCTGCGACCGACTGCCGACGACGTCTTCACCGGCACGCCTCCACTGGCGTTCACCTTCGGACTCGGCGGGCTCGTCGTGTTCCCGCTGTACGCCGGGGCGTCGACGCTGCTCATCGAGAAGGCCACGCCCGACCAGCTCGCCGACCACATCGCGGCCCACGACGTGACGATCTGCTTCACCGCGCCGACGGCCTACCGCGCGATGCTGCTCGCCGGCGGGCCGGAGCGACTCGCGTCGCTGCGCCGATGCGTCTCGGCCGGCGAACATCTCCCGGCGGCCACATGGCAGGCGTTCCACGACGCGACCGGAGTGCGGATCATCGACGGCATCGGGTCGACCGAGATGCTGCACATCTTCATCTCTGCCGCCGACGACGACATCCGGGCCGGGTCGACCGGACGGCCGGTGCCCGGCTACCAGGCGATCATCGTCGACGACGCCGGTCGCGAGGTGCGGGCGGGCGAGGTCGGTCGACTGGCGGTCAAGGGCCCGACCGGCTGTCGCTACCTCGCCGACGAGCGGCAGGCGACGTACGTCCAGAACGGCTGGAACCTCACCGGCGACACGTTCCGGGCCGACGAAGACGGCTACTTCTGGTACGAAGCACGCAGCGACGACATGATCATCTCGTCCGGCTACAACATCGGCGGCCCCGAGGTCGAGGAGGCGCTGCTCGCCCACGACGCAGTCGCCGAATGCGCCGTCGTGGGGGTGCCCGACGAGGCGCGAGGGCAGCTCGTCAAGGCCTACATCGTGCTGGCGCCGGCCGTCATCGGCGACGACACCCTGGTCAAGGAGCTGCAGGAGTTCGCCAAGCAGCGGATCGCGCCGTACAAGTACCCCCGCGCCATCGAGTTCATCGAGGCCCTGCCGCGTACGAGCACCGGCAAGGTCCAGCGCTTCCGGCTCCGTGAGGGCGCCTGATTGCGTCGCCGTCGGCGGCATGATTCAGACGCGTACCACGCCGTGGTACGCTCGGTAGGTGCTCGGGGAGATCATGTGGACCGAGGATTCCGAGGCCCACATCGCTCGACATGGAGTGACGCCCGATGAAGTGGAAGAGGGACTCTACGCACGGCCCCGCTGGGTCGACCGTGGTCGGCAGGGCACAACTGTCGTGTGGTGCACGACAACTGCCGGTCGCTGCCTCATGGTGGTCGTGGCAGACGGTCCCGATGGGCGGGACTTCATCGTGACGGCCCGAGACATGGATGACGCCGAGCGGAGGCGATTTCGGCGGAAGGCGAAGTGATGGCTATGAAAAAGAAGGAACTCGACGAACTTCGCGAGCACTACGACAACACCAGCCTGCCGGAGTCGGTCGACCGGTCGACTCTCGATGAGCAGATCGCGGACGAGGTCATGGTCTCGACCTCGATCCGGCTGCCACGCAGTCTGATGCAGCAGGTGCGCCGACAGGCCGAAGCGGCCGGCATGCCGGCGACGACGTTGATCCGGCAGTGGGTCATCGAGCGGATCAGCGCATCGAAGGACGATGCCGTCGTTTCCGTCGCCGATCTAGAACGGTTCATCGCCGAGCGATCTCATCCTGCGGCCTGACTGCGACCGCATCGACAACGCGGCTCAACCGAGCGCGGCGTCCGCGAAGGCCGCCATCGACGGGAACTCCCACTGGTAGGAGTACTCCGCGTCCGGCTCCGGCGTGGCGCCCCAACCGGCATCGGCCTGACGCCGGTTGATCCACGCCGACGAGAGCCCGACCTGCTTGGCCGGACCGTGGTCGTGGAACAGGCTCTGCGCGACATGCAGCAACCGATCCCTCGGCACGCCGCGCGCGGCGAGCACCTCGTCCAGGCGCTCGAAATGGTTCAACCGCGGCTTGTACGCACCGACGTCCTCGGCGGTGATGATCGCGTCGAACTCCACTCCCAGTCGGGCGTTGCTCCCGGCGAAGCTCGTCCGGTCGACGTTGGACAGGATGATCAACGCGTAGCGCTCGGACAGTCTGGCCAGCGCGTCGGCGGAGTCGGCGAACGCCGGCCAGTCCGGGACCGACCTGCCGAGCCGCTCGGCCCATTCGTCACTGACCTCGTGGCCGAGCTCGGCGCCGGTGTCTCGGAAGGATTGGGCCAGCACCTCGGGGTACAGCGTCGTCGGCCGATCCCACTCGGTCCGGGCCTCGTGCCCCGCGTACGCGGTCAGCAACTGTTCCCGGTCGAGGTCGAGACCCACCGCGGAGGCCCAGGGCGAGAGTACGGCCGCGATGCCGGACTCCCAGTCGATCAGGGTGCCGTAGCAGTCGAAGGACAAGGCGTCGAAGTCAGACAGCTCCCTAGCCATGGCGAAATCACCCCTCACACGGTCTTGACGCCGGTGAACCCGACCCGGATCGAGTAGACGTCGCCGCAGTTGGTCGTGATGAAGAGGTGGTTGCGGCGTGGCCCACCGAAGGTGAGATTGGAGACGCCTTCGGGAGTGCGGAGCTTGCCGAGCAGCGTGCCGTCCGGGTCATAGCAGTGCAGCCCGTCAATGGACGCGGCCCAGATCCGGCCCTGCGTGTCGAGCCGGATGCCGTCGAACCAGCCGGAGACGAACTCCTCGCCGCCCGACAGCGTCGCACCGCCAACGACGTCGAACCGCCGGATCGTTCGCAGCCGGGTCTCCACGATGTAGAGCTCCGACTCGTCGGCGGAGAAGGCCAGGCCGTTCGGGCGCACGAAGTCGTCGGCCACGATCGACAGCGCACCCGACTCCGGATCGATCCGATAGACGTGGTCGGCGCCGATCTCACTGTCGGCGGCGTAGCCCTCGTAGTCGCCGGTGATGCCGTAACGCGGGTCGGTGAACCAGATCGAGCCGTCAGAGCGTACGACGACGTCGTTGGGACTGTTGAGCCGCTTGCCGTCGTACGCGTCGGCGAGGACCGTGATCGAGCCGTCCGGCTCGGTACGCGTGACGCGGCGGTTGCCCTGCTCGCAGCTGATCAGTCGGCCTTGCCGCTCGATCGTGTTGCCGTTGGAGTAGCCCGACGGCTGCCGGAACACTCCGACCTCGCCGGTCGTCTCGTCCCAGCGCAGCATCCGGTCGTTCGGGATGTCGCTCCAAACGAGGAACCGGCCGGCCGCGAAGTACGCTGGGCCCTCGCTCTTGCGACCGCCGCGGTACAGCACCTCAACGTACTCGTCACCGGTATAGCCCGTGAACCGATCGTCGGCGGCCTCGAACTCCGTCCGGAACCTGTCGATCACGCATGCCTCCTGCTTGATGTCGATGCAGTCTGGCACGCTCTCGCGTCCCCGCCACTCCCCCTGACAAACTCATGATGTGCCCCAGACCGACCGCCGACACCTGCCGCTCGACGTAAGCGGCTTGCCGGTCCAACCGGTCACCCCGCCGGCGGGAGCACCGAACGTGTTGATCGTGCTGGTCGACGACATGGGATTCGGCGCGTCCAGTGCGTACGGCGGCCCTTGCCAGATGCCGACCGCGGACCGGCTCGCCGCCGGCGGACTTCGCTACAGCCGCTTCCACGTGACGGCGCTCTGCTCGCCGAGTCGGCAGGCGCTGATGACCGGGCGCAACCACCACTCGGTCGGCATGGGCGTGACGTCGGAGATGGCGACGTCGGAGCCGGGCTACCACGGCTACCGGCCGGCGAGTGCCGGGACGATCGCGCAGATCCTCAGTGGCAACGGCTACAGCACGGCCGCATTCGGCAAGTGGCACCAGACACCACCGGCCGAGGTGAGTCCGTCCGGCCCGTTCACCCGCTGGCCGACCGGCGAGGGCTTCGGCCGGTTCTACGGCTTCATGGGCGCCGAGATGAACCACTGGTACCCCCAGCTGTACGCCGACACGACGCCGGTCGAGCCGGATCGGATGCCCGAGGACGGCTATCACCTCACCGAGGACCTGGTCGACCACACCGTCGAGTGGCTCGAGGCGCACTGCTCGACGAGACCGGATCGGCCGTTCTTCGCCTATCTGGCACTCGGCGCCACCCACGCGCCCTTCCATGTCGCACCGGAGTGGATCGCGAAGTACTCCGGCTACTTCGGCGCCGGCTGGAACGCCCAACGCGAGTGGACGCTGGCCCGCCAGAAGGAGCTCGGCATCGTCCCGGACACGACCGAGCTGCCGCCCTGGCCCGACGGCGTACCGCACTGGGACGAGCTGGACTCGGTCAACCGCCGGGTGGCTTCGCGGCTGATGGAGACCTACGCCGGATTCGCCGAGCACACCGATCGGCAGGTCGGCCGGATCATCGACACGCTCGCCGATCGAGGCGTGCTGGACGACACCCTGGTGCTCTATCTGCTCGGCGACAACGGCGCCTCCGGCGAGGGCGGTGTCGAGGGCACGATCCGCGAGCATCTGGTCGGCCACGGCTTCGCCGATGACGTGGCGGCGATGGACGCCGCGCGGGATCAGATCGGGGACCCGACGACGTACCCGATCTATCCCGTGGGCTGGGCGATCGCGATGAACACGCCGTACCAGTGGACCAAGCAGGTCGCCTCGCACTTCGGCGGCACACGGGACGGCTGCATCGTGCACTGGCCATCGGGCATCGAAGCTCGTGGCGAGATCCGGCACCAGTTCCACCACCTGATCGACGTGCTGCCGACGCTGCTCGACGCGACCAAGCTGCCGGCACCCGAGACGGTCGAGGGCATGCGGCAGCAGCCGATCGAGGGAGTGTCGATGCGTTACTCCTTCGACGATGCCGACGCACCGGACCGGCGTCGTACGCAGTACTTCGAGATGGTCGGCAACCGCGGCATCTACCACGACGGCTGGACGGCCGTGACCCGACACGGTGTGCCCTGGCTGATGACCGAGGAGCCGCAGCCTTTCGAGGGCGACGTGTGGGAGCTCTACGACACCTATCGGGACTGGGCCCAGGCGCACGATCTCTCGCATCGGATGCCTGAGCGGCTCCGCGAGCTGCAGGCGCTGTTCCACTCCGAGGGCGAGCGCTATCGGGTGTTCCCGCTCGACGACCGGGTCACCGAGCGGGAGAACCCCGATCTGGCCGGTCGGGTGGACCCGATGCGCGGCCGGCAGACCGTGACCTTCGGCCCGCGGACCGGGCGACTCACGGAGGAGGTCGCGCCGAACGTCAAGAACCGGTCGCACACGATCACGGTCGACGTCGAGGTGTCGGTCGAACCCGCCAAGGGAGTCCTGGTCGCCCAGGGCGGCCGGTTCGGCGGCTGGTCGCTCTACTGCCACGAAGGCAAGCTCAGCTACGCGTACAACTGGCTCGGCTGGCAGCTCACCACGATCCGGGCCGACCCGCCGCTCGAGCCGGGCAAGCACGAGCTGGTGATGGACTTCGCGTACGCCGGCGGCCCGCCTGGTGACGCGGCGGCGGTGGCGCTGGCCGTCGACGAGCAGTGGGTCGGAGCCGGCCGGATCGTCTCGACCACGGCGTACTACTTCAGCTTCGACGAGACGTTCAACGTCGGTCGCGATCCGGGGACACCGGTCACCGACGACTATCCGCCGGTGCGCAACGCATTCTCGGGGACGATCGACCGGGTTCGGATCGACCTAGGTCCGGCGATCCGACTCGACCCGCCCGACGAGACCCGGATCAGCATCGCCCGCAACGACTGACCGCGACACCGGATCGTCACAGGTGGGCGATGCCGCGGGCCGCGTCGCAAGCGAGCTCGCCGAGGGCGTCGAACCGGGTCTCAGGCACGCGGTTGGCCGGACCCCAGATGCTCAGCACCGCCAGCGGCCGGCCCGACGAGTCCAGCACCGGCGCCGACACGCCCCAGGCGGACGACTCGTACTCGCCGCGACACACGCCGAAGCCCTGCTCTCGGGTCTGCTCGAGCTCGGCCCGTAGCTTCGCCTGGGACGTGATCGTCGTCGGGGTGTAGCGGGCCAGCTTCGGCCCGGTCAAGCGCGTCGCGTCGGCCGGATCGGAGAACGCCAGCAGCACTTTGCCCGTCGACGTGGCATGCAGCGGCAGGAACCGACCGCGCCAGGTCGCCGCCACGACAGCGACCGGCCCGACCTCGTCGACATAGGTGAGGTCACCACTGCGTACGACCGCCAGTGCCGCCGTCTCACCGGTCTGCAGGCAGAGTTGCTCGAGGACCGGATGGGCGGCGTGGACGAGGGCGTCGACGCCGGCCGAGCCGGCCAGCTCGACGATGCCGAAGCCGATCCGATAGCGACCGGTCTGACGGTCGGCGGTCACCAGGCCGTGCGACTCGAGCGTCATCAGGATCCGCCAGGCGGTCGCCCGGTTGAGCCCGCAGTCCGCGGCCAGCTCCGTCACGGTCCGGCCCGCGCCCGATGCGGCGGCGACGGCCCGCAGCAGCGCGACGGCTCGCTCGACCGACTGCACCCGTCCCGACCGGCCGGCCACCGGCTCCGCGCCGTCAGATCCTGCTGCAACGGACATTCGAACCCCTTGACGCGTGACCTGGATCACGTCTATGTTCGCATTGCACGAAGCGTATTCGTAATGCGAACGATACAGCGTCGAGCGAACGGTCCCGCAATGACTCACCGCCGAGGCGAACTCTCCCGCCGTGACGTGTTCCGGCTCGGGGCGGTCACGGCCCTGGGCGTGAGCGGTCTCGGCGCCGTCGCCGGTTGCGGAGCCGTCCCGCCCAAGCCGGATCCCGGCGCGGCCCAGCACCCCGGCGGGACCCTCAGCCATGGTGCGACCGGCGGCGGGCTCGAAGACACGCTCGACCCGCACTTCCCGGTCACCAACCCCGACATCGCCCGCTGCAACAACCTCTACGAGCCGCTGCTGTTCTGGGACGAGAACTACAAGCTCAAGCCGGCCCTTGCCACGTCGGTGCGGTCCAACGCGGACGCGACGGAGTGGATCATCCGGCTTCGCAAGGACGTCGTCTTCCATCACGGCAAACAGATGACCGCCGACGACGTCCTGTTCACACTGGCCCGGGTCACCGACCCGAAGAACACCGCGCCGGGCGGCACCGAGTTGCTCAAGGTGCTCGACCTCAAGAACGCGACGGCCATCGACCCGTACACGATCCGGATGCCGCTCAAGGTGCCGTACACGGTCCTCGACCAACTGCTGGCCGAGTACACCGTCGGCATCATCCCGACCGACTTCGAGCTGGCCAATCCGGTCGGCACCGGCGCGTTCAAGTACGACTCGTTCCTGCCCGGCCAGCTCAGCACGTTCCTTCGGCACGACGACTACTGGGGGCAGCCGGCCTGGGTCGACGAGTTGGTCATCTACGACTTCGCCGACGACGCCGCCAAGGTCAACGCGCTGCTCGCCGGACAGGTGCAGAGCATCGACAACCTGCCCACCTACCTGGTCAACTCCCTCGAGGACCAGGGTTCGTCGCCGCTGATCTCCGACACCGGCGCCTGGGTGCCGTTCACGATGCGGGTGGACACCGGCGTCTACCAGGACGTTCGGGTACGCCAGGCGCTTCGGATGGTCGTGGACCGGCAGCAGATGATCGATCAGGCGCTCGGCGGCTTCGGGTTCCTCGGCAACGACCTCTACTCGCCGTTCGACCCGGCGTACAACGACAACCTCCCCCAACGTGAGCAGGACATCGACCAGGCCAAGTCGCTGCTGCAGCAGGCCGGCCAGTCCAATCTCCAGGTCGAGCTTGTGACGTCGAGCGCCGTCGGCGCCGGTGGGGTCGAGTCGGCCAACCTCTTCGTCGAGCAGGCTAAGCTCGCCGGCATCGACTGCAAGCTGACCAAGGCCGACGCGGGAGTCTTCTACGGCGACCAGTACCTCAAGTGGCCGTTCGCGCAGGACTTCTGGAACACCCGCAACTACATCCCACAGGTCGCCCAGTGCGCGCAGTCGAACTCGCCGTACAACGAGACCCACTTCGACAACCCAGAGTTCAACAAGCTGATCACGCAGGCGCGGAGCGAGCCCGACGAGGCCAAGCGCACCCAACTGCTCCATGACGCGCAGAAGATCGAGTACGACACCGGCGGCTACATCATCTGGGGTTTCAAGCGGCAGGTGGACGGCTACTCCAACCTGGTGCAGGGCTTCGTGCCGCATCGCTACCTGCCCTGCTCGTCGTTCAAGTTCCAGCGAGTCTCATTCGTCTGAGGAGGTGTCCGATGGCCCAGGTGGAAGCAGAAGCGCCGGCGACACCGACGACGGTCGAAGAGCCCACCCACCATCGTTCGGCCACGGTGGCCTGGACGTTGTGGCTGGCCCGCCGGCTCGGTCTCGCCGTCCTGACCCTCTGGCTGGTCTCGGTGCTGGTCTTCTTCGCCACCGCCGCGCTCGGCGACCCGGTCCGCGCCATCCTCGGCAAGGACTACGCGTCCAGCCCGTCGCGGGTCGCCACGCTCGAGGCGCAGCTCAACCTCGACCAGCCGCTGGTACAGCGCTACTTCGACTGGCTTGGCGGGCTCCTGACCGGCGACCTCGGCACGTCACTGTCCAACCGGCTCCCGGTCTCGGAGCTGATCGGCGACCGAGTCGTCAACACCGCCGTCCTGGTGCTGGTATCGGCCCTGGTGATGGTGCCGGTCGCCTTCGGGATCGCGATGATCTCCGCCCACTACCGCGGCCGCAAGCCCGACCATGTCATCCAGATCATACTGCTCGGCCTCGCCGGAGTCCCCGAGTTCGTCATCGGCATCCTCTTCGTCGCACTCTTCTCCACGACCGTGCTTCACCTGCTGCCGGCGGTGACGATCAGCGCCGGCGGTGAGGGTCCGTGGCACAACCCTGGCTCGATGGTCCTGCCGGTGCTCACGCTCGTGTTCGCGGTGACGCCCTATGTCGCTCGCATCGTCCGAGCCACGCTGCTTGAGGTGCTGGACAGCGACTACGTCGAGCTGGCCCGACTCAAGGGCGTCCCGGAGCGGGTCGTGATGCGCAAGCATGCGCTGCTCAACGCGATCGTGCCGGGCATTCAGGTGGTCGCGCTGCAGCTGGCCTGGCTGGCCGGCGGCATCGTGATCGTCGAGTACCTGTTCTCCTACCCAGGCATCGGCGCCAGCCTCGTCGACAGCGTCCGCAACAACGACATCCCGATGGTGCAGGCGCTCAGCATGATCATCGCGGCCATCTACGTCGGCGTGAACCTCATCGCCGACATCCTGTCGATCCTGTTCACCCCACGTGCGAGGACGGCGATCACCTCATGAGCGCGATCCCGACCACCTCGACGCTTCGGCGGGTCACCCATCAGCGAAGGCTCGTCGCCGGGGCGATCATCACCTCGCTCGTCGTCCTCCTCGCGGTCGTCGGCCCGTGGATCGCGCCGTACGGCGAGCACGAGATCGTCGGGAAGCCGTTCACCCACTCCGGATCGTTCCTCGGCACCGACTACCTCGGCCAGGACGTGTGGACCCGGGTGCTGGCCGGTGGCCGCTCGATCCTGATCATCTCGCTCCTCGCGACCGCACTCGGCATGGTCGGCGGCATCCTGATCGGACTGATCGCGGCGTACGTCGGTGGCTGGTTCGACGAGGTCCTGATGCGGCTCAACGACGTCGCACTGGCCTTCCCGCAGATCCTGCTGGCGCTGCTCGTACTGTCGGCCGTGGAGCAGCCCGAGTGGTGGATGATCGTGCTCCTCGTCGGGGCGTCGCATGCGCCCCGGGTGGCGCGGCTGGCCCGCGGCGTCGCTTTAGGACTCGTGTCGCGGGACTTCGTGGCGTCGGCCGAGGCGTTGGGCGAGAGCCGGATCCGCATCGTGCTGACCGAAGTCCTGCCCAACATGAGTGCGCCGCTGCTCGCCGAGGCCGGTCTGCGACTGACGTACTCCATCGGCATGGTCGCGGCCCTCGGCTTCCTGGGCTTCTCCACCGACCCGGGTGGCGCCGACTGGGGCCTGATGATCAACGAGAACCGGCTGGGCCTGCTCGTCCTGCCCTGGGGCGTGCTCGCTCCGGTCATCGTCATCGGCATCTTCACGATCGGGACCAACCTGATGGCCGACGGCATCACCCAACTCGCCGAGAAGGGAGAGGACGCATGACGTCGGACCACATCGCTGAGCATGACGAAACCAGCGTCCAAAACGGCGAACCAGCGCAGCAACCTGACGGTGAGCGGGCGGCGTGCACGGTCGAAGACCTCCGCGTCGGCCTGTCCGGACGCGACATCGACGTCGTCGACGACATCGACCTGATCCTCGAGCCCGGCGAGGTCGTCGGTCTGGTGGGCGAGTCCGGCTCCGGCAAGACCACCGTCGGCACCGCCCTGCTCGGATACGCCCGGGTCGGCGCCCTGATCGAGCACGGTCGCGTGCTCCTCGGCAAGCGTGACGTGCTCTCCCTCGACTGGAAGGAGGTCCGCCAGCTGCGCGGTCAGGAGATCGCGTACGTCCCGCAGGACCCCGCCTCGGCGCTGAACCCCAGCATCCGGATCGGCCCCCAGATCGTCGAGCTGCTGGAGCTGCGCGACATTGGGACCGCCGAGGAGCGGGACGAGCGCGCTCGCGCGGGCCTCGCCGAGGTCGGCCTGCCCAACGACGACGAGTTTCTGCGTCGCTATCCCCATCAGCTGTCCGGCGGCCAGGTGCAGCGGGTCGCCCTGGCCATGGCATTCCTGCCGCGGCCCAAGGTGCTGGTCCTCGACGAGCCGACGACGGGTCTCGACGTCACGACCCAGGGCATGGTGCTCGACACGATGGGTCAGCTCTGCCGGTCACATCAGGTCGCGGCGTTGTACGTCACCCACGACCTCGCCGTCATCGCGAACATCGCCGACCGGGTGGCGGTGATGTACGCCGGCCGCGTCATCGAGCTCGGACCGCGCGATCAGATCTTCGACAGCCCGGCACATCCGTACACCCGTGCCTTGCTCGACGCGATCCCACATCTCAAGCAGGCAAGGGCGCTCAGCGGCATTCCCGGCCGTACGCCCGCGCCGGGGCGCCGTCCGACCGGATGCCGGTTCCACGACCGTTGCGCGTACGCCGAGGACCGCTGCGCCGAGACCGAGCCCGGACAGTACGAGGTCGGTCCGGACCACGTCGCCCGCTGCCTTCGGGTCGACGAGATCGGCAGCTGGGACATCAACATCGGCACCGTCCCCGACACCGATCCCGACAAGTCGCGCGACGTGATCCTGTCGGTGCGTGACCTCGACATCTTCTACGGCCGAAAGCAGGTCGTCTACGACGTCTGCTTCGACCTGGCCCGATCCGAGTGCGTGGCGCTCGTCGGCGAGTCCGGCAGCGGCAAGACGACCATCTCCCGCTGCGTCGGCGGTCTGCATCGCAGCTGGACCGGCACGATCGACTTCGAGGGCCGCGAGCTCGCCAGCGGCGCCCGGCAGCGTACCGCCGAGGACCGCAAGCGTATCCAGTACATCTTCCAGAACCCGTACCTCTCGCTGAATCCCCGCATGACGATCGAGCAGATCGTGAAACGGCCGATGAAGCTGTTCGGCGTGGCCAAGGGCCAGCAGGCGACCGACCGAGCGGTCGAGCTGCTCGAACAGGTCGCACTCGGACCGGGGGTGCTCAAGCTGCAGACCAACCGGCTGTCCGGCGGTGAGCGGCAGCGGGTCGCCATCGCCCGGGCGCTGGCGGCCGAGCCGGACATTCTGGTCTGCGACGAGATCACCTCGGCGCTCGACGTGTCGGTGCAGGGCGCGATCGTGTCGCTGCTCGAGGAGCTCCGGAAGTCGCGCGGCATCAGCATGCTGTTCGTCACCCACAACCTGGCGCTGGTCCGCTCGATCGCGGCCCGGGTGCAGATCCTCCAGGCCGGCCGGCTGGTCGAGTCCGGCTCGGTCGTCGACGTCATGGACCGGCCGACCGAGGACTACACGCGGCAGTTGCTCGAGAACAGCCCTAGCATCGGTTGAGAGCAGACGAGCAGGGAGCCATGACATGAATCGAAACGTCATCATCACCTGCGCCCTCACGGGGGCCGGTGACACCGTGGACAAGTCCGAGCACGTTCCGGTCACACCCGAACAGATCGCCGAGTCGGGCATCGCCGCCGCTCGCGCCGGGGCGGCCGTCGTCCATGTCCACGTCCGAGATCCCAAGACCGGCAAGGGCTCCCGCGAGGTCGCGTTCTATCGCGAGGCGGTGGAGCGGATCCGGGCCAGCGACGTCGACGTCGTGGTCAACACGACCGCGGGCATGGGCGGCGACCTGATGCTCGATCCGCAGCACCCGACGCAGTTCGTCGAGGGCACCGACCTGGTCAGCGGCGTCGAGCGACTGGCCCATGTCGAGGAGTTGCTGCCCGACATCTGCACCCTCGACTGCGGCAGCCTCAACTTCGGCGAAGGAAGTCTGGTCTACGTCAGTACGCCGGACATGCTGCGCGAGGGCGCCAAGCGCATCCAGGAGCTCGGAGTCCGGTGCGAGATGGAGATCTTCGACACCGGGCATCTGTGGTTCGGCCGCCAGCTCGTCGAGGAAGGGCTGATCGACGATCCGCCGCTGTTCCAGCTCTGCATGGACATCCCCTACGGCGCGCCGGCCGACCCGGCGTTGCTGGCGGCGATGGTGCGCCAGCTGCCCGAGGGCGCGGTCTGGGCGTCGTTCGCCCTCGGCCGGATGCAAATGCCATGGGTCGCCCAGTCGGTGCTGCTCGGCGGCCATGTCCGGGTCGGGCTGGAGGACAACCTCTACCTGAGCCGCGGTGTCAAGGCCACCAACGCGCAACTCGTCCAGCGGGCCCGGACGATCATCGAGTCGATGGGCGCGAAGGTCGCCACTCCGGACGACGCCCGGGAGATCCTCAAGCTCTCCTCGACATGAGACTTGCTGTTGTGGTCGCGATGGCAGCCACAACCGCAAGACTCTCGTGGCCGCAGACCCAGTCGGGACGATTGACCCCGCTGTTCTGAGTAATACGGCACTGCTCGGCAGGGTGTCGACGGCGCTAGCGTTCGGCCGAATCTCACGAGGGAGTCTTGGCCATGACGCAAGACAGCACACGGGGAAATCTCGACTGGTTGCTCCCACTCCTGGGAGTCGCGGCCGTCGCGGTCGTGATCGTCAGCCTCCTGGTCGGCGGCCAACCACCGGGCGCCGACGAGGGCGGACAGTCCGTCGCCAACTGGTACCTCGACAACAAGAACCAGGTCCAGGTCGGCGGGGTCATCAGCGTGGTCGGCGGCGCCCTGCTGGTGTTCTTCTTCGCCTATCTGCGCCGGATCCTGCGGCCCGCGGAGGGCGAAGGCGGCACCCTGTCGCTGCTCGCACTGATCGGCGCGTCGATCATCGCCATCGGTGCGGCGATCGACGCCACCATCGCGTTCGCCATCGCAGAGGCGGCCGACGACATCGACCCGGTCGCGGTCCAGTCCATGCAGGCGATCTGGGACAACGACTTCATGCCCGTCGTGCTCGGCAGCCTGGTGCTCTGGTTCGCGGTCGGTATCACCATCGTTCTGCACGGCGTACTGCCCAAGTGGCTCGGCTGGGTCGCCATCGTCCTCGGCGTGGCATGGCTGACGCCGGTCGGCTTCTTTGCCTTCCCACTCGGCGCACTGTGGATCGTCGTCGTCAGCGTGATGCTGACCGTGCGGGCTCGGCGGGTCGCTCCGGCCACACCGGCACCACCGCCACCCGCGCCGGCACCAGCCGGGTGACGTGAGACGCCGCGACGGCGTCAGCGATAGAGCTCGCGGGCGATGATCGACCGCTGCACCTCGCTGGCGCCCTCGTAGATCCGCGGCGCCCGTACCTCGCGATAGAGGTGCTCGAGCAGGTGACCCGACTGGAGCGCCCGGGCGCCGTGGATCTGGATCGCCGCGTCGACGACGTACTGCGCGGTCTCGGTCGCGAACAGCTTCGCCATCGCCGACGTACGCGAGACACCGGGTCGACCGGCGTCGTAGGCGGCGGCCGCCCGGTAGACGAGCAGTCGCGCGGCATCGACCCGGGTCGCCATCTCGGCGAGCGGATGGCCGACCGCCTGCATGTCGCGCAGCGGGCCGCCGAAGGCCTCGCGCTCACCCGCGTGCGCGATCGCCGCGTCGAGAGCGGCCTGTGCCATGCCGACCGCGAACGCGCCGACGCTGGGCCGGAACAGGTCGAGGGTGCGCATCGCCACGGAGAAACCGTGATCGACCTCGCCGAGCAGCTCGCCGGGCTCGACTCGTACGCCGTCGAACGTGAGCCGGCCGATCGCGTGCGGCGCCAGCAACTCGAACGACTCACCGGACAGGCCGTCGCGATCGCCGGGTACGACGAACGCGCTGACGCCATGGGCACCGGCGTCCGGAGTCGTACGCGCGAAGACGGCGTAGACGTCGGCCTCGGGTGCGTTGGACGTCCACATCTTCTCGCCGGACAGCCGCCAGCCGTCCCGGTCCGGCTCAGCTGTCAGTGTCAGGGCACCGGCATCGGAACCCGCGTCGGCCTCGGTCAGGGCGAACGCCGGCACCGCATCACCGGCCGCCACGGCGGGCAGCCATCGGTCGACCTGCTCGGCGGTGGCCGACTGCAGGATCGGATAGGCGCCCAGCCCCTGCAACGCCAACGCGGTCTCGGCCTCGGTCGACACCGTCGCGAGTGCCTCGCGAAGCAGGCAGAGGTCGAAGGCGGCTGCCTCACGAGAGCCGGACCCGGCACGCAGACCGGGGAACAACCGCGACAGCATCCCCTGGTCGCCGAGTGCCTTGATCAAGGGCCGATTGACCCGGCCGGGCGGAGCCTGCTCGACCAGCGGCACCAGCGACTCGGCGGCCGCCGCCCGCACCTCGTCGACGAGCTGCTGCTGCTCCGGGGTCAGCTCCCACGCCATGCTGCTCAGTGTCCTCGCCACTGCGGCGGCCGCTTGCCGGTGAACGCGGCATGGAACTCGCGATAGTCGTCGCCCTTCATGAGCAACGCCTGCGTGACCGCCTCGAGCTCGACGCCGGCTGCCAGGCTCATGTCGAGCTCCCGGGTGAGCAGCGCCTTGGTCTGGGAGTAGGCCTGGGCCGGTCCCTCCGCGAGCCGGGTCGCCAAGGCGTCGGTCGCCGTGTCGAGCGCGTCGTCGTCGACCAGTTGGGTGACCAGACCGATCCGGTCGGCCCGCTCGGCATCGATCTTGTCGCCGAGCATGAGGAGCTCGGTGGCCCGGCCGAGTCCGACCAGTCGAGGGAGAAGATAGGCCGCTCCCATGTCGCCGCCGGCGAGGCCGACTTTGGTGAACAGGAAGGCGAACGAGGCCGATCGGGTGACGATGCGGAAGTCGCTCGCCAAGGCGATGACCGAGCCGGCGCCGGCCACCGTGCCCTGGATCGCGGCCACGATCGGCACTGGCGACTCGCGCATCGCCCGGACGACCTCCCCGGTCATCCGGGTGAACGACAGCAGCTCGTCCGGGCGCATCTGCAGGGTCGCCCCGATGATTTCGTTGACGTCGCCGCCGGAGCAGAACGCCCGGCCCTCGCCCTTGAGGACCAGCACCCGGGTGTCGTCGCGATGCGGCAGCTCCGCGATCAGATCACGCAGGTCCGCGTACACGTCGAAGGTCAGGGCGTTGAGCTTGTCGGGTCGGGTGAACGTGACGGTCGTGACGCCGCCGGACCGTTCGAGTCGGAAGTGCTTCCAGTCCTCGGTGAACGGAGCCGACCCGCGGAACGGGCTCATCGCCGGTCACCTCCTTGCGTGTGATTGACGGTCGTCGCCAACGCAGCATACCGTCGAGTACGTGCGGATCGCAGTGATCGGCGGCGGCCCGGGCGGACTCTACTTCGCGGCGCTGGCCAAGCAGCTCGGCCCACACCACGACATCACAGTCTGGGAACGCAACGCCGCCGACGACACCTTCGGGTTCGGCGTCGTCTTCTCCGACGAGACGCTGGGCGGGATCGAGCATGCCGACCCGGCCGTGCATGCCGCGATGGAGGCGGAGTTCGCCCGCTGGGACGACATCGACGTCCACGTCAAGGGCGAGATCCTGACCAGCGGCGGCCACGGTTTCGCCGCGATGAGCCGACGTCGCCTGCTCGAGATCCTGCAGGAGCGCTGCCGCGAGCTCGGTGTGACCGTGTACTTCCGGACCGAGGCGCCCGACGTCACGGAGCTGGCGGCGACCCACGACCTGGTCATCGCATCCGACGGCGCCAACTCGGCCACACGAGCCCGCTACGCCGACACGTTCGAGCCGACGCTCGACCGGCGCCGCTGCCGCTACATGTGGCTCGGCACCGACCTGGTGTTCGACGCATTCAAGTTCTACATCCGCGAGACGCCGTACGGCGTGATGCAGATCCACGGCTATCCGTACGACGCGAGCGGCAGCACGTTCATCATCGAAATGCACGACGACGTTTACGAGACCGCCGGTTTCGGTGAAACACAACGCAAGGCCGATCTAAAACCTGGGGAGTCCGACACGGCCTCGATCGAGCGGGTCCGCGAGCTGTTCGGCGACATCCTGGACGGGCACGCGACGCATGCCAACAACTCGCAGTGGATCAGCTTCACGACCGTACGCAACGAGCACTGGCACCACGAGAACGTCATCCTGCTCGGGGATGCCGCCCACACCGCGCACTTCTCGATCGGCTCCGGAACCAAGCTCGCGATGGAGGACGCGCTGGCGCTGGCCGCCTGTCTGCACGAGCACGACGAGATCGCGGCCGCACTCGACGCCTACGAGGCCGAACGCCGCCCGGTCGTCCTGTCGACCCAGCGAGCGGCGCAGGCCAGTCTCGAGTGGTTCGAGAACCTCGGGCAGTACATCCACCAGGAGCCGATGCAGTTCGCGTTCAACATCATGACGCGCAGCCGGCGGGTGACGTACGACAATCTGCGGCTGCGCGATCACGAGTTCGTCGACCGGGCCGACGCCTGGTTCGCCGACTACGAGAAGCGCCGCGGCAACGGCGACGGTGAGGTCCGGCCGCCGATGTTCCAGCCGCTGCGACTACGTGGTGTCGAGCTGGTCAACCGGGTCGTCGTGTCGCCGATGGACATGTATGTCGCGGTCGACGGGATGCCGAACAACTTCCACTTCAGCCATCTGACCGGCAAGGCGCTCGGCGGGGCGGGCCTCGTCATGACCGAGATGGTCTGCGTCTCGCGGGACGGCCGGATCTCGCCCGGCTGCTGCGGTCTCTGGACCGACGAGCAGGGCACGGCCTTCGAGCGGATCGTCGACTTCGTGCATCGCGAGACCGACGCCAAGATCGGACTGCAGCTCGGCCACTCCGGCCGCAAGGGCTCGACCAAGCTGATGTGGGAGGGGATGGACGAGCCCCTCCCGGACGGCAACTGGCCGGTCGTCGCGCCGTCGCCACTGCCGTACCGCGCCGGTGTCAACCAGATCCCACGCGAGCTCTCACTCGAAGACCTGGCGCAGATCCGGCGCGAGTTCGTCGAAGCGACCCGCCGGGGCATCGAGGCCGGCTTCGACCTGCTCGAGCTGCACTGCGCCCACGGCTATCTCCTGTCGAGCTTCATCTCCCCGGTGAGCAATCAGCGGACCGACGAGTACGGCGGCTCGCTGGCGAATCGGCTGCGGTTCCCGCTCGAGGTGTTCGGCGCGATGCGCGAGGTGTGGCCGGATAGCCGGCCGATGACCGTACGCATCTCGGCCACCGACTGGGTCGAGGGCGGCATCGAGGTCGACGACGCGGTCGAGATCGCCGAGGCCTTCGCGGCCGCCGGGGCCGATGCGATCGACGTGTCGAGCGGGCAGGTGACGCCCGACGAGCAGCCGGCGTTCGGCCGGTCGTTCCAGACGCCGTTCGCCGACGCGATCCGCAATCGCACCGGCATCGCGACCATCGCGGTCGGCGTGATCTCGTCGTACGACGACGTGAACTCGATCATCCTGGCCGGGCGGGCCGATCTGTGTGCCCTCGGCCGGGCGCATCTCTACGACCCGAGCTGGACACTGCACGCGGCGGTCGAGCAGGACTACGACGGCCCCGGTGCTCGCTGGCCGATGCCATGGCGGGCCGGCCGCCGCAAGCCGCAGACCGGACGCGTCGAGGGTCCGCGGCCGCGGCTGCAGTTGGTCCGCGAGGGCGACCCCGGCATCCGGCACCAGCGCTGGCGCCCACGTCGCTGAGTTGTCAGCCGCTATTTGCCCTAGGGGACAACGTGGGGCTGACAACGCCGGTGGGACCGACGAGGATGCGCAGGGTGCGGTTCTCGATCAACATCCCGAACTTCGGCGATTTCGCCGACGCCCGGGCCGTGGCGACCGTCGCGACCGCTGCGGAACAGGCCGGCTGGGACGGGCTGTTCGTCTGGGACCACGTCGTACACGACAAGGTGCTGCGTCGCGGCCAGCCGTTCGGCGATCCCTGGATGCTGCTGACCGCCGCCGCACTCGCGACGACGCGACTCCGGCTCGGCACGCTGCTCACGCCGGTCGCCCGTCGCCGGCCGGAGCAGCTCGCTCGCCAGGTCAGCACCCTGGACGCGATCAGCGGTGGGCGGGTGATCTTCGCGGCCGGCCTCGGCGGACCGATCGAGGACGAGTACGGGAGCTTCGGCGAGACGACCGACCCAGGCGTACTCGCCGAGCGGCTCGACGAGGGCCTCGAGCTACTGCAGCGCTACTGGTCCGGCGAGCCGGTCGATCACGACGGGCAGCACTACGAGGTCCACGACGTCACGTTGCTGCCGGCCACGGTGCAGCGCCCTCGGCCTCCGGTCTGGATCGGCGGCTTCTGGCCGCGTCGGCGTCCGATGCGGCGGGCGGCGCGATGGGACGGTGCCGTGCCGTTGTTCGTCGACGCTCGGCACGGGCAGATCCCGCCGCTCGACCAGGTCCGCGATCTGGTCGACTACATCGGCCGGCTCCGGGCGGACGGAGCAGGTGAGCCAGACCGGCCGGATCGCCCGTACGACATCGTGCTCGGTGGCGCGACCCCAGGCGATCCCACCAAGGCGCGCGACCTGATCGCGCCGCTCGCCGACGCCGGGGCGACCTGGTGGGACGAGCGGCAGCTCCAAGGCAGCGACGATCTCTACCGACTCGACCCGGTCCTGCGGCGCATCGAGGCCGGGCCGCCGGTGCTGTAGCAACCTAGGGCTGACAACTGTGGTGGGTGACGCCGTACGATCCGTACATCGAGCGTTGGGAGCCGCGATGCCGTCGACCCTGTCCGCACTCACGTCCGCCCTGTCCTCCGGGTCGGTCGAGGTCATCGACCTGACCGCGCCGCTGGCCGCCGATACGCCGAAGATCCAGCTGCCGCCGGAGTTCGGCCAGACCGCCGGGTTCGAGCTCGAGGAAATCAGCCGGTACGACGACCGCGGGCCGGCCTGGTACTGGAACAACTTCCGTAGCGGCGAGCACACCGGCACCCACTTCGACGCGCCGAACCACTGGGTCACCGGCAAGGACGGCGACGACGTCGCCTCGGTGCCGGCGGCCAACCTGATCGCGCCGGCCGCGGTGATCGACTTCTCGCATGTGGTCGCCGACGACCCCGACTTCCTGCTGGAGGTCGACCACATCACCGCCTGGGAGCGCGAGCACGAGCCGCTGCCCGAGGGCGGCTGGCTGTTCTATCGCACCGGCTGGGACGCCCGGTCGCACTCGCAGCAGGCGTTCCTCAACGCCGACGACTCCGGTCCGCACACGCCCGGCCTGTCGCCGAGCTGCGCCGAGTGGCTGGCCGAGGAGGCGCCGGTGATCGGGCTCGGCGTCGAGACGGTCGGAACCGATGCCGGCGCCGCCCACAGCTTCGAGCCGATGTTCCCGTGCCACTCGATGATGCACGGCGCCGGCAAGTACGGCCTGACCCAGCTGCAGAACCTCGCCCAGCTGCCGCCGACCGGCGCGGTCATCATCGCGAGCCCGCTGCGAATCGTCAGCGGCTCCGGCTCTCCGGCGCGGGTCCTCGCCCTCGTCGAACGCTGATCGCGGAGACCGGCCCTTGGACGTCGCCACCGCCGTCGGACGGACCCTCGTCGAGCTCGGTATCGATCGCGCCTTCGGCGTCGTCGGGTCCGGCAACTTCCACGTGACCAATGCGATGGTCGACGCCGGGGCTCGCTTCGTTGCGGCCCGGCACGAGAACGGCGCTGCCACGATGGCCGACGGCTACGCCCGCATGAGTGATCGGGTCGCCGCCGTCACGGTTCATCAGGGCTGCGGCCTGACTAACGCGATGACCGGACTGACCGAGGCGGCGAAGAGCCGGACTCCGCTCGTCGTCGTGGCCGCCGACGTGACCGAGCCGCGGTCGAACTTCTACGTCGACCAGGACGCGCTCGCGATCGCGGTCGGCGCGGTTCCGATGCGATTACGCGATGCGGCCGATGCGGTGGCGACCGCGACCCAGGCGTACGTCACGGCGCGAGACGATCGCCGGACCGTGTTGCTGAACCTGCCGCTTCGGGTGCAGGGCGACGAGGTCGAGCCGGCCAGGTCAAGTGCCGCGGCTGCTCCCCAGTCGGCCGGTTCGATGTCGGCGGCTCGCGAGCCGGATCCGACCGGCCTGGCGGCGCTGGTCGAGGCACTCCGCGCGGCGCAACGGCCGGTGTTCGTCGCCGGACGTGGCGCCCGGGGCAGCCGAGCCGAGCTGCGACGGCTCGGCGACGCCGGTGGCGCCCTGCTCGCGACCAGTGCGGTGGCCAAAGGGCTCTTCCACGACGACCCCTGGTCGCTCGACGTGTCTGGGGGCTTCGCGTCACCGTTCGCCGCCGAGCTCATCCAGGACGCCGATCTGATCGTCGGATGGGGCTGCGCCCTCAACATGTGGACGATGCGACACGGCCGGCTGATCGGACCCGACTCGGTCGTGGCCCAGGTCGACCTCGATGCCGACGCGCTCGGCGCTCATCGCGACATCGCCGTCGGTGTGGTCGGCGGCGTGACCGAGACGGCTCGGGCCGCGACGGAGCTGCTGGCCGCCGACCGCCCGGCGGCCACCGGCTACCGGACCGAGGAGATTCGGTCCCGGCTCGCGCGAGACCTTCGGTGGCGGGACGTCCCGTACGACGACACCAGCACCGCCGATCACATCGACCCACGCACCCTGACCATCGGGCTCGACGACCTCCTGCCGGCCGAGCGCATCGTGTCGATCGACTCGGGCAACTTCATGGGCTACCCGAGCATGTTCCTCTCGGTCCCCGACGAGCACGGCTTCTGCTTCACGCAGGCGTTCCAGTCGATCGGGCTCGGCCTCGCCACCGCGATCGGTGCCGCTTTGGCCCAACCGGATCGGCTGCCCGTGGCGGCCCTCGGCGACGGCGGCGCACTGATGGCCGCGGCCGAGCTCGAGACAGTGGCTCGGCTCGGCCTGCCGATGGTGGTCGTCGTCTACAACGACGCGGCGTACGGCGCCGAGGTGCACCATTTCGGTCCCGACGGCTATCCACTCGAGACCGTCCGGTTCCCCGACACCGACATCGCGGCGATCGGGCGTGGGTACGGCTTCGACGCCGTGACGGTACGCCGCCGTGACGATCTGGACGGCGTACGCACGTGGCTCGACGGCGATCGACAGGCGCCGTTGCTCGTCGATGCGAAGGTCACAGGAGACGCCGGATCGTGGTGGCTCGAGGAGGCGTTTCGCGGCCACTGACGCGCAACGGGCTCACAAATGTTGAGGGATTGGGGTAGCCGGAGCTACCCCAATCCCTCATCTTTCGTGGTTGGTGTCAGCCGGTCGACGAGGCCCCGAAGATGTCTTGGTCGAGGCCACCTGCGTTCGGACAGGTGTCGGGTCCGAACGTGCCGTTCGGGCCGGGTGCCCGGCACTGCATGACGTCGAAGCCCGCGCCACCCTGGTCACGCGGGTCGGCGCCAGGGACGACCTGTCGGGTGTCGGTCCAGGTGTTGAACGCGGTGTTCCCGTCGCTCGACACGTAGTTGTAGTCGCCGTGGAACGGCACCCGCCGGTCACCGAACATCTCGAAGTTCGGCATCTGGCTCTGGCTCGACACGCGGTACACCGTCCACGTCGCGCCGCCGTCGTTGGACCTCGCGCCGTAGGTGTCGAGTCCAGCCGTTGCCAGGTGGAATCCGTTCGCGTCGGTCGCCGAGGCGTTCCCCGGTGGGTTCTGCACGCTGTACCCGGGGTCGTTGCGGCTGTCGTGCCAGACCGCGAACAGATGGCCGGCGTCGGCGTTCACGTCGGGGAAGAACTGGTGCCCGACCGGTGACGGCGCAAGCCGCGTCGGCGTCGACCACCTCGCCCCGCCGTTGGTCGTCTTGGTGAAGTAGACCGCGCCCTGGCCGACCATCAGCGTGCCGTCAGCGGCGACCGGAGCGGTGTTGTACGTCGAATCCGACGGCACCTCGGTCTCGGGCACCGTGGCGTCGAACACCATGTACACCGTGTTCGGGTCGCCGGACGGGTCAGCGGTAATGCGTGGCTGGCTGTCGTGGCGGAAGAACGTGAAGCCGGACCCGCAGGCGAACGGACCCGAACCGCAGTCGCGGGCGTTGCCAGCCGACGTCGTCTCGGCCTCACTCTCGTACGCGTCGCCACTCTTGACCGCGTCCTCGCGGGCCTTCTCGGCTGCCTCCGGGTTGCCCACCGTGTCGGCGGCGTCGTAGCCGTCGAAGTTCGCGGCGACCTGCGACTTGCTGAAGCTGCGACCGCCGTCGGTGGACTTGACCCACCGCATGACGTCGTGGCCGCCGCTTCGAGAGCCCTCGGTGCCGTTCCACGCGACGTAGACGGTGCCGTCACTCGTCACCGCGATGTCGGCGAACTGGTTGCCCTTCGACATCTCGGAGATCTTCATCGGCGAGCTGAACGTCGCGCCGTGGTCGGTCGACCGGGACAGCATGATCGCGTTGTTGCCGTTGCCCTGGAACACGCTCCACGCGACGTAGACGTTGCCGTCGTACGGGCTGTTCGAGCCGCGGTCGACCTCGATCGAGGTCTTGTCGTTGAGCCGACCGGCCAGTGCCGGCGAGCCGCGCGCGATGAGCACCGTACGCACGTAGTGAGCGGCGTGCTGGTCGTACGTCGCGACCCAGACCGAGCCGTTCTGCGGATGCGTTCGATTGAACGTGTTGCCCATGTAGAACAACCGTCCGTGGTTGTCCCAGGCCTGGACCGGATCGCCGGCCGCGAGGTTGCCGAGGCCGCTCAGCGGACTGGCCTGGCCCTCGGGCGAGTTGTCGGTCGGGTAGCCGGGCAGCAGCGAGTCCGTAAAGGTCGCGCCGCCGTCGGTCGAGCGATAGAAGCCGGCCCAGGCGTCACCGCCGATCTGGACGGTGCAGTAGTCGTTGGCGCCCGCCACGACGATGTTGGGATTCGTCGGGTCGATCGCCGCCGAGGGCTCGTTCTGCTGGCGACGGTTGGTGCCGCAGGCAGAGATGGCATCGCCTGGCGTGATCGGTGAGCCGTTGGCCTTGACGTATGGACCGTCCTGAGAGACGGGATGGTCAGGACCAACACTCGCCGTGGGCGCCGATGGAGCCGCACCGACGGCAGCACCACCGGCCACCGTGAAGGCGGCCACCGCCGCCGCAGAAGACACTACAAAGACTCGGCCGATTGAGGACCGACGTCTGTGCAGGCATAAAGACATCGTCAACTCCCGAGGTTCAGGCTCGCCCCCGAGCCGCAGGCGAGGCGCCTGCCCGGGCACACCCGGCCGACGCTACGCCGCAAGGCGCACCATCTGAACCCTTCTTTCATCAAAACTTCAACGAAATACGTATCGGCCTGACCTGACGAATCAGGGCAGCGAGAACGCGTTGTCAGGCGCCAGTCGGGTGATAGGCCGAGCAGCGCCTGACAGGTGGAGCGCGGGGCGGTCAGGCCACCTCGGCGATGAGCTCGACCTCGACGGGCACGTCGAGCGGGAGTACGGCGACCCCGACCGCACTGCGCGCATGCCGACCGGTGTCTCCGAACGCGTCGCCGAGCAGCTCGCTCGCGCCGTTCGCGACGGCTGGCTGGCCGGTGAACGCCGGGTCGCTCGCGACGAACACGACGACCTTCACGATCCGCCGAACCTGCGACAGCTCGCCGACCTCGCTCTTGAGCGCGGCGATCGCGTTCAGCGCGCACTGCCGGGCGCACTCGACGCCCTGCTCCGGAGTGACTTCGGCACCGACCTTGCCGGTGTAGAGATAGCCGTCGCCGACCTTGGGGACCTGGCCCGCCGTGTAGACCAGCGAGCCGGTACGGACGGCCGGAACGTACGCCGCGACCGGCGGAACCACCTCGGGCACCGGCATGCCCATGTCGGCCAGCCGCTGCTCCGGCGTCGTCGGGTCAGACATCGCTCAGGCTCCCTTCGGCCGTTTGAGATAGGCGACCAGGTTCTCCGGGTTGGGTCCCGGCAGGACTGCGACGAGCTCCCACCCGTCCTCGCCCCATTGGTCCAGGATCTGCTTGGTCGCGTGCACCAACAGCGGCACCGTCGCGTACTCCCACTGGGTCATGGCCACACCCTAGTGGGACCGGGACGCCAGTCAGCGCGCGAGTGTTGGCGTGACATACAGGTTTCGCGGCACGCAAACCTGCATCGCACGCCAACTTCCGCAGTGCCATAGGCTCCGGCGCATGTCGGCTGACTCGCGAGGCGTGCTGAACCGCCCGGCCGACGGCCCCGATGCAGTGGTGCGCTACGGCGACCATCCCGATCAGCTCGTCGACCTCCACCTGCCACCGACCGAGACCGCGACGGCACCGGTGCTCGTCCTGCTCCACGGCGGCTTCTGGCGCCACGAGTGGGACCGGCGGCACACCCGTCCGATGGCAGCGGCGCTGCGCGGCGACGGCTGGATCGTCGTGACACCGGAGTTTCGGCGTACGGGCGGAGACGGCGGCTGGCCGGCAACGTTCGACGACATCGCCACGGTCCGCGAGCGGCTGCCCGACCTGGTCCACATCGCGATCGGCCGCCGCGACATCGAGCCGCTGACCCTGCTCGGCCACTCCGCCGGCGGCCAACTCGCGATGTGGTGGGCGCTGACCGCCCCCGACCCCGCCACGGTTCGTCGCGCCGTAGGCCTCGCACCGGTGGCCGATCTCGCTCGCGCCCATGCCGAGCGGCTGGACGGCGATGCGGTCGACGCCCTACTCGGCGGCGGCCCCGACGAGGTGCCCGACCGCTATGCGGAGACCGACCCGGCTCGGCTCCTGGCCCGTGCCGAGCATCCGCCGATCGTCGTGCTGCACGGGGCCGACGACGACCGAGTGCCGCCCGCGCACAATCGCGATCTGGCGGGCATCGCGTACACCGAGCTCGCCGCCACCGGGCACTTCGAGCTGATCGATCCGCTGTCCGCAGTGTGGCCCCGCGTCGTCGACGCCATCCGCGCCGAGGCATAGCTGCGTCCCGCGAGGTGTGGCCCCGAGCTCACACCTAGCGGGACGTTGCGTACAGCATGGTGGGTAAGTTCGTTTCATGCCCAGCAGCGAGCCACAGGATGAGAGGCGTCCTGGCCTGCGGCTACACGTCGTGACCGGCAAGGGAGGCACCGGCAAGACGACCGTCGCGGGTGCCTTGGCACTGGCGCTGGCGTCGGCCGGACAGCGAGTGCTGCTGTGCGAGGTCGAGGGGCGCCAGGGCATCGCGCAACTGTTCGACGTGCCGCCGCTTCCGTACGAGGAGCGCTCGATCGCGGTCGCGTCGCAGGGCGGCGAGGTGTACGCGCTGGCGATCGACCCGGAGTCGGCGCTGCTGGAGTACCTCGCGATGTACTACCGACTCGGCCGGGCCGGCAAGGCACTCGACCGGTTCGGCGTCATCGACTTCGCGACGACCATCGCCCCTGGCGTACGCGACGTGCTCCTCACCGGCAAGGTCTACGAGGCGGCGCGCCGGCGTACGAAGGCCGGTGACCCGGTCTACGACGCGATCGTGCTCGATGCGCCGCCGACCGGCCGGATCGCCCGGTTCCTCAACGTCAACAGTGAAGTGGCCGGGCTCGCCAAGGTCGGCCGGATCCGCCGCCAGGCGGACGCGATCATGACCCTGATGCGATCGCAGCGAACCGCCGTGCATCTGGTGACCCTGCTCGAGGAGATGCCGGTCCAGGAGACTCAGGACGCGATCGAGGAGCTGACAGCGGCGGACCTGCCGGTCGGATCGGTGATGGTCAACCTGCAGCAGCGCTCGCCACTCGACCGGGCGGCGCAGACCAAGATCGCCGACGGAAAGCTCGGACCCAATGCCGTCGTCAAGGGCCTGGCCAAGGTGGGTGTCGAGACCACGACCGCCACGGCGAAGGGACTGCTCCACGAGGCGAAGGACCACCTCGCCCGACTCGAGCTCCAGGAGCGCCAGCGAAAGACCGTGGACGGTCTCGGCCAGCCCGTTGTCGAGCTGCCCCGGATGCCGGACGGCATCGACCTCGGCGCCTTGTACGACCTGGCCCACGAGCTGCAAGCCCAAGGACTGCCATGACCGGGCGAGCGCGCACGCAGGCCGACCGGCGCCGGCGGCAGCCGTCCCGGGTCGTTCCCGACGGGCGGCCGGACGCAGCGGACCTGCCACTCGACGTGGACCGCCTGCTCGACGACCCGGAGCAGCGCATCATCGTGTGCTGCGGTGCTGGCGGTGTCGGCAAGACGACGACCGCGGCCGCCCTGGGAGTATGCGCCGCGGAGCGCGGCCGCAAGACCGTGGTCCTCACGATCGACCCGGCCCGCCGGCTGGCCCAGTCGATGGGACTGACCGAGCTCGACAACACCCCCCGACCGGTCAAGGGCATCGGCGTCAGCGACGGCGGCAGGCTCGACGCGATGATGCTCGACATGAAGCGCACGTTCGACGAGGTCGTGGCGGCGCATGCCAGTCCGGAGAAGGCCGAGCAGATCCTGGCCAACCCGTTCTACCAGGCCCTGTCCAGCAGCTTCGCCGGCACGCAGGAGTACATGGCGATGGAGAAGCTGGGCCAGCTCGCCGCCGACGCCGACCGGGACGGCAGCTGGGACCTGATCATCGTGGACACTCCGCCGTCGAGGTCGGCGCTGGACTTCCTCGACGCACCGGCCCGGCTGGCCTCGTTGCTCGACGGCCGGTTCGTCCGGCTGCTGCTGGCGCCGGCGAAGGGTCCGGCCCGGATGTTCACCGCCGGCTTCGGCATGATGACCAACGCCTTGACCAAGATCCTCGGCGCCCAGGTGCTGAGTGACGTGCAGACCTTCGTTGCCGCCTTCGACACTCTGTTCGGCGGCTTCCGGCAGCGGGCCGAGAAGACGTACGCGCTGCTCCAGGCCGACGGCACCGCGTTCGTCGTCGTGGCCACCCCCGAGCCGGACGCACTGCGCGAGGCGATCTACTTCGTCGAGCGGCTGACCCAGGAGGAGATGCCGCTGGCCGGCCTCGTACTCAACCGGGTGACCGTGCCGGCCGCGACCGAGCTGACCGCAGCGGAGGCAGAGGCGGCGGCCGCGCATCTCGACGAGGCGGCGGCCGGTCCGCTGGCCGGGCTGCTGCGGATCCACGCCGAGCTGCTGCGGATGACCGAGCGGGAGCGCCGCCTGCGCCGCCGCTTCTCCGGCGCCCACCCGGATGTGCCGACCGTCGCGGTTCCCGCCCTGCCCACCGACGTCTACGACATCGACGGGCTGCGCGGATTGGGTGACCTGCTCGCTCACACTGGGTGAACAGCCACGTCAGACATGGATAAGGGGCGGTTCGGCGAACCGCCCCTTGCCACTACCCCAGGTGTTGCGTCCCCCCGGTTCCCCGTGGTTCCCCCGCAAGGATCCCTCCCCCTCCTGCGACCCTTACACCTCTATAGACGTGCCAGCGGCTGGTTTGGTTGCACTCCCTTGCGATCATTTTCGTAAGATCTGCCCGTCACCCGTAGGCTGTAGCCCATGTCCTTGCCTAGCCCTTCGTCTGGCAATCGCAAGATCGGCAAGAGTCTCCTCACGATGGGGGTCGTCAGCGCGATCTGCGGTGTGCTCGTTGCCGGACTGATGCTGCCGTTCGCGAGCCTGGTCGGCATCACGACCCAGAACGTCGCTGAGGGCTTCCACGACCTGCCGCTGCAGCTGCAGGAGACGCCGACGCCACAGCGCAGCACCGTGCTCGACGACCACGGCAAGCCGATCGCGTACTTCTACGACGAGAACCGCCAG
>Ga0209382_10000678_pt1 | contig 55515 bp, 39 predicted proteins | sample SoiMetdeltSBSDD5_FD_187599 | JGI IMG/M metagenome (GOLD analysis project Ga0209382, IMG submission 187599) | Bulk soil microbial communities from a Populus tree surrounding site in Tennessee, USA - Soil MetaG P. deltoides SBSDD5 (SPAdes) (version 2) | ecosystem: Environmental > Terrestrial >...
ACACCGCATCGGAGCTGCCCGATCGTGACGAGCCGCGAGGAGCCGTCAGAGATCAGGCTGCAGCGGGGCGAGCGAGGATCGGTCCGGGCCCTGGCCCTCGGCGGGCTCGGCGTCGAAGACGGGCGAACGCTGCTGCGCGACAAGCATCTGGAAGGCGACGAGACCACGTGGCCGGCGCTGATCCAACAGTACGACGGCAACGGCCTGGCGCTGAGAGTCGTCGGCGAGACAATCCGAGAGCTGTTCGGCGGCTCGGTCGCCGACTACCTCGAGTTCACGACCGCGGCTCCCGGCGTGATGGTGGGTGGGTTGCGCGAGCTTCTCGGAGCGCAGATGCAACGCCTCACCGACACGGAGCAGGAGATGCTGCGTCGCATGGCCGTGTCGCGCGAGCCGGTCGGACTCGCGCAGCTGGCGGCCGAGCTCGGTCCACGCATCGGTCGGGCCGCAACGCTCAACGCGGCGGAGGGGCTACGACGACGGTCGCTGCTCGAACGCACCGATGGGGGACGGCTGTTCGGCCTGCATTCGGTCGTGCTGAAGTACGTCACCGAGCAGCTGGTCGAGGACGTCGTCCACGAGCTGGCAAGCGGCGGTCCGGACCGCCTGCTGCGCCAGCCCCTGGTGAGGGCGACGGCGAAGGAGTACGTCTGCCGGAGCCAGGAGCGGCTGATCGCCGCCCCGCTCATGGAGCAGCTCGTGGCCAGCCGCGGGAGCGCCCGAGCGGCGGAGCAGCGGCTGGTGGGCCTGCTGGACATCCAGCGCGGGCGACCGGTGGAGGACCAGGGATACGGCCCGGGCAATCTCGTGAACCTGCTACGGCTGCTGCGCGGCGACCTGAAAGGCGTGGACCTGTCCGGCCTGGCGATCCGCCACGCCTACTTGCAGGACGTCGAGGCGCAGGGTGCGAGCCTGGCGGGGTCCCACCTCTCGGAGACAGTGTTCGCCGAGGCGTTCGGCTACCCCACGTCGCTGGCGCTCAGCCCCGACGGGGCCTATCTCGTGGCCGGCACGGAGGGCGGCGAGGTCTACCTGTGGCGGGTGGCCGACCGCACGTTGCTGGCGACCCTGCCGGGGCATGCCGGTGCAGTCTGGGCCGTGGCGCTGAGCCTGGACGGCTGGCTGGTGGCCAGCGGCGGCCTCGACGGGACGGTGCGGCTGTGGGAGGCGGAGACCGGGCGGCCGCTTGCGACTGTCCAGGGGCATGCCGGCGGCGTGCGCGGCGTGGCGCTGAGCGGGGACGGTCGGCTGGTGGCCAGCGGCGGCGGCGATGGGACGATCCGGCTCTGGGAGGTGGCGAGCCGGCGACCGCTCGCCATGCTCACCGGGCATGCCGGCGGGGCCTGGAGCACGGCGCTGAGTAGGGACGGCCGTCTGGTCGCCAGCGGCGGCCTCGACGGCACCGTCCGGCTGTGGGATACGAGCAGCGGCGCCTTGACGCGCACGCTCCGTGCCGAGCGGCGGTATGAGGGCGTCGACATCACGGGGCTGACCGGCCTGACCGACGCGCAGCGACAGGCCCTGGTTGCGCTCGGCGCCGTGGAGCGGAACGATCCTCCACCGTCCGATCTCACCGGCTGATGCGGAGACCGTCGTCGCAGTCCGACGCCCGGCTACACTTCTGCCAGGCGACGCCGACGTTGGCCGGGTGGTGTTGAGTGAGAGGACGAGCGCGTGTCATCGCCCTCCGACGATACCGGCGAGAGCTTTCGTAGCCTGCTGCTGCGGCTGCGCGGACGAATCCATCTGACCCAGCGTGAGCTGGCCGCGCAGATGGGCGTCCACGTCCACTCCATCCAGGGATGGGAAGCCGGGTCCAATTACCCAGGCGTGGCGAGCCTGCGTGCGCTGATCGCCGCTGCCGCGCGGGCCGACGCGTTCACGCCGGGACACGAGATGGACGAGGCCGCGGCGCTGTGGGCAGCCGCGGCCCGGGAAGCGCCTCGTCTCCGAGTCCCGTTTGATCGTGCCTGGTTTGACCAGATCGTCCCTCCGCGACCCGGTCCCACGCCGAGTGAGAACGTGCTCACCGTGGCGGCGCCACCGTCGCCTGTGCCGACCGGCGAGATACGGCGTGTGTCGTGGGGCCAGGCCCCGGACGTCGTCGGGTTCGTGGGCCGCGCGACGGAGCGTGAGACGCTTCGGCGGTGGGTGCGTGACGAGCAGTGTCGGGTGGTCGCCGTGCTCGGCCTGGGCGGGATCGGGAAGTCGCTGCTGGCGACCCGCCTGGCCCGGGATCTCGCACCGTCATTCGAGCATGTCATCTGGCGCAGCCTGCGCGATGCGCCGACGCCGGGCGAGTCGCTGGCGGAGGTGCTTGGGTATCTCGCGCCCGGCGAGGCGCCGGAGTCAGGCGGCGCGTCTGCAGCGCTCCGCCGGCTCATGGAGCTGCTCGGCACTTCGCGCTGCCTGCTGGTGCTCGACAACGTCGAGACGGTCCTCCAGCCCGGCGGTCCCGTTGGGGCATATCGACCGGGCTACGAGCAGTACGGCGCGCTGCTCAAACAGATCGGCGAGACACCGCACCAGAGCTGCCTGATCCTGACGAGCCGCGAGGAGCCGTCAGAGATCAGGCTGCAGCGGGGCGAGCGAGGATCGGTCCGGGCCCTGGCCCTCGGCGGGCTCGGCGTCGAAGACGGGCGAACGCTCCTGCGCGACAAGTATCTGGAAGGCGACGAGACCACCTGGCCGGCGCTGATCCAACGGTACGGCGGCAACGGCCTGGCACTGAGAGTGATCGGCGAGACCATCCGGGACCTGTTCGGCGGCTCAGTCGCTGAGTACCTCGCCTACGTGACCGCGGCGCCCGGCGTGATACTCGGTGGACTGCGCCAGCTCCTCGAAGCGCAGATTCAACGCCTCTCCAACACGGAGCAAGATCTGCTGCGTCGGATGGCCGTGCAGCGCGAGCCAGTGAGTGTCGCGGACCTGGCGAAGGAGCTCGGTCCACGCGTCGGTTCGGCCGCGACGTTGGAGGCGGCCGAGGGGCTGCGGCGACGGTCGCTGCTCGAACGGACCGAGGATGGGCCGCTGTTCGGCCTGCAGTCGGTCGTATTGGAGTACGTCACAGACCAGTTGATTGAGGACATCAGCCAGGAGCTGGCAGGCGGCGAGGTGGACCACCTGCTGCGCCAGCCCCTGCTGAAGGCGTTGGCGAAGGAGTACGTCCGGCGGAGCCAGGAGCGGCTGATCGTCGCCCCGATCGTGGAACAGCTCGTCGCCACCCACGGGAGCACCCGGGCGGCCGAGCAGCGGCTGCTAGGCCTGCTGGAGACGCAGCGCCGGCGACCGGCGGAGGACCAGGGGTACGCTCCGGGCAACATCGTGAATCTGCTGCGGCCACTGCGCGGCGACCTGAAGGGCGTCGACCTGTCCGACCTCGTGCTCCGTCAGGCCTACTTGCAGGACGTCGAGGCGCATGGCGCGAGCCTGGCGGGATCCCACCTCTCGGAGACGGTGCTCGGCGAGGCGTTCGGCTACCCCACGTCGCTGGCGCTCAGCGCCGACGGCGCCTACCTGGCAGCCGGGACTGAGAGCGGCGAGGTCTGCTGTTGGCGGGTGGCCGACCGCACGCTGCTGGCGACCCTGCCGGGGCATGCCGGTGCAGTCTGGGGCGTGGCGCTGAGCCTGGACGGCCGACTGATCGCCAGCGCCGGCCTCGACGGCACCGTTCGACTCTGGGAGGCGGAGACCGGGCGGCCGCTCGCCACGCTCCAGGGGCATGCCGGCGGGGTGCGCGGCGTGGCGCTGAGTCTGGACGGCCGACTGATCGCCAGCGCCGGCCACGACGGCACCGTCCGGGTGTGGGAGGCGGAGGGCGGGCGGCCGCTCGCCACGCTCCAGGGGCATGCCGGCGGAGCCTGGGACGTGGCGCTGAGCGGGGACGGTCGGCTGGTCGCTAGCGGCGGCTCCGATCGGACGGTGCGACTCTGGGAGGCAGAGGGCGGGCGGCCGCTCACCACGCTCCAGGGGCATGCCGGCGGGATCTGGGCCGTGGCGCTGAGCGGGGACGGGCGGCTGGTCGCCAGCGGCAGCTTCGATGGCACCATCCGGCTCTGGGACGCGGAGACCGGACGGGCGCTCGCCACGCTCCCGGGGGATGTCGGCGGTGTTCTCGCCGTGGCGCTGAGCGGAGACGGCCGGCTCGTCGCCAGCGGCAGCTACGACGCGACGGTGCGGCTCTGGGATGCGGAGGGCGGGCGGCCGCTCGCGACGCTCCAAGGGCATGTTGGCGGGGTGCGCGCCGTGGCGCTGAGCGGAGACGGCCGGCTCGTCGCCAGCGGCAGTTACGACGCGACGGTGCGGCTCTGGGATGCGGAGGGCGGGCGGCCGCTCGCGACGCTCCAAGGGCATGCCGGCGGGGTGCGCGGCGTGGCGCTGAGCGCAGACGGCCGGCTGGTGGCGAGCGTCAGTTACGACGGGACGGTGCGACTCTGGGACGCAGTGGGCGGGCGGCCGCTCGCCACACTCACGGGGCACGCCGGCGGGGCCTGGGGCGTGGCGCTGAGTGGGGACGGCCGACTGGTCGCCAGCGGCGGCTCCGACGGCACCGTCCGGCTCTCGGATGCGAAGACCGGGCGTTCGCTCGTCACGCTCTGTGGGCATGCGGGCGCGGTGCGCGGTGTGGCGCTGAGCCTGGACTGCCGACTGGTGGCCAGCGGCGGCCTCGACGGGACCGTCCGGCTTTGGGATGCGGCGGGAGGACGGCCGCTCGCCACGCTCACGGGACACGCCGGTGTAGTCTGGGGCGTGGCACTGAGCGGGGACGGCCGACTGGTCGCCAGCGGCGGCTCCGACGGCACCGTCCGGCTCTGGGATGCGAAGACCGGGCGTTCGCTCGTCACCCTCTGTGGGCATGCGGGCGCGGTGCGCGGTGTGGCGCTGAGCGGGGACGGGCGACTGGTCGCCAGTGGAAGCTTCGATGGGACGGCGCGGCTCTGGGAAGCGGAGGGCGGACGGCCGCTCGCCACCCTCCAGGGGCATGCCGGCGGGGCCTGGTGCGTGGCGCTGAGCCTGGACGGGCGGCTGGTGGCGAGCGGCAGTTACGACGGGACGGTGCTGCTCTGGGAGGCAGCGGGCGGCCGGCCGCTCGCCACACTCACGGGGCACGCCGGCGGGGCCTGGGGCGTGGCGCTGAGCGGGGACGGCCGACTGGTCGCCAGCGGCAGCGTCGATGGGACGGTCCGGCTGTGGGATACGAGCAGCGGTGCCTTGAGGCGAATGCTCCGTGCCGAACGGCGCTATGAGGGCCTTGACATCACAGGATTGACCGGCGTGACCGAGGCACAGCGACAGGCACTGCTTGCTCTCGGTGCCGTAGAGCGGAACGGTCCGCCACCCTCCGATCTCACCGGCTGAGACGGAGGGCTCTCCCGGCCCAGGCGGCGAGTCGTCGGCCAGGGTGTCGCATCCGTGCAGAGGCCTGGACTGCTCCTGGGCGGCATCTCCGACGAAGGTATGACTGCGCCCCTCCTAAGGTACGAAACGGCTCACTGTTGACGATGCCATGCTCGTCGATACGACCAGGCACTGGTGACAGCCACGGAGGGCCCTTCGCCGCTGACCGGCGTCCAGGTCGGGAACAGGACGACCATGACTCTACATACGCGCGTCACGACCCCGTTCACCCGCGATTCCACGGTGGACGAGGTGCTGGCCGGCGTCGACCTGCACGGCCGACGCGCCATCGTCACGGGCGGCACATCGGGGATCGGGGTCGAAACCGCCCGAGCGCTGGTGTCGGCAGGCGCGGAAGTCACGCTCGCGGTGCGCAACCTCGAAGCCGGCGAGCGAACAGCAGCCGAGATTGGCTTGCGGACCGGCAATCGGCGTGTGCTCGTCAGCCGCCTGGATCTGACCGACCGTACCTCGGTCGCGACGTTCGCAGCAGCGTGGAATGGCCCGCTGCACATCCTCGTCAACAACGCTGAAAGCAAAGTGCTGCCTGAGCTGACCCGTACGTCAGCGGGCTGGGAGATGCAGTTCGCCACCCATCACCTCGGACACTTCGAGCTGGCACTCGGCCTGCACACGGCGTTGGCCGAGGCAGGATGTGCGCGCATCGTCGCGGTGAGCTCCGGTCGCCACCTGCTCTCGCCCGTGATCTTCGACGATCTCCACTTCGCATTTCGTCCGTACGATCCGTGGCTGGCCTACGGACAGTCCAGGACAGCGAACGTGCTGTTCGCGCTCGGCGCGACCGCGCGATGGTCCAGTGACGGCATCACCGCGAACGCCCTGAGTCCAGGGACCGTCGAGACCATCCAGCAGGGCGCGGCGACCACCGTGCTGCTTGCAGCTTCCCCGCTCCTCGAAGGAGTCGGCAGTCGGTATTTTGAGGAGTGCAACGAAGCTGTGCGCGTTACCCACCGAACGGATGATTACCACGGCGTCGCCCCGTACGCGCTCGACCCCGAGAACGCCGACCGCCTGTGGGACATGTCGACGGACATGCTGGCCGGCTGACCTGGTCAGCGACGTGGCGTGCCCGAGCGCCTCCTGAACAACGTATCGAACGAACGTACGACCGATCTCCGCCGGCCGCCGGAGGGCAGGCGCTGCGCGATTCGGATCACCACCGCTGAGACGGCAGCATCGGGCGTCACGTCGCATGAACCCATGTTCCGCCGCCACGGATGACGGCGTCACGTACCTCTGCTGACCGTGTACCAGCGCTGACGGCGACGAGGACGTCGTCGGGGCCGAGCGGGATCTCCGACCACCGGATCTCCTCCTCATCATGGCGCACCCGGGCGATGAGCCCGGCCTCGGCACCAAGCACCATCCCCCAGAATGTGCCTACCCCGGCAAGCGCAAGGATGCCGCCCAGCCCCAGCGTGCCCACCCCACCGACCACCAGCAGGGAGAGGGCGATGCCGGCGAGCGATCCGATCGGTGCACCCAGGAAGAAGCCGCGAGCCGCGCCCGCGAGCTCGTCGTGCCCAACGATGTCCTGGGCATCGGCCAGCTCATGGGTCACGGGATCGGGGATAGCGACTCCGATCTGCTCATCGGCCAGGCCGAGCTCGCGCAGCTCGTGAATCGCTGCCTCCGCCGCGGCGCGTCCCCGAAACGTCGCCACCATGATGCCGCTGCTCGTCGTCGATGCGTCCCCACGGCTTGGTGCGTCTCCTTGAACCGTCGTCGATTCGTTCACCGCTTCATCTCCAGTTGCGCCGTCGCCGACCTGGCAGCCTGCTCGTGAACCTACTTCGCGATGATGCATCGCCAGCGGGTCGGGCGTATCAGAGTCGTCACGCCCAGGCTACGCGGTTCCCGCCAGGTGGAGGACCATCCCACGAAGGGCCGGCGCTCGCACTTTCGGTGGAGACCGGGCTCCTACGAACGATCTAGCCGGATCCGCCGCTTCCTCTATATGCGCCTTTCAGCGCGTCCGTACGCTGTCAACGGAGCGCGCGACTCCGAAGAACGGCGCAAGGAGAGAAGGCCATGACAGCCAGTATCGTTCGCGAGCCCGCCATGAGCGTCCCGGCTCGGGCCAAAGGTGGCTCGACCATCATCACCCGCGACGGCACCGAGATCTACTACAAGGACTGGGGCGAGGGTCCGGTCGTCACGTTCTCACACGGCTGGCCGCTGAACGCCGATGCCTGGGACGGGCAGATGCTGTTCCTGGCGCAGAACGGCTACCGGGTCGTCGCGCACGACCGCCGGGGCCACGGTCGGTCCAGCCAGGCGACCACCGGGAACGACATGGACGGCTACGCCGATGACCTCGCGGCCGTCATCGAGGCGCTCGACCTCACGGGCGTCACGCTGGTGGGCCACTCCACCGGCGGCGGGGAAGTCGCGCGCTACATCGGTCGCCACGGAACGAGCCGGGTCGCCAGGGCGGTCCTGATCGCCGCCGTGCCGCCGATCATGGTGCAGACGGCCGCCAACCCGGAGGGTCTGCCGATGCAGGTCTTCGACGACATGCGACGGGCCATCACCCTGAACCGGTCGCAGTTCTATCGGGACCTGGCGCCGATGTTCTACGGCGCCAACCGGCCGGGTGCCGAGGTCCCGCAGGGGACGCTCGACCAGTTCTGGCTCTGGAGCATGCAGGCCGGCCTCAAGAACGCCTACGAGAGCATCAAGGCGTTCTCCGAGACCGACTTCACCGAGGACCTCCAGAAGTTCGACATGCCGACCCTGCTCCTGCACGGCGAGGACGACCAGATCGTGCCGGTCCGCGATTCGTCGGTGAAGGCGGCGCGGCTCGTCAAGGGCGCCAGGGATGTCTACTACCCCGGCGCGCCGCACGGCATCACGGCGACCCACCACGATCAGGTGAACGCCGAGCTGCTGGCGTTCCTCCAGAGCTAGCCTCCGCCTGATCCCGGAGCCGGTTCGATGCGCAAGTGTCGCCGGCTCCGGCGGGACGGACAGCGTGGTCCGTCCCACCTCGACCACGTCGGTCAGCGACGAGCCGCGTTCAGGTCACTTCGCAACCTGACCACGTTAGGCCAGGTTCAAGCGCACGTGACAGGTGGGAAGCCGCGACCAGGAAGGATTAGCTGAAGGTCGTGCCGAAAGTGCCGAAACTGAACCATGCCATATGAACGGAGATCCTCATGACCGACAACAACACCTCTGATCCGGGTGCTCCAGACACCATCGTCCTGATCCACGGCTTCTGGATGACCCCACGAAGCTGGGAGCACTGGATCGAGCGCTACGAGGGCCGCGGCTATCGCGTGCTCGCCCCGGCCTATCCTGGACTGGAGGTCGAGGTCGAAGCGCTGCGCGCGGATCCTTCCCCGATCGCGACGCTGACCATCCCGGCCATCGTCGAGCACCTTGGGGGCATCATCGGTGGTCTGGAGCGACCGCCGATCATCATCGGCCACTCGGCGGGCGGGCTGATCGCCCAGATCCTCCTCGACCACGGCTACGGCGCCACGGGGGTGGCGATCGACTCCGCGCCGCCCGAGGGCGTCTGGGTGGTCCCGGTCTCGCAGATCAGAGCACTCTTCCCGATCTTGAGGAACCCCGCCGACCGCCACAAGGCCGTCGGCTTCACCCCGGAGCAGTTCCACTACGTCTTCACCAACACCCTCAGCCGGGAGGAGTCGGACCGCGTCTACGAGCGCTACCACATCCCCGCGCCGGGCAGGCTCGTGTGGGTCGGGGCCACCGCCAACTTCACGCCCGGCCACCAGGAGAACTACGTCGACTTCAAGAATGAAGACCGCGCGCCTTTGCTCTTCATAGCGGGTGGCGAGGACCACCTCATGCCGCCAGCGGTCAACGAGTCGAACGCCAGGCATTACCGCCACACCAGGTCCGTAACAGACTACAAGATGTTCCCGGGACGCTCGCACTACACGCTGGGTCAGGACGGCTGGGAGGCGGTCGCCGACTACGCGCTCGAGTGGGCTAGAGAGCACACCGCGACCCGCCAGGCGGCCTGACTTCGGTCATCGTGTTCCCGGCCGAGATGTACCGGGCGCCCCGGAGCCGGGGTGAAACGACCTTCGGCAACCTCCTGGAGACACATCACCCTCGGCTGACCATGCCCCCGACCGAAGGCGCTCCTTGCCCTCGGCCGCGGAACAGGGGGCTCCGTGGCCATGACGTCCGACCGGGGCGCGCCGCGCGCCCCGGCAAGAACCTGGAGATTTCGCGATGAAGATCGTCGTCATTGGTGGCACGGGGCTGATCGGCTCGAAGCTCGTGGCCAGGCTGACCGAGCAGGGCCATGAAGCCGTCGCAGCGTCCCGCAGGACGGGCGTCAACACGCTCACCGGCGAGGGGCTGGCCGAGGCGCTTCGAGGCGCCACGGTGGTGGTCGACGTCTCGAACTCACCCTCCTTCGAGGACCATGCCGTCATGGAGTTCTTCTGGACGTCGACCGACAACTTGCTGGCCGCGGAAGTGGCGGCCGGCGTGCGGCACCACGTCGCGCTGTCGGTCGTGGGGCTCGAGCGCCTACCTCACAGCGGCTACTTCCGCGCCAAGATCTGGCAGGAGCAGCTCATCAAGGAGTCCTCCATCCCCCACTCGATCGTCCGAGCGACGCAGTTCTTCGAGTTCATCACGACGATCGCCGACACGAGCGCCGACCCCGACGGCACCAAGGTGCATCTGCCGCCGGCGCTGTTCCAGCCGATCGCGGCCGACGACGTGGTGAGCGCGGTCGGTCGGATCGCGGTGGGAGCGCCGCTCAACGGCACCGTCGAGATCGCCGGACCGGAGCAGCTCCGTCTGGACGAGGTCGTCCGCTGGGCGTTGAGCACCTACGACGACCCACGCACGGTGGTCACCGACATGCGCGGGCGGTACTTCGGCTCCGAGCTGCAAGAGCGGACCCTGGTCGCGGGCCAGAGCGCGAAACTGGGTGAGATGCGCTTCGAAAGCTGGCTCAGGCGCTCGACGCCGCCGATCCCGATGGAGGATCCGATGCTCGTCGCCTTTGAGGCTGTGCTGAGCGGGCAGCCGGCCCCCAGGGAGATCGAGCTCCATGAGAACGAATTCCGCGTGGCTGACGTGGCCGCGGGGACGTGCTTCCTGGTGGGCGACGCGGTCGTGTTCAACGTCTCGGGACAGTTCTTCGCCACACAGGCGAAGTGCACGCACCGTGGGGGGCCGCTGGAGAAGGGCAAGCTGGAAGGCTCGACGGTTACTTGTCCGATACACGGCGCACAGTTCGACGTCACGACGGGCGCCGTCCTGCGTGCTCCGGCAAAGGACCCGCTCAAGACCTACCGCGTGACCGTAGAAGGCGAAGTCGGGCGGGTCGAGGCCTGGGTGCTCGTCTGACGCCCCGGCGCGGAGGCCGGTCAGACCTTCGACCCGGGTGTTGACTGCTCGACGGGTGACGGGGCGCAGAGAACAGCGTCAGGCGGGAGGGGAGACATGGCGCCGAAGGACAACCTTCGCCACTACGCCGACGAGGCGATCGACATCACCTACGATGCGCGGCGCTGCATCCACGCCGCCGAGTGCGTGCGCGGCCTGCCCGAGGTTTTCGACACCGAACGCCGCCCGTGGATCTTGCCGAGCGGCGCCAGCGCCGACGCCATCGCGGCCGTGATCGAACGATGCCCGAGCGGCGCGCTGCACTACACACGGCGCGATGGGGGCGCACCCGAATCCCCGCCCGAACAGACGACGATCAGGCCGGTAGCGGGCGGCCCGCTGTACGTGCACGGCCTCATCCAGCTGCGGTTGGCAGACGGAAGTCTGCTCGTCGAGGACTCGCGGGTTGCGCTCTGCCGCTGCGGGCAGTCCGAGAACAAGCCGTACTGCGACAACAGCCACATCGGCGCCGGCTTCGACGACGGCGCTCACTGAGAGCCCCCTTCCCCAACCCCTCCCCCGTGCGCGCGGGAGGGGAGCAACCGGCAGACACGCAGATGTGAAGGGATTACCGATGATCACGATGACCGGGGTCGCGCCGCGCGGGCGCATCGCGACGCTCGAGAGCCTTCAGGGGCATCTGCAGTGGGCGATCGAGCTGGAGCACTGCACGATACCGCCGTACCTGTGCGCGCTCTACTCACTGGATCCGGCCCGCAATCCGGAAGCCGCCGAGGTGGTCGCCAGCATCCTGGTCGAGGAGATGCTGCACCTGACGCTGGCAGCCAACCTCCTGAACGCCGTGGGTGGACGTCCTCGGATCGACACGCCCCGGATGCTGCTCCCGTACCCCCGGCCATTGCCGCACAGCGACGGCTCGTTCGAGGTGCCGCTGGCTCGCTTCAGCCCCGAGTCCCTTGAGGTCTTTCTGGAGATCGAGCGGCCGGCGCTGCCGGGCGCCCCGCCCGAGGGCGACCAGTACGAGTCGATCGGCCAGTTCTACGACGCGATCCGTCAGGGATTGCGTGAGCTGTGCGAACACCTGGGCGAGGCGAACGTCTTTTGGGGGGACCCGGCGCGCCAGGTGTCCGACGCGGACGTCTACACCGGTGGCGGGCGCATCATCACGGTCACCAGCCTGGAGTCGGCGCTCGCCGCCCTCGAGGAGATCGTGGACCAGGGCGAGGGTGCCCAGCTCGACGTCTGGGACGGGGACGTCGACGTGATGCACCCCGAGCGTGAGCAGGTCGCCCATTACTTCCGATTCCAGGAGCTCAAGCTCGGCCGTCGATATCAGCGCGGCGACACCCCCCAGTCCGGGCCAACCGGCGAGACGATCGCCGTCGATTGGGATGGGGTGGCCCCGATGCGAGCCAATCCGCGTACAAGCGACCATGCTCCCGGGAGTCCGATCCGAACGGCGCAGGAGGCGTTCAATCGCACCTACTGCGCGCTGTTGCAGCAGCTCGACCGGGCGTTCAATGGGAGTCCAGAGGTGCTGGGGCCCGCCGTCGGCGCGATGTACGGCCTCGCGGATCAGGCCAGGGAGCTGATGCAGATGCCGACCGAGGACGGGCTGGAAACCGCCGGCCCGACCTTCGAGTACGTCGTCCGCGCCTGACGCGGCGCAGACCAGCGCTTGACCGACTCGAAGCGCATGTCGGCCTCCCGCGGAGGCCGTGGAGTGAAGCGATGTTGGACATTGAGCAGCTCGACCCATCTGCCGTTCTCGAACAGGCCGCATCCGACTTCGTCGACTGGCGCCCTCGGATCTTCGGCGTCGCGTATCGCATCCTCGGCCGCGCATCAGAGGCCGAGGACATCGTGCAAGAGACCTGGCTGCGGTGGCAGGTCACCGACCGCACCGTCGTCAAGGACCCGCCAGCGTTCCTCGCCACGACGGCCACACGACTGGCGCTTAACGTGGCCCAATCCGCTCGGTCGCGGCGAGAGGGGCACGTCGGCCCGTGGCTGCACGAACCGGTCGACACCAGCGCCGATCCCGAGCTTGGAGTGGAGCGGAGCGAGGCGCTGGAGCTCGCGATTCTGCTGTTGCTGGAGAAGCTGTCGCCAACGGAACGCACCGCGTTCGTCCTTCGCGAGGCGTTCGACTACGCGTACGGGCAGATCGCGTCCATCCTTCAGCTCAGCGAGGCGAACACGCGGCAGGTTGTCAGCCGCGCCCGTAAGCACCTCGCGAGTCAGCGCCGTGGGCCGGTGAGTTCGTGGGAGCATCGGCGGTTCCTGGAGGCATTCCTGGTCGCGTCCCAGAAGGGTGACCTCGTGGCATTGGAGAGCCTCCTCACCTCGGATGTCGTCAGGTGCTCGGATGGCGGTGGCGTCGCGCGTGCGGCGTGACGTGCGCCTCGAAGCGCGATGGTCGCCACGATGATCAGGGCGCACATGGCCGCGATGCTCGCGACGACGAACGCCAGGCCGGTGACGGCCGCCGCGAGCGGCAGCAGCAGGATGACGACGGCCCCGCCCAGCATCACGGCGGGCCGGATCGTAAGCTGCGCCACGATCGGCGCGTGAACCGCCCACAACAGCACGAGGAACACGCCGACCGGAATGGCGACGGCGTATCCGACCATGACCGGCGAGACCGTGACGTGATGCGCGTTCTGCTCGACGGCGACCTTCAGCCCGCCCCCGAGCGCGGCCAGGGCGGCGAAGATCCCGTAGTGGCCGTACCCCCAGAGGATGAACCGGTCGCGGCGGCGCGCCAGTCCCTCTCCGGCCGGTTCGAGGAAGTAGAGCCACCAGAGCGCGAAGAGGAGCGCGAGCCCGCCGACCGAGATCGTCACGAACGAGGCACTGACGCCTTCGGCCTCCACTGCCGCGCTCACGCCGGTCGACGCCGCGAGCACGCCCTCGCCAAGGAGGATGATCGCGAACAGCCCGTACCGTTCGACGATGTGGTGCGGGTGCCAGGTCGTGGGCAGCCTCCGCTCGGCCCAGAGCGGCACCGCGAGCTCGAGGAGGACCAAGCTGACGAAGATCGGGAGCAGCGAGGCCTCCGGAAGCACACCGGCCTGCGCCAGGACCAGGCGGAGCAGCCACCCCACCTCGAGCAGCATGATCCCGGCCGCGTACCGCACAGCGGTGCCGCGACTCGCCGGGTCCTCGACTGCTGCCCGCAGCCACTGGGCCACGAGGCCGATCCGCATGACCAGGTACCCAAGCGTCACCGCTCGGTAGTCGTTCTCGTCGACCGCCGCCTGTACCCCGGCCGCGAGCACGAGCACCCCGACCATCTGGACCGCGGTCAGGACCCGATACGGCACGTCATCGGTGTCGTAGGCGGAGCCGAACCAGGTGAAGTTCATCCAGGCCCACCAGATCGCGAAGAACACCTGGAGGAACGGTGTGAGCCCTTCGAGAGCGTGGCCCTCGGAAATGCCGTGCGCGAGCTCGTGCGTGATGCTCGCGATCGCCACGACGAATGTGAGGTCAAACAACAGCTCGAGATGGCTGGCGGAGCGGTGGGGCTCGTCTGTCGGGCGAGCGATCATCCGGACGTGCACGGCATTCATCATCTACTCGACCAGCTTTCCGACGGTGGAGACCTCGCGCATCAGCGCGGCGATCTCGTCGGGGATCGGTGGGATCGTTTCGCGCTCGAGGCGACCAGGCGCGGACCAGACGAAGTTGACCTGGAGTGACGGGTCGAGCACCGGGTAGTCGGAGCGGTTGTGGCAGCCGCGCGTCTCCCGCCGCTCCAGGGCAGCCTCCAGTGTGGCCCGGGCCGCCAGCGCCGACGACTTCAGGTCGAAGGCGTGTGCGAGATCCTGGAAGCCCGCGAGGTCCGGGTGGACGCCGACTTCCTTGATACGCGCTTCGATCTCCGTCAGCCTGGCAAGCCCGGTCAGGAGCCCGACCTCGTCGCGCACGACACCGGCGTGCTCGGTCATCGTGTCCCGAATCGCGCGCTGCAGGGGCCGAACGTTCTCCTCCCCATCGGAGGCGAGAACCTCGTCGATCTCGTCGCGCGCCCGGGCCCGCGCCGTCGCGCACCGCTGCTGAGCCTTGAGTCGTGTGGAGTAGCCGGCCGCGCGCGTACCGACGATGCGGCCGAACACCAGCAGCTCGATCAGGGAGTTTCCGCCGAGGCGGTTCGCGCCGTGCAGGCCGCTGGACGCCTCGCCGATGGCATAGAGCCCGTCCACGCCGGTGCTCCGATCCTCGGGGTCCACCCAGACGCCGCCCATCGAGTAGTGCGCGGTCGGTGCGACCTCGATCGGCGTCGTCGTGATGTCGAGCATCTGCAGCTCGAGGAGGGTGTGGTAGACACGTGGCAGCCGCTGCATGATCGTCTCGCGGGGCAGGTGCGAGACGTCGAGGAGGACGCCGCCGTTCGGCGTGCCGCGCCCCTCTTTGATCTCGGTGTAGCAGGCCAGGGCGACTCGGTCCCGGGTCGAGAGCTCCATCCGCTCCGGGTCGTAGCGCGACATGAACCGCTCGCCGCGGCCGTTGAGGAGGAGGCCGCCCTCGCCGCGGGCGGCCTCGGAGACGAGCGTGCCGGCCGCGTTCTCGGGCTCGATCAGGCCGGAGGGGTGAAACTGCACGAGCTCGGGATCGCGGATGCGGCAGCCGGCCTCCACCGCGAGGCGGAACGCGTCACCCGTGTTCTCGTCGCGCCGCGACGAGGTGTGACGCCAGATCCGCGTGTGGCCGCCGGCCGCCAGGATGACCGCGTCGGCGTGGACGATGTAGCGAGCGCCGTCCTCGAGGTCGAAGCCGTAGGCGCCGAAGACGGCGTTGTCCCGGACGAGCAGCCTGGTGATGTAGATGGTGTCGAGGATCCGGACATTGAGCTGCGCCGCTCGCCTGACGAGCGTGCGCTGGATCTCGAGACCGGTGTAGTCGCCGGCGAACGCGGTACGGCGAAACGTATGGGCGCCGAAGAAGCGCTGCGAGATCCGCCTATCGTCCTCGCGGGCGAACGACATGCCGTACCGTTCGAGGTCCCTGATGCCGCGAGCCGCGCCCTCGGTCACGATCTGGACCGTCCGGGGATGGGCGAGCAGGTAGCTCTCCTCGAGCGTGTCGGCCGCGTGCTGCTGCCAGGAGTCCTCGGGATCCATGGTCCCGAGCGCGGCGTTGATGCCGCCGGCGGCGAGCGCGGTGTGGGCGTCCAGCTTCGGCCGCTTGCCAACGGCGAGCACGTCGATGCCCCGTTCGGCGAGCTCGATCGCGGCCCGCAGTCCCGACCCGCCCGTGCCGATGACGAGTACGGACGTCGAGATCTGTTGTTCCTGATGCCTCATGCTGATGCTCCGTGTTACGGCGGGCTGCACGAGGCACGATGGTTAGGCCGTACCGCGAGCGTGAGCGAGCCGGACCCGGCGACGGAAGGTCCGCTCGCTGACGCTCGCGGTACGGTTGAGCTGCGCGTTGTGCCAGGCAGTCCATCGACCTTCTGCAGGGTGCTCTAACGATCGAGCCGTACCTTGCTCAGGAAGACCCGATCGTCAACAGAGACAAATCAGTGACGAGATCTGTGACACTGGCCATGAAGCTCGTCTGGACAACGACAAGACGCTGTCACAAATCGATCTGGTGCCCTGTCCTGGTAAGTGCGACGGAGATCTGTCCGTCTCCCGTCAAGCATCGCGAGGAGGATCGATCGTGAAGATCGTGGTTATCGGTGGCACCGGGCTCATCGGGTCGAAGCTGGTTGCGAAGCTGACCGAGCACGGTCACGAGGCGATCGCGGCATCGCCCAACACGGGTGTCAACTCGCTCACCGGCGAGGGGCTGCCCGAGGTCATGCAAGGCACCGACGTCGTCGTCGACGTGTCGAACTCCCCGTCGTTCGCCGACGAGGCCGTCATGGAGTTCTTCAAGACGTCGACCGGCAACCTGCTCGCCGCGGAGGCAAAGGCCGGCGTGGGCCATCACGTCGCGCTGTCGGTTGTCGGGACCGAGCGGCTGTCAGAGAGCGGCTACTTCCGGGCCAAGATCGCCCAGGAGCAGCTGATCAAGGAGTCGTCCATCCCGTACTCGATTGTGCACGCGACGCAGTTCTTCGAGTTCGTCAAGAGCATCGCGCAGGCGGCCACGGACGGGAACACAGTCCACCTGGCGCCGGTGTTGATCCAGCCGATGGCGGCGGACGACGTCGCGAAGGCGGTCGGTCGCACCGCCGTGGGAGCGCCGCTCAACGGCACCGTTGAGGTCGCGGGGCCGCAGCAGTACCGCCTCGACGAGCTGATCCAGATGGCACTACGCGCACGGGGCATCCAGCTCGAGGTGGTCGCCGACCCCCAGGCGCGCTACTTCGGCGCCCTCCTGGGCGAGCGCACCCTGGTCCCGTGGGGAGACGCCATGCTGGCCGAGACGCGCTTCGAGGACTGGCTCCGCGAGCCTGTGCTCCAGCGGTAGTCGGCTCGAGCGGCAGCGCCCCGACTTGGTGTTAACCAACGAAGAGTGCCGAACGGCCGCTGGGCGTTCAGCCCGGCGACCGTTCCTCATCGCGTGAATGTAGGTCGGCGCTCTTGGACGTCTTTCACTACCTGCATTCCCCGTGGTGGTCGACGCCTCGGCGGGCGTCGACCACCGCTCGCGGTTTAGCGCAGTGGCCTGAAGCCCGCGTGCACCTCTTCGGAAAAAGGGAGCGGCTGTTCCCACGCGGCGAAGTGCCCGCCCTTCTCGACCTCGTTGAAGTAGATCAGGTTGGAATGCGCCCGCTCGGTCCAGCTCCGCGGAGCTTGATAGATCTCGCCAGGGAAGACGCTCACGGCAGCCGGGATGGAGACGTTGACGGCGCCTAGAGCGCTCATCCCCTTGTTTTCCCAGTAGAAGCGAGTGGCGGAAACCGCCGTGTCTGTCAGCCAGTAGAGCGTGACGTCGTCGAGGATGTCGTCTCGTGTGACGTCCCCCGCGGTGTGCCCGTTGATCGGGCGGCCGAGCACGGCCGCAGTAATCGCCGCTGCCGGCTGGTCATACCCATCGCCGTGATCGAGTATCCAGGCCGCCAGGCCGACGGGCGAATCCGCCAATCCGTAGAGCGTTTGCGGGCGCGTCGCCATCATCGTTGCGTAGGCAAAGTGGCTCGCTTTGAAGTCCCTCACCTGGTCGTACGCACGCCTCTCATCGGCTGAAAGAGTGAACGGCGCCGAATCGCCGCTCTGGAGCGCCTTCCCGATTTCGGGCGGAAGCGTGCCGGGGAAGTTGGTGTGAATGCCCAGCAGCTCCGGCGGCGTCTGTTGAGCCATCGCATGCGAGATGATCGCACCCACGTCGCCGCCTTGGGCCGCAAAACGCGTGTATCCAAGACGCTTCATCAGCACGACCCAGGCCCGCGCGATGTGTCGGGGTCCCAGCCGGTGCCCGTCGGCCTGCTGGAGAAGCCGTAGCCAAGGATCGAGGGGATGACCAGATCGAAGGCGTCCGATGCGCTCGCGCCGTAGGCCGTGGGGTTGGTCAGCGGATCGATGATCTCCAGCTGCTCGATCACCGAGCCGGGCCATCCGTGCGTGACGATGAGCGGCATCGCGTTCTCATGTCTCGAACGGACGTGGATGAAGTGGATGTCCAGCCCGTCGATCTCGGTGACGAAGTTCGGCAGGGCGTTCAGCTTCGCCTCGATCCTTCGCCAGTCGTAATCGGTCGCCCAGTTGCAGGCGAGCTCCTGCATCGTCGCGAGCGGGACGCCTTGCGACGAGTCGGAACGTTTTCGCGTTCGGGCCACTTGGTCGTGATGATGCGCTGGCGGAGAGCGTCGAGGTCGGTGTCCCACGCGGTGGAGATCATCTGGTCGATCATGGGGTTCTCTCCAGTCGTGTAAGTGGTGCATGCGAGGCCGTCGTCGATACCGCCACCACAGCCGGGCTGTTCCCGGGGTTGCCCGACAGCCACGCCTGGCCCGGGCGCTCGATCCAGTGCTGGCCGGCCGTGTACGTCTGCTGACTCGCGCCGGTCAGCACCGTGACCTCGCCGGACACCACGGTCTGCAGCCGCGCCGTCGGCGGCTCGGCAGACGCGGTCCAGGCCCCGGGTTCGTACGTCCGGAGCAAGTGGCCGACCTGGGAGTACGGCGACTCCTCGTCGATCCGCAACCGCGACTCGAAGCGCACCATCGGGCCGGGCGGGCGCTGGTCGGCCGGTAGTGCCACACTTTCCAGCATCGACACCGCTGCGCCGACGGGAATGAGGTAGGTCACCAGCAGGCTCGCCGGTGCCCGGTTCAGGTTCGCGGCCTCCGCCACCACCTGGAACGGCTCCACGAACGACGCACCGGCCGGGTACGCTCTCGCCGGCGCGTCGCCGATCCACATCGTCAGCTCGCCGTCCAGCATCGTGAGGTAGGCCGGGCCGCCGTTGACGTGCCGCGCGGCGCGTGCGCCGACTGGGAACTCGACCAGGCGCTGGACGAACTCGAACGGCACGCCCGGCCGATCCCCGACGTCGAACCAGGCCTCGAACGACGTCGAGAGCCCCGCCGGCGTACTTGCGGCGACCGCGCTCGGGGGCGAGATCCCCAGGGAGAAGGCGCTCACGGCTACGCTCGTGGCGACCATCGCAGCCAGAAAGCCGCGGCGGCTGACGAGCTGACGGTTCGGTTGCGACATGGCGGATCCTCCCTTCATCTAGCGAAGCTTCGCCTCAAACCGACCAGTGCCGCAGCTTGACGGCGACCGGCCTATCCCGCACCATGAGGATGCGATCCAATCCCAGTGCCGGTCGCTCCCTCGCCATTGAGCAGCATCGACGGCACAAGCACCTTGATCGGCCTCCCGTGATCGGGAGACGGGCTTTCACAGCCACCGGCCGTCAGAGAGTGTCCGGCGACACGGGACGCGATTGCGCTAGAGACCTCGCATACCCCGTCCCGGTGGGGAGGGGGTATTTTGTGCTCGGCGCCCCGAGTCTGCACACATGTGCAGAGTTCGCCCGCTCAAGCAGGCTAGCGCAGCGATCGGAACGCCGCCCGGATCTCCTCAGAGAAGAGCCGCGGCTGCTCCCACGCCGCGAAGTGCCCGCCGCGGTCGACCTCGTTGAAGTAGCTCAGGTTGCGATAGGCCCGCCGGGCCCAGCTCTCCGGGGCTCGATAGACGTCGTCTGGAAAGACCGTGATCGCCACCGGCAGCGAGATCTCGTCGGTCTTCCACGCAGCCGCCTGAATGGCGCTTCGCCCCCCGTTCTCCCAGTACAGCCGCCCGGCCGAGGTCGCGCTGTTCGTCAGCCAGTAGAGCGTGACGTTGTCCAGCACCTGGTCTTTCGTCGGCGACTGTTCGGGATCGGCGCCGTACGTCCACAGCGCGAAACCCGGATGCACGAGCAGCCACGCCGCGAGACCGACCGGGGAGTCCGTCATGCCGTAACCGACGGCCTGGGGCCGCGCGGTCAGCATGGCGAAGTACGCCGAGCTCCCCATCCTGCCGTACGACCGCAGCGTCTCGAACACCGCGAGCTCCGGCTCGGAGAGCCCCACCGGCGCCGGGCCGCCGGCCGCGAGCGCGGCGCCCACCTCGGGCGGTACCGTCGCCGGCAGGTTGAGGTGGATGCCGAGCAGTCCCGGCGCTGCCAGGCGCGCCAGCTCGCTCGAGACCGGGGCGCCCCAGTCGCCCCCCTGGGCCACGTAGCGGGTGTACCCGAGGCGCGTCATCAGCTCCGCCCAGGCTCGCGCGATGTGCTCGATGTTCCAGCCGGTGCCACTCGGCCGGCCGGAGAAGCCGTAGCCCGGCATCGACGGGATCACGACGTCGAACGCGTCCTCGGCGCTGCCCCCGTACGCAATCGGGTCCGTCAGCGGACCGATGATGCTGAGGAGCTCGAGCACCGAGCCCGGCCAGCCGTGCGTGATAAGCGCCGGCAGGGCATTCGGGTGACGGGAACGGACGTGGATGAAGTGAATGTCCACCCCATCGATGTTGGTCGTGAACTGCGGGAGGGCATTCAGCGTCGCTTCCGCCTTGCGCCAGTCGTAGCCCGTGCCCCAGTAGTGAACGAGCGCTTGCAGCTTCTCCAGCGGGGCGCCCTGCGATTGATCGGAAACCGTCTCGCGATCGGACCATCGCGTCGCCGCGATGCGCCGGCGGAGGTCGTCGATGTCCGCTTCCGGGACGTCGATCACAAATGGGCGGATGGCGGTGCCCTGTGCGCTGGCGGCGGTCATCTGGGCGAGGACGGCGTCCGCTCCGACGCCGTGCGCGGATTCGCCGGCGCGCTGACTGGCGGCACGAGCGGTCGAGCCGAGCGGCGCCCCGGGCGCCGCGTCTGACCACGGGGCGGCGTTTGCCCCCCTGGCGGACAGGCTGAATGCGCCCACGGCCGCGCTCATGGCGGCCAGCGCGGCCAGGAAGCCGCGGCGATCGACGGACGGACGTTTCGATGGCGACATGGTGTCTCCCTCGGCGGGGCTCGTCGCGCTGCCGCGCGGCCCCGGTCTTCATCTCCACGATGGCATCCTGGGCGGCGCCGCGCCGGGCGCCGCCCTCAGCCCGCCACCTAGCGCAGCGACCTGAACGCCGCCCGCATCTCCTCCGAGAAGAGCTGCGGCTGTTCGAAGGCGGCGAAGTGGCCACCCCGGTCGACCTCGTTGAAGTAGATGAGCTTGTGAAAGCTCTGCTCGGCCCACGAGCGCGGCGCGCGATAGATCTCGCCCGGGAAGACCGTCACGGCCACCGGGACCTGCGAGATCTCGATCGCGTTGAACGGCCCGCCGGGGCCCTGCGACGCGTCCCAGTACAGTCGCGAGGACGACGTGCCGGTATTCGTCAGCCAGTACAGCGAGATGCCGTCGAGGATCTCGTCCCGCGTGAGCACCCGCTCGGCGTCGCCGCCGCTGTGCGACCATTCGCTAAACTTCTCGAGGTAGAAAGCGGCCATGAACACCGGCGAGTCCGCGAGGCCGTAGCCGAGCGTCTGGGCGCGCGTGTTCATCATCGCGGCGTAGCCGAACCCCTTCTGGTAGAAGTACTCGAGCCCGGCGTACGCGACCTTCTCGGCGTCGGAGAAGCTGTCGGGCGCCGGATCGCCGTTGCGGATCAGTCGCAGGACGCTCGGCGGGACGGTGCCCGGCATGTTGGTGTGGATGCCGAGCAGCCCGGTCGGGGCCTGGGTGGCGAGCACCTGCGAGATGATCGCGCCCCAGTCGCCGCCCTGCGAGACGTACCGGGAGTAGCCGAGACGCCCCATCAGCTCGTGCCAGGCACGCGCCACGCGCGGCGGTGCCCAGTGCGTGCCGGCCGGCTTGCCCGAGAAGCCGTAGCCAGGCAAGGTGGGCAGCACCAGATGGAACGCGTCCTCGGCACGGCCGCCGTGGGCGGTGGGATTGGTGAGCGGCTCGACGATCTTCAACAGCTCGAAGATCGAGCCGGGCCAGCCGTGGGTCATCAGCAGCGGCAGCGCGTCGGGATGCGGCGAGCGGACGTGGGCGAACTGGATGTCCAGCCCGTCGATCTCGGTGATGAACTGCGGCAGGGCGTTGAGCTTCGCCTCACTCTTCCGCCAGTCGTAGTCCGAGGCCCAGTACTGCATGATCGGCTGGAGCTTCGCCAGCTGGACGCCCTGGGATCGGTCGTCGACGGTCTCCCGGTCGGGCCAGCGAATCGACGCCAGGCGCCGCTTGAGGTCGTCGATATCGGCTTGCAGCACGTCGAAGACGAACGGGCGGATGTCGGTGCCCTGGGCGCGGGCGGTGGTCATCTGATCGAGCATCGTGTTCTCTCCGATGGTGTGAGCGGTCAGCGTCGCCTGATCGGCGCGCTGACTGGTGGCACGAGCGGTGGATCCAGGCGCCTCTCCGGGCGCCGCACTGGTCGGGGCGGCGTTTGCCCCCCTGGCCGACAGGGGGAAGGCGCCCACGGCCGCGCTCATGGCGGCCATCGCGGCCAGGAAGCCGCGCCGGCTGACGGCCTGACGGTTCAGTGCCAACATGGCACCTCCTCTATCGGGGATTCGTGGTGATGTGGCGCGGCCCCGTGCCTCACACCCGGCATGGCAGCGTCGTGAGCGCTCTCCATCGCTCAATCGGTGGAGTGGAGCCGTACCTGGATCGAGTCGCCGCTGAGGCGGAGCGTGAGGCCCGGCGCATCGCGTTGTGGGGTCGAGTGACGGCTCGGGCCTCCGCTCGGCTGACACCTCAGCTCGGGGATCTCCCGGGTTGCGAGGATCGCCGACTCCGGGGGCGGCGCCGGGCCGGGCGCCGCCCAACAGCAGTCGACTTAGCGCAGCGATCTGAAGCCCGCGCGAACCTCTTCTGCGAAGAGGAGCGGCTGCTCCCAGGCCGCGAAGTGCCCGCCCTTCTCGACCTCGTTGAAGTAGACGAGGTTGGGATAGGCGCGCTCGGTCCAGCTCCGTGGCGCCCGATATTGCTCGCCAGGGAAGACGCTCACGGCGACCGGTATGGAGACGCCCTTGACGTTGAAGAAGCCGCCCTTGTACTCCCAGTAGAGCCGAGACGCGGAGACACCCGTGTTCATCAGCCAGTAGAGCGTGACGTTGTCGAGGATCTCGTCACGGGTCAGCTCGCCCGTGGCGCTCGCGGTCCGGTTCAGAGCCTCGGCGACCCCCACGGCCGGCTGGCCGTCACCATCGCCGTGGTCGAGCAGCCAGGCTGCCAGGCCGACGGGTGAATCCGCGATGCCGTACAACGTTTGCGGGCGCGTCGCCATAAGCCTGGCGTAGGCGACCTGCTTATAGGAAAAGACCAGATGCTCGTACGCGCGTGTTTCCTCGGCTGACAGTCCGGCTGGCGTGGGCGCGTCGGCGAAAGCCGCCGCATCGACGTCAGCCGGAACGGTTCCAGGATAGTTGGTGTGGATGGCGAGCAATCCCGGAGGCGGCTGGACGGCCATCAAGTCGACGACGAACGCACCCCAGTCGCCGCCCTGGGCGAAGTAGCGGCTGTAGCCGAGGCGCTGCATCAGGACGTCCCAGGCTCGGCCCATGCGCTCGGGGCCCCAGCCGGTGCTCGTCGGCTTGCCGGAGAACCCGTAGCCCGGCATCGACGGGATGACCAGGTGGAACGCGTCCGACGAGCTCGCGCCGTAGGCCGTGGGGTTGGTCAGCGGGTCGATGATCTTCAGCTGCTCGATGATCGAGCCGGGCCAGCCGTGGTTGACGACGAGCGGCAACGCGTTCTCGTGCTGCGAGCGGACGTGGATGAAGTGGATGTCCAGCCCGTCGATCTCGGTGATGAAGTGCGGCAGGGCGCTGAGCCTCGCCTCGACCTTGCGCCAGTCGTAGTCCGACGCCCAGTAGCGCGCGAGCGCCTGCATCGCGGCGAGCGGGACACCTTGCGACGAGTCGGGAACCGTTTCGCGCTCGGGCCACTGCGTGGCGGCGATGCGCCGTCGGAGCTCGTCGAGGGCCGCGTCCGGAACGTTGATGACGAACGGACGGATGGCGGTGTCCTGAGCGGCGGAGGTCATCTGGCCGAGCATCGTGTTCGCTCCTCTGAGGTGAGCTGTGTGCGCCGCTGCGCCGGCGCGCTGGCTGGCGGCACGAGCGGTGGAGTCGAGCGAGCCCCCGGGCAACGTGGCGGTCGCCGGGGCGGCGCTTGCCCCCCGGGCCGACAGGGCGACGGCGCCCGCAGTCGCGCTCACGGCGGCCATCGCGACGAGGAAGCCGCGGCGACTGACGGACTGACGTTTCGGTGACGACATGGCAACTCCTCCGGAGGGGCCTTTTGGTGCCGACGAACCGTGCTGTCGCACCGCCCCATGCCTCATCTACAGCATGACGGTGCGGCGAGCGCCTGCCATCGGCCAGGGGATCAAGCGCAGCGGTACCTTGGATATAGGCGTCGGTAGGCAGACCCTCGAGCGAGGTGCGTCGCCGATCCGATCAGCCGGGCGACGTTGTGGGCCTTGGGCAGCCGAGGGCGACCGAATCGGGCGTCAGGCGGAAGGGCAGGTGCGCCCGCGGGAGGCCGGCAGCCGCACCTACCTGCATGCGCTTCGGGTTGTGCGCCGGTACAAAGCCGCGGACGTCACGGGTCTGACCAGCGTGACCCAACCCCGGCGCCTGGGACTGTTATCCTCGGGAGAGGTCGAGCCAACTACCACGCTGCCTGGGCCGGCGCGACTGGTGGACGACCTGTGTGCCTGCCGGTGACGTGCCTTCTGGGAGGGAGGGCGATGCAAGCTGACGGTACCGCGCCCATCGCCGAACGATGGACACGCCAGTCGATCTCCGTCATGGTCGTGTGCTTTCTCGCCTGGGCCTTCGACATCTACGAGGCGACAATCCTCCCGCTCGCTACGCCGGCCATCATGGCCGAGCTCAACGCCTCCCGAACGGACATCGGTATTCTGAACGTCATCATGCGCTGGATCTTGGCCATCAGCTCCTTCATCGTGATCCCGCCGGCCGACGTGATCGGGCGTCGGCAGATACTGGCGCTGGTGGTTCTGGGCTATTCGCTCCTGACCGGGCTGACCGGCCTCTCCCAGAATTTCATCCAGCTCGCGCTGTTGTCGTGTCTCACCCGCGTTCCGCTGTCCGCGGCGACGCTGGCGGGCACGATGGCCCTCGAAGTCGCGCCGACGAAGGCACGGGCGACGGCTCAGGGGATACTGGGCGCCGGGTTCACCTTCGGGTTCCTGCTGTGCAGCGCGCTCTCCATCTACTTGATCCCCGCATTTGGTTGGCGCTCGCTGTACTTCGTCGGCGTCTTGCCGGCGCTGCTGGCATTCTTCATCCTGCGGCATCTGCCCGAGAGCCCGCACTATGAGAGGGTTCAGGCCGAGCGGCAGGTGCGCGGCCGCCGAACCAGCCTCGGCCGGACCTATCTGACGGTGCTCCAGCGCTATCCCCTTGAGACAGCCCTGGGTTTGTTGGCGTTCGTCTGCATGAGCTGGCCCTTTATCGGATTCCTGGCCTGGATTCCGACCTACTTGAACGTCGAGCTTGAACAAGGCCAGGCGCTCTCCTCGACCTATCTCACCGTCTGGCTGGTCGGCGGCACGATTGGATATGTGGGGTTCGGCTTCGCGGCCGACCGCTGGGGCCGCCGCCGAACCATGCCGATCGTCTCGGTCCTGGCCGGGGCGATGTTCACGATGCTCGGCCTGGTGCAAGACTCGATGGTCCTCCTGGTCTACGGCTTCTTCCTCACCATGTTCTTGATGGCGCCGTTCGGCGCCGGCCTGTACTACCTGCAGGAGATCTTCCCCACTGAGGTGCGTGCCACGGGTTGGGCGATCATCTTCAGCGCAGGCAGCATCCTGGCTGGCTTCGCACCGCTGGTCGCGGGGGTGACACCCAGCATCGCCGCGGCATTCCCAGCCTATGGGCTGCCGTTCCTGGTCGTCGCGCTAATGTTCCAGTTCGTCTTCAAGGAGACGATCGGCAAGGAGCTGGAGGACGCGGTCGGCGATGCCACCAGCGGCGCCGATGTGGCCACCTGATAGCGATCGGCACCGAGACGCGGTCGTGCTCTATCGCTGGGGGCCGACGGCGGACGGGGTCGTCTGGTCGCTCTGCTCCACCGCGCCAAGCACGAGGAGCACCTGTCGCTGCGCCTCTGTTACGCCGGTCAGACCGGTGATGTCCACGCGCTCGTAGCGTCGATCCTCTCGAAGGACCCGCAGGCAGGTCCCCGTGCTCGTCTCCCAGAGGCGCACGGTCCCGTCTTCGCCACCACTGGCAGTCAGCCGAGCGTCCTCGCTCAGCACCACGGAGAAGACCTCGCCGGTGTGTCCGTGGAGGGTGGCCAGCAGCCTGCCACTCTCCGTCTCCCAGAGCCGGACCGTTCCATCATCGCCCCCACTGGCAGCCAGGCGGCCGTCCACGCTGAGCGACACCCCCCGGACCCCGCCGGCGTGTCCGCGAAGTGCGGCCAGTGGCCTTCCGCTCGACGCCTCCCATAATCGGACCGTCCCGTCGACCCCGCCGCTGGCAACCAGCCGGCTGTCCGCGCTCAACGCCACGCCGTGCACGCCGCCAGCGTGCCCGCGAAGTGTGTCCAGGAGTCTTTCGTTCTCCGAATCCCAGAGGCGGACCGTCGCGTCCAGGCCCACGCTGGCGACGAGCCGGCCATCCCGGCTGAGCGCCACCAGACGCACCTCGCCGGCGTGTCCTCGTAGAGTGGCCAGCGGGCGCCCGCTCGCTACCTCCCAGAGCCGCACTGTCCCGTCATCGCCTCCACTGGCGACGAGACGGCCGTCCTCGCTCATGGACACGGAGAAGACGTCGCCGATATGTCCGCGGAGGGCGGCCAACAGCCTGCCACCCTCCGTCTCCCAGAGCCGGACCGTCCCGTCGGCGCCCCCGCTCGCAACCAGCCGGCCGTCCCCGCTCAGCGCCACCCCCGCGAGTCCATCGGCGTGCCCCTGCACGGCGGTCAACCGTCGCCCGCTCTCCGTCTTCCAGAACCGCACCGTCCCGTCGATGCTGCCGCTCACGATCAGCCGCCCATCCCGGCTGAGCGCCACGCCGGGCACCCCGCTGGTACGTCCGCGGAGCGCGGCCAGCGGCTTTCCGCTGTCCGTTTCCCAGAGCCGCACCGTTCGGTCCAGGCTGGCGCTCGCAATCAGCCGGCCGTCCCCACTGAGCGCCACGCCGCGCACCCCTCTGGCATGTCCGTGGAGGGCGGCCAGCGGCTTCCCATCCTCGGTCTCCCAGAGCTGTACCGTCCTGCCAGAGCCGTCGCTCGCGACCAACCGACCGTCCCGGCTGAGCGCTACGCCGCGCACCCCGCCGGTACGCCCTTTCAGGCCGGCCAGCAGGCGCCCGCTCGTCACCTCCCAGAGCCGGACCGTCCCGTCGGCACCGCCACTGGCGAGCAGCCGGCCGTCCCCGCTGAGCGCGACGCCCCAGACCCCGCCGGGGTGTGCCTGGAGGACGGCCAGCGGGCGCCTGCCCTCGCCTCCCCACAGCCGGACCGTCCCGTCGGCGCCCCCGCTCGCGACCAGCCGGCCGTCCCCGCTCAGCGCCACGCCCCACACCCCGCCGGTATGTCCTTGGAGGGTGGCCAGCGGCCGCCCCTCCTCGCCTCCCCACAGCCGGACGGTCCCGTCGATACCGCCGCTCGCAACCAGCCGGCCGTCCCCGCTCAGCGCCACGTCCCAGATCGGACCGGCGTGCCCCGGCAAGGTCGCCACCAGCGTGCGATCGGCAACCCGCCAGCGGCAGACATCCCCGCCTGCCATCCCGGCCACCAGGAAAGCGCCGTCCGCGCTGAGCGCCAGTGAGGTTGGGTAGCTGAACGCCTCACCGAGCACCGAGTCTGAGAGGTGAGCCTTCGCCAGGCTCGCACCCTGAGCATCGACGTCCTGCAAGTACGCCTGGCGGATTGAAAGGCCGGAGAGATCGACGTCCTTCAGATCGCCACGCAGCAGGCGCAGCACATTGACGAGGTTGCCTGGGCCGTAGCCCTGGTCCTCCATCGGTCGCCCGCGTTGTGTGTCCAGTAGGCTCAGGATCCGCTGTTCCACCGCCGGGGCACTCCCGCGATCACCGACCAGCCGGTCCACGATTGGGGCGGCGATCAGTCGCTCCTGGCTCCGCCGCACGTACTCCTTCGCCGTCGCCTTCAACAGAGGCTGGCGCAGCAGGCAGGCCAGATCCCCGCTTGCCAGCTCTTGTGTGACGTCCTCGACGAGTTGATCGGTGACGTATTCCAGTACGACCGAATGCAAGCTGAACAGCGGTCCGCGCTCGGTCCGTTCCAGCAGTGATCGCCGTCGCAACCCGTCCACCGCCTCGAACGTCGCGGCACGCCCGATGCGCGGACCGAAATCAGCCGCCAGCTCCATGAGGCCAACCGGTTCGCGCTCCACGGCCATGCGGCGCAGCACCTCCTGCTCCGGGTCCGAGAGGCGCTGGATCTGGTCTCTCAGGAGCTGGCGCACGCCGGCGACCGTCATGCCCGCCGTCCCGGTCGCAAACTCAAGGAAGTCGGCGATGGAGCCACCGAACAGCTCCCGGGTCGTCTCGCCGACGACTCTGAGTGCCAGGCCGTTGCCGCCGCAATGCCCGACGAGCGCCTGCCAGGCTGCCTCATCGCCGTCCAACTGCTTGTCGCTCAGCAGGGCGCGCCCATCCTCGACGCGAAGACCGGTCAGGGCATAGATCCGGACCGGGCCGTGCTCTTCACGCAGCGGACCGAGCTCCGGCGGCTCCTCGCGGCTAGTGATGACGACGCAGCTCCGGTGTGGAGCTTCGGCGACCTGTCGGAGCAGCGTCCCGTACCGCTCGTAGCCAGGACGGTACTCGCCGGCGCTGCGGCCGGGCTGGAGCACCGTCTCGACGTTGTCCAGTACCAGCAGGCAGCGGGTCTCGCCGAGCAGCGCCAGGAGCCATCGCAGCAACGCTGGCTCGCCGCCGGCCTCACTCCCACCGTTAGGGGCCAGGAACCTGACCGCCTGGGCGAGCCACTCGCCCGGTGTCGGCGCGTCCCGCAGGCTGCGCCAGAATATACGATCGAACGACGGCGCCAAATCGTTGGCGACACGGGTGACCAGGAGCGACTTTCCGATCCCGCCCAGGCCGAGCACGGCCACTACCCGACTGCGCTCGTCGAGCACCCACCGCCTCAGTAACGCACGCTCAGACGCGCGGCCGACGAAGCCGACGACGTCCGGCGCTTCGCCCCAGGACTCCCGCCGTGCTCCGCCGATTGTCGCGGCGGGCGAGGGTGGTGCGGCGACGAGGCTCTCCGTGTCGTCCCGGACAGGCCTGAGCCGTCCGGCGACAAGCCGCTCGAACCAGGTGCCGTCGAAGGGCATCCGGAATCTAGGCGCATCGCGCAGGGCGGCCGCCCACAGCACCTGAGCCTCCTCATGCTCGTGCCCAGCGGTGAAGCCGCCACCCTGCACTCCCGCCGCGATGAGCGCCTGCAGGCTTGCCACGCTGGGATAGGTCGGGCCGGCCTCCCATCCCTGGATGGAGCTGACGTGAACGCCGATCCGCGCCGCCAGCTCACGCTGCGTCAGACCGGTCCGACTGCGCAGCCTCAGGATCAGACCACGAAAGCTTTCGCCAGCCATGTCGTCGGACGGCGGCACACTGAGCCCCTCTCCACAACCAGACCCGACGATTGTCAGGGCGCCCAACCCTGGCACGCCCGCCACCAGTGTAGTTGCCCGTCGGACCATTCGTCAGGTGCCACTGCCAGGGTCAGCAATTCACGGGACGTGGAACCACATGGAACGACATAGAACGAGGACCAGTCGACTGACCCAACGAAGCACGGGACAGGGCGCCCGCCTTGGAGCAGAGTGAAAAGTAGCCAACCGGCGCCATATCCCAACGAGGGGGGGAACACCATGACGACGAGGGCATTCGCTCCCACGGTACGCACCGCTTCAGGCACACGACGGGCGACGGCCGCCAGGCTGGAGCCCGTGTTCCGCGCCCACCTTGTGAGCAGTCGGATGACGGTCCGGGTCCTGATCGCGAACCATCAGCCGATCGTTCGCTACGGACTATGGGACGTGATCGCGAGCGAGCCCGACCTACAGGTGATCGGCGAGGCGGACGACGGAGGCGAGGCCGTGCGGATGGCCCGACAGCTTCGCCCTGACGTCGTCCTGATCGACCTGTCCATCACCACCGTGGATGGGATCTCCGCTACCAGGATGATTCGCGCGGAGCTACCGGACACTCAGGTCGTCGTCATGACCGGCGTCGAGGCGGACGCCTCAGCAATCGAGGCGCTTCGCGCCGGGGCCGCCGCGTACCTCCTCAAGGACGCTCGGGTCGACGATCTGTTGCGGACCATTCGCGGGGCCGGCGCGGGCCAGGTGGCACTGCCAGCGCAGATGGTCGCTCGGATGGTCCGCCTGGTGGGCGGGCACGACATCCTCTCGCAGCGCGAGACGGAAGTCCTGCGCCTGGTGGCGCGCGGTCTGGCCAACAAGCATGTTGCCCGCGAGCTCGGCATCGCGCAGTCGACGGTCAAGGTGCACGTGCACGGTATCCTCTCGAAGCTCGGGCTGTTGTCTCGCACCCAGGCTGCCCTGTACGCAGCTCGGACGGGCCTGATAGCACTCGATGACCTCGGCCCCGAAGCAGCTGTCGGCAACACCGACCTATTGGGGTGAGCCCAAAACCGGGGCCATGTTGGCTCACCAGCGACTCGTCAGCGTAGAGCGATGAATCGAACGAAGGTACGACGGTTATCAGCCTTGTCCCTGATGTCGAGCGCCGGCGGCGCTGTCATGCTGTAGATGAGGTACGAAGCCAGTTCGACTGCACTACCGGCGCCTATCAGGGAGGGATCATGTAGCCACCACGGATCCAATGCGTCATCCGTCACGGCATTTCGCGCGCGGCGGTATCAGGTCATCGTTCGTGCGCCTGGCAGATCCGCGCACGGACTTCGGAGAGGTGTTGTCAGATGATTGGTCGCCTTATTCAGACAGACCGGAGCTACGCCTTGCTCGTACTGCGTGTCGCACTCGCCATCATGATCTTCCCACACGGCGCGCAGAAATTGCTGGGCTGGTACGGCGGTGCCGGCTTCGACGGTACGATGCTGTTTTTCGCCACTCTCGGCGTCCCGGCCGTGATCGCGCTGCTCGTGATCGTCAGTGACTTCTTCGGGTCGCTTGCTCTGGCGGTCGGGTTCCTCGGCCGCGTCGCTGCGTTCGGGACGACGATGGTCATGCTCGGCGCCATGGTGCTCGTGCACGGCCAGTACGGGTTCTTCCTCAACTGGAACGGCGATCAGGCGGGTGAGGGAGTCCAGTTCCATCTGCTCGTGTTGGCCGTTGCCGTCGTCCTCATGGTCAAGGGAAGCGGTGCCTGGTCGGTCGACCGCCTGCTAGTTCGCGTTCCGACCCAGGCCGCAATCAAGGCCGACCCGGGCCGTGAACGGCTTCGAGCAGCTTGATCACGCGCTCGAGGGCGACAGCTCCTTCTCTGGGACCGGACGAGTCGCGATCACTTCTGATCCGCGACTCGTCCTAAAGGGTTCGACTGGGGTCTCGGACGTTTTGGGAGGTGCAGTGAGCCAACGAATGCTCCGGGGGGCGATCCGTCCACGCCTCGCCACGCCGATGCGCGGACGCGATCCAGCGGAGGAGGGCCGAACCGCGACGCCACTCGAGCTGTTTTTCGACCTGGTCGTCGTCGTGGCAGTCGCCCTGGCGGCCGATCGGCTCCACCATGCGCTGGTGGAGGGAGCCGGCGTTGCCTCGCTCGTGAGCTATCTGCTCGTCTTCGTCGCGATCTGGCTGGCGTGGATGAACTTCACCTGGTTTGCATCGGCGTATGACACCGACGATGTCGCCTACCGCCTGGGCGTGCTGGTCATCATGACCGGAGCCCTGGTGCTGGCGGCCGGGGTGCCGCGGATCTTCGACCAGCGAGACTTCACGCTGGCCGTCATCGGCTACGTCGTCATGCGCGTCGCGCTGGTCACGCAGTGGATCCGTGTGGCTGTCGACGATGCGCCTCGACGCGAGACCGCGCTCCGATTCGCCATTGGCGTCACCGCCTGCCAGCTCGGCTGGCTGTCCCTGCTCGTGGTGCCCCAGCTCTGGCCGCTCGCATGGGCCGTGCTCGTGCCGATCGAACTGCTTATTCCGGCCTGGGCCGAGCGCGCCGAGCGGATGACGTTCCACGCCGAGCACATCGCCGAACGGTACGGCCTGTTCATGATCATCGTCCTGGGCGAGTCGGTCCTGGCCGCGTCGCTCGCCATCCAGGGTATCCTCGGCACCAGCGCGGTCACCTTCGAGCTCGTCGCCGTGATCGTCGGCAGCCTGCTGATCGTGTACTCGATGTGGTGGATCTATTTCGACCGGCCGGAGGAGCACCTGCTCGATTCCGTGCCAACGGCGATCGCCTGGAGCTACCTCCACCTGCCGATCTTCGCGGCCGTGGCGGCGGTGGGGGCCGGGCTCGTCGTGGCGATCGAAGAGACGGCGGGGCATGCCCACCTCGGCTGGGTGGCAGTCGGCACGGCGATCGGGGTGCCGATCATCGTCTACCTGCTCAGCCTATCGGCCCTGTACCTGCGAGTACTCCGCGACCCGTTCCACCGGCTCGTCATCCCGGTGGCAATCGTGGCCATCATCGGCGCGATCTTTACGCCGGTCCCGGTGCTGGTCATCGGTCTGGTGCTCGCCGGGATGGTGGCGGTGAACGTCGCGCTCCACGTCCGCGACGTATCCTGCAACGAGGCGCTCGCGCCGGTCGAGTCGATCCGAGTTTGACAGGGCCCGGCGCATGTGCCCCACAGGCTGAGCGCGCCCTGGCCTGGAAGCTGGGCTCAGGTGGTCGTTCGGGCATCACTGCCGCTCGTGGACACGACGACCTGAGGGCCCTGACCCACGTCGGCCAGGCCGCTCGCTGACGTCGAATCGCTCAATGCTGAGATACCTGGCGCTCAGCGCGAACGACGTACTCAAAGGTCGGGCCAGCGGTCTCTAGTCCGTCCGCGGTCGGCATCCGCATGAGCGCCCGGGCCTGGTCCCCGAGGCCGTACATCGCACCGACCGCGGATGCCAGCACCTCCGGGCGGCCGTCGAATGCCTGGCCAAGCAGCTGCAGAATCGCGCAGTAGGCTCGATTGAACTCCTCCTGCGCCGTTCGGATCGGACTGCCGCGAGCATGGTCACCGGTGTGCGGATTGGCTCGCATCGGGAGCACGTCATCCCAGTCGATGGAGATCGCCTCGCCGGTTGGCCCGGACTGGGGCGTGTCGCCGCACCGATACCGGCGGCCAAGCTTCAGCTCCTGGAACCGGAAGTAATGGGCGACCTGCTCACGCTCAGGGTGGAGCACGTCGACGTCCCCGTCCCAGACTCCGAACTGGATACCCTCGCCCTGGTCCACGATCTCTTCAAGTGCCGCGAGTGCCGTGTCGAGGCCGGTAACGGAGACGATCTTCCCGCCACCGGTGTAGACGAGCGGGTCGGTCACCTGCCGAGCCGGATCTCCACGAAAGACGTTCACCTCACCGAGGTGTTCGCACAGCTCGCACAGTCCACGCCTGATTGCGTCGTAGAACTGCGCGATAGACTCATACCGGTCATCCTCGGGCGGAGCGCAAGGCGGGGCCGGTCGCTCGATCTTCAGGAAGACCTCAAGGGACTCGGGGCTGAAGCGGGCGAGCGGGACCTCGAATGAGCCGTCGCTATGCGGCAGCGGCCGAGGGTACGGCAGCAGCATACGTGGCGTGTCGATCCGCGGGACTCCACCCACGGCATTCAGCAGGTTGGCCGCAAGCGTCATGTGCAGCATCTCTTCGACCAGAACGCTGGCGATGACCTCGGCGGCTTCAGTGTTGCGGACGGGGTCCAGCGAGTACAGCGCGCACAGATAGGGCGGTATCGTGAAGTGCTCGAGCTCGATTGCCCACTGTAGGTGCTCCTGAAGGCTGTCGAGGGTAGCGATGCGCCTGGACGGTGGCATACCCGGCTGCAAGGGAGTCGGTGACGTGTCCGTCATCGCGCTCATCGGCGACTCCTTCCGGTCTGGTGTTGCGTGAGGTCGATGGCAAGAAGCTCTCGGACTCCGGACGCATCGGTGTGGGACTATCAACGCCCGATCAAGGGACCCGACCAGCGTCCGCGAAGAGGCGTCAAACGAGAACCCAGGCCTCGACCCGTCCGACTTCGCCTTCTACGGTCACGCGGTACGTCGTGAGTGGGTCCCTGGCCGGACCGCGCAGCACGGCGCCCGTGGAGACGTTGAATTGGGCCGCGTGCAATGGACAGGTGACCGTTGTGCCTTCGAGCTTGCCCTTGTTCAGTGGACCCTGGCGGTGCGGGCATTTGGACTGCGTGGCAAAGAACTGTCCCGCGACGTTGAACACGAGCGCATCGCCCGCCAGCAGGACCGCCCCAGGCGGTATGTCGCTCACGCGGAATTCGTTCTCGCGGAGCTCGTTCTCCTTGGAGGCCGGCGGCTCGTGCAGCGCAGCTTCAACAGCGACGAGTAGCGGATCCTCCATTTGGATTGGCGGCGTCGACCGGCTGAGCCAGTCCGCGAATCGCATCGTACCGAGTTGCGCGCCCTGCCCCGCGACGAGCGTGCGCTCTTGTAGCTCAGCGCCAAAGTAGCGCCCACGGACGTCGGTGACCACATTGCGCGGATCGTCGAAAGCGCTCAGCGTCCAGCGGATGATCTCGTCGAGACGGAACTGCTCCGGTCCGGCGACCTCGACGGTGCCGTAGAGCGGCGCGCCAATCGCGATCCGACCGATCGCGCTCACGACGTCATCCGCCGCTATGGGCTGAAACAACACCGGCGCCAGGCGTACCGCGGTGCCGTCGCTGCTCGCGTCGGCGATCGTGGTGATGAGCTCGAAGAACTGGGTCGCGCGGACAATCGAGTCCGGGATCGAGGACTCCCTGATCAGCTGCTCCTGCGCGACCTTGGCGCGGAAGTAGCCGTTGTGAGGCAGTCGCTCGATCCCCACGACCGACAGCGCGACGTGATGGCCCACGCCGGCCGCCGCCTCCGCCGCGAGCAGGTTGCTGGTCGAGGTCCGGAAGAGCTCCATGACGGCTCGCTCCTCGAAGGAGGGCGAGTCCGACACGTCGACCACCACCGAGGCTCCCTGGAGCACCTCGGCCAGGCCTTCGCCCGTGACCGTGTTGACACCCGACCTGCGGGACGCTGCCACAACCTCGTGGCCCTGCACCTTCAGTCGGGCGACGAGCTTCGACCCGATGAGTCCGGTGCCGCCGATGACGACGATCCTCATGCTGGAATCTCCTGCTGTTCGTCGGAGCGCCGGGCGCTCCGGTCGGATGCAATGGCCCCTCCGCCTGCGGGGCTTCGTGGCGCTGTCGCACGGCCCCGGGCCTCACCTCCAGCATGGCAGCGCTGCGAACCCCTGTCATCGGCGACTGGATTGAAAGCAGCGGTACCTTCGTTCGACTCGCCCCGACAACGACCTCACGAGATCCTTGCCTGACCCGCTCATCGGCACGAAGGCATGACTGCAGTCAGTCCAGTGGCCGATGGCAGGCGCTCACCACGCTGTCATGCTGTGGGTAGGGCAGCAGTAGCGCAGCCCCGGGCAACAGCAAGTGGAGCGACATGGTCGCAGCGAGGAACGCGATGACAAACAAACAGCTCCGGATTCTGGGTATCGCGGGCAGTCTCCGGCGAGCCTCGTACAACCGTGGCTTGCTCCGGGCAGCACGGGAGGACGCACCCGACGGGGTGGACATCGGCGAGTTTGACCTCTCGACGATTCCGCTCTTCAACGAGGACGTCGAGGCGCGGGGGGACCCGCCGCCCGTTCGGGAGCTGAAGGAGCAGATTCGCGCGGCCGATGCGCTATTGATCGCCACGCCGGAGTACAACTACTCGATTCCCGGCGTGCTGAAGAACGCTATCGACTGGGCTTCGCGCCCGCCGCAGGACTCACCGCTCCGTCACAAGCCGATCGCCCTGATGGGCGCCTCGCCTGGCGGCTTCGGGACAGTCCGCTCGCAACTCGCTCTCCGCCAGGTGTTCGTCTTCACGAAGTCCCCCGTGCTGCTCGAGCCCGAGGTCCACGTCTCGGCCGCCGGCGACAAGTTCGACGCCGAGGGCAATCTCACCGACGCTACGACCCGCCAGAGTGTCCGCGCGCTGGTCACGGCCCTGGTCGACTGGGTACAGCTGTCACGCGCTGAGCCGCGGGTAGAGTGGCCCACGGACGGCTTGCTTCAGCATGCCCTCACGTTGGAGACCGGACGGTGAGTCGGGCCCTGCGTCGATCCGTCGGCGCATCCCTCGGCCGTGTCGACCACGCCCGGCGCCTGATCCGCCGAAAGTACCGCGGATCTCAGCCTGATGCCCGATGGCAGGCGCTCTGACGGGTGCCATGCTGTCCATAGCACGCGGCTCCGCGGGCACATCCCGAGGGAGCGCGGCCACCCGAAGCTCAGCCGAGGGTCGGTTGAAACCGTGACGGAGGTGTTCTTGACGATGAGCTTCACTTCGCGTGGCTTCCGCGGGCGGCCCCGGGATCAGGCGGCGGGTGGCCGCCTTCCGCCGGGCCAATACCTGGAGAGAGAGTTCCCGGTGCTGTCGGCCGGCCCCACGCCTCGGACCCGGCTTGCCGACTGGACTTTTTCGATCACCGGGGAGATCGACGAGCCGAGACGGTGGACCTGGGACGAGCTCCGCAAGCTGCCCACCGAAACGATCACCCGAGACATCCACTGCGTGACCAAGTGGAGCAAGCTGGACACCGTCTGGGAAGGCGTCTCCGTCGACACCCTGCTGGAGGGCGTCGACACGTCGGCCGAGTACGTGATGGCGTTCTCGGATGGCGGCTACACGACGAACCTGCCGCTCGAGGACCTCACCGATGGGAAGGCCTGGGTGGCGCTCGCCTACGGCGGTGCGCCGCTCGAGCCGGAGCATGGCGGCCCGGTGCGGCTCCTGGTGCCTCATCTGTACTTCTGGAAGAGTGCCAAGTGGCTGCGCGGACTCCGGCTGATGGCCGAGGACGCGCCCGGCTTCTGGGAGACCTACGGCTACCACAACTATGGTGACCCATGGCGAGAACAACGATACCGCGGCGACTGACCTGGCAACTTGGGCGAGTGACGAGGCGTCTGGACGAGACACCACGGGCGAGGACGCTGGTCCTCGAGGTGCCCGGCTGGCCCGGCCATCGCGCCGGACAGCACGTCGACGTCCGTCTGACCGCGGACGACGGCTATCAGGCCCAACGCAGCTACTCGATCGCCTCGCCGCCCGATGACCGCGACCGGGTGGACCTGACCGTCGTGCGGGTCGAGGACGGGGAGGTCTCGCCGTACCTGGTCGACGAGCTCGCAGAGGGTGACCAGCTCGAGCTGCGCGGCCCTATCGGGGGGCACTTCGTCTGGGACGTCGAGACGGGTGGCCCGCTGCTGCTGGTCGCCGGGGGATCCGGCATCGCTCCACTGATGGCCATGATCAGGCACCGCGTGGCCCGGGGGAGCCGCGTGCCCACGCGTCTACTCTTCTCATCGCGGTCGCTCGAGGAAGTGATCTATGGGGCTGAGCTCGACCGGCTGGCCGGCCGCGCGGATGGGCTCGAAGTGTTCCACACGCTAACCCGAAGTCGGCCAGGTGACTGGACCGGCTACGCCAGGCGCATCGACCGCGACATGCTCGCCGAGGTCGGGTTTCCTCCCGAGCAGCGCCCGGTCTGCATGGTGTGCGGACCAACGACTCTGGTGGAGGCGGTAGCTCAGGCCCTCGTCGAGCTGGGCCATCCGCCGGAGCGCGTCAAGACCGAGCGGTTCGGGCCCACCGGGGGGTAGAGGATGGACGAGACTCAGCTCAGGCTGGATGGCAACGCGGCAGCGGGGATCTTGGGAGAGGTTTTCGTGCACGAGATGAGCGCTGCTCGTGGCGCATGCGCCTCCTGCGGGGGGATCGCGCCGCTGGGCAGCCAGCACCTGTACATGTACCCGCGATCGCCCGGCGCCGTCCTTCGCTGTGCCGCGTGCCAGGACGTCCTGATGGTGGTGGTCCACGCCGGCGGACGCTATCGGCTCACGCTGCGGGGCCTCACCTGGCTGGAGATGCCGGACGCGGTGGAGGCGGCTACGGAGGCCTGACTCCTTCCTCACTGCAATTGCTGCAGCGATGCCAGCGACAGCACGGCAGCGACCCTGACAATTCCCGCGACAGGACTGCCTCCACCTGACGTCGATGGGGACCGAGGCCACGATAACTGGCCTCGGTCCCCATCGCTTGACCCACGATGGGATCTGACTAAGGCCGAGTAGACCGCGGGCGAACGAACCGACTGGAACACGCCAATGCCTGTGTGGCTGCAAGCTGGGGCCTGGGGACTCGTCGCCGGGTCGGCGCTCGTCCTCGGCGCCGCGATTGCCTATTTCACGCCGCTCTCCCACCGCGTCGTCGCTTCCGTGATGGGGTTCGGCGCCGGCGTGCTCATTGCAGTGCTGGCCTTCGAGCTGCTCGAAGAGGCCCACGTGCACGGCGGGTTTGGCGCGGCAGCGCTCGGGACCGTCGGCGGCGCCATTGCCTTCAGCACGGCCCACCTGCTGCTCTCGCGGCGCGGCGCAGGCGACCGGAAGCGGTGCGGCAACTGTATCGCCCAGCCGACGGAAGCCCAGGTCCCGGGCAGCGGGCTGGCGATCGCCGTCGGCGCGCTGCTCGACGGCACGGTGGAGGCGATCATCATCGGCCTCAGCCTGGCGGTCGGTCCGGGCGTGAGCGCGGTCGCGGTGGTCGGGTTCTTCGTCTCGAATCTCCCCGAAGGGCTGTCGAGCGCTTCCGGCATGAAGATGGCGGGTCGATCTGCCGCCTACATCTTCGGGCTCTGGACCGGAATCGCCGCGATCTCCGGCGTCGCGGCGTGGGTCGGCTACGCGTTCTTCGGCAGCGCGCCGCCCGCGCTTGTCGCCGCCACCGGCGCCGTCGCCGCCGGTGGCCTGCTGGCGATGGTAGCCGAGACGATGATGCCCGAGGCATTCGACCAGGCGCCCGAGCTCATCGGTCTGATCACCGTCGCGGGCTTCCTGGCCGCCTTCGCGCTCGTGAAGCAGGGTTAGGCCGCAACGGCTGAGCTCAGGCCGGGGTCGGCACGCGGAGCAGCAGGCCCACTCGTTCGAGGCCTTCTCGTAGCTCCGCGCTCCTCGTCTGCCAGGTCCGCGTCTAACCTCCGGGTTGCGATTCGGCTGTTCGGGGGAACGTCGCGATGTTCAGGTGATGGAGCGCGACCAGGCCCGCCCGAGCAGCGTAGAGGGCAAGCTGCGTCCGGGACGGCAGCTCGAGCTTTGCGAGGATGTGGCTCACATGCGTCTTGACCGTCGACTCCGTGATGCCAAGCTCGAGCGCGACCTGCTTGTTCGCCATGCCGCGCGCCACCAGGCGCAGAATCTCCATCTGACGACGCGAGAGGGCGTCATTCCCGCCCACAACGCGGACCATCTGAGCGGCCGTTTGCGCCGGCAGCGTCACCTGGCCAGTCACTGCCGCGCGAATCGCACGCAACAGATCGTCAATCGGGGCTTCCTTGAGCAGGTAAGCGGCTGCCCCGGCCCGAATCGCCTCGACGGCCGAGAGATCCGCGTCGACGCCAGTCATGACGACGACCTGGGTGTCCCGCAGCTCCGCGCGAATCATCCTCGTAGCTGAGATGCCGTCCACGGTGGGAATCGACTGGTCGATCAGGACCACGTTCGGTCGAAGCTGCCGGGCCATCCGGACTGCCGTGCCCCCGTCATCCGCCTCGCCGACGAGCTGCACGTTGGGCTCGTCCGCCATCAAGGCACGAAGACCGTGGCGGACGATCGGTTGCTGGTTGGCGATCAGGACGCGGACGGTCACCCGGCTGCTCACGGTGTGGGCCCGAGACACCAGCTCCAACCCGGTGTCCACCGGTCGCCGTGGGCCCGAACCAATCCGTATCGCCGGAGCGAATGCCGTGCTCATCATCGAGCTCTCCCTTCGTTTGAACATGGCGTCGAGTGGCTACGTTCCACTCTGCCGCACGGTGGACGTCCTGTCCTGGACTTCGCTCGGTCTATGCACAGGACTTCGTTGGGTGTCCTTCCGGGTCGCTCTGTGTTCCGTGAATTGCCATCCTCCACGGTTGAACCTGCCGAACAGGCTGACGGGCTACTACACTGGTCGTTGGCGTACCAATCATGCCTACCATCGCACCGCTGCGCGGCACGACGGCGATGCGCGCCGTTGGCGATGGTTGGGTTCTGGTTGTGGAGAGGACCTCAGCGTGCCACCGTCCGAGGACTTGACTGGCGAGAGCCTTCCTGGTCTCGTCCTACAGCTGCGCGGTCGGACCGGCCTGACCCAGTACGAGCTGGCGGCGCGGGTCGGCGTGAGCGTCGGCTCCATCCAGGGCTGGGAGGCCGGAGACAACTACCCGGGCGTCGCGAGCCTGAAGGCGCTCATCGCGGCGGGCCTGCAGGCCGGTGGCTTCGCCGCCGGACGCGAGCGCGAGGAGGCGCAGGCGCTGTGGGCGACCGCCCTGCGCGACGCGCCTCGATTCCGGACCCCCTTCGACGGCGCCTGGTTCGACCAGATCGTTGCTGAACAACGCAGCTCTTTCCAGAGCGAAACCGAGCGCACCGTCGCTGTACGACCGTCACCACCGATCAGAACCACCAGCACGCGGCGAGAGTCCTGGGGCGAGGCGCCGGACATCGCCGGCTTCCTCAATCGGGCGTCCGAGCGTGAGATGCTCAGGCAGTGGGTGCTCGACGAGGGGAGCCGGGTCGTCGCCGTGCTCGGGCTGGGCGGGATCGGCAAGTCGCTGCTGGCAACCCGCCTCGCTCAGGACGTCGCACCGTCGTTCGAGCGCATCTTCTGGCGCAGTCTCCGGGATGCGCCGACTCCAAGAGAGTGCCTGGCGGAGGCGCTCAGTTTCCTTGCCCCCGACGATGCTCGCGAGGCCGGCGGCGAGGCCGCGTTGCTCCGACGACTCCTGGAGCTGTTCAGCCAGACGCGCTGCCTGCTGGTGCTCGACAATCTCGAAACGGTCCTCCAGACCGGTGGCCGAGCCGGCGACTATCGTGCAAGCTACGAGGGGTACGGCACGCTCCTCCGACAGCTCGGTGAGGCCCCGCACCAGAGCTGCCTGGTTGTCACAAGCCGCGAAGAGCCGTCAGAGCTCGGGCTGTTGCGCGGAGCGCACGGCCCGGTCCGAGCACTGGACCTCGGCGGGCTGGACGTCGACGACGGGCGAGCGCTGCTGCGCGACAAGCGCCTGGAAGGGGACGCGGCCGCGTGGCAGGCGCTCATTCAACGGTATGGCGGTAACGGCCTGGCACTGAAAGTCGTCGGCGAGGCGACCCGAGAGATGTTCGGCGGCTCGATCGCAGAGTATCTCGCGTATGCGACCGCGACACCGGGCGTGATGGTCCGTGGCGTGCGCCAGCTCCTGGGGGCGCAGATTCAGCGCCTGTCGGGCCCGGAGCACGAGCTGCTGTGCCGGCTGGCAGTGGCGCGCGAGCCGGTCGGCATCGCCGACCTGGCGGCGGATCTCGGTCCGCGCATCGGACGGATCGCGATGCTGGAGGCGGTCGAGGGGCTGCGGCGACGGTCACTGCTCGAACGGACCGAACGCGGCCCGTTCTTCGGCCTGCACTCGGTCGTGCTGGAATACGTTACCGACGAGCTCATCGAAGACGTCGCTCACGAGCTGGCGGTCGGCGAACCGGTCCGCGTGCTTCGGCAGCCCCTGGTGAAGGCGACGGGCAAGGACCACGTACGCCGGAGCCAGGATCGGCTGATCGCCGCCCCGATCGTGGAGCGACTGGTGACGACGTGCAGGAGCGCTCAGGCGGCCGATCAACGGTTGCTCGATCTGTTGGACGCACAGCGTGGGCGACCGTTCGACGATCAGGGCTACGGCCCGGGCAATCTCGTGAACCTGCTGCGGCTGCTGCGCGGCGATCTGAAGGGCGTTGACCTGTCCGGCCTTTCGATCCGCCAGGCCTACTTGCAGGACGTCGAGGCGCAGGGGGCGAGCCTGGCGGGAGCCCGCCTCTCGGAAGTGGTGCTCGGCGAGCAATCGGATTACCCCGGCCGGGTCGCACTCAGCGCCGACGGCACGATCGTCGCGGCCGGTACGTCGACGGGCGAGGTGTGCATCTGGCGTGTAGCCGACCGGACGCTCCTGGCCGCCCTCCGTGGACACTCCAGCGGGATCCTGGGTGTGGCGGTCAACGCCGATGGGAGCCTGGTGACCGCCGTCGGCTACGACGGGATCGTCCGCGTCTGGGACGTCCCGGCCGGGCGGCTCGTGTTCCGCGCGGCCGATCACAGCGGCCCGGTGTACAGCGTCGCCCTGACGGCCGACGGGCGGTTCGTGGCGAGTGGCAGTACCGATCAGACCGTGAAGCTCTGGGAGCTGGCAAGCGGGCGCCTGGTGGCGACCCTGGAAGGACACCAGGGCGGCGTGCGCGGCGTGGCCTTGAGCCCGGACGGAGGACTGGTCGCCAGCGGCGGCTACGACGAGACGGTACGACTCTGGGACGGGTCTTCCGGGCGCTTGCTGAGGACGCTACGGGGGCACGCGGGCGGCGTCTGGGGCGTCGCCCTGAGCGGGGACGGGCGGCTGGTCGCCAGCGGGGGGCACGACGGGACGGTGCGACTCTGGCAGGCCGACGACGGGGCGCCACTCGCGGTGTTACGCGGGCACGCCGGCCAGGTCTGGGGGGTGGCCCTGAGCGGCGATGGCCGGCGGGTCGCCAGCGGCGGCGCGGACGGCGTGGTCCGCACCTGGGATACGGCCGGGCGGGGACCGTTGGCGACGATGCGTGGACACAGCGGTCAGGTGTGGGGGGTGGCACTCAGTCGCGACGGTCAGTGGGTCGCCAGCGGCAGCGAGGATGGGACCCTGCGGCTCTGGGACTCCTCGATTGGCCAGCCTCGGGCGACCTGGCGCGGGCAGACCGATGGCGTCTGGGGTGTCGCGATGAGTGCAGACGATCGTCTCGTGCTGAGCGGCAGCCACGATGGGACGATCCGCTTCTGGGAGGTGGCCAGTGGACGGCTCCTCCAGCGGTTGCGCGGCCACGCGGCCGGCGTCTGGGCGGTGGCGCTGTCCGCCGACGGCCGAATCGCCGCGAGCGCCAGCCATGATGAGACGGTCCGCCTGTGGGACGTCGAGCGGGGACAGCTCATCACGACGCTTCGGGGCCACACCGGCGGGGTCTGGAGCGTGGCCCTGCATGAGGATGGGCGGCTGGTCGCCAGCGGCGGCATTGATGGGACCATTCGGCTGTGGGACGCGGTGACGGGACGCCAGCTGATGGTGCTGGAGGCCCACGCCGGTGGGGTTCGTTGCGTGGGCATCAGTGCCGACGGTAGTCTGGCCGCCACCTGCGGCTTCGACGGGACCGTCCGGTTGTGGGAAACCGAGAGCGGGCGCTTGGTAGCGACCCTCGAGGGGCACCAGGGCGGGATCCGGGGCGTGGTGCTGAGCCCGGACGGTCGGCTTGTCGTCAGCGGCGGATTCGATGGGACCGTCCGGCTGTGGGATGTGGCGTCCAATCGGCCGCCCACCGTCCTCGACGCGCAGCGCGGCGGGGTCTGGAGCGTGGCGCTCCGCCGGGATGGCTCCTGGGTTGCCGGTGGCGGTTACGACGGGACCGTCCAGATCTGGGAGATGGCGACCGGCCGGCTCGTGCAAACGTTGCGCGGACATCGTGGCGGCATCTGGGGCGTGGCGTTGAGTGCCGGAGGCGATCTGGCGGTCAGTGGAGGCATCGACGGCGAGGTCCGACTCTGGACGGTGGGAAGCGGGGAGTGCCTGCGCGTGCTGCGCGACGAGCGACGCTACGAGCGGCTGGACATCACCGGGCTGACCGGGGTCACCGAAGCGCAGCGCGCGGCGCTGCTGACTCTGGGCGCGATCGAGCGGCGCGGAAGCACGACGCCGTCCGCCTGACGCCGGGCTCGGCGGGCCTCGGCCGACCGGGGCCCGAGCAAGCGCCCAGGTCTGGATTCCGCTACGGCGTTAGATGTGGGCCCGGCGGACATCGTCAGCAGAGCTGGCCCTTTTTCCACTGCTGCGGCACCTGCCGAACGGTTTGACGGACAACTACACTCTGGTGGGTGTGCCAGGGATGCGCGCCTTCGATGATGGTCGGGTTCTGGTTGCGGGGAGGACCTCAGCGTGCCACCTGCCGACGACTGGACCCGCGAGAGCTTTCGTGGTCTCGTCCTGCGACTGCGCGGTCGAATCGGGCTCACCCAGCGTGAGCTCGCGGCGCGGGTCGGCGTGCACGTCACCTCCATCCAGACATGGGAGGCGGGCACCAGTTACCCGGGTCTGGCGAGCCTGAAGGCGCTCATCGCGGTGGGCGTGCAGGCCGGCGGCTTCACCGCTGGACGTGAGCGCGAGGAGGCTCAGGCTGTCTGGGCGGCCGCCCTGCGCGACGCACCCCGATTCCGGACCCCATTCGATCGCGTCTGGTTCGACCAGATAGCTGCTGGACGACAGGAGCCAGTCCAGGGTGACGTCCCGAGCAAGGAGATCGCGACGACGGCGTCGCGCATCGCGGCCGGGGGACGGGGGCGTCTGTCCTGGGACGGAGCCCCGGACGTCGTGGGTTTCGTGGGCCGCGTCGGCGAGCGCGAGGCGCTCGGGCAGTGGGTGCTCGACGGGCGGAGTCGGGTGGTTGCCGTGCTCGGACTCGGCGGAATCGGGAAGACTCTCCTGGCCACCCGCGTCGCTCGGGATCTCGCGCCAGCATTCGACCACGTCTTCTGGCGCAGCCTGCGGGACGCGCCAGCGCCCGAGGACTGGCTGGCGGAAGCGAGCAGCTTCCTCGCTCCAGACGATCACCGCCCGCCGCAGTCGGAGTTCGGCCAGGTCAGGCGGCTGCTGGAGCTGCTGCGCGACGCCCGCTGCTTGCTGGTCCTGGACAACTTCGAGACGGTGCTCCAGCCCGGCGGCAGCGCCGGCGACTATCGTCCCGGCTACGAGCGCTACGGTACGCTGCTCCGACAGGTCGCCGAAGCGCCGCATCAGAGCTGCATGGTCGTCACCAGCCGCGAGGAGCCATCGGAGCTCGGCCCCCTGCGAGGGGAGCGAGGCCCGGTCCGGATTGCTGTTCTGGCCGGGCTGCCCGTGGAGGACGGGCGCGCCCTGCTAAGTGACAAGCGGCTCGACGGCGACGATGCGGCGTGGCAAGAGCTCATCGGCCATTGCGGCGGCAACGGTCTGGCACTCAAGCTGGTCGGCGAGACCACCCGCGAGGTGTTCGGGGGCTCCATCGCCGAGTTCCTAGCCTACGCGACCGCGTCGGCAGGCGTGATGGTCGGCGGCGTGCGCCAGCTCCTCGGGGCGCAGCTTCAGCGCCTCTCAAATCTCGAAGTGGAGCTGCTGCGCCGGCTGGCTGTGGCGCGCGAGCCGGTCGGTATCGCCGAACTGGCGGATCTCGGTCCGCGCATCGGTCGTGTCGCGGTGCTGGAGGCGGCGGAGGGGTTGCGACGGCGGTCGTTGCTCGAACGGACCGAGCGGGGAGTGCTATTCAGCCTGCATTCGGTCGTGCTGGAATACGTCACCGAGCAGCTGATCGAAGATGTCGCTCACGAGCTGGCGAGCGGCGAAGCGGATCTCGTGCTGCGCCAGCCCCTGCTTAAGGCCACCGCGAGAGAGTTCGTACGACGGAGCCAGGAGCGGCTGATCGTCGCTCCGATCCTGGAGCGCCTGGTGGAGGCACGCGGGAGCGCCCAGGAGGCCGAGCAACGGCTGGACAGCCTGCTGGACCAGCAGCGCGAGCGGCCGATGGAGGGGCAGGGCTACGGTCCGGGCAACCTCGTCAACCTGCTGAGGCTGCTGCGCGGCGACCTGAATGGCGTCGACCTGTCTGGGCTGGCGATCCGCCGGGCCTACCTGCAGGAGGTCGAGGCGCACGGCGCCAGCCTGGCGGGCGCCCACCTCTCCGAGACGGTGCTCGGCGAGGCGTTCAGCTACCCAATCTCGCTCGCGCTCAGCGCCGACGGCGCCTACCTGGCGACCGGGACGGCCGGTGGCGAGATCTGCCGATGGCGGGTCGCCGACCGCACGTTGCTGGCGACCCTGCCGGGGCACGCCGGCGCGATTTACTCCCTGGCGCTGAGCGGGGACGGCCGGCTGGTGGCCAGCGGGGGCGTCGACGGGACGGTGCGGCTCTGGGACGCGGAGGCCGGGCAGCCGCTGGCCGCCCTGCAGGGCCACATCGGCGGCGTCTTCGGCGTGGCGCTGAGCGGGGACGGCCGGCTGGTGGCCAGTGGGGGCGACGACAGGGCGGTGCGGCTCTGGGACGCGGAGACCGGGCAGCCGCTGGCCGCCCTGCAGGGCCACGCGGGCGGGGTGCCCTGCGTGGCCCTGAACGATGATGGACGGCTGGTGGCCAGCGGCAGCTTCGACGGGACGGTGCGGCTCTGGGACGCGGAGGCCGGGCAGCCGCTGGCCACCCTGCAGGGCCACGCGGGCGGGGTGCGCGGCGTGGCCCTGAACGATGATGGACGGCTGGTGGCCAGCGGGGGCGACGACGGGACGGTACGGCTCTGGGACGCGGAGACCGGGCAGCCGCTGGCCGCCCTGCGCGGCCACACCGGCGGCCTCTACGCCGTGGCGCTGAGCGGGGACGGCCGGCTGGTGGCCAGCGGGGGCGACGACGGGACGGTGCGGCTCTGGGACGCGGAGGCCGGGCAGCCGCTGGCCACCCTGCAGGGCCACACCGGCGGCGTCTACGCCGTGGCCCTGAGCCGGGACGGCCGGCCGGTGGCCAGCGGCGGCGTCGACGGGGCGGTGCGGCTCTGGGAGGCGGAGACCGGGCAACTGCTGGCCGCCCTGCACGGCCACACCGGCGGGGTGCGAAGCGTGGCCCTGAGCGATGATGGACGGCTGGTGGCCAGTGGCAGCTTCGACGGCATGGTGCGGCTCTGGGACGCGGAGACCGGGCAGCCGCTGGCCGCCCTGCATGGTCACACCGGTGAAGTGCGCGGCCTGGTGCTGGGCGGGGATGGCCGCCTGGTGGCCAGCGGGGGCGTCGACGGAGCGGTGCGCCTCTGGGAAGCGGAGACCGGGCAACTGCTGGCCGCCCTGCACGGCCACACCGGCGGGGTGCGAAGCGTGGCCCTGAGCGATGATGGACAGCTGATCGTCAGCGGGGGCGACGACGGGATGGTGCAGCTCTGGGACGCGGAGACCGGCCACCGGCTGACCGCCCTGCACGGCCACAACGGCGGTGCCTACGCCGTGGCGCTGGGCGGAGACGGTCGGCTGGTGGCCAGCGGGGGCGTCGACAGGACGGTGAGGCTCTGGGACGCGGAGACCGGGCAACTGCTGGCTGCCCTGCACGGCCACACCGGTGGCGTCTACGCCGTGGCCCTGGGCGGAGACGGCCGGCCGGTGGCCAGCTGCGCCGTCGACGGGACGGTGCGGCTCTGGGACGCGGAGACCGGGCAGCCCCTGGCCACCCTGCACGGCCACAGCGGGGGGGTGCGCAGTGTGGCGCTGGGCGGGGGCGGCCGGCTGGTGGCCAGCGGGGGTGTCGACGGGACGGTGCGGCTCTGGGACGCGGAGACCGGGCAGCCCCTGGCCACCCTACGCGGGCACGCCGGCGGCGTCTTGGACGTGGCCCTGAGCGACGACGGCCGGCTGGTGGCCAGCGGCGGCTTCGACGGGACGGTCCGGCTCTGGGAGGCGAGCAGCGGCAGCTTGCGGCGCACGCTCCGCGCCGAACGCCGGTACGAGGCCCTCGACATCACGGGCCTGACCGGCATCACCGACGCCCAGCGCGGGGCGCTGCTCGCCCTGGGCGCCATCGAGCGAATCAGGGAGACCAGGCTCTCCGGCTAGGTCCCGTCTCGCCCGCCCCTAACTCCGCACTAGGCAGACAGAGGCCGAGTCCCATACCTCGGGTCTGGAGTACGCCCCCGTGACACACGAACGCCCCGCCGGCTGAGCCGGCGGGGCGTTGCACAGTCGGAGGAACCGGAGAGGCTTCGATCTACGCGCGCGGCAGGTCGGGTGCCAACGGCGCAAGATGTTCAGGGCGGTTGGATCAAATGAAGAGACCGTTCCAGGCGTCGATTCACGCTCCGCTCGCGGCCTCATCCATGAAGTCGGCGACCATCGTACCCGCGGTCATGATAGCTGCCTCCGGCGACGGCTCCACCCGCGGCAGCCAATGGCAATCGGACCTATCCCTGAGCGGGTACGCTAAAGGTACCGAGACGGCGGTCGTTGACGTGGTTCCGGAGGTCTGCTAGCCTAGCCAAGCCTTGCACAGATGTCTGTGCACACTCGTGCAAATCATTGAGGATCGGGGAGCGTAGTGACAGACCATGCGATTGGATCTGATGCGGTCGACTCTTCGATCGCGATGGGAGGGAGTGTGCCACTGAGTACCGCGACCGCGTCCTCAGCATCGACATCGACGCGCTCCGACGGCCCCCGGACATCGTCGGCGTCACCAACGGGCCGCGCCGGACCGCCGCGGTGCTGGCGGCCTTGCGTGGCGGCCTGATCACCTCGCTGGTCATCGACGACGTGGGGGCGGCGGCCGTACTGGCCGCCGCCGACGACGCATGAGGCCGACGGACCGCCAGCGGCTGCCCACGCCCCAGGCCTCGCCTCCACCCCGTCTCCGACGCCTCGCCGGCGAGCGTCACCCTCGGAATTACTCGGGCGCGCCGTTGCGCCGCGTACCTCACCGTCAACAGACCGCATCTCAGCTGAAGGGAGGGGCGGTAGAGCGGCCCGCACCAGTCGGGCACGAGGCCCGGTCGCCGGCTGGTGCCGGCGGAGCTCTACCGCGAGATCTGTCATGTCGTTGAGTACAACGCTGGGTCATCGTCTCGGCCGACGCGCCTTCATGCTCGGCACCATGGCCACGACCGGCGCAGCGCTCCTGTCGGCCTGCGGCCAGGGCGCCCCGGCCACCCCGACTACCCCGCCCAAGCCGGCCGCCACCAGTGCCCCGCCGCCGGTCGCCGTGGGCGGTCAGCCCTCGCCGGCGGCAGCGGCTTCGCCGGCGGCAGCAGCGTCCCCGGCTGCGGCAGCATCGCCAGCAGCAGCCGCATCGCCGGCCGCTGCGGCCTCACCCGCCGCGTCGCCGGTCGCCTCGCCGGCTGCCCAGCAGGCGCCCGTGTTCACCGGCCGCACCGTCGAGATCGCCTTCTCCCACATCTGGGCCACCCCGCCCGGCGCGACGGCCGCCCAACTCCACCCAGTTGAGCAGGTGGTGAACGCCTACAACGCCAAGAACACCGGCGTGAAAGTCGCCTCCCGCGTCGACAGCACCGTCTACATCGAGAGCCTCCAGAAGGCCCAGGCCGACATGGCGGCCGGCCGGCCGCCGGCGCTGGTAATGACGCCATGGGCGTTCATCAACTTCGCCGAGGCGGCGCTGAATGCCACCAACCTTGAGGACATCGCGCCGCCTGGCGAGCTTGACACGCTGCTGGCCAACATGACCCCGGCGGCCGTCAACCTGGTGACGCTGAGCGGCAAGCGCAAGGGCTTCCCCTACGCCCTGTCCTGCCCGGTGATCTATTACAACAACGACATCCTGAAGAAGGCGGGCGTCGAGCCGGCCGCGCTGTTCAAGGATTGGGCCTCGTTCGCCGAGCTCGGCCCGAAGGTCAAAGCGGTGACGAACGCGCCGATCATTGGCGTCGGGACCAACTCGGACTGGCCGGCCCAGAGCCTGATTCAGAGCGCCGGCGGCCGGATCCTGAACGACGACAACACCCCGGCCCTCGACAGCGCCGAGGCGGTCACGGCGATGAAGACCATTGCCGACCTGAATAAGGCTGGCCTCTGGTCAACAGCCACCCTGCAGGAGAACAACGCGGCGTTCAGCGGTGGCACACTGGCGATGTTCATGGCCAGCATCGCCGGGCTTGGCGGCTTCCGGCGCAATCTCTCCTTCGACTTCGGCACGAGCGGCTTCCCGCTGTTCGCCGGGAAGCCGCGACGGATGTCGGCGGGCGGCTCGTACATTGGCGTCTACGCGAAGGACAAGGATCAGCAGGCGGGAGCCTGGGACTTCCTCAAATTCGCGGCGTCCGAAGAGGGCACCAAGATCTGGCTGCAGACCGGCTACTTGAACGCCACGAAGTATCAGGTGCCGACGTTGCCGGGCCAGGAGTCGGCGTACACCCAGTTCAACGAGGGGCTGACCCGCGAAACGGCCTGGCCAGGCCGGCGCGGCGCCGAGGCTTCCAGGGTCTGGGATGGCTACGTCCAGCGGATCTGGTCCAATGACGTCGGCGTCGAGGACGGTCTGAAGCAGGCCAAGGCCGAGCTCCAGACGCTCTTCTCGCAGGGCTGACAACCAGGGTGCTGGGTGATGGGTCATAGGTGCTGGGGGCGACGGCCTCCGCCGAGCCCCCACTGCCCACCACCCACAACCCAGCACCTGTCAGTGAGGTGCCCGTGGCTACTTCCCGATCGCAGATCCAGCGCACTGTGGGCGCTGGCGGTGAGGGCTCGGCGCGCGCCGGCGCGCGCCGAGCCCTCACCGCCGAGGCCGGCTTCGGCTACCTGTTCGTCGCGCCGTTGCTGCTCCTGATCGTCGCCTTCATCTACTGGCCGCTGCTCTACTCGGCGTACCTCTCGCTGTACGATTGGAACTTTGTCTCGCCGGACTGGCGGTTCGTCGGTGCCAGCAACTACACGCGCCTGCCGGACGATCCACGCTTCCGCCTGGCGGTCTGGCAGACGGTCGTCTACGTCCTGGCGCTCGTCCCCATCAAGGTCTTCCTCCCGCTCGGGCTGGCGTTGCTACTGTGGCCGATCCGCCGCTCGCGTGCCCAGGGCGTCTACCGCCTGATGCTGTTCACCCCGACGGTCATTTCGTTCGCGGTGGCGGCGTTGGTCTGGCTCTGGATCTTCAACCCGCTCCAGGGCGTGCTGAACCAGATGATCCTCGGCGCGGGCGGCAGCCGCATCAACTGGCTCTCGAATCCTCAGATGGCCATCTGGTGCGTCATCATCGTCTCGACCTGGAAGGTGCTCGGATTCAACCTGCTGCTCTATCTGGCAGCGTTGGAAGCGGTCCCGGACGAGTACGTCGAGGCTGGCTCGATCGACGGGGCCGGCGGTTGGCATCTGCTCCGCTACATTCGCTGGCCGCTGATCACGCCGACCTTCTTCTTCATCCTGGTCACCACCGTCATTTTCGTCAACGACGAGGTCTTCAGTGCGATCTCGGTCCTGACCGACGGCGGCCCGTTCGACCGCTCGATCAACCTGGTCTTCTACCTGTACCAGCAGGCGTTCCGGTACTTCCAGATTGGCATGGCCAGCGCCGTCGCGATCATCCTCTCGCTCGCCGTCATGCTGTTGACCTGGCTCCAGTTCCGGTTCGTCGAGAGGCACGTCCACTATGGGTAGTCGTGATGAGTAGTCTCGCACCGGCCAGGCCGATGGTCGCAGCGCGGCTCCCCCTGCCGATCTCACGACGGCTCGGGCACGCCGCGCTGCACCTGCTCGTGATCCTGCTTTGCCTGCTGACGGTCTTCCCGCTTTTCTGGATGCTGTCGACCGCCTTCAAGCCGGCCACCGAGGTGTTCCGGCCGGGCGTCCAGCTCATCCCAGACGCCCCCACCCTCGCCAACTTCCCGGAGGCGTTCCGGGTGTTCCCGATCGGCTGGTGGTTCGTCAACAGTACGGTGATCGCCGTCGCCACCACGCTCGGCAAGCTGGCGGTCAGCCTGCCGGCCGCGTACGCCTTCACCCGCCTCGACTTTCCCGGCCGGCGGCTCTGCTTCTCGCTGGTGCTCGGCACGATGATTGTGCCGTTCGTGGTGACGGTCATCCCGAGCTACGTGATCGTGGCAAAACTGGAGTGGCTGAACACCCGCCAGGGCGTGATCGTGCCGTCGATTGCGCACACTGCGTTCTACGTCTTCTTGCTGCGCCAGTACATCGCCACCTTGCCGCAGGAACTGTTCGATGCCGCCCGCATCGATGGGGCCGGTCCCTGGACGATCCTCTGGCGGATCGTAGTGCCGAACGTCCGTCCGGCCATCGCCGTCGTTACAATCCTGGCGTTCCTGGCGGCCTGGAACCAGTACATCTGGCCGCTGCTGATCCTAAACGACCTCGACACCAAGACGCTCGCCGTCGGGATGCAGTTCTTCGCCCGCAACTCGGACTCGACACAGCTCTGGGGCGCGATGATGGCGACCGCCACCCTGGCGACGATCCCGCCTCTGGCCCTCTACGCCCTGGCCCAGAAGCGGATCATCTCGACGTTCGTCACCTCCGGCATCAAGGGCTGACGGCGGATCAGCCACCGGCGTGGACGATCTGGTCCTCGGCGTCGACATCGGGACGTCCAGCTCCAAGGGGGTGCTCGCGTGTCCCAATGGCGCGGTGGTTGCCATCAGCGAGCGTTCGCACCGCCTCTCGCAACCGCGTCCCGGCTGGGCCGAGCATGATGCGGACGCCGTGTGAAGAGCGCACTTCCTGGCAATCTGCGCGGACCTGGCGCCGCGCGCCGCATGGGCACACCGGCGGGGTGCGCAGCGTGGCGCTGGGCGGAGACGGCCGTCTGGTCGCCAGCGGGGGCGTCGACGGGACGGCGCGCCTCTGGGACGCGGAGACCGGGCACCCGCTGGCCACCCAGCGCGGGACGCTGCTCGCTCTGGGCGCGATCGCGCGGCGCGGAATCCCGACGCCGTCAGCCTGACGCCCCGCTCGGCGGTCCTCGGCCGACGGAGGCCCGAGTAGCCGCCCCGATCTGGATTCCGCCACGGCCCTGGATGTGGGCCCGGCGGAGATCATCAGCGGAGTCTGGCTCCCTGTCCTCTGCCACGGCCCCTGCCGAACGGCCAGGTGGGCAACTACACTTCTGGTGGGCGTCTTGACGATGTGCGTCCGTGACGATCGTCGGATTCTGCTTGTGGAGAGGGAAGAGCGTGCCGCCGTCCGATGACTGGACTGGCGAGAGCTTTCGCGGTCTCGTCCTACGGCTGCGCGGTGGGACCGGCCTGACCCAGCGTGAGCTGGCGGCGCGGATTGGTGTGCACGTCACCTCCATCCAGGGATGGGAGGCGGGCAGCACCTTCCCCGGTGTGGCGAGCCTGAAGGCGCTCGTCGCGGTGGGCGTGCAGGCCGGCGGCTTCACCGCTGGACGTGAGCGCGAGGAGGCTCGGGCGCTATGGGCGGCGGCCCTGCGCGACGCGCCTCGATTCCGGACCCCCTTCGACGGCACCTGGTTCGACCATCTGGCCGCTAGACGACAGGGGCCGGTCCAGGATGACGTCCGGAGCGCCGACGTCGCGACGACGGCACCGCGCATCGCGGACGGTAGCCAGGGGCGCCTGTCCTGGGGCGAAGCGCCGGACGTCGCCCACTTCGTCGGCCGCGTCAGCGAGCGTGAGGTGCTGAGGCGGTGGACCTCCGACGAGCGGTGTCGGGTGGTCGCGGTCCTGGGGCTGGGCGGGATTGGGAAGACGCTCCTGGCGGCTCGGGTCGCACGGGACCTCGCGCCGTCGTTCGAGCGCGTCTACTGGCGCAGCCTGCGGGACGCGCCAGCATCCGCTGAGTGGCTGGCGGAGGCGATCGGGTTCCTCGCCCCGAACGATCCCGGCCCGTCGCAGGGCGAATCCGCCCAGGTCAGGCGGCTGCTGGAGCTGCTGCGCGACTCGCGCTGCTTGCTGGTCCTGGACAATTTCGAGACGGTGCTCCAGCCCGGAGGCGGCGCCGGCGACTATCGTCCCGGCTACGAACGCTACGGCACGCTGCTCCGACAGGTCGCCGAGGCGCCGCACCGGAGCTGCGTTGTCGTCACCAGCCGAGAGGAGCCGCCGGAGCTCGGGCCGCTGCGGGAAGAGTACGGCCCAGTCCGGATCTACGCCCTGTCCGGTCTTCGCGTCGAGGATGGGCGCGCCCTGCTGAGCGACAAGCGGCTGGACGGCAACGATGCCGCGTGGCAGGCGCTAGTCGGACACTGCAGCGGCAATGGTCTGGCGCTCAAAGTTGTTGGCGAGACTACCCGCGAGCTGTTTGGCGGCTCCATCGCCGACTTCTTGGCATACGCGACCGCGACGGCCGGCGTCGCAGTTGGCGGCGTGCGCCAGCTCCTCGGGGCGCAGATTCAGCGCCTCTCAGATCTAGAAGTGGAGGTGCTGCGCGGCATGGCCGTCGAGCGTGAGCCGGTCGGGCTCATGGAGCTAGCAGCGGATCTGAGTCCGCGTATCGGTCGGGCCGCGACGTTCGAGGGGGTCGAGGGATTGCGACGGCGGTCGCTGCTCGAACGGGCCGAACGCGGACCGCTGTTCGGCTTGCATTCGGTCGTCCTCGAGTACGTCACCGACCGGATCGTCGAGGACGTCGCCCAGGAACTGGCGCACGGCGAGTCGGATCTCCTGCTGCGTCAGCCCCTGCTGAAGGCCACAGCGAAGGAGTATGTCCGCCGGAGCCAGGAGCGGCTGATCACCGGACCGGTCCTGGAACAGTTGGTCGAGGCGAGCGGGGGCGCACAGGCGGCGGAGCTGCGGCTGGTGACGCTGCTGAACCGGTGGCGCGGACGGCCACCGGAGGAGCAGGGCTACGGCCCGGGCAACCTCGTGAATCTGTTGCGGTTGCTGCGCGGCGACCTGAACCGTGTCGATCTGTCCGGGCTGGCGATCCGCCAGGCCTACTTGCAAGAGGTCAAGGCGCAGGGGGCGAGCCTGGCTCATGCCGACCTCTCGGAGACGATTCTCGGCGAGGCGTTCAGCTACCCCAGCTCGCTGGCCCTCAGCGCCGATGGCGCCTATCTGGCGGCCGGGACGGCCAGCGGCGAGGTCTGCTGGTGGCGGATGGCGGACCGCACGCTGCTGGCGATCCTGCCGGGGCACACCGGTCCGATCTTTTCCGTAGCGATGAGCGGGGACGGCCGGCTGATCGCAAGCGGGGGTGTTGACGGGACGGTGGAACTCTGGGAGGCGGCGAGTGGGGTGTCTATGGCCGCGCTGCGTGGTGCCACCGGAGGCGTGACCGGCGTGGCGCTAAGCGGGGACGGCTGGCTGGCCGCTAGCGGTAGTGTCGACGGTACGGTGCGACTCTGGGAGGCGGAGAGCGGGCGGCTGCTGGCCACGCTCCACGGGCATGCCGGTGGGGTGCGCGGCGTGGCGCTGAGCGAGGACGGCCGGCTCGTTGTCAGCGGCGGTGTCGACGGTACGGTGCGAGTCTGGGAGGCGGAGAGCGGGCGGACGCTGGCCACGCTAGACGGGCACGATGGCGGCGTCTACTCCGTGGCGCTGAGCGGGGACGGCCGGCTGGTGGCCAGCGGCGGCTACGACGGCACCATCCGGCTCTGGGACACGGAGACCGGTCGGCCGCTGGCCACCCTGAACGGTGACACCGGCGGGGTG
>Ga0209382_10000679_pt1 | contig 55448 bp, 53 predicted proteins | sample SoiMetdeltSBSDD5_FD_187599 | JGI IMG/M metagenome (GOLD analysis project Ga0209382, IMG submission 187599) | Bulk soil microbial communities from a Populus tree surrounding site in Tennessee, USA - Soil MetaG P. deltoides SBSDD5 (SPAdes) (version 2) | ecosystem: Environmental > Terrestrial >...
CGCGTGGAGGTTCAACGCGTTGGTCGGGCGATGACGACGACGTTGCTCAGGTAGTCGGTGCCGGTCCAGTCGTCGCAGGAGACCAGTGCGAGTCGGCCTTGTCGGTTCTGGTCGAAGATCTCAGCGGCGTGCTCGGCCAGCACCGTTTTGTGGTAGATGTTCACCGAGGTCACGCGAAGGCGCAGGCGGTGGCTGTCGGACAGGATTTTGACGCGTTGGCCGGGCCGGATCTGATCGAGGTCGTTGAAGACACCACCCCCGGTGCTCACGGTGTGGCCGGCGAGGATCGCCGTGCCGCGCTCGGCGCCGGGGAGTGCGCCGTCGGACCACCAGCCGACCGTCTGCGGGTCTGACGGCGGAACCAGCCGCAACCCGTCGGCCTTGATCGGCAGCACCGGTGCGTCGATCCCCAGCGACGGAATCTTGAGTCGCTGGGGATCGACCGGTGTCGAGGGCGCGCCAGGCTCGTGCCTCGATCCTGCGGTGTCGCGTGCTGTTGCGCGACCCGCGGAGGGTACGTCGGCCACGGCTGCGCCGGGGTGGTCCCCGACCGGAGCGTCGGCTGGGCCGAGCCCGATCAGGAACCCCCCGGCAGTCAGCAGCGCGACTGCGCCAAGCGCACTAACGGCGCCGGGCGCGCCCCGCTTAGGCCTGGTGGTCACCGCGCCGCCTGAGGGCGAGTGCGGCACCCCCAGCCATGAGGGCACCTGCGCTGATCAGACCGACCGGCCACCAACTCCCTGGGCCGCCCGAGTCATCGTCGCTGCCGCCGGTGAGGCCGGCGACGACCTCGGTCGGGGGCGGCTGAGTCGACGGCGGCTGACCAGGTGGTGTCCCAGTCGGCGGCGTCGTCTCCGTCGGCGGAGAGGTCGGCGGCGTGGTCTCCGTCGGCGGCGAGGTCGGCGGCGTCGTCTCCGTTGGCGGCGAGGTCGGCGGCGTCGTCTCCGTCGGCGGAGAGGTCGGCGGCGTGGTTTCGGTCGGCGGAGAGGTCGGCGGCGTGGTCGGCGTCTCGCAGCCCTGCACAGCCCTGCACCCAGAACACCTTGTGCTTGGCGTCGGCGCCGATCGAGCCGGGCGCGTTGACGGTCAGCTTGACGTGGAAGCCCTGCTGCGGGTGCGGGTCGCCGTCGAAGGTCAGCGTGTAGGTCTCCGAGGCATCGAGGTCGTTGCCGCCACCAGCTGGGTCTTCCCCGATGTCCGGCGAGGTGTCACCGGCGACCGCCAGACCGACGTCTTTGGTCGGGGCTTGCATCGTGAAAGTGACGGTCGCGTCGCCGACGCCCTCGTCGAAGCCGTAGAAGTCGACGTGGAACACACAGCCGACGTGCGGGTTGTTGTTCGGGATCGAGTCGACCGGTTGGTCATCGACCTTCACCGTGCCGTTGTTACCCGGTGGGTCTGGTGCGCTGGCACCCGCGGAAAGCGCAAGCGCTCCGCCACCAACCATCACTCCCACTACACCGGCGCACAACGCGCTCAATGCCGCGCGCCGCACCCTTCGTTGCCGTTTCAGCCCGTCCATCCGTTCCACCCCTGGGTCGTACAACATTCGGCTTGCTGGTCCTCGTTACCTCAGCAACCGACGAAGCGGTCAGAACTGTTACACCCCGTGAACGCAAGCGGCCAGTCAGTACAGCCCCGGTGTACGCCTGGGCCGCAGGCCCATGATGGCCGCGCACAGCCCGAAGGTGCTGGTCCGACCCGCCGCCGGCGGGAGATTGGTCTTGCGCCTGGATGATCGATCTGCGGCCCAGCCAGACCGGCGGCGCGCCGGTGCCCGCTCTTGCAGTGCGATGCCTTCGCGGCAAGGATGGTCGCTGCTCGCCTTTCTCTGGAAGGGATTCGCTCCGTGGTCAAGCGCGTCCTCTCGTCCAGACTTCGTGCCTGCCGTCGCGTCAACCGGTAAGGCGATGGACGAGTTCGAGCAGCGACTAGCGGCAGCGCAGGCCGGCGACGAGGCGGCCTTCGTACACCTGTTCCGGAGCATTCAACCGATCCTGGTGCGCTACCTGGCCACGATTGGTGGTCCGCTGGCGGAGGATGCTGCCGCCGAGACCTGGGTGAGAGTCGTCCGGGACCTGCACCGGTTCCGCGGTGATGAGGCCGGCTGGCGATCCTGGGTCTTCACCATCGGGCATGCCCGGTTGCGGGATGCCCAGCGGCGTGCTGGGCGCGAGACGGTCACAGCCGACGCCGAACTGGAACCGATGCTTGGGCTGGCCGCGGATGACGTCGAGGCAGCGGTGGAGGAGCTCCTGTCCACCGAGACTGCCCTCGCCCTCATCGGACGACTCCCCCGCGACCAGGCCGAGGCAGTGCTGTTGCGGTACGTCGTCGGGCTGGACGCACCCGCGACCGCGCGGGTCCTCGGGAAGCGTCCCGGCGCGGTGCGGGTGGCGGCGCACCGAGGTCTTCGCCGGCTGGCCGCCCTGCTCCCATCCGAGGGTGTAACAGATCTGACCGCTCCGTCGGTTGCTGAGGTGACATGACCTAGCACCGTGCACGCACCAGCGACGAACCGGCGCTCGACCCGCGCGTCCGGGAACTCTGCGCGGCCGCAGCGGCACCGGTCGAGACGACCAGCCCGCTACCCGGTGAGGACGAGGCGCTGGCGGCGTTCCGCAGGTCGCCTCAGCGCACCAGGATGAGCTCGAGGTTGCCCGCCCCAGTCTCAGCGAGGGCAGCGGTGGCCGCTGCCCTCGGTGCCGGCGTGCTCCTCACCGGCGGCTTCGGAGCGGCGGCCGCCGGCATTCTGCCCGGCCCGGCGCAGCAGACCGCCAGCACGGTGCTCAAAACGGTCGGCATATCGGTTCCCGCTGGCGACGGCGCCGACAACAAAGGCCGTCCCGAACAGGCTCCTGGCGATCGCGCCGACAAAAACGCCAACCCGCGTGGCTCCGAGGTCGAGGTGCCGCCGACCGCCGACCACGGCAACCAGGTATCGCAAACCGCAAAGGACACCCCCGCCCACGGCGCCCACAAGGGCCAGGACATCGCAGGCGTCGGGTCCGACGGCCGGGCCAACCCCGGCAACCACGGCTCGGCCGGGGAACACCACGGCCAGCCGCCGGGATCGCACCCGAACAACGGCGGCACCGGTCCGGCCTCGGGCGCAGCCAACGGCCAAGAGCACTCCGACGGAGCGGCCGACCACGGCACGGCACAGGCGAACGAATCCAGCAACGGCGCCAGCTCCAATGGTTCAGGCAACTCCGGCGGCTCAGGCGACGGTCCGGCCGACCACTAAGCCCTGCCAGTGACATCCGCCCACGAACCAGGGCGCACAGTCGGATCGAAAGCGCCTGGCCGGAGCGGACCGTGACCGACCGTCCGTCGTCGCGAGGCGCGCTAGCCTTCTGCCATGCCCGCAAGCGTCCACAAGGCGGCCTTGGTGCTCGATCTCTTCTCGGTCGAGCGGCCGGATTGGGGGCCGACCGAGGTGGCAGATGAGTTGGGGATCGCCAAGTCCACTGCGCACGCGCTGCTGGGAGAGCTGACTAGCGTCGGGCTGACGGAGCGGCTGCCTTGCGGGCGCTATCGGCTCGGCTGGCGAACGTTGGGACTCGCGCGGACGAAACTGGCCACAAGCGGGTATGGCGAGGAAGTCACGCCGACGGCGCGCCGACTGGCGAGCCACTTCGGCGAGACGGTCCACATCACGGCATGGGAGCGCGGCCGCGTGCTGTACGTCGTCAGTGAACGCCCGCCAGGCGGTGTGGCCGCACCGGCGGAGCCTGTTGCCGCGCAGCTGACTCCGCCGGGCAGGGTCCTGCTCGCTGAGCGAGTCGGCAGCAGCGGCGACTGGCTCGATCCCGGCGAGCTCGAGCACACGCTCCGACGCGGCTACGCGGTCGGGGCGCAGCGCGCCCTCGAAGGGGTGGATTGCGCCGCCGCTCCGGTACACACAAGCGATGGACCGGCGACCGCTGCCCTCGCGCTGTGCGCCCCTCGTGACCGGTTCCAGGCCCGACGTGACGAGTACACCCGCGCGATCGTCGGTGCCGGCGAACGGATCGCTCGGTCCGTTCGGCGGTAGCGAACGGGCCTGGTGGTGTCCGCCGGGCGGCAGCGATGCTCAGCCCATCAACCGCCGCCAGGACGAGTTCTACATCCTCGAGCGGCGGCTGCCTCCTTCTGCCCGCTGACCAGTAACGGGGAATCCAATGACGCAGACGCAACTCGACCCCTCCCACGTTATGCAAGTGGGCATGGGGTTTTGGCCGTCGAAGACGCTCCTCTCGGCGGTCGAGCTCGAACTCTTCACCGAGCTCGGCGACGACTCGATGACCGCGGAGGCGATCCGCGACGCGCTTGATCTTCATCCGCGTGGGATTCACGACTTCCTCGACGCGCTCGTCGCGCTCGGGTTCCTCGAACGCGACGGGGAGGGAAGCGCGGGCCGCTACCGCAACACGGCCGAGACCGCAGCCTTCCTCGACAGGCGAAGCCCCACGTACGTGGGCGGCATCCTCGAGATGTCAAATGCCCGGCTCTACGGCTTCTGGGGCGACCTGACAGAGGCGCTCAAGACCGGCAGGCCGCAGAACGAGGTGAAGCACACTGGCAGGCCGATGTTCGAGGAGGTCTACAGCGACCCGGCGCGACTCGAGCAGTTCATGGAGGGGATGACGGGCATTTCGCTCGGCAACTTCCACGCGCTCGCCGAGAAGTTCGACTTCTCGCGCTATCAGACTGTCTGCGACGTAGGCGGCGCAACCGGGCAGCTGTGCGCCGTGCTCGCCGGCCATCACCCACACCTGCGGCTGACGACGCTTGACCTGCCGGTCGTCGCGCCGATCGCAGAGCGGGCGGTCGCCGCTGCCGGCCTGGACAACCGCGTCAGCGTCGCCTCCGGCGATTTCTTTGCCGACCCGCTGCCGAAGGCGGACGTGATATCGATGGGCCTGATCCTCCACGACTGGGACCTTGAGCGGAAACGGCACCTGATCCGGGCGGCCTACGATGCACTCCCCGATGGCGGCGCCTATATCGTCATCGAGAACCTGATCGACGACGCCCGGCGCGAGAACGCATTCGGACTGATGATGTCACTCAACATGCTGATTGAGTTCGGTGATGCGTTCGACTTCACCGGCGCCGATTTCGCCGGGTGGTGCCAGGAGGCAGGCTTCCGCGAGGTTGAGATTCTGCCCCTCACGGGTCCTGCGAGCGCAGGGGTCGCCTACAAGTAGCCTGTCGATGAAACTGCGGATTTCGGTCCGGCCGGCAGCGGTGAGGGCTCGTCAGCGGTGGTGGTCCTGGTAATGCTCGCGGAGCTGATCGGGGCCCCAGTCGTCGGTCAGGTGTCGCCAGACTGAGTGCGCATGGTTGGCGCCGTCTTGCGTGTTGTCGTACTCGATCAGCAGCGTCGGGCCGCGCAAGCAGTAGTAGTGGCCGTGGCCGGGCTCGAACGGTCCGAGCCAGGTGAACTCCATCGCGTCCAGGCCTGCCTCACGAGCCTCTGCCCAGCACGTTGCGGCGTAGTCCGCCGGTGCGCGATCCAGGTAGCGGCGCAGCAGGCGGTCGAAGAGGTCGCGCTGCGCGTCGTCAAGATCGCCCCGGGCCATGCCGCTGGGGAGCACGGTAGGATCCGCTACCGAGTCGAACCGGGTCAGGATGTCGGCGGGCGCGACGTCACCGCGCATGGCCACCGCTCTACGGTCAGAGTCCATCGCGGCGAGCAGAGCGCGGGGGATGTCCTCCTCCGGTGCCAGCAGCCGGTAGCCGGAGTCGAGACCGGCGGCGTCCGCGGGTAGCCGGGCGGGCTCGGAGCCGATGAAGTGCGGGGTGACGGTGTAGCGGTCGTCGCGCACCTCGACATGGATCGCCAGGTGGTGCCCGTTCATTCGCCACGACCACGGGCCGTCACCGGGTTCACCGCCGATCCGAACCCAGTACTTGTCGCCGTCAGGTACGGCTCCGAGCACCAAGGCGCGTCGAGCCCGCTCCACCCGGACGGCCCCCAGCGTCACCTCATCGACGCCGCTGCCGGCGCGTACCAGGTCGTCGAGCAGCCCGCGCTGCTCCGGGGTCAACTCCTCGACCGGCTGGCCAGGACGGTCGCCGGGCAGGTATGTCCATGTGTGCCGGTGGGGGTCGTCTGGAGGCAGCCGCACCGCCTCGCGCTGTTGCCGGGTCAGGGCAGCCAGGAACGCCGCGGCTGCCTTGGCCATCGCCGCAGTAGTGGTCGCCGTGCTGTCGGTCATGTCGACCATCATGCTTCGGCAGCGCGGCACGAGGCGACGGAACCGCTCAGGCGCTGGATGTGCGCTTACGGACCGCGCGCCAGATGAGCAGCGCAACGATGGCGCCGAGGATGGAGAAGACCAGGCCGCTTGGCTGGAAGAAGCCCTCGTCCTCGTCCCAGCCGAACAGGAGGTACGCCCCGAACCCGCCGATGAACGATCCCACGACTCCGAGCAGCATGGTCTGCCACCAATTCAGCGGGTCGGGCCCCTTGACCAGCAGTCGGGCAGCGTAGCCGGCGACCAGACCGATGAAGATCAGGTAAGCCACGGTCCAGAAGTTGAACATCGTGCCTCCTCGGGCTCGGTCATGCGCCCCGATATGCCACCACGCTACTCACAATCACGTGCACCGAGTGGAGGTAAGCGCACACCAATTCGTGTGGGTTGGCCTGGGTGGATCGAGCTCACCAATCCCCGGCTCTGCCTCGGCGAAGGCGCTGAGGACCCGCCGCGTGAAGGAAGAGCCTCACTAGCGAGGGCGGCGCCCGAGAAAGCGGCTGAGAAGCGACCGCACCAGGTCCCGTCCTCGACCGTAGACGTCCTGGATCGTCCGGAGCCATGCTGGGCGAGTGGCCGCAGGGCGGAAGAAGGCGGCAACGACGTCCGCGATGTCGCTGCCGTGGTCCTCACGAGCGATCGGTCCCTGCTCGATCTGAATACCGCGACAGGGACTGATCCGATTGACGATATTGCTCGGATCGTCGCCGCCGTACCGCTCGTCGGGCAGCGCCACCCGCGCTTCGAGGCCGGCCGGGAGCACCTGTCCGATGGCGCGCGCAAGCCGCTGCTTCACGCGAGCAGGCGCGGTGCCTCCGATGAGTACGCCGGGTTCGTCGTCGAAGCCGTGGAAAGCCACGGCGTGGATGAAGCGCCGCGACATCACCGAGTTGAGCAGCGGGAAGCAGACCGGGTTGAGGTCGGTGGAGGTGATGTGCCAGCGGACGAAGGCGCCTCCGTTCGACCCCCAGCCCTTACATCGCCACGCAGTCGCAAGGTGCGGCCCGAGTTGCTCGGCGACCCGCTCGGCCTGCTCGTCGGTGTGCTCCTCGATTTCGCCCCCGTGCGGAGCGATGGCGATGAGGTGGCGTTGGGAACTATCATCATCAGCCAGCCGCTCGACCAGCTCACCGGCCTCCCTCGCCTTCGGGTCCGACAGGTCCTGATCGACGACCTTGGTGTCCAGGACACCATCGAACCCGTCGTCGGTCTGGAGTCGCCGCCGGCCACCGAGTCCCAGGCGCACCACGGGATCCGTCGTCTCGTGCAGCAGCTCGCTCACGGTATAGAGCGCGAACTCCCCGTCGTGATGAATCCTCACCTGCTGGCGAAGTCCACCCTCGAGTGAGGCCAGCAGCCCGGCCGCAGGGGCGCAATGCTCCCGACGGTCCTGCAAGTCCTCCTGGGTCGCGATCGACTTCTCGACCGACACCTGTGCCGTGGCCATGACAGACCTCCCTCCGAGGCCTGACCACGCGCCCGGCCCGAGAAGAAGCGCTGCGCCACCTCCCGGGATCGCTGCGACCTCTCGATCGAGTCTGCCAGAGCTTGCGGAGTTGCGCGGCCTATGACAGATCGGTCCAGCGGCGCCTTAGTTGGCGATCAGCGCCGCGATGAAGAGAACGAACGCGGACCAGGTCGTCACCATCTGGATCCAGTTGATCGTGAAGTACTTCTGCCGTCCCGCTTCCCAGTCCGGCGGCATTGCCGCAGGGTCCCAGGCCAACATCACCTTGTAGTGCGGTGTCTTCACGGCGTTCGAGACGATGATCACGCCGACCAGCACGATCACCCAGCCGATCGCAGTGAGCACGAACGAGGTGGAGCCGCGATCGTCCCACAGGAGCACGAGCACGACGATCGGCAGCAGGAACATCGCGAGCGACCAACCCAGGTTGTACAACTTCCCCAACGACTCGCCCGCGAATCGAAGGAACGCCCCCATGAAGTTGCGGAAGTCCGGGCCATCCATCTCGGCGAGCATCGGGCGCATGATGGTGCACAGCATCCCCAGGAGGCCGGACGCAAGCCCCGAGAAGAAGATGGTCACCGCGAGCACCCACTCCTCACCCGTCATGGCAGAACCTCCCTCGGAGCGTTGCCAGACACGCTAGGGCCTGCTGCGGGCAACGGCTGCCATCCACGCCAGTCAGGGTCGAAAGATGAACACCATCACCCTGGACAAATCGTGCCCGTAGCTATCCGCTCCTCGCTGACCTCATCAGCTGGCGACGGCCGCGGCTGGGGCGAGGTCGGCGGCTGCCGACCAGCTCGCGACGGGCACGCCGTCGGGTCGGACGAGGAGTCCGCCGCCAGCAGCGATGCCGAGCGAGCGGGCGGTAAGCCGATGAAGCGGAACGACCGCGACCGGGGCGCGGACGCCCGATGTCGGGGCCGCGACGCTTTGGTCTGCGTCACCGTCGACGAAGAGGGTGAGTCCGTCGCCGACGAGGTCGAGCGTCGAGGTACGACCTGGATCGATCCACACGTGGCTGATCCGGCCGCCGAGATCGATGTCGAGCTCGGTGGTGGCGTCACGTTGCGTCCCGGACGGGTCGGCCGACCGGCCGACGTTGTGCGCAACGGGTCCTCGACGCTCTGCCTCGTAGGTGTCGAGCAGCGACTCAGGAGCCCAGCCGCGGCGTACCCAGCTCAGCTTCCACGCGAGGTCGAACGCGTCCGCGACGGCGATGTTGAGCCCAGTGCCGCCGCGGGGCGTCACTCGATGAGCCGCGTCCCCGACGAGGAACACCCGGCCCTCCGAGAAGCGTTCGGCCAGCTGCGCCGCAGAGGTGAACCACCCGATCCGCTCCAAGCTGACCTCGAGTTCGGGAACCCCCGCCGCCCGTCGGATGTAGTCACGCAGATCCGACTCCGAGGGCCGCTCGTCGGGGCCGATGTCGGTGCCGGTCTGCAGCCCGAACAGCCAGCGATCGCCCTGACCAGCCGGCAGCAGGACGCCGGTCGCACCCGGCTCGCTGACGAAGTACAACACGTGGCGATGTGGACCGAGCACGTCCCACAACGGGGCGCGGAACTCCACACGCAATCCGTTGAGGATGCCGGCGGGACCAGCGAGCTCGATGCCCAGCCCAGTGCGTACGGCGCTATATGCTCCATCGGCGCCGATGACGTAGTCCGCCCGCATCCGGCGGGTCACGGTGGCGTCGCGCACGATCAGAACGGCACCGTCGGCACGTGAGGCCAGACCGACCAACTCGACCCCGCGCTCGACGCTGACCGTCGGCAATGACGTCACGTATCGAAGCAGGATCGCCTCGAGGTGGTCTTGCGCGACGGCGGCGGCGTGGGTCGGGCTGACGATCGCGCTCTGCGCGGCGGTCGGATAGCCGACCGCGATCCGAGTCCCTTCATCCGCTCGGGCCGCCGTCGGCATCTGGAGCATCGTCATCTCGACGTCGTCGGCGCCGGCGAGGATCTCGTCCTCCAGGCCCCACGATCGCAGCATTTCCATCGTGCGCACGCTGAGCACGGTGGCTCGCGGCAGCGACGAGCCGGTCGGACGTTTCTCGATCAGCCGAACCCCCACACCGGCTCTGGCCAGGGTGATCGCGGCGGTCAGACCGGCCGGTCCGGCGCCGACAACCACCACCTCATGCGTTTCCATCGGCGTACCTTTCATCAGACAAGTTGTCTTTCGATAGACAGTATGTCTTTCATGAGTCGTACTGTCAAATGAAATGTGCAAGGATGGAACCGTGGCCAAGCGCAAGTACGAGCAGAAGCTCCGCGCCGACGCAGCGGAGCAGACCCGCCGGCGCATCCTGGAGGCGGTTGCCGACCGGCTGCGCACTGCCCCCGGCGAGCCGGTGAGCATGGACAAGGTCGCCCAGGCCGCAGGCGTCGCGCGGTCGACGATCTATGTCGTGTTCGACTCGCGGGCCGGGCTCTTCGAGGCCTTCGTCGCCGACCTGTACGAGCGCACCGGCCTCACCCGCCTGTCCGCAGCGGTCGACGTCCCGGACGCTCGTCGGCACCTGCGCGGCGGCCTCCTGGCCGCCAGCCAGATGTTCGCCGCAGACATCGAGATCTACCGCGCGTTGTTCGCCATGTCCCGGATCAACCCGGACTCGGTCGGCGGTGCCGTCAACAACATGGAGGACGGCCGCCGCGGCGGCATGGAGTATCTCGCGAAGCGCCTCGACGAGGAGGGAGCGCTGCGCGACGACGTGACCCGCGAGCGGGCCATCGACGTCCTCTGGCTGATCTCCGCCTTCGAGACGTTCGACCTGCTCTACGGCGGCCGAGGGCTCTCGGTCGAAGCGATCGCCGACGTCCTCGCCACCACAGCCGAACGCGCACTCTGCGACTAACACTGGGGAGTTCAGGGAGGGTTTCGCCTGCCCTGGCACGACCTGACCGGCCACGCGCCGCCCCTCATCGTCCTTTCACGCCGGGCTGAGAATGCTGGCGGTGCCGGGTCGGGAGCGCCGATGAAGGCGTTCTTTCGGTGACCCGGGGTCAAGGAGTTGTGATCGATGAAGACAGCAGTGTGGGCGGCGGCCGGCGCGGCGGCGGTGTCGCTCGGTCTGACGATCGGGTCGCCTGGAGCCGGCGGCGCCGCCGATGTGCCCGCCGACACCATTCATCCGTCCCACTTCAACCACCCTCAGGCCAACCCGTACTTCCCCCTCCGGCCCGGGCTGGTGTTGCGCTACCACGGCCCCGACGGAGGAAAGAAGTTCCGCGAGCGCGTGACCATCACCCACAAGACCAGAATGATCGAAGGTGTCAGGGCCACAGTGGTGCACGACGTCCTCCGACGAGACGATGGCACCCTCGCCGAGAACACCCACGACTGGTACGCCAATGACAACAACGCAAACGTCTGGTATCTCGGTGAGGCAACCGCGACCTATAGCCACAACGGCCAGGTCCAGAGCCGAGAAGGGTCATGGCAGGCCGGTGTGAAGGGTGCCGTAGCCGGCCTGATCATGCCGGCCGGGCCGAGCCCGACCGACGCGTACCGGCAGGAATACTGGCGCGGCAAGGCCGAAGACCAGGCCTGGATCGTGCAGACCAACCAGACCCTCCGGCTCCCACTCGGCACCTATCACCGCGTCGTACGCACCTACGAGTGGAGTCGCCTCGAGAAGCACAACGTCTCCGTGAAGTTCTACGCTCGAGGACTCGGCATCGTCAGTGAGCACGACATCGCCGGCGGGACCGAGAACTTCAAGCTGGTCAACGTCACCCACCCTTAGCGCTCCGCACCCACGAGCGTCGCGTCGACTGATCGCAGGTCGGCCGAAAATGCCATGGCCGTCTGGGTCGGCGAGTCCCCGAGGACGCCCTGCACATAGTCCATCGGCCGCTCCGCGTCGGCTAGTGCCAAAATTCCCGCGGCGCCGAGCATGGTGGTCGACGCGCTGAGCCGCTGCAGCGTAACCGCGCGTCGGTTCGTTCGTTGGTCGACGCGGGGGTACTCCGTCCCTGGCCCCCGCTCGGGACGGAGTACCCGCCAGCGAACACGGACCCCGCTGGGGCATGACGAAAGCGCCCCCGACCTGGCCGGTCGGGGCGCTTCCCTCGCTTATTGCGGTTGGTCTCAGTGGTTGTGGTTCCACATCGTTGGGCCGGCGAAGATGAGGCTGTCCAGCCGGATGTCATCGACCCAGGTCACGCCCGGACCCTCGTCTTGGACGAGCTCGAGCCGACGGATCTCGACGCCGGGACCCTCAGCGGCCACGAGCTTCTTCCAGGCGGACGAGGTGGCATCAGAGGTGTATCCGGAGTTGCCGGGAGCGGTCGACGTGTAGATGGTGCAGCTCGGGTCGGCCGCGAAGCTTGCCGTAAAGGTCGCTTTGTGCCAAGCGGTGGGTGCGAGGTCGGTCGAGCAGTGGTAGCTCGACAGGTAGGCCACCGTGCCGTTGCTCAATGTCATCGACAACCTGGGCGCTCCGGCACCAGAGTATCCCTTGGTCTTGAACGAGATTTGGCGCACGTCACCGAGGGCTTTGCCTGTCATAGGAGCCTTGCGAATAGCCGCGCCGGCGTAGCTGTACGGTTCGGCCGCGTTGGCGTTCGTCTCGATCCGCAGGGCGTTCGGCGCGGGTGATCCCGGCGCGTCGCCTCCTGCCACTTTTTCGTATTCGATGAGAGCGGTCGGGTTACCGTTCGCCGCGGGCGAGGTAAACGGCTCCAGGTGGGGATCGTTCACCGTTCCGGGTGGATTGTGTGCTGTCGACGGTGCGATCGTGAGGGCGAGTCCGCCGACGGCGATCGCGGCCGCGGCGAGGGGTCGAATCAGTCGGGTCTTGGTCACTGGAGAGGGGTCCTTCGGGAGATCGGGTTCGATGCCCGGCTTCTCCGGGCCCACCGGTAGCCGGCGTGCCCCGCGAGGTGGCCCTGACTCTTGTTCTCAGATGGGATGCAGAGCACGCTAGCTTCCTTGGTTGGTACTCTATCAAGACTCTATGAGTTCTCTATCGGACTGTAGTGGGGATCACAAGGCGGGCCGCTCGGGGATGCCCAGATCCTTGCCCGCCACGCCGACCCACAGCCCACCGAGCACTGCGACCGTGCCCCGGCCGGGATCGAGGTCACGGCGGTAACAAAGACGTGGAACACGTCTACGGCTCAGGCCGCGATCTCGTGCACTCCAACGGCGGCGCGCCTGCCGGGCGGTCCCAGGATCAGCCCATCCGTAAGCGTGACGGGGCCGAATAGGGGATGTGACCCTCATACCGATTCGCCCGGCCGCAGCAAGGGGCACGCAGTAATTCGTGCGGACCGGTGTCAGAGAGGACAACAGATGACACACAGGATCCTTGGCTCGGCCGCCGTACTAGCCGGAGCCTCCGCCATGTTCTTCGTCCCAAGCGGATCCGCACAGGCGCTCGGCGCGAACTGTGACGACGTCGGCGACGGCAACTACATCCAGTACAGCTGGGCCGACAGCGACTCCTCGTTCACCTTCCAGTGCGTGAACGGAAAGTGGGTCTTCGTCGGATAGCCCAGACACCGACGCTCCGGACCGGCATCCCAAGGTGGCGGCCGGGAGCGGCGCCTGCTCGGGCCCGCCAAGGCATTCCCAGCGACGCCGATCGGGTATTAAATCGGCGATCTTCGCGCCACTCCTGCCGGTCATGAGTCGTACCAGGCCGGACTGCGCCGCTGGTACGGCTCGGGGATGGCCGGAATCGGTCACGGCCTCCAGCAAAGCCTGAGCCTCCTCGCGGTCACCCTGGTCACACAGGAGACGGGCGAGCGCGACTTGGGCGATCGGCGACCAGTACTCGTCGCCGACGTCGACAGCTGCCCGATAGGCGTGCGCCGCGGCATCGGTCCGGCCGTGCTGGACCAGTCGGTCTCCCAGCAGTCCGGCCGCACGCGACAGCTCATCGGACCCGCCGGAGGCGAGCGCTGCTTCCAACAGGGGCTGGCGCCGACGCCGTCCGCGTAGAGTCCAGCCCGCGGCGGCTATCGTCACGCCCCCGAGACCGCCGAGCGCGATCTGCACATACTCCGGCGGCCGGTCAATCGTCGACGAGCTCCCCGCCGGCGAGGGAGTACTGGGTGCCACACGCCTGTCGAGATCCGGCGAGCCGGTGGGATACAGCAGTTCGATGTGGTGGCCGGCAAGACCGGAACTGAGTGCCTCCCACCAGGTCAGCGGCTGTCCGGAGCCCGTGTTCGCCTTGGCGTCAGCGTCATGGCCCGCGTCGGCGACCGAAGGCGACGGCATGGCCAAGGCGACGAGGCTTACGACTCCGGCGGCAAGCGCCATGGCGGCCCGGGCTGGGAGTGATGTGGCGATCATGTTCGGCGAGTACTCGCTAGGGGCAGGCTGAGACGTTGGGGTTGAAGTCGGCGAACATCCCGTTGGGGTTCGGCTTCCAGATCCATGCGTGCAGCTTGTAGACCACGACGCCGTTCGGGAGCGTGGTCGGCGTGAACGAGTGACCGAACAGACTGGGCGGCTGCTGGCCTCCCCATGCGTCCTTGGCCACGACGTATTCGACCGCGACCAGTTTTCGGGTCACAGGGTCGAAGACGAGTGCCTCGGGCCTACGCGGGTCGGGGATGGCACCGTCGGGCGCCTTGCGAAGCCAGTGCAGTCCCATCCCACCGTGGTCCGTACCTGGTCCGAGGTTTTCCATGCATGGCAGTCCTGAGTCGAACCAACCAGCGGCTGTTGCCCGCTCCGGCGTACGCAGTCCAGCGGTGAATTGCCGCGCCGCCGCAAGCTCGGCCTGGCCGCGGTGGGTCGGCGTGGCAGGGGCGTCGGGCAGTGCGAGGGCCACCGCTGCGACTGCAGCCACAGCCGGCAGCACGATCAAAAGGCTGCGAACGCGTCCGATCGCCATCACTCAAACCCCTTCCTGCACGGCATAGATCTCGTCGGCCACGAGGCCGTGGGCCTCCTTGTGCACCGCGGCCGCCGCATCCGAGCTCGGTGCGTCGACGAGGCAGAACACCTTGCCTTCGGACTGGTCGACCCAGTAGCGCAGGTACTTCACGTCGTACCGGCCCTGCGTCTGCAGGTCAGCGACATGCGCCTTCGCCACGTCGTCCAGGGCTACTCCGCCATCGATCGTGTGGACGTCCATGAATAGCGGCATGATCCCTCCTCGGGAGTCTGGGTTCCGTACGGAACGAGCAGTCCCATGAGACCGCCGCTACCAGTGGCGTCGGATCGGTGACAGCTACCCAGATTGGCGCTGTGCTTGCCTATGTTTCGATCGTCGGGTCCCGCGCCAGATCCGTGCGCGAGGTGGCGCCGAGCTTCGCGAGCACCGCCGAGACGTGGTGGTCGACCGTCCGCCGTGAGATGACCAGCCGGTCGGCGATCTCGGCGTTGGTCAGCCCCTCTTGAAGTAGTGGGAGCACCTCGGCCTCTCGTTGGGTCAAGCCGTGCGGATCGGCCCGCGTGGCCTGGCGGGGACCGCGCGGAATCACTCGCTCGCCAGCGGCTCGGAGCGCCTGCCGGGTACGCGCCGCCGCCGGTTCGGCGCCGATCTGGGTGAACAGCTCGAGTGCCCGGCGCAGGTCACCAGGATCGCCAGCGTCGTAGTGCGCCATGCCCTCTTCGAACGGGCAGCCGTGCTCGCGCCACCAGGCCGCGGCCTCGCCATGTCGTCCTTCGAGCTGGAGGGCGAACGGAGGCGGCAGCACCCGTCCCGGGCGCACCGGCTCCCCGAGCCGCTGCAGCCACCCGGCCAGGTCACCGTGCAGCCAGGGGTCGGCGCAATTGGCCCGTCCGGTCCAATGGCGGAACTCCTCATCGAGGAGCGAGCGATCGCCGGTCAACCAAGCGCCCTGGGCCATCGCCGTCGCGATGTGGGTCTGCCAGGCAGCCTCGCCGTTGCCGCGTACGAGCTCACGGATATCAGCCAGCTGCGTACGAGCCGCCGCGTCGTCACCGCGCCGGAACAATGCCTCCACGAGCGGAACGAGCATGTGCAGCCGATTGACCGGCGACATTGTGTCGCGGCGGAGCTCGGTGGCGAGATCGATGGCGTCGTCCAGCCGGCCCTGCCGCATAAGCACCGAGGCATGGCCGGCGCGAATGCAGTAGGTGAATACCGGCATGTCGGCGTCCACGGCGAACTCCATGCCCTCGGTAAATGCCCACTCGAAGTCCGCGAACCGCAACTGCTCGGCGGCGATCTCGTAGACGTTGGAGTACTGGGTGGCCGCGAGATAGTCGTTGCCTGCCTGTTTGGCGAGCTCCAAGGACCGCACCATCGTCGACAGCCCGTCCTCCCCCCGCTGGAGCTCCTGATAACCCACGCCCATCAGAGCCGAGGCGGTCATGGAGTCGTCCTCGAGGTTCTCGGAGATCCGATACGCCTCTGCGAGGAGCTTCTCGGCCTGCTCCGAGTCCGGCTCGTGGAGGATGCCGTAGTACGACAGCGCCATCCCGCGTTCGAGGCTGTCGGGGGCGTCCCGCATCAGCTCGAGCATCTCCGCGGCCACGCGATCGGCCTCTTGGCCGCGACACAGCCGCCAGAGGGCGTTCGCATAACGACGCAGGTTCCGGGCCAGCGCCTCCGGGTCGCCCAGCGACCTCCGCAGCGCCACCGCACGCTCGCGGTGGACAACCGAGCGCTCCCAATCGTCCCCGAGCGACAGCGCCTCGGCGAGCCCCTCCTCAATGTCGGCCAGCTGCTCAAGTGGCAGATCGGTGGCGACCCGAAGCCCCCGCTCGTACTGAGCCACAACCTCACGGTGGGACCGCATCGCCGCAGCTGCCTGGGCGGCGGCGACGGCGTATCGCAGCGTGGCACCGACGTCGCCGGAGCCCTCGGCGTGATGGGCGAGGCGGGCCGGTTCGGGGTCCGCGGGTTGCGCTTCGAGCGCCGCGAGAGCGGATGCGTGCAACCTAGAACGGCGATACTGCGGCACCTGCTGCTCAACGGCGAGCCGAGTGAGTTCGTGCCGGTATCGGAATCGGCCGTCATCGCCGACCAGGACCCCAGCGACGACGCACTCGTCCAGTCCGGCTGGCTCCACTCCCGCCACCCGGCCGATAAGGGACGCCTCCTCCGGATGGCCGAGCACCGCCGCCGCCTCCAGGAGCGCGCGAGAGGCATCGGACAGCTGGGACACCCGCGCGGTGACAACGTCCGCCACAGTCGCGGGAACATCCTCGAGCCCGGCATCGAGCAGCTCCCTGATGTAGAAGGGATTGCCGGAGGTGAGGCGGAACATCTCGCCGGCCCGTCCGCCCGCCATCTCGCGTACGGCGGCCGGCGACAGCGCAGGCAGGGACAGCCGGCTCGTCGACCGGTGGGTCGCGATCTGTCCGATCACGCTACGAAGCGCCGCGTCCTCGCCGAGTTCGTCGTCGCGATAGCTGACCAGGAGCAGGATTCGGGTCCGAGCGATCCGCCGAGCCAGAAAGCGCAGCCAATCTAGGGTCGCCTCGTCCGCCCAGTGGAGGTCTTCGACTACTACGGCAGTGGGTCGGCGCGAGGCCTCCAGATCGGCGAGGAAGGAGGCGAACAACGTCCGCCGATCCACGCCCGGGCGGAACTGCGCGACCAACTCGCCACCGACTGATCCGGCAATGTCGTGTAGCGGACCGAGCGGCTGCGGCGTGAACGCTCCGTCGCAGACTCCCCACAGCCACCGAAAATCCTCGCGCGCATCGCGAATGGCCTCCAGCAAGGCGGTCTTCCCGATCCCGGCCTCACCGGTGACCATGACGAAGCGACCGTTCCCCGCTGATGCCTCGTCGGCGTACCCGTTCAAGGCGTCGAAGAACGAGTCCCGCTCCAGCAAAGACATCTATCTACGATAAGCCGACCGAATCGCGTAAGGGTCCGATCGAGCTCACCATGACATCGTCGCGCTCGCCGAATTCGAACTGGCGATCCCGAAACCCAAAGCAGTCTGTCCCATCGACTGAAAGCAACTTTTCGGCGCCCTGTGTCATCGGCTCTGCGCCGGCACTTGCCCGTCGCGGCAGGCTCGATTCCAGCCACACGCCGACGAAGGCGACCTTCGCGACCGTGCCAGGGTCGTTCGGCCCCCGGCAGCCGGGGCCTTTGGCCCTGGGTGAGCGCTAACCGGGAGCGGGAGCGTTCTGCGATTACTGCATACAGGGAGCCGTTGTGATCAGTGTCCGAACCAGGATTCTCGGTGGCGCAACAGCCACGCTCGTCGCCCTCGCCGGGCTCAGCCTTGTCGGCGGGGCCATCGCCGCGCCTGGCGGGTCAAACTTTGTCGAAGGCGCATCCGGCGCAGGTGACGCCTACTTCCCGAACGCTGGCAACGGCGGGTACGACGTCAAGCATTACGACCTGAAGCTCGACTACACCCCGCCCGCGGCGGCTCCGGCGCCGCTCGAGGGACAACTCGAGGGCACTGCCACCATCGACCTGGTCGCGACGCAAAACCTGAACCGGTTCAGCCTCGACCTTCGTGGCATGGACGTGCATTCGGTCACGGTCAACGGCGTGGCAGCCACCGAGGTGCCGCTTCCCGCGCTGGGTGCGGTCGTGAACGGAGCGGCGTACTGGCAGGTGCAGGACGACGACGCCCGCGTGTGGGAGCTCACCGTCCAGCCACGTCCGAAGATCAAGCGGGGCGACACCGCGCAGGTTGTGGTGGACTACGGCGGAACGACCAGCGTGCCGGGCGACATTGAAGGCGTCCCCTACGGCTGGGTCACGACCCGCGACGGCGCCATGGTGGTCAACGAACCCGACGGCGCGATGACCTGGTATCCGGTGAACGACCACCCGACTGACAAGGCCACCTACGACTTCGCGATCACCGTCCCCGAGGGCAAGACTGCGGTGGCCAACGGCCTGCAGGCGAAGGATGCGACCACAGAAAACGGTGAGACGACCTGGTTCTGGGACGCGCCCGACCCGATGGCCAGCTACCTCTCTACAGCGTCGATCGGCGACTTCCAGCTGCGTGACACGTACAAGTCGAGCAGCGGGGTGCCGATCGTCGACGCCGTCGACGCCGACCTCAGCCCGAGCCGACTGGCCACCACGAATAACAGCCTGGCGCGCCAAGCCAAGATGATCGACTTCTACGAGAGCAAGTTCGGTCCCTACCCGTTCAAGTCGTTCGGGGCGATCGTGGACGACGACAGCGTCGGCTACGCCCTCGAGACCCAGACCCGGCCGGTCTACTCAAGGCAGGCCAGTGAAGGCACCGTGGCGCACGAGCTGGCTCACATGTGGTTCGGTGACGCGGTCAGCCCACAACGGTGGCAGGACATCTGGCTCAACGAGGGCTGGGCCACCTACGCGACCTGGATGTGGAACGAAGAGCAAGGCAAGCAGACCGCGCAGCAGACGTACGACGATTGGTACTACGACGAGTCGGCTGACGACTCCGACTACTGGTCGGTCCCGATCGGCGACCCCGGACCATACGGGCTTTTCCTCGACCCGGTCTACGACCGCGGCGCCGCGACCCTGCAGGCACTGCGCGTCGAGGTTGGTGACCAAGCGTTCTTCGACGGTGCGCGGCTGTGGCTGAAGCGGTACGGCAACTCGTCCGCTACGTCGGAGGACTTCCAGGCCGTATACGAAGAGGTCTCTGGGAAGGATCTGGACGAGTTCTTCGACACCTGGCTCCAAAACCCAGACAAGCCGCTGGCTACCTGGACGACCAGCTGAACCACCGTCAACAGACAGCGGCCGGCGATCCGGCCGCCGTCTGTAGGGGACTTCGGACCACGAGATTCCGTGTGTCGGTTTCATCGAGGTTCCTGCGCGGCTGCCGCGTCCTTGAGCACGCCGATGAGCTGGTGAGGGTTCGTCTGCGTTTCGGAGGCAAGCTCGACAACGGCAGCGACGAGGAGATTGAAGGAGCCGCGACAGGCGGAGTACCGATCGTGGATACGGGAGGGTTCTGGTCGACGCTGCCAGCTGCGGGCGTGCAGATATCTCAGCTGGTACACGGCTGTCCCCCACATGTTTGACACTGCGGGCCCGGGTGGATGGCCCTCGTCGCATTCGGGCATGTCGTCCAGGACCTGGTCGAAGGTCTTCCCGCGGACCTTGGCGAGGATCACGACAAGTGTCTCCGCGGCGAGAAGGTTGCCGTAGGTGAGTTCCTCCAACGCCTCATCCGGCCGGACGTCTGCAGCGACATCCGAGCTCAGATAGCGGCCGAGGTGGTCGTAGGCGAGATGCGCCGCGCGAGCCTGCTCCGGCGTCATGCTGGGGCGGTGCCCAGGTCAGCTCCGGGTAGCCGATCACGACCGCTCGGGGCATCACCGACATCGAATCGAGTCGTGGTGTTCGAGACGGTGTCGGTCACCATGCGGAGTCGCATGACCCCGAGGTGGTCATCAAGGAGTTCATCCCGCTGTGAGTCGATCATCATGCCGTACTCCTCGCCGAGCCTGCAGCGGCTCATGCGTCTCGCCGCTCACAACGAGCTGGCCGACGTCGAGTTACGGGCCTGCAGGTCACAGCGGCATCGGACGGCTCCTTTTTCGACGCGTGCCAAGATCGCCCGTGTACCTACCCGACCGACCTGAGGGACGTCATGCCCGCCTACGTCATTGCCCACCTGCAGGATGCCGCGCCGCATCCGGAGATCGCCGAGTACATCGAGCGTCTCCCCGGCACCCTCGAGCCCTTCGGCGGCCGCTACCTCGTGCACGGCACGCAGCATGAGACGAAGGAGGGCAGCTGGCCAGGGGCGGTGGTGATGATTGGCTTCCCGGGGATCGCTGAAGCCCGGGCCTGGTGGGGCTCACCCGCCTACAGGCAGATCGCGCCGTTGCGCTCCCGCCACATCGACGGCGACATCATCATGGTCGACGGCGTACCCGACGGCTACGACCCGACCGCCGTCGCAACGGCGATACGAGAAGCCGCGCCCGGCGACGCGTAGTCCTTCCGATCGTGGCGCGCGTTCGTATCTGTCAACGCGTGGATGCCGACGGTCCCGTCTCCGAGGGCTGCGCGACCGCGGCGGACTCGACGCCCGCCGCGGTAACCCGGCTGCGCAGCTCGGTTCGTTCAGGCAGGAAGGTCGTTGACCGCTCGGAATGCCTCGTTGTAGGCGCTGTGGGTGTAGGCGAACGCGCCCGAGTCGCTGTTGGCGATCGAGACGTTGCGGAACGGCACCCGACCCTTGACGTGCGGCTGCTCGGCGGCGGGGCCGTAGATCGACGGGTCGAAGGTGGAGCAGAGCTCGTACGCGTAGCCGTAGTTCCACCGGTTGACGACGATCGACTCGATGTCGCGTTCGGGCTCGAAGTCGCCGCCGGACACGTTGACGGTGCGGTCGATGAGGTCGATGATCTCCCGCTCGAAGTCCTTCAGACTCGTGGTCAGCAGTTGCTGGCGACCGCGCTCGTACGAGGCGAGCTGGGTCAGCTCCCGCGGGTCGTTCGGGACCTTGTTGAGGTTCAGCAACGCCGGGCGGTCCGGAGTGTTCGGGGTCGGTCCGTAGGCGCTTCCGAAGACCTGACCGGCCGTCAGCGAACAGCTGTCCCAGAACAGTGAGTCGCCGCGTGGGCTGACCGAGGAGATCTTGGCGTCTGCGAAGGCCTGCCAGTTGCGCAACGCGACGCGGCAGTAGACCAGCGGCACCTTGCGGGCGTAGGTCAGGGCTTCGACCTGGTCGCCCGGGAGGCCGTCGACCAGGCGGGCGGTCACGCGGTTCCAGCAGGCCATGATCACGTGCCGGCCGCGAACGCGCTCACCTCGTCCGTCGCGGCGCGCATAGGTGATGGTCGCCTTCGAGGTCGGGCCGGTGGCCGGCTCCACTCGGGCCACCGTGCAGTGGAGTCGGATCCGTACGTCGTTGCCGGGCTGGTCGAGCTGGTCGTAGGCGACGGTCGCCTTCACGACGGTCTCCTGGTTCGGCCGCGCCCCGTCGACATCGCTGATCGCGTTCGGGATCAGCCGGCTGACCAGCAGCCGATGGAGCGAGGAGTTCCCGTCCGGCCAGGCGATCGTCGGGTCGCTTTCCGGGTAGCTGTCTTGCTGGGCGGTCCGTCCGATGCCTGGGAAGATGTCGCCGTTCAGTCCGAGCCCGTCGAATCCGGGGTTGCCCAGCGCCCATGTGTCGCCGGCCTGAACCGCCTGGACGCCCGCGCCGAAGAGCCCGTGGGAGGAGCGTTGCAGGTAGGAGATGGCCTCGTCACCCGCTCCGACGTAGTGGCTGAGGTACTCCTTGTAGGTGATCGAGGCCAGGATCGCCTTCTTCTCCTGGTCGGTCTTCGGTCCGTCCTTCTCGCTGATCCAGTCCGTGGTCGTGTCGGCCATGATCCGGACCAGGTCGGCGCGGGCGGTCTCCGAGTACGGCGTCCTCGCCACGAAGTCCTCCCACGACTCGGAGCCCGACTTCGCCTGCACCAGGTAGTCGCGTTTCCAGTCCCGCTTGGGGAACAGCAGCATCGAGCGCAGCCCGTACGACGACGGAATCCCCGGCCCGCGTGAGCTCGGGAAGGCATCCGGGGTGACGCCGAGGTAGTCGAGCATGTCGAGGGCCGGCTGCCCGTACGAGCCGGGGATGTCCAGCAACCCGTTGGCCGGCTGGTTCCAGGATCCGATGCTGTCGAGGTTCACCGCTCCCCCGGTACGCAGCATGCGCACCCGCTGACCGGGCATCGTGGCGTCGGGGATGTCGTACTCGTTGCGGTGACCGTGGCCGCCGAAGTCGTCGAGTGGGTCGATCAGCAGGATTCGGGCGTCCTCGCCGAACCGGTCGCGGTAGTACTTGGCGGCCGCCAAGCCGCTGGCGCCGGCGCCGACAATGACCGCGTCGTACTCCTCGCCGGTGTCGCGGACCTGCTTCGGCCGCAGGCCCGGCCCGCCCTTCGAGGAATGGGGGTCGCGCGGGTTCGGCATGCCGTCGATCTTGCCGACATCGGTGATGACCGGATCGATCTCGCCGGCTATCCCGGTCGCGGCCGGTGGATACTCCGGCGGCGGCTCGGCCGCGGCCGGTCCGCTCGATTCGGCTGCCATCGCCGCCTCCGCCCCGATCAACTGGGGCGCCACGGCCGCCGCAGCGAGACCCGCCGCGGAGATCGCCACTCCATCGAGGAAGTCCCGGCGTGAGATCCGGTTCGAGGACTCCTCATTCCCGCGCTCGTCAGACACAACAACCTCCCAGACACCGCTCGCTCAGTTCCGGACACACCGGCGGGCGAACCCGAGTCGGCCGTGGTGCTCGACAACAAATACCCCGCCACGGATCCGCGCGTCAATCACTCCGGTCGCAACGATTTCGATCGCCGGACTTCGTACGAGCGCCAGATGTCGTCGCCATCGGCCGGAAACACGCTCGGAATCGCGGTTCCGGCTCAACGCCGATCAGCGCCTTGATCTGCGTCGATGCCCTCAGTCGACTTCTTGAGCGCTCAGTCTCACTGACGGCGCATCAGAGCGGCTGCGCCCCTGCTGCTCCGACTACTGCTGGAAGGGCGCCTGCCCAGGTTGGAGCAGCGTCTGAAGACCCAAGATGAAGCCGCCAAGAAGGAGGCCGCACCCGGTCGCCACGACCAGCCCCCAGCCGGTCAATCCGGCCTTGTGTCCGGCCAGGCCACCCCAGACGCCGAGCGAGGCCACTCCCGCCAAGACGATCACCTGGACAATCCGGCTGTACGAAACACCTGCCAGGCTCAGCACGACCAAGATCAGCACCGGCGGGACGAGAAGGATGAGAAAGCGGCACTCCTCGACGAAGGCCTTGCGACGCTCGCGCCAGGTCAGCGCGCGACCTTTGGCAACCCGGGTTCCGAGCTCGGCGCCAAACAGGTGGCTGAGGAAGATCGCGAGTATCGGCCCAAGGATGACAGCGAGGACACCCCAGAAGCTCAGCCGGTTCCAACCGTCGTAGATGATCAGCACCGACATCAACGTGATCGTCGTGTAGATCAGCCGATCGACCCGGATTCTCAGCCGACCCACCCGCGTCCCTTGTCCAATGGACACCGCTCGACCCTATTCACGGAGTCCCGCGCCGGCACAGGGTCATAGGGCCCGGCACCAACGCCCGGGCAGGTCAACAGCGGTCCTGCCACGAGCGGTCCGGCGATCACCTCACGCGGGGGAGGACGGCCCGCGCGGCGGGATGTTGTCATGGCAGTGCCGATGCGGAGGGATTCGTCGCATGGACGCTGGACTCGGGCTCCTCATCCTCGCGGCTGTCACCGTCGGGTTGCGTGCTCCCAGCCGCCGCAGCACCATATCCATTCCGTATTACGTCGTCACGGCCGGCTCGATCCCGACCCGCACACGGGAGGCGCTGGCGTGATCGGTCCTGTTCGAGCGACCCGACGCTGGCTGCGATCGGTGCGTCCGAACCGGTCGGACCTCCGGCAGGACGTCGCAGCTGGCCTGCCGGGAGCGATCGGCAGTGTGCCCGACGGCATGGCCACGAGCGTGTTGGCCGGGGTCAACCCGATCTATGGCCTGTACGCGAGCTTCACCGGTCGCCTCTTCGGCGGTTTTACCGCCAGTACGAGGCTCATGGTGATCGCTCCCACGAGCGCCGCTGCCCTGGCCGCTGGGTCGGTCCTCTCCGACATCGAACCGAGCCAACGCGACGAGGCGCTCGCGCTGCTGACGCTGATCGCTGGGGCAGTCATGGTGCTCGCCGGCGTCTTTCGTCTGGGGCGCTATGTACGATTCGTGTCGCACTCGGTGATGGTCGGCTTCCTCACCGGCGTGGCGATCAACATCGTTCTCGGGCAGATCCCGGATCTCCTCGGGACGACCGCCGAAGGTCCGTTCGCACTCGCGAAGGCGATCGACGTCCTGCTGAATCCGGGCCGTATCGATCCCGCGTCGCTGCTTGTCGGCGGCACCGCCCTCGTCCTGATGATCTTGCTGGCCCGCACCCGGCTGGCTCAGATCCGCGCGCTGATCGCGTTGATCGTCCCCACGGTCATCGTCTTCGTCGCCGATCTCGGATCTGTCCAGCTCGTCGAAGACATCGGCAGCATCCCCAGCGGTCTTCCGATTCCCCAACTCCCCGATCTCGGTGTCATATCTCTGAGCCTGGTCACCGCGTCGCTCTCGGTGGCGGTCATCGTCCTCGTCCAAGGCGCCGGCGTGGCCGAAAGCGCCCCGAACCCCGACGGCACCCGTAGCGACACCAACGTCGACTTCCGCGCCCAAGGAATCGCAAACCTCACCACCGGGCTCTTCCGTGGGCTGCCAGTCGGCGGATCGGTCGGCAACACCGCACTCAACATCAGCGCAAGTGCGAGAAGCCGATGGGCGGCGATCACCTCGGGTCTGTGGTTGTTGCTCATCTTGGTCATCTTCTCGGGAGCGGTCGGCAAAGTGGCGATGCCGACCCTGGCCGCCGTCCTTATCTACGCCGCCGTCAGCTCGCTCCAGCCGCGGGAGCTCGTCACCATTCTTCGAACCGGTCTCGACTCCCGGATCGCCTGCACGGCGACGCTTCTCGGCACCCTGTTCCTACCGATCCAGGTTGCCGTTGGCATCGGCGTAGCCGTGTCCCTACTCCTCCAGTTGCGGACCGAAGCTCTCGATCTCAAGGTGGTCGAACTCGTGCCGGTGCCGGGTGGTCGGATGCGAGAGCAGCCGCCACCGAAAGTACTCGCGAGCCGGCAGGTCACAGCCCTCGACGTCTACGGCAGCCTGCTCTACGGCGGCTCCCGAACCCTCCAGGCCCGGCTGCCCGACCCTAGTGGGGCTACCGAACCCGCGGTCGTCCTGCGGCTTCGCGGTCGTACCTCACTCGGTTCCACCTTCTTCGTCACGATGGCCGACTATGCGCATCGATTGGAAGCCGTCGGCGGCCGGTTGTACCTCAGCGGTGTGGACCCTGAGTTGCTAGAGCGCATGTCCAGAACCAAACGGCTCGACTTGACCGGACCGGTACGCGTCTTCGAAGCGACCGATGTCGTCGGAGAATCCACCTCCGAGGCTTACCACTCAGCGGAGGCCTGGCTGATCCGTCACTCCGACAGTTCCGACGGCCACGAGGACCCACTCGAGTAGAAGCGACCCCGGGCCGACTGAACGCCGTGCTCAGCGTTTCCGCAGGTCAGTGACCATCGGTGGGCGCAACAGGGTTCGAACCTGTGACCTGTGCTTGTAATGCAGACGCCGCTCAACGCTGTGCAAACTGCCGGCTTGAGCGTGAAACGGCTGAGCGCAAGTCGAAGGTTATGGGCGCACTGACCACCGGGGTCTTCAGACAGCCAACCTGAGCGCCGTAGCGGTAGCTTGCTCTTGCCGAACCTGACTCTGTTGAGGTCGAGGCTTACCACTCAGCGGAGGCCTGGCTGATCCGTCACTCCGACAGTTCCGACGGCCACGAGGACCCACTCGAGTAGAAGCGACCCCGGGCCGACTGAACGCCGTGCTCAGCGTTTCCGCAGGTCAGTGACCATCGGTGGGCGCAACAGGGTTCGAACCTGTGACCTGTGCTTGTAATGCAGACGCCGCTCAACGCTGTGCAAACTGCCGGCTTGAGCGTGAAACGGCTGAGCGCAAGTCGAAGGTTATGGGCGCACTGACCACCGGGGTCTTCAGACAGCCAACCTGAGCGCCGTAGCGGTAGCTTGCTCTTGCCGAACCTGACTCTGTTGAGGTCAAGGGCGGATGGTCTGCTCGCTGCGGGCGATACCTCCGTCCTTCGCACCAGCCTCCGGCCTCCACTCCACGCCTCAAGGGCGCTCCTACGTCGCGTCACTCCGTGATCGGCAAGCCGGCCCTTGACCCGCTCCACTCCGGCCTACGATCAGCAGCTACCGGGAGCAGGGCCAGGAATGGCCGGGAGCAGTGACCCGATGCGGCATCGCGTCGAGCGCGGAAGACCAAGCTCCAGCGCTAGATGCAGAGTCGAGCCCAGTTTTCACTGCCTCGTTCCCGGATGAACTCTACGAGTTGCCCTCGATCGTCTCGTCGGTCCACGATTCGCCAGGTGACTCTGGTGGGTTCCTTGTCGATCACCTTGATGTGCTGGCCGGGGCCTACCAGCTGCTCCTTCCACTGCGCCAGCGTGTGCTGCGGACACCGACGGGGACTGACGTGTCCTTCGATCTCGTTCCCACAGCCCGACAGCATGGCGGCCGCGATCACCACCGGCAGGATGTGGGCGCCGCACCGGGCCGCAGTCACCATTGACCCCTTTTCTCGACAGGCCTGCATCAATAGCACCAGCAGTAGATGACGCGGTCTTCGCCTACCTTGAAGTTGATTCGGCGGGGATCCGCTTCGGCGGTGATGAGGGCGCCATCGTCCGGGAGGACTCGAATCCGCGACCAACCGTGGTCTTCTGCGCGTTGACGCGCCTGGTCGAGGTCGAGCCCGATATAGGCGTCCGGGTCATCGTCTCGGGTCGGCAGGAGTCCATCCGGCCTCACGTAATGAACTGTAGTCCGGGCAGCGGGGAGTCGGCGGAAAGTCGGCGACGGGTTTCGACATCCAGCGGTCAACAGCCGCGACAGCTGACAGCTGGCCCACGCGTATCAGTCGACAGCCACAGTGGCCGCCACGCATCGACAGCCGGGAGCCGCCACGGGATAGAGGGAGTCAGGGGCCGTCGCCGTTATTCGGAGCCTGATCAGCGTCACGCATTACGCGCTCTCGCTCGACCCGGGTCCGCCGGCCCTCAATGATCGCAAGGACAACCGCCCCCAACCCAATGAGAATGCCTAATCCCCACGCGACCACCGCCACGGGCGGATCGAAGGCCACGATCACCAACGGTCCAACGACTAGCAGGAGAAAGTTGGCGCCAACAAATATCACCAAGAAGAACGCGACGCTGCGCTTGACGACTCTCCGCCGGACATCATCAACGGGCATCAGCAAACTACACGACGCCGACGGTGATCGACATGGCCTGAGCATACGGGCGCGCAAGCCGGGTGGCGGGCGAACTGCCGTGCGTGAGTCTCTTCGACTTGTCATCCACGTCCGGCCGTGACCGGAGCCGTGCGCACCGTGCTGGGCGACTGCGTGGCCTCGATCGCGTCAAAGTGCTCGGTCGACTTGCTCGTCAGCACGGTCGCGCCGATCAGCGCAGCGCCGGCAGTCGTGAGCAGCAGTGTTTGGTGCAATCCGAGGCCGTCGATCAGGAGACCAGTGACGAGGACACCGATCGGTGTGGCGACCGGCACGCTCGCGGTGCTCAGGCCAACCACGCGAGGCAGCAGGTGAGCGGGTGAGCGTTCTTGGCGAATCGTGGGCTTGCAGCGGCACGAGGGAGCCCGCCGCTGCTCCGAGGGTGAGCAGCATAGCGAGTGTGAGCGGAGGGTACGGAACAAGGGTGATCGCTGCATAGGTACACGGCCACACCACAAACACAGCGTTGTACAGCCGGCGTCGAGGGACTCGCGAACCGAACATCCCGTACCCGGCGGCTCCCAGCAGGCCTCCGGCACCGTAACTTGCGACCATCACCCCAGCACGACCGGATCGCCGTAGGTCTCGCGGGCGAGGACCGGGAGCACGAGGGGTACAAGTGGACCGACCAGCAGTACCGCGGCCGTCGGGAAGAGGAACAGCGCGCGTAGCACGGGGTCGGCCCAGATAAACGTTATGGCCTCGCGTAGCCCGGCGCGCTCCGCCCTCAGGGCGCCGGCGCGGGAGCGAGGAAGACGAACGAGCCCGGCGACGACGGAAGCGGCGAGTGCGAACGAGGCCACCGTCACCCAGAGCGCGCCGCCGACACCGAAGCCAGCAACGAGGAGGCCGGCCATCGGAGCTCCTGCCAAGTAGCCGATGTGTTCAGCCGAGGTGAACAGAGCGTTCGCGCGCTCGCGCCCATGCCCGTCTGAGGCCGCCGCTGCCGGTACCAGACTCTGCCGCGCGCTTGAGCCTGCCGAGTCAGCGAGCGAGCCGACAATCGCCAGCAGGACGACGTGCCAGATCTCAAGCGCGTCGAGAGCGAGGAGGATCGGCAGCGGCGCGACGGCGAGCCCGCTGATCAGGTCCGCAGCTGAGCTCGTACGAACCGGGCCGATCGCGTCCACGATCCGGCCGGCCGCCAGACCACCGGCAGCCGCCCCACCGACGCTGGCGAAGACCGCGACTCCAGCGGCCGCAGCGCTGCCTGTCGTGGTCAGCACCAGCCACGGAATCGCGACCGTCATGACCACATTCCCGATCAGCGATACGGCGTTCGCCAGGACCAGGAGGCTCAGCGGCGCCGGGAGCCGCCGAGGAGACGGCGCGGGGTGGCGTGCGCCGTCACGCTCTCCCGTGGTGGACGCCACCACGGGAGAGCTGATCGGCTTGATGTTCATGTTCGGTCGTTGGTCTTGTTGCAGTGGTGGGCTGTTGAAGTCTCAGCGACGAGTCGCCGTGATGATGCGGTACTCCCAATCGAGCACCACGCCAGAGCCAGTCCCCTGGTCGAGGTCGTGCGCGAGCGAGACCAGGTCCGCGCGAAGCGCCTTGCGCCCCTCGTCGTCGAGTCGGCTGGCGGCCGAGTACGTCGGGCCGTAGTAGGTGAGGAAGAGATCGGCGAAGTCCTCCGCGGAGCCGAACCGCTGACGCACCGTGGCAGTGATCGAGTCGACGTCGACAACGTCGTCACCGAGAAGCTCAGCGACCACGGCCTCAGTTCCCCAGCGCGTCGGGGGCTGCGCGCCAGCGGGCGGCGCGACGTGCCGGCCGACGGCCGCGAGCATCCCGCCGATGAAACCTTCCGGCGTCCAGCTGGCCACGGCGATGCGGCCACCCGGCCGGCACACGCGTACCAGCTCGCTTGCGGCGCGTGCGTGGTCGGCGCTGAACATGACGCCGATGGCGGACACGACGACATCGAACGACTCGTCGCCGTACGGCAGCTTCTCGGCGTCTGCCGGGGCGAAGTCGATGTCCAGCTCCTCGGCGGCGGCGCGGCGGCGAGCGATCTCGAGCAGCTCGGGCACGTAGTCGATGCCGGTGGCGACAGCGGACCGGCGCGCCGCGGCGAGGGCCACGTGGCCGGTGCCGGTCGCGACATCGAGCACCCGAGAGCCAGGCTCGATGCCGACCTGTTCCGCCAGGTGCTCAGACACCGGCACGGTGAGCGCGGCGATCTTGTTGTAGTCACCGCTGGTCCAGACTTTCTGCTGCTTGTCGCGGAGCTCGGTGAGGTCGGGGGTGATGGTCATGGTGATGCCTTTCGTTGGGACGGCCGCACCGATCGATGCAGCTGGAACGGAGCGAGGTGAGGAAGTGGCAGCGGAGATGTGCTCGTGACGGAGTCCGGCGCGGTGCAGCGCTTCCGCCACCACGGCAGCCGAGGGAGCCTCGTAGAGCAGGAAGCACGTCTCGTCCTCGGGGACGAAGATCGACCGAACACAACGCACCGACCGCCCCTCACGGGAGAGCTCGGCGGTGGCCCGGTCCGCATGCTCGGCGTGCTGCTGTGCAGCACGGTGATCGCCCTTGGCGACGTAGCATTCGACGAGGTATTCAGCCATGGCTCTACGGTGCGTGCCGTCGAGGGCGCCCCGAAACTACGGATAACCCGAGGAAGTGGGCGGTGCCACCCCTGGGCGACCCGAGGGCGACCCCCGGGAAGTCGCCTACGGCTGCGAGTCGTCCACGTCGCCAAGGCGGGAGGCCAACTGCACCCGGGAGCGGATCCCGAGCTTCGCATAGGTGTTGCGGAGGTGGAACTCGACGGTGCTCACCGTGACGACCAGCTTTCGCGCGATCTCCTTGTTGGCGAGCCCATCAGCGGCTAGCTCGGCGACCCGGCGTTCGGTCGCAGTAAGCGATCCCGCCGAAGACGGCCGCCGCGCGCCGACTCGTTGCAGCTCCGCACGGGCGTCGTCTGCCCACCCCGGCGAGCCGATCGCCTCGAAGGCCGCGATGGCGCGCTCGAGGACATCGCGCGCCGCTCCCCATTTCCTCGCCCGGCGTTGTGACCGACCCAGCGTGAGCAGAGTGCGCGCCTCATCGAAGCGGAGACCGAGCTCACGGTAGGCCGTAGCTGCAGATTCCAACGCCTCGCCCGCCGAGTCACCGAAGGACTCGCTACCGATTGCCACCATGGCCGCTCCGCGTTGCGCACCAATGCGTGCCCACGGATGATCCTGGGAGGCGGCGAGGTCCGCAAGGATCCCCACCACGTCGCGAGCGGCGTCGTACGACTCGTCCTCGACCAAAGCCTCGACCAGGTCCGGACCGACCGGGAATGCGCCAGGGTCGAGGACCCCTTCCCGCCGGGTGTGGTCCCACACCGCCGTCAGGTGCCGAACCGACTCGGGCGGATTCTTCTCGAGCAGAGCTGTCAGGCCGAGGGTCCGGGTCGCCTCAAGCCAGTCCCAGCGGATGCCGGTGGACTCGGCGAGCGCGACGGCTCGGCTCGCCCATCGGCGTGCGTCGGGGTCGCCGCGCCCTGCAGCCAGGAGGCCTTGACAGCGCTCGTACATAGGCCAATGGAGCAGCGTGCTGTCGGTGGACGCGGCCCAGTCGTCCAGCAACCGCTGCGCCTCGGCCCAGCGGCCCGCCCGCAGCTCCAGCTCGCACAGGTGCAGGCGGGCCAGCGCATAGGGCGACGGTTCTGCGCGTTCCTCGGCTAGCGCACGGTACGACTCGAGCACCGCTCGGGCCTGCTGAATCTCTCCCCTCCAGACCAGCCGCTGGCCCACGACGCGTACGGGATTGCCGGATAGAAAGGCCGGGTCCGTCGATAACGAGTCGTACATCTCGGCCAGGTCGGCCACCGGTCGCCCGCGGAGGGCCCGAGTCCACGCCAGCGTGTAGACGGCGAGCCGCTGCTCATCCGGGCCGCCCAGCTCGCACGCGGCCACCGCCTCGGTGGCCCGCGCATCGGCCTGGGCTATCCGCCGCACCTCGATAACCGCCTCGTTCTCCGCCAGCCGCGCTAGTACTCGTCCGCGCAACGGCTGGTCGTCGCCGGCCGCCGCCAGTGCCTTCTCGAGCAGCTGGACGATGTCGGCGTTGCCCTCCACCACCCCGCCGGTCAGCAGCACGTACGCCGTCACCCGCGCGGCTCCCGGCGGCAGCGACTCGACCCGTTCGGAGAGCAGGTCGGTCACGCGCTGCTTCTCACCGGCGTCGTGGAGGTAGCGACCAAGGGCCAGCAATCGAGCGGCTTCTGCCGAGGAGGCGGGTGGGGTCAGCCGTAAGGCATGTGCGGCCAGGTCGACCGCGAGACGGGTGGCCCCTCGCGCCGGTGCCTGCTCGGCTGCCACAGAGATGCGTTCAGCGAGGAGTTCGTCGGGGGTGATCGTGGCCAACGCGAGGTGAAGCGCCCGTCGCGGCTCGTCGGCGACGACCTCGGCCAGTCCAAGGTGGAGGTTCCGCTTCTCCGACTCCGTGGCCTGCCGCTTCGCGGCCGCCGCGAGAAGCGGGTGCGCCGGGCGGACTCGTTCCCCGTCGAGCACAACGACGCCTGCCCGTACGCCGGTCTCCACTGCCTCGGGCCCGGCCAGGTCGTGCAGCTGCGCGATGCGAAGGTCAGCGTCCAGAGCGAGGGCAAGGAGGAGCCGGCGTGCGGAGTCGTCCAGGTCGGCGACTCGCAGTCCCAGTAGATCTTCGACGTCGTCCGGGAGGGGTAGGTCCTGGCCGAGCGTGTCCAGGTCGCGCCCGGTCAGCATTCGGCCTACCTCGATGGCGAACAGCGGATTCCCCAACGTGGTGTCGAAGACCCGCCGGAGCAGGTGGTGCGGCAGGCGAAGCCCCAGCCGCCTAGCCAGGACCTGACGGATCGCGCCGAGGGTCATCGTCTCGACGGCCACCCGCTCGGCACGGTCGTTCGAGAACGCCTTCTCCAACGCCGTACGCCGGCCCGGGCGCCTGGCCAGAAGGAAGGTGACCGGCTCGAGGTCCAGCCGTCGGGCGGCGTATGCGAGCGCCTCCTCCGACGCCGAGTCCATCCACTGCACATCGTCGACGGCGACCACCAACCTGTCGAGCTCCGCGAGCGCGCGGAGCGCCGAGAGCACGGCGAGGGAGATTACCTGGGCATCAGGAGGGTGGTCAGTTGGGTCGGCGCGATACAGCGCCACGTCGAGCGCACGCATTTGGGGTGCAGGCACCGCCTCGAGTTGCTCGCCTGCGATGCCGTCCAAGAGGTCGATGATCCCGGCGAACGGAAGTTCCGCTTCTGCCTCACTGGCCCTCGCAACCAGCACACGGAGCCCTCGCTCGCGACCCCACGCCAGGCCCTGCTCCCACAGGCTTGTCTTGCCGACGCCAGGTTCGCCCTCAAGCACCACGGCACGGACAAGGCCCTCTTCGCGCCCCAGCAAGTCCCTGATCGCGTCCAGCTCACCATCGCGCGCCACCACGGCGGCCCGAGACAGCACGTCGCCCGGAGGCGATGGAGGCGTCGAGGAGCCCATGGCAGCATGATCGCACCCAGATGCGGGTGGGCAGCGGCGTCTCGACTCCCGCTCGTTTTGAGGTCGAACAGCACTACGTCAGGACTTGAGGCCTGAGAAGCTCATCGTCGCTACGAAATGGCGCTGGGCGAGCAGGAAGGCCACCAGGAGCGGCAGGGTGGCGACGACGTTCCCCGCCATCAGGAGGGACCAGTCCGTACGCCTGGCACCTTGGAAGTTGGCTAACCCGAGCTGCACCGTGTAGTTGTTCTCGTTGCTGATCGCGATCAGCGGCCACACGAGGTCGTTCCATGAGCCGAGCAAGGTGAAGACCGTGAGTGTGGCGAGGGCCGGCCGAGCGAGTGGGAGCACGATGCGCCAGAAGACGCCGAACGTCGAACAGCCGTCGATCCGCGCCGCGTCCTCGAGCTCCACCGGCAGCGACAGGAAGAACTGCCGCATCAAGAAGACCCCGAACGCTGAGGCCAGCCAGGGGACGATGGCAGCCCCCAGCGTGTCGATCAGCCCCACTTTCGCGAACATCACGAACGTCGGGATCATCAGCAGCTGGATCGGGATCATGATCGTCGACACCAACAGGAAGAACCCCGTCGTGCGGCCGAGGAACTTGAGTCGGGCGAAGCCGTAACCCGCCAGCGAGCACAGGAACAGGTGCGAGACGACCGCGACCATGCTGACGATCGTCGAGTTCAGCAGCCATTGCCCCATCGAGGACTGCTGGAAGAGCTGGTGATAGCCGTTGAGAGTCAGATCCGTGGGGAAGAACCTGGGCGGATACCGGTTCAGGTCGGCGTCAACCATGAACGACGCCAGGATCATCTGCGCCAGCGGGAGAAGGAAGAGCAGCGCCGTCGGCATCAGCAGCAGGTGCCACGGACTGAACGGCAGCCGCAGCTTTCTGCGCACCTGCGACGTCACGACCCTGCCGCCGCCGGCACCGTCGGTTGGAACGTCCGCGACGTCAGCGTCGATCGTCGGCAACGCCATCAGAACGCCTCCATCTTGACCCGGCGTGAGTACGCGATCACGCCGACCGTGATCAGCAGGGTGAAGCCGAACAGGATGTACGCCACTGCCGATGCGTAGCCGTAGTGGGTGAGCTGGAATGCCTGGTAGTAGACGTAGTAGACGACGGTCTGCGTGGCGCCCAGGGGACCGCCCTTCGTCGTGGTGAACACCAGATCAAACAGCTGCAGGGCCGTAATGGTCTGCCAGACCGTGGCAAAGACCGTCACGGGGGCGAGCTGGGGCAGCTTGATGTGCCAGAAGACCCGCCATGTCGATGCGCCGTCGACGATTGCCGCCTCGACAAGGCTTTCCGGGATGTCTTGCAAGGCAGCGAGGTAGATGACCACGGTGAAGCCGATCTCGCCCCACAGCGAGATGACGCACAGCGTCAACAGGGCTTGGCTGTCACTCTCCAGGAACTGCTGCTCAGGGAGGCCGAGGACGCGGAGTGCGGCGTTGGCGATGCCGAACTGCGGCGAGAAGACGTAGTTGGCAAGGATGCCGGTCGCCGCTGCGCTCGCCACGAACGGAACGAAGATCGCAGTCCGGTAGAAGGCGACTAGCCGCAGCCGTCGGTTCAGCGCCGTGGCGAGCAGCATCCCAATGATGATCGACGCCGGCACGAAGATCGCGGTGAACACCAGCGTGTGCGACACCGCGGAGCGCAGCTGCGGATCGTCGAGCAGCCGCTCGTAGTTGCTCCAGGCAGCAGGCGTCGACGGCGAGATGCCGTCCCAGTTGCGGCGGGAGAGATAGAAGGCCCAGAGCGCCGGGAACACCGATAGGCCCAGCACGATGAGCGTGGCGGGTGCGACGAACCCCCAGCCCGTCAAGGACCGGCGGAGCGAGCGCTTGCTGGCGCCCGTCCTGCCGGTCCAGACCGATGTGGTGGTCACTGGAACGACAGCGCCTGGTCCGACTGCTCTGCAGCCTCGTCGAGCCCTTCATGTGCGGACTTCTTGCCTTGCAGGACCTCTGAGACGGACGTCCCGACGTACCGCGAGAGCTCGACGTACTGCTTGATGGTCGGTCGAGCCGTGGTCGCGTTGGCGAGATTGTCGACGAAGACCTGGATGCCTGGGTAGTCATCGAGGAACTTCTGGTAGGCCGGGCTGTCCTCGGCGACCGGCCGAAGCGGCAGGTTGCCGAACGCGAGGTTCCACTTCGCATCGATCTCCGGAGAGGTGAACCACTTCATCAGCTCGGTGGACCAGTACGCGCGGTTCGCATCGTGGTGGTCGAAGACCGCCCAGATGTCCGGACCAGAGACCGTCTGGTGACTGCCGCTCTCGCCGGCCGGAAGCTGCACCACGCCGTAGGGAGTCCCGGCCTGGACGAAGTCGTAGAGCTGCCAGGGGCCGGTGATCAGCATGCCGACCCGACCGGATGCGAACAACGGTCCCATCCGCTCGTCGGTCTGGTCGAGATAGACCGTCTCGTCGTCGACCGCCATCGCCCGCCAGAACTCCAGGGCGTCCACGCCTGCCTCGGAGTTGAACTCCGCCTTGGTCTGGTCGTCGTTGAGGATCTGGCCACCGTTCTGCCATAGCTGTGGCCAGAGCCGCCACGTTGTGTCCTCACCCCCACTGACCGATGTGGCGGTTCCGTAGATCTCGTTCTCGGGGTCGTTGAGGGCCTGTGCCGCTGCCCGAAAGTCGTCCCACGTCCAGTCCGGGTCCGGATAGTCGAGTCCCGCCTGGTCGAAGAGCTCGGTGTTGTAGACGACGGCGAGGTCGTCCACGATCGCTGGGAACCCGATCACTGTCCCGTCCGGTGTCGCGGTCTCTCTGGCTGCTTGCGGGAAGGATTCCCAGTCGAAGGCGGGCTGCTCGACCGTGTCGGTGAGGTCGAGCGCACGGCCCGACCCAGCCAGCTGACCGGCCCAGCTACCGTACGCGTACGAGATGTCGGGGTAGGTGTCGCTGGCGAAAGCGGCCGACAGCTTCTGCAGTAGGTCGTCGGTCGTCGGCGCCCCGGACGAAACCTCGAGGTTGACGTTGGGGTGCAACGCCTCGAACTCCTTGGCCAGCTCCTCGATCAGTGTCTCGGCGTCGTCTGCCTGGCCCGTCCACCAGGTCAGGGTGACGTCGGCATTCTTGTCCAGCTTGTCCGAAGCCCCATCGTCCCCTCCGCAGGCGGTGAGCGAACCGGCCGCAAGCCCCAGTGACGCGACGATCGTCAGCGATCGCAGTCGGCGTACCCCAGGTCGTATACGAGCGTTCATTGACGGCCTCCTGGTGATAGGGCGGTCTGGAGCGGCTTTGGGAGGAGCGCACGGTGCGCTGCGACCATGTCGTCGATTAGGTCCCAGATCTGGGGCGGGCTGAGGGTGGCGCTGGTGTTCGGGTCGACCATCGCTGCCTGGCGAAGCAGTCTCGGATCGGCCTCCGTCGCCGCGGCCACGGTCAGGTCGACGACGTTGAGATAGCCGCGGTTGATCGCGGCGCATTGGCGCGGCAGCGCTCCGACGGCGATCGGCGCGACGCCGAGCTCGTCGACAAGGCACGGCACTTCGACGCAGATGCCGCGGGGCAGGTTGTCGATCATCCCGGCGGCGTTGACGACGTTCCCGACGATGCGGCGCGGTGTGCCGGTGACCATGCTGTGCACGACCTGCGGGGCGTACTCGGTGACAGTGGTCTCGAGGTCGATCGGCTCACCCGCAGCAAGCAGCTCCTTCGTGCGTTCGTACGTTGCGACGTTCTCTTCGCTGATCCCGATGTACACCCCGGGCTCGAGTCGAAGTCGCTCGATCTCGTCCGGGTGTCGCAGGTACCAGCTGACGTACTCCGAGGAGTGTTCGCTCGTCTCGGTCGGGTAGTAGCCGAGGCGCCGGTACATGTCGACGCGCACGCGACGCTGCAGCTGTGGGTCGGCTGCGATCTTGGCGTCAAGGAGGGGGTATAGGTCCTCGCCATCGCGCTCCCAGCGCAGCAGCCAGGCTTGGTGGTTGACGCCGGCAGACCAGTACGACGCCTCCTCGAGCGGAACGCCGATCTCCTCGCACAGTCCGCTCACGGTCCAGTAGACCGAGTGGCAGAGTCCGACGGCCTTGAGCTGAGGTGCGGTGCGGGCGAGGTATGTGAGGTTCATCGCCATCGGGTTGGTGTAGTTCAGCAGCCAAGCGTCCGGGCAGACACGGAGCATGTCCGCCGCGATGTCGTCGAGAGCAGGGAAAGTCCGCAGCGCACGGAAGATTCCTCCGATGCCCAGGGTGTCGGCGATGGTTTGCTGGACGCCGTGCCGGGCCGGCACCTCGAAGTCGACACGGGTGGACGCGAGGCCGCCGACCTGGATCATGTTGACCACGAAGTCCGCTCCGTCGAAGGCCTCGGCGCGGTCACGATGTGTCGTGATCTCGGCTGCTGCGCCGAGCCGGTCGCACACTTGGCGCGCGATCCCGTCTGCTGTTGCGAGCCGCGCGGGGTCGATGTCGAACAGCCGCACTGCCAGGGGTCCGAGGTCGTCGAACCCGAAGAGGGCGGAGACCAGGTCGCGGGTGAACTCGACGCTGCCGGCTCCGACGAAGACCACCGTGGTCACTGGTCCTCCTCCTTTGGGCCCCCTGCTGGTACGAGGTGTCGTGCTGCCGCGAGCAGGTCGAGCCCGATCCCGTCGAGCCGCTCTCGATCGACCCGGGTGGTGGGAGCTGTGACGCTCACTGCTGCCACTGGCCGTCCGGTTCCGAGGGTGAGCGCAACTGCGGCGCAGTGCACGCCTGGCTCGTTCTCCTCGAGGTCGAGGGCGTAGCCGCGACTGCGGGTCAGCTCCAGCTCGGCGTTGAGCGCGCGGGCTGAACCGGCTGTGCTCGTCGTCTGCCGCACCAGGGGCCCGTACCGTTTCACCCAGGCGTCGACGGCCTTCCGGTCGGGCAGCAGGTGCGCGAGCATCGCCTTTCCGACGCCTGTCCGGTAGGCGGGGTTGCGGCCGCCGATGGTGGAACTCAGGCGGAAGGGATGCGTGCCTTCTCGCTTGTCGATGTAGACGACATCGCCTGCCGACAGGACTGCGAGATGGGTCGTCTCGTTGTGACGTGACACGAGCTCTTGGAGCAGTGGGGCGACGAGCACGGGGATGTCGAGCTTCTCGTGGAACCCGAAGGCCACCTCGAGGGCGGCAGGCCCGAGCAGGTAGGGCCCGCTCGCCGCGGGTTGGACGGCGAAGCCACGGGTCTTCATGGTCGTCAGGAGCCGGTGCAGCGAACTCTTGGGGAGACCGGTCTCGTTCGCCAACTCGTCGAGTGTCCAGCCGTCTCCTCGCTGACCGAGCAGCGTAAGCACCCGCAGTGCCCGGTCGACACCTTCGAGTCCGTTTGCCATCCGTCTCCCGGTTCTCCCAGGCCTGCCGATCCGGAAGCGTTCGTGAGCATTCCGTTCAGCGGAACGAGGGTTCAGTGACAGGAATGATGCTAGTGTTCGACCGTCGTCGCTGTAAACCCCAGCGCTTCCCAATCCAGATCGAGGTGACAGGAATGATGCTAGTGTTCGACCGTCGTCGCTGTAAACCCCAGCGCTTCCCAATCCAGATCGAGGTAGCCGTGCGCGCGTTGGTCTTCACCGGCATCAACCAGATGGAGCTGCTCGACGTCGACGAACCAGTTCCGAGCTCTGATGAGGTGCTGGTTTCGGTCGAGTCCGTGGGTGTCTGCGGGAGTGAGCTGCACGGGATCTCCGGCGGCAGCTGGCGGCAGCCACCACTCGTGATGGGGCACGAGATCGCTGGCGTCGACCCCGATGGCCGACGCGTCGTCATCAACCCACTGTCCGCCTGCGGAAGCTGCGACAGTTGTGAGCGCGGCCAGACCAACCTTTGTCGTAAGCGAGTGCTGCTCGGGGTGCAGCGACCCGGAGGCTTCGCCGAGTACGTCGCCGCTCCCCGAGCCGGACTCCATGTCCTACCCGAGGAGGTCGGGTGGGAGGCAGCAGCGCTCATCGAGCCGCTGGCCAACGCCGTCCACGCCACTCGGCTCGCCGGCGACCTCAGCGGCGCCCGAGTGGCAGTCATCGGCGCCGGCGCGCTCGGCTTGCTGTGCACCGCTGTCGTGGCAACGCAGAGCCCGTCGTGGATCACCGTCGCGGACCTCTCGATCCCGAGGCTCGCCGTCGCCAAGAGCGTGGGCGCTTCCAGCACCACTGGCCGCCTCGATGGGGAATACGACGTGGTCATCGACGCTGTCGGAGTGCAGGCCAGCCGCACAGACTCTCTGGATCGGCTGCGCCCCGGCGGGACCACGGTCTGGCTCGGACTGGCACACGCGGAGGCGACCCTGCACGGCAATGCCGTCGTCCGCGAGGAGAAGCGCGTCACCGGTTCGTTCGCATACACCAACGCAGAGTTCGCCGAGGCGATCAGGCTAGCCGCGTTGACCGACCTGACCTTTGCGACCAGCGTCGCCCTCGAGGACTCCGCGCAGGTGTTCCTGGACCTCGTGGCCGGCCGCTCCGACATCGTCCGCGCGGTCATCCGCCCTCAGGCCTGAGTCGGTCGACGTGCTCACCAGACAGCGGCGAGACTAAGGAAAGGCGGTAGCCAGGATGCGCGGTCTGGAAGGCGCCCGAGTCGTCGTCAGCGGCGGCACCCGAGGCATCGGCTTCACGACTGCCCGACGATTCCTCGAAGAGTCAGCCAGCGTGCATGTCTGCGGTCCCGTCGAGGCCGAGGTCGAGACGGCAGTGCAGGAGCTGGCATCGCACGGAGACGTGTCTGGATCGGTGTGCGACGTCACGGACGAACAGGCTGTACGCCGGCTGGTCGAGACCTGCTCAGGTCGCTGGGGACGCATCGACGTACTGGTCAACAACGCCGGGATCTCGTGGCGTGAACCCTTCCTCGAGATCACCCCGGAGCACTGGGACGCGATCATCGCAGTCAACCTCCGCGGCATGTTCCTCATGGCTCAGTCGGTCGCCCGCTCGATGGTTGCGGCCGGCACACGCGGCAGCATTGTGAACATGGCGTCGACCAACGCACTAGGCGGCGAGGCCGACTACGCGCACTACAACGCGTCGAAGGGCGGCGTGGTGCTGCTGACCAAGACGATGGCGGTCGAGCTGGCCTCACACGGCATCCGGGTGAACGCCCTGTGCCCCGGCTACATCGACACGCCCCTGAACCGGCGGATCGTCGAAGACCTCGGTGATCCGGCGTTCGTCGACCGGTACGTCGCGGAGAGCATCCCAATCGGTCGACCCGGGCGCGAGGAGGACATCGCCGCGGCGTATGCCTTCCTCGCCTCGAGTGACGCCGATTTCATCACCGGCACCACCTTGGTGGTCGACGGCGGCCAGACCGCGGTGATGTGAGGCGATGCCAGCGTGAAGTCGCGCACGCTCGGCCCGGAGCACGTGGTCGGGACTCCTGGTGGCTACCTGTACGAGTCGCCGCTGTGGGACTACCGGCGCAGCGTCTTCGCCTGGGTCGACATCGAGGCCGGAGACGTGTACGAGCTGGATGACAAGACCGGGGTCACGCGCGTCCACCGGCTCGGCCAGACCGTCGCCGCAGTGGGACTGCGCGCCGGTGGCGGCTATGTCCTCGCGTTGGGCAGCGCGATCGCAGTCGTCGACGCCGACTTCACCAGCCTGGATGTCATCCACCGCTTCGCTTTCCCTGACGACGTACGGTTCAACGATGCGGCGGTGTCGCCCGATGGTGCGTACTGGGCCGGGACGCTGAGCCATGACCGACCCGGCGCCGGTGAGCTCTATCGGATCGGACCGGACGGCTCCGTCACCTCGATGCTGGATGGCGCCAGCATCTCGAACGGCCTCGACTGGGACGAGGACGGAACGCACTACTGGGTCGACAGCGGCCCCGGCACGGTCGACATCGTCAGGTCGGACTCGACCGACAACGGTTGGAAGATCACGGGGCGCGAGCAGCTCTTCAGCAGCGAGCCAGGCGTCTCGCCTGACGGCCTGAAGGTAGACGCCGAGGGCGGCGTGTGGGTGGCGCTCTGGGGTGGTAGCAGCGTGATCCGGCTCAACTCCGCAGGAGAGGCGGTGGAGGAGATCCATGTACCTGCGCCGCACACGTCGAGCCTCGCGTTCGGTGGCCCCGACCTGCGCGACCTCTACATCACGACGGCTCGCGAGGACCTGAACGAGGAGGCCCTCAGGGCCGCCCCATGGTCGGGGTCGGTCTTCCGCTGCCGAGCAGACGTCGCTGGACGGCACGCGCATGAGTTCCTGGGCTGAGCATGAACATCTCGCCGGCGGCTGGTCACGCTGGCCCAGACAGCAGCCGGAGAGTTCACCAGAGCGTTTCGACGGCGCCGGTCACGACGTCCTCTTGGTCGAGCAGGAGCAGCACCGGCCAACGGTCGAAGGTCGTGCACGGATGCGAGATGCCCAGCCCCACCAGGTCGCCGACAGCTACCTCACTGTCGGCTGCGACGCGGACGAACGCGTGCTGGTCACTCAGCGCCGGGACTGTGGCCCCCCGCAGTGGACGGCGACCCGGGCTGGACGGGCGACTCCAAGCGAGCGGGGTTGGGAGGCCCGCATCGTGAGAGAGATCGCGCCGACCGGCATCGAGCAGCACGAGGTCTGGTTCGGGCCTGGACACAACGCGGCACCAGACCTCCAAGGCGGGCCGGAACGGCTCGAACGCCCAGCTCGGCAGACCACTCGGCGTACCCGACGCATAGAGACCGTGGTCGTGGGTGACATAGCAGCCGCTTCGCAGTACCACGGTCGAGTCAACGCTCCGGGGAGCGAGGACCTCGGCGACCACGTCGAAGAACAAGCTCCCACCGGCCGTCACTATCGCGTCATCGGCCAGCAGGCCTTCGGTGGCGCACCGCTCGTGTGCGTTGGCGATGCGCTCGACGAACTCGCGCACGCTCTGCTCAGTGGCCCCATCCCGCTGCGAGCTGATCGTTCCCTCGTATCCCGCAACGCCGGCAAGCTGGACTCGCGGCGAGGCGGCCACCTGGCGAGCCAAAGCGATCGCCTCGTCGTCGTCGCGCAGACCGGTGCGCCCCGCGTCATGGCCCAGCTCGACCAACAGCCGTGCAGCCCGGTCGGCCTCGAACACCGCGTCGCGAGCCGCATGGAGGCCCCGGACACTGTCGACGTACCACAGCAGCTCGACATCCTGCTGGTCTCGGAGCGTGTTCGCCAGCCACGACAATGCATGCGGGTCCACCACCTCGTTGGCGATCAGCACCCGTCGCACGCCAGCACCGACCAGCGCTGCCGCCTGGTGTGCGTTGGCCGCGGTGATGCCCCACGCACCAGCGCGCAGCTGCCGTCGCACCAGGTCAGGCGTCATCGTGGTCTTGCCGTGCGGCGCGATCGCGACCCCCGCGGCCGCACAGAATCGCGCCATCACCTCGATGTTGTGGTTCACCGCGCCTTCGTGCAGCACAGCTACCGGAGTCGGCGTGTCGCCCGCGAGCAGTCGCCACCCCTTGCCCGCGACATCGTCCAGCGACAGGGAGGCCGCAATGGGAAGCCCTTTGGTCATGCGATCCCCCGTCACCGTTCCCTCCACCTTCACCCTCACGTCGTCACGTCAGCGTAGCCAGCTGCACCTGCCAGCTTTCCGCCCAGCGCAAAGGAGAAACCGATGCCCCGAACCACGACCCCGACCGACCAGGCGCCGCAGCCTGCAGGTCCCTACAGCCAGAACGCGCGGGTCGGCGCGGTTGTCCAGGCAGCAGGGCAGGTCGGTTTGCGTCCGGACGGCACCCTCCTCGAGGGTGTCGGCGACCAGACGCGGCAGGCCCTGCGCAACGTGCTGGCTGTTCTCGAGGCGGCTGGTGCGCGGGAGTCCGACATCATCAGCGTCCGGGTATTCCTGACAGACGTCTCTCATTTCCAGGAGATGAACGCGGCGTACGAGACGGCGTTCTCGCAGCCCCCTCCCGCGCGTACGACGGTCTACGTGGGACTTCCCGCTGGTCTCCTCGTTGAAATCGACGCGCTGGCTGTCGTCGAGGGCGACGCGTGAGGCTACTGCGCGTCGGACCAGTCGGCGCGGAGCGACCTGCCGTGCTCGTGGACGACGAGCTGCTCGACGTGTCGGGGCACGTGACCGACTACGACCGGATGTTCTTCGCCACCGGCGGCCTGGCCGGACTCCGCCGACTCCTCGACGAGTCCGCGGCGACCTTGCCGCGGGTCGTGGACGCGGATCGGATCGGCCCACCGGTCGCCCGGCCCGGCAAGGTGATCTGCATCGGACTCAACTACGCCGACCATGCCGCCGAGTCGGGCGCCCCGATCCCGCCGGAGCCCATCATCTTCATGAAGGGCAGCGACACGGTCGTCGGTCCCTACGACGACGTACGCATTCCTCGAGGCAGCTTGAAGACCGACTACGAGGTGGAGCTTGCGGTGGTCATCGGCGCCGAGGCCCGTTATCTGGAATCAGAAGCTGAGGCGACTGCGGCCATCGCGGGCTTCTGCATCTCCAACGACGTGTCTGAGCGGGAGTATCAGCACGAGCGTGGCGGCCAGTGGGACAAGGGCAAATCGTGTGAGACGTTCAACCCGCTCGGTCCGTGGCTGGTCACCGCGGACGAGGTGGGTGACCCGCAATGTCTGGGGATGTTCGTCGACGTGAATGGTCAGCCCCGCCAACGCGGTCGTACCTCGACGATGATCTTCGGGGTGCGCGAGCTAGTGCACTACCTCAGCCAGTTCATGGTCTTGGAGCCGGGCGACCTCATCAACACCGGTACGCCACCGGGAGTGGGCATGGCCATGGATCCTCCGGCGTACCTGCGTGAAGGTGACGTCGTCGAGCTGAGCATCGAGCAGCTCGGTACGCAACGCCAGCACCTGGTCCGCGCCCCCTGACCCCTCCTTGCGGAGACGAGGGTCAGCCTTTGAAGCGTTGCGCGTCAGCGTAGGAGCTGGCCTTGGACGCATTCGCTGGCCGAGACGATGGCGAGCTTGCACCCGGCCCGTCGACTGTCCATTTTTGACAGGCATCTCCCTGAACCCGCGCCCATGACGAGGATCACCCGCATAGTGCAGAGATGACGGCGCGTCCTTCCGCCGCGTGTGGGTGCTCAAGGAGAGCGTCGTGATGCGGCGTACGATCGGAGGCCGGGACCATCGGCTCGATCCGTCCCCGTGTGCTGAACCACAGGGCGGACTGGATGGATCGTAAGCGCGGCTCAGAGTGGGCGCTTTGTTCGACGTCGTCGACAATTACATGAGGGAGGACAGGCCACGGTGAAGTCTCCGCCGCTGTTGGCCTTCGCCGGCGCCGCGGTCGCGGGCTGCCAGGACACGGGCATACGCGTTGTGATCGGCCGCGGCGGTTGCGCCGCTACGGCACCCTAGGAAGGGTCGCGGGCGATGGCGAGCGACTACGCTCCGACGCCGGTGGAGGATTTCCTCGATCCCGATCATCCGACGCTGTTTCCCCGGCTCACGCCGGAGCAGATCGCGTACCTGGCCGAGATCGGTACCCTGCGCACGTTCGCGCGCGGGGAGGTCGTGTTCGAGCACGGCCAACGCGAGACCCCGCTTTATGTGGTCCAGAGCGGGGCTATCGACGTCATCGATCACGCGCCGGAGGGCGACCGGTACTTCGCCCAGTGCGGGCCGGGAACATTCGCTGCCGACATCTCAATGTTCACCGGCGAGCCGACCCTCGCCGCTGGATACGCGGCCGAGCCGACCTTACTCGTGGCGATCCCGCCGGAGGACGTGCGCCGGGTCGTCGCGACCACGGCCGAGCTCGGCGACCTGCTCCTGCGGACGATGGTCACCCGCCGAGAGTGGCTTCAGGGCCGCGGCCTGGGCCAGCAGCGGCTGATCGGCACACGCTGGTCCGGAGACTCCTTCGCCGTCAGGGAACTCTTGGAGCGCAACCTCGTCCCCTTCACCTGGCACGACCTCGCCACCGACACCGACAGCCAGGTCCTGATCGAAGGGCTGGGTATCGCGGAGGCCGACTGCCCGATCCTGGTCCGCTCCGACAGCGTCATCCGGCGAGCGACGACGACGTCGGTCGCCGACGAGCTCGGGCTACGCGCGCAGGTCGACGGCCAACGTTTCGACGTCGTCGTGCTCGGCGGCGGCCCGGCCGGGCTCGCCGCGGCGGTCTACGCCTCCTCCGAGGGCCTCAGCACACTCGTGGTCGAGCGTTTCGCCCCGGGCGGTCAAGCGGGCGCGAGCGCGCGGATAGAGAACTACCTCGGATTCCCCACCGGCCTCACCGGCGCCGAGCTCGCCCGCCGGGCGACGCTCCAGGCACGCAAATTCGGCGCCGTAATCTCCAGCGTCCACGAGGCCTCCCACGTCTCAGAGCCGCACGAGTTCGGCTTCCGCGAGATCGGGCTCGCCGATGGCCAACGCGTCCGAGGCCGATGCGTCGTCCTGGCGCCGGGCGCGGACTATCGCCGACTGCCGGCAGACAACGCCGATCGGTTCGAGGGCCTGGGCCTTTACTACGCGGCGACCCACATCGAGGCCCAACAGTGCTCGGCCGAAGACGTGGTGGTCGTCGGCGGAGCGAACTCGGCCGGGCAGGCGGTGGTCAAGCTGGCAGGCCACGCCCGACAGGTCCACGTGGTGGCCCGGCGACCGCTCGAGGCGGCGATGTCGCGTTACCTGGTCGACCAGATCGAAGCCAGGTCGAACATTCGCGTCTGGACCGGATGTGAGGTGCGATCACTCGAGGGAAACGAGAACCTCGAGGCCGTGGTGATATCCGGTGCCGGTCCCGACCACCGGGTCGAGACCTCGGCACTGTTCGCCATGATCGGCGCCTCCCCGAGGTCGGAGGGACTGGTCCATTTCGTGGGCCAAGACGACAAGGGCTTCGTCGTCACCGGCGAGGAGGCGAGCCGCCACCCCGACTTCCCCCGGCACTGGAACCGCGAGGACCGCGGACCGCTCCTGCTCGAAACCACGCGCCCAGGCGTCTTCGCGATCGGCGACGTCCGCACCGGCTCAACCAAACGGGTAGCGGCCGCCGTAGGCGACGGCGCACTGGTCGTCCGATCCATCCACGCCTCACTCGCCTCAGCCCAACCGTAGGTCAACGCCCTGGCCAGCCTGCTGAGTCGTGGATGCCTTTACCGGTAGTCGTGGTCCGATTGCTCGAGGCCCGGGCCTTCGGCCTAAGGCCGTCGCCGCACACGCGGGCGACCGTGGGGGCCAGACGTGTTGCGTGGGATTCACTGGCGCGCAGGTCGCTTTGCGTTGAATCTCCACACTACGGTCACGGCGCTTCGGTAGACCGGCCGCACCAGCCATCCCGGCAGCAGCCGGTGTCGCTCCTCCTGCCAGACTCGCGCCCGGGGGTGCGGGGCGAGCAGGCTCAGGGTGGCCTGGGCTCGTCGACGCCGGTGGTAGCGCCGCGTGGGCGCGCGCTCGTGAAGCTCGATGAGGCAGAGGTGCTTGACGCTCATGTAGCCGTATTGGTCGGGGCTGACCAGCCGGACCGGCGCGCCGTGGTCTCCGTCGAGCGGCCGCCCGTCGAGCCGGTCGGCGACCAGTACGTTGCCGGCCAGGAGGTCCTCGAGGAGCAGGGTGGCTCGGTAGCCGTCGAGGCCGCCCAGTACGACGTGGGTCACCGTCGACGCCGACGGAACAGACGGCTCGAGGACCCGGCGGTAGAGGTCGACGAACCGCACCCCCTCCCAGTGCAGATCGGTGGCCGACCACCCCGACACGCAATGCAGGTCGGCGCTCACCTCGCGGCGCTCCAAGCTGGCCAAGTCGGCCATCCGCAAGCTGAACGGGCGGTCCACCGCGCCGGCCACCTCGATCACGGGGTCGTCGAGCAGCGGGGGCGGTGGTTCGGTCAGATGGGCGCCAAACCGGGGAAGGACGCGGATCGGGTACTGCCCCGGCGGGAGCTTCTGCGACATCGATCCCTCCATCCATACGGCAGCGTATCTATACGCTAGTGTATGGATCGTTCCGTCGCAATCTCCAAACGAGAGTGAGCCGTGTCCGCACCCGTCCGTACGCCGCGCAGCGCCTGGGTCGACGCCGGCCTACGGGCACTCGCCGCGGGAGGTCCGGATGCGGTCCGGGTGGAGCCGCTGGCCCAGGCGCTCGGCGTCACCAAGGGCGGCTTCTATTGGCACTTCGCTGACCGGCAGGCGCTGCTCGAGGAGATGCTCGACTCCTGGGAGCGCCGGGTCCTCGACGAGGTTGTCGAGCACATCGACCGGTCTGGCGGTGACGCTCGCGCCCGGCTGCGCCGGCTGTTCGGGCTCGCCGCGGATCTAGGTGATCTGTTGGCGGTCGAGCTCGCTATCCGTGAATGGGGCCGCCGCGACCTCGAGGTCAGCGAACGGCTGCGACGCGTGGACGACCGGCGGATGGAGTACATGCGCTCGCTGTTCGGCGAATTCATCGCGGACCCGGACGACGTTGAGGCACGCTGCCTGCTCGTCTCGACGCTGTTCATCGGCAACGGCTTCGTCACGGCGGGGCACGGTCGACGCAGCCGCGCCGACGTCGCCCGCCACGCGCTCCGCTGGCTCCTCCGCTAGCCGACGGCCGCCTGCGTCAGCCAGGTGAACGCGGCCCCTCACGCTCTCGCACATCCCCTCCTCCGGCGATGAACGAACAGATGCCGCGCATATGAGACCAAGATGTCTCGACACAGCCGTGATCGCCGAAGGGCGTGCCATGCCGCCGCGGGACGACACGCGAACCCGACCCTAGCGCCCGACCTGCATATGACTTCCCGGCAATAGTCGGCAGTGCGGGGACGCCGAACGCCACGGTCGCCGCCCGGACCCAAGGGACGAGCGACGACGGTGCTGTGACTGCTGGACTGTCCGTGCTTAGGGCACCGGGACCACCAGCTCCTCCTCGGCCGGCTCCGCGGCCCGGGTCTCGACCGACTCGTTCCCATGGGACCCAGGTGCCAGGATGGCGACGACCACTGCGGTTACGGCCACTATCCCGGCCGCGATCGTCATCGCAGCGGAGATGCCGTTCACGAACGCGTGCTGCGCGGCGGACACGAGCTGCTCGGCCGCCGGGCCCGCCTGCCCGATCTGCCCGGACTGGGTGAAGGCGATCGAGCTCTCGGCCCCTTCTGCGACGGCCGGAGGCAGCCCGTGGGCCGCCTCGGCCACGCCGTCGCGGTACTGCTGGTTGAGGACGCTGCCGAGGATGGCGATCCCGAGGGCGCTACCCAGCTCGCGTGCCGTGTCGTTGACCGCGGACGCAACGCCCTGCTTGCTCTCGGGGAGCGACTCGGTGATGGCCGTGGTCGACGGCGTACCCGCCAGGGCCATGCCGCCGGCGAATAGCACCAGGCCGGCGGCGAAGATGCCGTACCTCAGGTCCGTGTCGACCTGGGAGATCACCATGAGTCCGGCGGCCGTCAGCGCCAGACCCACCGGCGCCAGGCGACGGAAGCCGACGTGCTTCGCGATCCGCGGGGCGTTGCGGGCCAGCGGGATCATCACCAGCGGTAGCGGCAAGAGAGCAACGGCCGCTTCGAGGGCCGACTGTCCGACCACGAACTGCAGGTACTGGATCACCAGGAAGAACAGTCCGAACGTGGCGAAGAACTGCACCATCACCGTCAGAGTCCCGGCGCTGAAGCCGCGGTTCTTGAACAGCCGCGGGTCGAGCATCGGCTTGTCGACGCGCAGCTCCCACAGCACGAACGCGGCGAGCGCGACGGCGCCGACGACCAGGCCGGTCAGGGTCAGGCTGTTGCTCCACCCCCGCTCGGGGCCTTCGATGATCCCGAAGACGGTGCCGGCAACGCCGACCAGAGACAGCAGGCCGCCGACGACGTCGAGCCGGGGCGGATCGCCGCCGACCGAGTTGGGCACGACGAGCAGCGTCCCGACCAGGGCGACGGCCGCGAGGGCCACGTTCAGCACGAAGAATGAGCTCCATGAGTAGAACTCGAGCAGAAAGCCGCTGCCGAAGAGGCCGAGGACGGCACCGCCACCAGCGACTCCGACCCACACGCCGATGGCCTTCGGCCGGTCCTCGACCGGGAACGACGTCGTGATCACCGACAGTGTGGTCGGCATGATCGCGGCGGCCCCGACGCCCATGAAGGCTCGCAGAACGATCAGCTGCTGCGGGTCACTGGTGACCGTCCCGAGCGCGGCCGCGGCGCCGAAGACGGCCAGGCCGGCAATCAGCAGCCCCCGCCGGCCGAACCGGTCCCCGAGGGCACCAGCGAACAGCAGCAGGCCGGCGAACACCACGGTGTAGGCGTCGACGATCCATGTGATCTCGGTCTGGCTGGCGCCGGTCTCGCGAGCCAGATCGGGTAGGGCGACATTGAGGCCGCTGACGGCCGAGACCACGGTCATCAGGGCGAGGGCGACGACGGCGAGCACGGGACCGGTCCGGGGCCGCGTCGCGTGGGCTGAGGTCTGCAGCATGATTCTCTCCTGATCAAATTTCAACGCTTGGTGAGATCATAAGTCATCGCGCGATGAATTATCAAGCCGAGGGGTAAGAATCTCCGGTCAGCGGTCCGAGCCCGCCGTGGGAACCGGTAGCGGTTCGTGGCCCTCCGCTCCGCCATTGACGTGCGTCTTGTCGCCGCGTGCGAGTCGTGGCCGATGAGTGGACGCGTCGTTCCCTGGCATTCTGAGCGCTGTCGCAAGTGAAGGGAGTGCGTCTGATGGCAGAGGAACCCACAGGTGCTGGTGTGACGACCTGGCTGGTTGATGAACAGGTTTGGCAAGACGACGACGAGACACCCGGCCAAGTGGCCATGTTGGTGGACAGCCCGACCGTCCAGGCGGGGCTGTGGAAGCCCGGGCCGAGTGGCCTGGGTCCCTTCGAGGTCGACCTAGAGCATACGGAGACCATCCTGGTTCTGTCTGGCACTGGCCGGCTGGAGGTCGACGACGGAGCGCCGGTGGAGTTGACCCCCGGACGGGCGGCCAGAATCGATGTCGGCGCGCACACGCGATGGACGGTCGACCAGGAGTTCACTGAGTTATGGCTCTACATCTAAGACGGCCCATCCACACGGCATCTGAGACGGCGGCGTCCCAGTGTCGTCCGGTCGGGCCGTCCGTCGGACGCCAGGCAGGAAAGTAGCTCTGCGGAGTCTCCGCTGGCTGGTCATCGCGAAGCAGGTAGAACTCCAAGAAGCGCTCCTCGGCCGGCGACCCTAACGCCCTGAAGTTGGGCTCCCCTCCCGCCATCTCCCCTGATCTGGGCGGGGCGTCGGCGGATCAGCGTGCGCTTGCCCGTACGCCCTCAGTCTGAGCCATCGATAGTGGCTGCGGCTTCGTCGGCTGAGTCCGATGATTGCGGGCTCCAATGCCCGGGGCGGGTCAGACCAGGGGGCAGTTCGGTTGCCTCGTCTCCCTGGGCATGCTCTAGCTGATCCTGAGTCAGGCCTTCCGCGGAGGATAGGTCCGCGCCGGCGAGTTCGGCTTTGCGTAGGTTCGCGCCAGTCAGGTCCGCGCCACGCAAGTACGCGCCGCCCAGGTTCGCGCGGACCAGCAGCGCGTCGGTCAGGTTCGCCTCGAAGAGGCTGGCGAGGGTCAGGTCCGCGAGGGATAGGTTCGCGGCGGTCAGATTCGCGCCGCCCAGCTTCGCGCCGGACAGGTCTGCGCGGATCAGGTACGAGCGGGTCAGGTCTGCGCTGCTCAGGTTCGCGCCGTTCAAGTCGGTCGGGATCAGGTCGGCGCGTTCGGGGCGAGCCATAGTCAGTTTTCCTTCGGCGAGCAGGCCCACGGGAGTCAGGTCGGCGCGATTCAGCTGCGCGCTCTGCAGAGACGCGCCGGCCAGGTTCGCGCTGCAGAGGATCGCGCCGGTCAGCTTCGCGCCGCGCAGATTGGCGCCGGCCAGGTTGCCCTCGGTCAACGTCGCGCGTTCGATGTGGGCTTCCTGAAGGTCGATGTACGAGCCGCGGTCGGCGTCATGCACACGTTTGATGACAAGCAGTGCGGCTTGCACGTCGGTCGCCTGCCGATGCCGGTCCATCGCGTCGTCGCTATCGCCGTTGGGTCCCTGTCCGTGTTCACGCACGAACGCGCACAGCACCTCAACGACGGTGGGTAGGTCCTGGCCGGATTTCTGGGCGATCCGCTGGAGGGAGTAGATCCCGCCCAACCGCACATCGACACTGTCGTGTCCGAGCTGATCGATCGCCCTCGTGTAGCGCTCTCGCTGATCCGCGTCGCGGTTGGCCCGTTGGGTCTCCTCCAGTGCTTTGCGGGCATTCTCGTTGGTTTCCAGATTCGCTCGCCGCGTCTCAACCAATGCCAGCGTCGCTCCCCCGGCGGCGATGGACGCGGCGATCACCGCCAGAATGCCGGCTCTTGTCGTCGCCGCGGCGGTGTTCGCGCCCTCGCCGTCATAGAACCAGGGCGCCGCCACGAACAACCCGACGAGCACAACGACCAGCACGACCACCACCATCTGGAACGGCCGCCGGTGCCACCAAGGAATGTTCTCGTGGTGGCCTTCTTGCTCACCCATGGCACTGGACGCTAGGCCGCCGACCTGCCAACGTCACGGGCCTAAGGCCCCGTAGGCACAGCAAATGTCCTCGAGCGCCTGGCCATGTAGGTCCCCCTGCGAGTCATGGTGCCTTGCGTATAACGCGGTGTGGCAGGTGTCGCAGGTGGCGCGCAAGTCGTCGGAGGCGACCCTGGCTGGCCTCGGCTCGCAGCCGCATTCCCATAGCCGCATCCGGGATCCGGAGCCTTTGCCGCGAGAGGTGCCGCCTTCCCGGCCGATCCCGACCGAGCATGGCCGCGGCATGGGGGCAGGGTGGGGATCGCGTTGGTGCGGAACTCGGGCCACCGCCGTCGCCGATCCGGCGGGCGAGGTCGCGCACAGCATGCCTGATGGTCGGGTCGATCATCGCCCATTCGTCGGCCGGGTCAGGCGGCGATGGTTGGAGCCGCCTGCGGAATCGAACCGACGACCCACGGATTACGAGTGAGTCGCTCACCATAGCCACGGGTTGCCTCCGGGCGTCAGGACTTCGGTGTCGGACCCCTCCGGCAGCGTCCAGCCCACCGGTTTGCCGTCGTTTCGCACCGTAAACCGCACCACGACCTGGAGCGCTGATAACTGCCGCACCGGCGCCCACAGACGACGACGAAGTCGGGCTGAAGTGCGCGCTCATGCAGATGTGCGGGCGCCGGAACCCGCCGCCGCTCGTCTGCGCCCGATCGGCTTCAGGGCGTCGGGCTGGCAAGTAGCATCGCCGCATGCCCGAGTTCACCTGGCTCCCGGCCAACCGAGCAGCGACCGAGGACGTCGAGGCGGTGTTCGCCACAGGTGGCGCCAGCAAGTGCCGCTGCCAGGCGCTGAAGGTGCCGGGCTGGATCTGGCGCGACACCACCCAGGAGGAGAGGGACGCCGCACTGCTGGAGCAAACCGCGTGCGGCACTACCACCGAGCCGACGTCTGGGCTGATCGGGTACGTCGACGGCGAGGCGGCCGGCTGGGTCGCGGTCGAGCCGCGGGAGAACTACCCCAGGATTTGGAGCCGAAAGCAGGCGTGGATGCGAATGGACCCCGAACTCCAGGGTGTCTGGTCCGTCACCTGTTTCGTCGTACGCAAGGGCTGGCGCCAGTCGGGACTGACCTACGAACTCGCCACCGCCACAGTCGAGTACGGCAAGCAGGTCGGCGCCCGCGTCCTGGAGGGGTACCCGATCGATCCGCCCCCGGGCAAGTCCGTGATCTGGGACGAGGCCTCGGTCGGGCTGGTGCAGGTCTTCCTCGAAGCCGGCTACGAGGTGGTCGCCTCGCCTACCCAGCGGCGACGTGTGGTGCGGCGACGACTGGGCAACAGCACCACGTCAACGGGATCGTCGCGCGAACCGTGACCAGAACGTGGATCGGCCTCCGGACGCTCGGACGGCACAGCCTCGACGGAGGGCTGTGGCGACTGTGGGATGAGAGTGACGGGACCGCTCACCGCGACTGAAGAATGCGCCCGATCATGCCGCGCTCCGCGCGGGCCTGGCTGGACCTGGCCCCGCACCCGTTGCCCCAGTTCTCGGCCTCCTGCAGGATGCAGGGCCGGGTCTGGTCGGGCAGGTGCGGGACTAGCCGCTCTCAACTGGCTGAACGATGTGTTCGCGGCCGCCCGGTGAGATGACGATGAGGCCGCGCAGCGGGTCGGTACCGGAGTTCCAGACGGTGTGCGTGACTCCCCTCGGCACAAAGACGAAGCTGCCGGCCGTCAGCCGGATGTCGCGCCCCCCAAGCCGGAACGTCGCCTCTCCGCTGGCGAGATAAAACGCCTCATCGGTGGTCGGGTGGACATGAACGGGCGGCGCAGGATCGCCGGGACGGATCCCGCCGACGAGCTCTGCGAGATAGGCCCCCTCGACCTCTGCCGGGCCGAACCTGGAGAATTCCCCGTCAGCGGACGGGCCAATGATGAGGCAACCGTTGACTGTGTCCATAGTTCGTTTGACACCTCCTGGATAGGTTCACCACCTGAATGGGGTGGAAGCAGCGGCCGCACGCCGCAGCCCGACCGAACGAATCGTCAGGAACTCGGAAAGTGCTTCTTGAGCCACGAACCAACCTCCTGCCCTTAAAGACAGGTTGACAGGCCATCGTGGTGTCCACCCGCCCGGACATGCCGCGATCCGCTCTGTCTTGCCGCTGAGCGGTCGGCCCTCAGCGATACCGTGAGGGGTCCCAGAGAGCAAGGAGGCGTGCGTTGTCCGGTTACCCCGTCCTTCTTCACACTGCGATCGATGCGCGTGACTGCCGAGAGTTGGGCGAGTTCTATCGACAACTCCTCGGTCTGCGTTATCGAGAGGGCGAGCAGCCGCCGACGGACGGCAGCCCCGATGACGCCGACTGGCTGGTCCTCCTCGATGACAACGGCAACAGAGTCCTGACCATTGCAGAGAAGAAGGACACCACGCCTCCAACCTGGCCCTCGGAGGAGGTGCCGATGCAGATGCACATGGACTTCAGAGTGCCTTCTTTCGATGATCTAGAGCGGCATCGTGAGCGGGCAGAGGCGTTGGGTGCACGTCTGCTGTACGACCGTTCCCGGGACGAGGGCGAACCCTTGTACGTGCTCGCCGATCCGGCTGGGCACCCCTTCTGCATTCTGGTCCAGTAGGACGGAAGCGCCCTCATCTGGCTCCCCTCTGTGTCAAGACGCGTTGGGGAGCCGGGTTCTAGGGTGGCTGGTGGCGGGTCCGGGAAGTGGCTGGTCCGAAGAGCCGATGTGGGGATGTGAGTCGGTCGCGCTGGAGTCAGAGTCGTTTCCCCGTTGCCCTCCCGGGCCCCGTCAGCGCGTGAGTGATCGCGTCGTCGACGAGGTGTCGGTAGACGATGTCGGAGAGCCGTCGTTTGAGGCACCGCATCGCTTCCATCGAGGTCTTGCCGGTGGCCTTCTTGCGGTCGAAGTAGTCGCGGCCCTCGGTCGGGTTGCGGAGCTGGACGGTGGCCATGATGTGCAGCACTCGGTTGATCTGCCGGTTCCCGGCACGAGACAGCCGGTGCCGGACCTGATCTCCGGAGGAGGCGTCGATCGGGGCGGTGCCGTTCCAGGAGGCGAAGTGGTCACGGTTGGGGAAGCGGGTGATGTCGCCGACCTCGACCAGCAGCCGGGCGGCACCGGAGGGTCCGACGCCGTGTAGGTCCATCAGCGTTGTCCCGGTGGCGGCGACGAGTGCTTTGAGTTCCTTGTTCGCGGCCCTCTTGCGCTGGTAGACCCGCTCGAGGTCGGCGATCAGTTCGGCCGCGACCCGGCGGCGTGCCTTGCCGGCGGCGTCTTTGGGTCGGACCTTGGCCAGCAGCGCCTTGGCCTGGGCCGCGGACAGGTCCTTCTTCGCTCCACCCGGGATGAGTTCCAAGAGAAGCTGGTGCAGTTGAGACACCATGCGCGTGTGGTCATCGCCCAAAGACCGACGCCGGTCCACGAGGATGCGGAGGACGGTGAGCTCCTGGTCATCGATCACCGGCCGCAAGCCACTCATCCGAGTGCCGACCAGCGCGACGGAGTGGGCATCGGTGGCGTCGGTCTTGCGGCCCTGGCCGGTGGCGAACAAGCGGGCCCGCGCCGACAGTTTGGGTGGCACGTCAACCACCTGCTCACCCTCGCCGAGCAGTCGCAACGCAATATGCCGGCCGATGCCCCGGCATCCCTCGATGGCCCAGACCCGGTCCGGCCACTGCGTCGCGAAGCTGAGCATCGCCGAGTACCCGTCCCGGTCGGTGCCGAACCGATGACCGCCAACCACCCGCTCGTCGCCGGTCATCACCTCGATCGTGGCCGAACGCTTGTGTGGGTCCATGCCGATGACGACAGGTTCTGCCGTGGAGCTCAAGGAGTCCTCCGATGCTCGATCCAACGCGGTTGTCGAGCCGGGAGGGCAACGCTACTTCGAGCAGAGCAAACCCCTCTTGAGCCTCTCCCCGCCCCTGGGGCGACGCCCGGAACAGCGCAGGCCAAATGAGAGCCACACGACCAGCGTGGGCAGCCGATGTGAGAGCGACAGCCCGGGCGCCTAGACCGAAGCCTGGCCG
>Ga0209382_10000680_pt1 | contig 55395 bp, 50 predicted proteins | sample SoiMetdeltSBSDD5_FD_187599 | JGI IMG/M metagenome (GOLD analysis project Ga0209382, IMG submission 187599) | Bulk soil microbial communities from a Populus tree surrounding site in Tennessee, USA - Soil MetaG P. deltoides SBSDD5 (SPAdes) (version 2) | ecosystem: Environmental > Terrestrial >...
CACGGTCGACGCCGAGGCGCGCGCCGACCGCGGCGTCTTCGACATCGCGCGCGGCGCGTCGAGCTGGCCCGGTCTCAAGCTCGACACGCGCGGCCGCGCGACTGTCGACGGCCCCGCGACGGTTCACATCTCAGCAACCGGAGAGATCGCACGGCTCGCCCCGCTCGTCGGGCAGAGTCGCGCCGGAGGCGACGCGGCGCTCGAGGCGGATCTGGCCGGACGCTGGAGCGATCCCACGCTCACCGGCCGACTGGAGCTGCGCGCTCCCTTCGTCGCCGACTATCGGGCCGACGCCGCCGTGCTGCCGTTCGAGCTCACGCGCCGCTCGCTCTCGCTGACGGCCGCGAGCGCGCGTCTGGGCCGCTCGCGTCTCACCGCGTCGGGCACCGCGGCGTGGCCCGCCACCGCATCGCCGGCCGTGCCCTCGCTGGAGACCATTCGCGTCGACCTGGCCGCGCAGACCGACGAGGCGCGCCTCGAGGACGCGTGGCCGTGGCTTCCCGCCGCCGCCCGCGGCAGCGGACCCGTGCGCGCGACCGCACAGCTCAAGGGCACGCTCGCGTCGTGGGGGGGCACGGGCCAGGCGAGCTCGAGTGCTCTCGCCTGGCCGCCTCCGGCTCCCGAGACGCGCGAGCTGAGCGTGACCTTCGATGCGACGCCGGATCGGTTGGAGGTCTCGGCGCTCCGGACCGTCGTCCTCGACGCGCCCGTCACCGCGAAGGGGCGATGGCGCTGGGCGGGCGGCGGCGAGGTAGAGGCCACCACCGGTGCCTTCGATCTGACACGGCTTCCCGGAATGCCCGAGGGCATGAGGATCGAGGGCCGCACGCACGGCAACGTCGCCGCCGCCCTTCGCGACGGCAAGATCACCGGGTCGGCGCGGCTGCGCGGCGAGCGTCTGGCGGTCGGCGGCTACGCGCTCGGCGCCGGAACCGCGGACGTCTCCGTCGACGACAACGCGGTCAAGGGCGAGCTCGCGCTCCCCGAGTCGCGCATCGCCGCGACCGCAGAGGGCCGGCTCGACGGCGTGGTCGCGACGCGGCTCACCGCGACCGATGTCGACCTCGGGCCGCTCCTGCGCCAGGCCCGCCCCGAGGTCTTCAAGAACGTGGGCCTGCGACTCTCGGCCTCGGCGACATTCGACGTGCCCGCGCGCGATCCACGCTCTGCGCGAGGGCTCGTGCGTCTCGAGCCCGTCGCGATCGAGACCGGCGACGAGCACTGGGACGCTCGCGGCCCGATCCTGATACGGCGCGAGCCAGGGAAGCTGACGCTCGAGCGAATGGAGCTGGTCGGACGTCTGGGCTCCGCTACGGCCGCCGGGTGGGTCGACGACGCCGGGACGATCGAGGGCACCCTGCGCGGTCAGGTGCCGCTCGCCCTGCTGGCGGTGCTCCGCCGCGAGGTGCGCGAGGCGTCGGGACGCCTCGACCTCGACGTGCGCGTCGGCGGGACCACGTCGAAGCCGAACCTGCTCGGGCGCGGCACGATCGCGGGCGGCGTCGTCGCGGTGCGTGATCTGCCGTTCGTGATCCGCGATATGGAAGGCCGCATCGTCCTCTCGGCGGCGCGGGTGCGGATCGAGGAGCTGAAGGCCAACATCGGCGCCGGCACGGTCCGCGTGACGGGCGATGCGGCGCTCGACGGCGCGAGCCTCGGCCCGTACCAGCTTGCGCTCACGGCGCGCGGAGTCGGGCTCACGCCGGTCGAGGGCCTCGATACCGTCTGGAACGCGGATCTCACGGTCGTGGGACGCGAGGCGCGCGGCGTGGTGCGCGGCGAGGCGCGCCTGGTGCGCGGCTCGTACTCCCGCGATCTGTCGATCCTGCCCATCTTGATGAGCAGCGGCGCGCGTGGCGAGCCGGCCGAGTGGGGCCGCGAGGTCGCGCTGCAGGTCGGCGTGCGCCTCGACGACAACCTGGTGGTCCGCTCGCCCCAGGCGCAGGTCCGCGCCGGCGGCTCGCTCTCGCTGCAAGGCACCGTGGCGCACCCGGTCGTCCTCGGCACCATCGAGACGCAGGACGGGCGCATCACGTTCCGCCGGCATCGGTTCACGCTCGAGAACGTCGTCGTGCGCTTCGACGATCCGCGCCGGATCAATCCGTATCTCGACGTGCGCGCGACCACGCGGATCCGCACGTACGACGTGACCATGTGGCTGTCGGGTCGCGCCGACGACCTCCGGATCAGGCTCTCGTCGGAGCCGCCGCTGCCGCAAGAGGATCTGCTCGCGCTGGTCACACTCGGCGCGACCCGCGCCGAGCTCGGCACCTCGGGAGGGCTCGTCTTCGCCGGCGAGGCCGCGCAGATTCTCTCGAAAGAGCTGCTCGGCAACGACGTGAGCGTTCCCACCGTCGACGTCCTCGAGTTCGGCAAGAACGAAGCTGGTGAAGACCAGTTTCGAGTCGGCAAGCGCCTCAACGACCGCACCCTGGTGACGTACACCGGCAGCTTTGCCGAGGGCGGCAAGTCGAAGCTGCGCGTCGAGTATCAACTCCTCGGGCCGCTCCTGCTGGCCGGCGAGCAAGAGTTCAACGGCGGGGTCGGGGGCGACGTCATCCTGCGGCTCAGATTTCGATGATCCGCCGCCTGTTGGCGGCGCTGGCGGCGGGCCTGCTGCTGCTGGCGCCCGCGCCTGCCGCGGCGCGCGCGGCTGACCCGCCGATGGTGACCGCTGTCGAGATCCTATCGCCTCATCGACTGCCCGACCCTTCGCCTGAGGAGCTCCTGACGAGCCTGAGGGGACGGCCCCTGTCGCGCGCGCGCGTGCGCGAAAGCCTCGAGCGGCTCTGGGCGCTGGGCGTCTTCGACACCCTGGAGGTCGTTGAGGCGCCCGATGCCGGCGGCGTCAGGCTGGTCTTCCGGGTCACGCGCAAGCCGTGGCTCGAGCGCCTGGACTGGCAGGGCGAGCTCGGGCTCGACTCCGCGGACCTGGCCGCCACCGCGGCGCTGGCCCTCGGCGGCCCGGCCGACGGGGAGCGGTTGGACCGCGCGCAGAGCGAGGTGCTCGCGCGCCTGCGACGCGAGGGTTATCTCGGCGCCGACGTGCGTCTGGACGTGCGCGAGAGCCCCGACACCAACGGCCGGTCCGTCACGGTGGTCGTCGCCGCGGGCAAGCAAGCGCGTGTCGCGCGCGTGGAGCTCCAGGGCCGGGCTCGCGCCGAGGAAAAGCCGCTGCGCAAGGCGCTCGATCTCTCGGAGGGCGACACGTTTCGGGAGCGTCGCTATCGCGACGGGCTGCGCGCTCTCGAGCAGGCGCTCCACACTCAAGGCTTCTTCGAGTCGCGCGTGAGCCCTCAGGAGCCCGCGTGGGACCGCGCGACCAATCGCGTCGACGTCGTGGTGCAGCTGGTCGAAGGCCCGCTGACCCAGGTCGAGCTCGTCGGGCGCAAAGCGCTCAGCGAGGCCGTCGTGCGCGAGCGGTTGGCCTTCGCCGACTCCCGGGTCGTCGACGAGTTCGAGGTGCGGGCGAGCGCCGACCAGATCACGCGGGCCTATCAGGAGCAAGGCTACGCGTTCGCTCACGTCAACGGCACCCTGGGCGGCGACGCCAACACCCGCACGGTGCGGTTCGAGATCGAAGAGGGGCCGCGCGTCGCGGTCGAGAGCATCACGTTCGAGGGTCTCTCGACGCTCCGGCCCGAAAAGCTCACCGACCAGATGCAGACGCGGCCCGTGGGGCTGATCCCGATCGGCGTGTTTCGCGGCCTCTACGTCGAGGAGCGGCTCAGCCAGGACGTGCGGATCCTGCGCCAGTATCTGCGCTCGCAGGGCTTCGCGTCGCCCGAGGTCGGGCCGCCCACCACGACGTTCAGCGACGACCGGACCCGCGCGAGGATCGTGATCCCCGTGGTCGAGGGCCCGCGGCGCACGGTCGCCGCGGTGGCGATCATCGGCAACAAGGTCGTCGAGTCAGAGCCGATCATGAAGGCGATCGGGTTCCGCGCCGGCGATCCGTTCGACGAGGCCAAGGCGGAGGACGCGCGCCGGAAGGTGGAGCAGCTCTACGAGCGCCGCGGCTACCGGGGAACGACCGTCTCGCTGGCGGCTTCAGGGCAGGACGGCGCTGTCACGACCACCTACACGATCGCCGAGGGCGAGCTCACGCGGGTCGGCCGGATCCTGATCTCCGGCCTCACCGCCACCAAGCCGTACGTGGTCGAGCGAGAGCTTCCGTTCAAACCAGGCGATCCCCTGACGGCGGTCGATCTGTCCGAGGCGCGGCGCAAGCTCGACGCGACCCGAATCTTCGACCGCGTCGACGTCGAGCCCCGCGGTGATCCGAGCGCACCGTTCCGGGACGTCGAGGTGACCGTACGCGAGGCCAAGCCGTGGCGGTTCGAGTTCGGCGCCGGCTACGCGACCGAGGAAGGGTTTCGCGGATACGTCACGCTTGGTTACGACAACCTCTTCGGAACCGGGCGCAGCGCCTCCGTGCGCCAGCGCATCAGCGAGAAGGGCGAGCGTTCCGAGTTCAATTATCGCGAGCCGTGGATCTTCGGTTCGAACTGGCAGGGCGAGGGCACGATCTTCCGCGAGCGGAAGGAGGAGATCGGCTTCAACAGCGATCAGCTGGGCCTCACGTTGACCACGCAGCGCGAGCTCTTGACGCATCTGTTCCGCCCCGACGAGCCGACCGATCGCCCCACCAGCCTGCGCGGCGGCTTCCGCTACCGGATCGAGGAATTCCGCCGGAGCGACATCAGCCCGAACCTCATCGAGTCGGGCCTCCGCGAGCGCGACGATCTCGTGTCGAGCATCATGCCGTTCCTGACGCTCGAGCTCCGCGATCAGCCGACCGATCCGCGGCGCGGCAGCTTCCACTACACGTCGCTCGAGATCGGCAGCTCGTACCTCGGCGGCCAGATCAACTTCGTGAAGTTCCGCCTGGAGGACTCCTGGTACTTTCCGTGGCCGCCCAAGACCGTGCTGGCGGTCTCGACGCGCGTCGGTCTCGCCGCGCCCTACGGCGACACCGCCGACCTCGTGATCGAGGACCGCTTCAAGGCGGGCGGCAGCACGACCATTCGAGGTTACAAGGAGGACCGCGTCGGGCCGCTCGATGCGGGCGGCGACCCGCTCGGCGGCGATCTCAGGCTGCTCCTGAACCTCGAGTGGCGGTATCCGATCTACCGCTGGCTCGGCGGTGTCACGTTCTTCGACGTCGGCATGGTCACGCCGAAGGTGACCGACTTCGCGTTCTCGGCCCTGTACCCCGGCGTGGGCGCGGGCCTGCGTATCGCCACGCCGATCGGTCCGGTCCGCCTCGACGTGGGGTATGGTCTTCGGCAGATCTTGAACGAGGACCGGATCCAGGTCTATCTCACGATTGGTCAGGCATTCTGACGGGTGGACGGCGGGCATCGTGCTCGTCGTCGTCCTCCTCGGCGCGGCGGCCGCGCCGGCCCAGGTGCTCGACACCGTGCTGGCCCAGGTCGACGCGCGGACGATCGCGTCGAGCGACATCGCGCTGGCCCGCGCGCTGGGCGTATTTGGCTTCGCGCCGACGTCGGCGCCGATCGCGCGCGCCGACGTCGAGCGGTTCGCCGATGTGATGCTGCTCCTCGCAGAAGCCAGCCGGACCGCGATCGCGATCGAGGCGGCGCAGGTCGAACGCGTGTGGGCCGCGCTCGCGGCGCGGGCCGGCGGCGAGGGTGCGCTCGACCGCTGGCTCGAGGAACGCGCGATCGATCGCGACTGGGCACGCCGCTTCGTTCAGGAAGATCTCATGCGCACCGCATATCTCGAGGCGCGATTCGCGAGCTTCGTCTTCCCGGACGAGGACGCGGTATCGAGCGCGCTCGGCCCGGGGCCGCACGACGAGGGCGAGCGTGAGGCGGCGCGCCAGCGGCTCATCCGTGAAGCCGCGCTCAAGGCTCAGGCGGAATGGCTCGACGGGGCGCGCCGGCGCGCGTCGATCAAGATTCTGTTGCCGCCCGGGACGTCGGTGGCCGCTCCGTTCCCGCCGCCGCCCTAGCCCGGATTATTCGTGAACGACTTCGCTCGAGGCGGGCGGGGCCTGTCGCAGGGCCCGCCCAGCCAGGCCGGCTTCGTCACCCACTCACCCGAAACGCGGCTCTTCGAGCCGACGGGACGAGGGGGTCCCACTCACGCCGGCTCGTGAGCGGTGCGGCTAGTCGGCGAATTCCCGCTCGGCGGCGACGCTCGGCGCTGGCGTCGGGCCGTAGCGCCGCACGGCCAGATCGACCGCGCGCAGGAGCGCCATGACGTACGCGTCGTCGCGCCAGCGGAAGAAGAGGTGGTCGGAGCCGAGCGCCACGAGATTGATGCCGTTGGGCCAGACGGTGTCGGCCAGCAGCACGACGCCGTCGTTGGGACCGTGGGACTCGAGCACCTGGTAGCCGGCGTACACGTGGTACCCGACGCTGCCGGAGACCGGTACGGCCACGATGTTGAGCACCGTGATCGCCTCGGGCAGCCGCCGTCCCTCGAGGCGGCGGCGGCTGGGCTTCGTGGCGAGCGACGTGAGCGCGTCCCAGCTCCAGCCGCTCAGCCAGAAGATGCTCCGCGCCATCCACTTGACGGGAGGCCGGAGCGCGGCGTCGGCCAGCGGCGTGCCGTGGAGCGCCCCCGCGATGTTGATCCAGGCGGCCACGCATGCCGACTCGGCGTGTGTCAGGCCGGTCAGCGCCAGCGCCGCTTCAGCGCCCGATTTGCTGGCGCTGATGATGACGATCGGGCCGCTCACGCAGCCCATCGTGCGGATCGAATCCACGATGATCGCGGCGTTGGCCTCGACCGAATCGCTCTCACCGGTCGCGAGAAGCCGCTGTGGGATACCGAGACGATCGACAAGAGCCCGCTGGAATGCGAAGTCCGCGCCGTTTTCGGGATGGCTCTTGTGAAGCCACGAGGGCGCGAACACCAGGGTGTACGGGAACGCGCGCGTCCGCGTCAGCGCGGCCGTCGAGCGCTCGGATCCTTCGCGGAAATAGCGATCGAACGCCGCCTGCACGGCCTGACTCTTGGGGTCGGCCCCCAGCGCCTTGGCGAACAGGAGCGCGCTGTAGTCCGTCGACGTCTCGCGGGCGATTTGACGCAGGCGCGCCTGATCGGGAAGCCGCGGGATGTCGACCGGCTCGCCGGCGGCGGCGAAATGCGCCAGCCGTGTGTCCGTCATTCCCTCGGCGGCCGAGCGAGAGCCGCTCGAGCGGCGCGTCAGGAGCTCAGCCAGCAGCTGGCGCGCGGCATCCGAATCGACCAGCGCGGCGAGATCCGAATCGGGCAAATTGCCGAGGGCAAGATCGCTCTGGCGCGCGCAGCCCGCCGCGAGCGCGAGTGCGAGTGCCAGGACCGTCAGGCCGCGGGTCGGCATCGGGCGATCATTATATATAGCGACGGTCCCGGAGCGGTCCGTCTTAGACCAAGGTTGAGGGGAAACGTGCCTGAGCCCTAGGGCTTGGTGAGTTCCTGGAGGTACCACTCCGTATAGCGGATCACGTTGTACTCGCGCCTGGTGGAGTAGGGCCCCGGCGTGAACGCGGACGAGCTCACGCCGGCGTGGTTCTTCTCGCAGAGCTCCCAGTCCTGCTCGCTGGTGAGCTGCCAGAACGGCAGCAGCGCGTCGAGCGTGTAGTCCTTGCCCTCGACGGCGTCCTCGTGGACGAGCCACTGGACCTGCACGAGGGTCTTGCTCGGGCCCGCGGGCGCCAGCCGCGTCGACACGGCGTGGTCGCCGCTCGCGTGATCCCAGAAGTTCGGCATCGTCCGTATGCGCAGAGTGCCGACGTCGCGCGTCGAATAGTCGCCCATCAGCGGCGCCACCGGTCGGCCGTCCATCGACTCGCTGACCCAGCCGGGCACGAGCGGCGTGCGATTGATCGACCACCAGCAGTCCCGCGACGGGAACCGCACCATCCCGGCCTCTTGATAGTCGATGACGATCCCGTCAGCCGCCAGCCGGGCGGAGGTGGCCCGCGCCTGTGCCTCGATCTCGCCCTTGAGCGCGGCGTCGTCGATCGGCGCGTTGTCGTAGTTGGCCTTGATGTACTGGGGATGGTTGACGTTGCAGTGCCAGCACTCGCGGTTGTTTTCCCACACGAGCTTCCAGTTCGCCCGAACCTCGTAGCTCCGCGTCGCGGCGATCTTGCCGCGCTCGAGCCCCTGCGGCCGCAGGAGCGCGCCGAGGTCGCGCGCGGCCTCATCGAACGGCAGCGGGTCGCGCGCCAGGCTGACGAAGATCAGCCCGCCGACCTCGCGAGCGTGGGCGCGGTGCAGGCCGAAGTCGCCCCGGTCGAGGTCGCCGTCCTTGTCCATGCCGCCGCAGGCGACCAGCTCGCCGTCGCGCGCGTACGACCACTGGTGATACGGACACACGAGCCGGGCGGCGTGACCGGATGCGGTCTGGCAGAGCTTCATGCCCCGATGGCGGCAGGTGTTGTGGAGCGCGTGGATCCGCCCGTCGTCGCCTCGGATGACGATGATCGAATCGCGATCGACGTCGAAGACGAAGTAGTCGCCGGGCTTTTTGATCTGACACGTGTGGCCCGCGAAGAGCCAGCCGCGCCGCCAGATGCGCTCGAGATCGAGCTCGTAGATGCCGGGGTCGGTTTGGAACTCACGCTGGAGCGCGTGCCCGGGCTTGTGCGCGGCGATCAGGTGATCGAGGAGCATCTGGGCGTCGAGGCTCGACATCGCCTCCGTATTATAGGGCGATTACTTCAGGGGCAGCCGCAGCTCGACCATGACGCCGCCGCCGCGCGGGACGCCGACCCGGATGTCCGATTTGATTCCGATCAAGCGCTCGACGACGTAGTTGAGCGCGCCGATCGGGTCGGTCGCGATCAGGCCCACATGGTCGTACCACCTGAGCTCGGGCTTGTTCAGGATCCAGGACCTGATGGGCTCGAAGACGAAGCCCCCGAGCAATGCGCCGCCGACGGGTGTGATGATCAAATCCTGGTATGAGGGCCGCTCGAATATCGCCTCGACGCCGAACTCGTAGAGCGCGGAGGCGAAGGCCGAGTACAGGAAGGCGTCGATGCGGTCGAAGCCCCGCTCGCGCGCGCGGATGTAGTAGGTAGCCCCGAAGTACGAGTGCCCGACGTAGTTGATGGCCCAGTCGTCTTTGTCCCAGGCTGGATTTTGAACGTTGTGCCACCATCTCTCGAAGCCGATATTGCTCTTGGCGCTGTCGGACCAGTTCGACACGCTTTCCGGGAGCGCGTAAAGAATCCCGACCCCGACGATCTGGTACGTGAGCAGGAGCCCTGTGTCCCGCGCGAGCCCCACCCAGTCTCGAGGCGCCTGCGAGTTGTCGGGGAGGAGATGAAACTTTTCCGGCGCATTCTCCGCGGTTGCCTGCACCCACCACGCGCTCGGGTCGGCGGCGTCGTCAGCCATTGCTGGTGTCGCGGACAAACAGACGGAGACGAGCACGAGAAAACTGAGGGCGGAACGAAACACGTCCGGGCACGATGCCTTAGTTGTGGCGGACGCGTCCATCGGACTTTGGTCGCAACGGGTCCCGACTGATCGCAAACACCTGGATTCGCAGGGGGACACCGGCTTACAGGCGGAGCCGTTTACCTGCCGGATCGTACAGCACGTCGGGCGCGACCTCGGCGGCGAAGCGCACGCCGAAGGCCTCGACCTCGAGCGGCGTGCCGGTGCGCGAGAGCGGCGCCGGCAGGTAGACGAAGCCGATGTGCTTGCCGACGGTGTAGCCCCAGCCCGCGCTCCGAAGCCGGCCGACCACCTTGCGGTCCGCGTACACGGCCTCGCCGCCGTACAGGTCCGAGTCCTCAGGCAGCGGTGCTCCCAGGACGATCGTGCAGAGCTTTCGCGCGGGGCCGTCCGCTTTGATCCGGCGCAGCGCCTCGCGCCCGATGAAGTTGCCTTTTTCCAGACGCACGCAGAAGCCCACACCTGCCTCGTACGGGTTCTCGGCCGGCGTGAGATCAGTGCTCCAGTAGCGATAGCCCTTCTCGAGCCGCAGCGAGTCGACGGCCTTGTACCCCGCCGGCTCGATCCCGAACGCACGCCCGGCCTCTCGCAGCGCGTCCCACACGGCGACGGCGCGCCGGTTGTCGACGTAGAGCTCCCAGCCGAGCTCGCCGACGTAGGTGACCCGCTGCGCGTCCACGGCGGCGCCGGCGATGTCGATTCGCCGCGCCGACATATAAGGGAAGGCGCTGGCGGACACGTCGCTCGCCCCGACGGCCTCGAGCACGCGGCGCGCCTCGGGGCCCCAGATGCCGAGGCAGGCGAATTCGTCGGTGACGTCGCGGATCTCGACGCCGCCGCCGGACGATAGGTGCATGCGCATCCAGCCGAGATCGCTCGCGACGAAGTTGCTGCCGGTGGTGACCCGGAAGCGATCGGGCGCCCAGCGCGTGACGGTGAGATCGCTCTCGATCCCGCCCCGCGGGTTCAGAAACTGTGTATAGATGACGCTGCCGACCGGGCGGTCGACGTCGTTGTCGGCCAGCCGCTGCAGCAGCGCGAGCGCGCCGGGGCCGCTCACGTCGAGCTTGCCGAAGGACGTGAAGTCGAAGAGCCCGACCCGCTCGCGGACCGCGCGATGCTCGACGCCGACCCGCTCGAAGAACGACGGCCGCGCCCAGCCCCAGTCGCGCTGATCGGTTCCCGCGCGGCGCCCGGCCGCGCCGGGCACGAAGTAGTTCGCGCGCTCCCAGCCGTTCTTCTCGCCGAATACCGCGCCCACCGCGGCGAGCCGCGCGTCGAGAGGGCTCAGGCGGCGTTCGCGGGCCCACTCGTTCTCGTCGTGCGGATAGCGGAGCATGTAGTAGTAGCGGTACGACTCGCGCGCGCGCTCGGCGGCGTAGCCGCGGTCCTCGTACACGGGCCCGAAGCGCCGCACGTTGAGCTCGGTCACGTCGTGCGGCGGCTCGCCGTCGACCAGCCAGTCGGCGACGATGTGGCCGATCGCGCCGCCGGCGCCGAAGCCCGTGTGCGAGAGCCCGGCGGCGACCCAGAAGCCGGGCACGCCGGGCACCGGCCCGAGCAGGGGACGGCTATCCGGCGTGATGCCCTCGGGGCCGTTCACCAGGTGCGACGTCTCGGCCTTTGACAAGATCGGCACGCGCCGGATGGCGCCCTCGAGGATCTCGTTGAACAGCTCCCAGTCCGATGGCAGGAGCTGCTGCGTGAAATCCCACGGCACGCCCCCGACCGACCACGCGACCGGGCTTCGCTCGAAGCCGCCGATGAGAAAGCCGCCGACCTCCTCACGCATGTAGACCAGGTTCTCCGGATCGCGCAGACACGGCGTCGTGCGCGGAAGCTCGTGGCCCGCGATCGGCTTCGTCGCCAGGTGCTGATGGACGAGCGGCGTGATCGGAAGGCTCACGCCGACCATCGCGGCGATCTGGCCGGCCCACATCCCCGCGGCGTTGATCACGACGTCGGTCCGGATCGCGCCGTGGTCGGTCTCGACGGCGGCGACGTCGCCCCGCGCGTTCCGCACGATCCCGGTGACGCGCACGCCGGTGCGGATCTCGACTCCGAGCCGGCGCGCGTGCGCGGCCAGCTCCATCGTCGCGCCGCTCGGATCGAGCCAGCCATCGCCCGGCAGGTACATGGCGCCGTGCAGGCTCTCACCGGACATCAACGGAAAAATCCTGAGCGATTCGGCGGGCGAGATCGTGTCGACGTCCAGGCCGATCGCCCGGGCCATCCCGACCTGACGCTGGAGGAACCGGAGCTGGTCGCGGCTACCGGCCACGCGCAGGCTGCCGACCTCGTGCCAGTGCTGCGGAGCAGCGGGCTCGGCCTGGAGGCGCCGATAGAGCGCGATGCTGTACTGGCGCATCCGCATCAAGGTCGGCGAGGTGTGGAAGTGCGTCACCATCCCGGCTGCGTGCCACGTCGAGCCGCTGGTCAGCTCGCCCTTGTCGACGAGCACGACGTCGGTCCAGCCCTTCCGCGCCAGGTGGTACGCGACGCTGCAGCCGGCGATGCCGCCGCCGATGATCGCGACCCGCGCGTGCTCCTTCACGAGGCGAGCCCCGCGGGGTCTAGCGCCGTCGCCATGCCTGAGTCCGCTGCTCGAGCCAGCGGGCGAGGAGCAGATGGAGCATGCGCGCGACGACGTTCGTATAGAAGATCATCATCGCCATGGCCGCGGCGGACGCGATCTCACCCGTGTCGTCCATGTTGAGGACCGAGACCGATGCCAGCTCGGTCTTGGGCCCGTAGATGAAGACCACGCCGGAGACGGTCGTCATCGCATTGACGAACATGTAGATCCCGATGTCGAGCGCCGAGGGCAGGCAGACCGGGACCGTCACGCGCCAGAACGTTCGGTAGAACGGCTGCTTGAGCGAGGCGGACACGGTCTCGAACTCAGGGTCCATCTGGCGCAGCGCGGTGAGCGCGGTCAGATGGCCCACGGTGTAGAAGTGCACGACCGTGTTGATCACCAAGATTGTCATCGTGCGGTAGAGCACGTTCAGCGGGTTCGACGGCGCGTTGAAGAAAAAGATATAGGCGAGCCCGAGCACCATGCCCGGCACGGCCATCGGCAGCATCGCGAGGAAGTGGAAGAGCCCGCGGCCCAGCGCGAAACCACGCGCCTTCTCGACCAGGTAGGCGCCCACGAACACGACGAACGTGCCGATCACGCTCGTCAGGAGCGCCAGCCGGATCGAATTGTAATACGACGCCCAGCCGCCGCCGCCTTTCTGGTCGAAGTCGTAGTGCGTCCATGTGAGCGTGAGGTTGTACGGGAAGAACTTCACCACGGCCGCGAACTGAGAGATCGCGACGATGCTGAGGACGGCGAGGCCGACGATGACACAGTACGCCAGCATCGCCTGGTCGAGGCCGCGCTGGGGCTTCGGCTCGAAGGGGACCGCACGCGCGGACAGGAGCGCCACCTGCCGGCGGCGGACCGCGCGATCGACGAGGAACGCGAAGATCGCCGGCACTAGTAGGATCACGCTGACGACCGCGCCCATCTGGAAGTTCTGCTGGCCGATCACCTGCTTGTAGACGTCGGTCGCCAGCACGTTGTACTGCCCGCCGATGACCTTGGCGGCGCCGAAGTCGGTGATCACCGTGGTGAAGACCACGAACGTCGCGCTGATCAGACCGTAGCGCGCGCCCGGAAGCGTGACGGTCCAGAAGATCCGCGCGCGCGAGGCGCGCAGGGCCACCGCGGCCTCGTAGAGCCTCGCGTCGGCGAGCGCGAGCGCGGCCAGGATGATCAGGAGCGCGTGCGGAAACGTCGTGAAGACCTCGGCCATCACGATGCCGATCGGCCCGTAGATGCTGTGTCCGAAGAGCGCCGCCTTCAAGAGGCCCTGATTGCCGAAGAGATAGACGAGCGCCAGGCCGGGCAGGAGCGAGGGCACGAGGATCGGCACCAGCGCGACGGTCTTGAAGAAGCCGCGAAACGGCATCCGCGAGCGCGTCAGCGCGTACGCGTAGACGAACGCGACGGGCACCGTGATCAAGGTGCTGAGGACCGAGACCCACAGGCTGTTGCCGATCGACTGGAAGAGCGCCGGCGTCGAGAAGTACCGGACGTAGTTGGCGACGCCGACGAACTCTTCCCGCGGCCCCTGCAGGCTCTTGCCGAGCATCAGGCCCAGCGGCAGCGCGAGCGCGGCGATCAGGTAGAGGCCGATGACGACGATGAAGAGCCGCATGAGCCGGTCGTCGCGGCTCGCCTGCGGCCGGACGATCGCGGCGAGCCGGTCGCCGCGCGCGAGCGCTGCCTCAGCGATGGACCGAGCTCCCGGGGTAGATCCGGATCCGATCGGGCGGCAGGAGGACCGACAGCATACTCTTCTCGGCGATGCCCCGGCGGCGGATCAGGTCGACGGGGAGATCAGCGCGCAGGAGCACGCCGTCGGCCGCGTCGCTGGCCAGGTCGGCCCGGAAGAACGAGCCCAGGAACGCGAGCGCCTCGACGCGCACGGTGAACGCGTTGGGCTCGGTCGAGCGGCCCTCGTGGACCACGATGTCCTCGGGGCGGATGGCCATGGTCACCTGGGTGCCCGCGGCAAGCCCGTCGACCTCGCAGGAGAGCTCGGCTCGCCCGAGCTTCACGGCGCCGTCGCGCACCACCGTGCCGGCCACGAAATTCATCACGCCGATGAAGTCGGCCACGAAGGGCGAGGCGGGTTCGCGGTAGATCTCCAGCGGCGTGCCGACCTGCTCGATCACGCCCTGGTTCATCACCACGATCCGGTCGGCCATCGTCAGCGCCTCTTCCTGGTCGTGGGTGACCATGATGGTCGTCACGCCGAGCCGCCGCTGGAGCTCTCTGATCTCGTGGCGCAGGTGCACGCGCACCTTGAAGTCGAGCGCGGAGAGCGGCTCGTCGAGCAAGAGGAGCCCGGGCGAGGTTGCCAGCGCGCGCGCCAGCGCGACCCGCTGTTGCTGACCGCCCGAGAGCTGCGCCGGGTACTTGTTGCCGTGCGCCGCCAGGCCCACGAGCTCGAGCAGCTCGAGCACGCGCCGGGCGATCGCCGCGCGGGTCGTGCGCGTGTTCTCCAGGCCGTAGGCGACGTTCTTGGCGGCGGTCAGGTTCGGAAACAGCGCGTAGGACTGAAAGACGATGCCGAAATCGCGCTTGCTCGGCGGCAGCGCCGAGACGTCACGCCCGTTCTGCTCGATGCGCCCCGTGGTCTGCACGTCGAGACCGGCGATCGCGCGCAGCAACGTCGTTTTGCCGCAGCCCGACGGTCCCAGGAAGCAGACGAACTCGCCCTCGACGATCTCGAGTGAGATGTCGTCGAGGGCGGTGAAGCCGCCGAACTTTTTCGTGAGGCGCTGGATGCGCAGATAGGGCGTCGGCAAACCCTGTGTGCCCCGTCCGGCTTACTTCTTCGGCTCCGACTTGGCGCCGTAGCGCTTTTCCCACTCCCCCAGGATCTTGGCGCGGTTCAGCGCGGCCCACTGGAAGTCGTTCTTGATCATGTGCTCGAGCATGTTGCCGGGCAGGTACTCGACCGGCTGCGACATCTTCGAGATCGCGACCACGGCGTAGCCCTCGTTGTAGAGCTTCATCGCCTTGTCGGTGACCGACCAGTCGACGAGCGTCTTGGCCGCCTCGAGGTTCTTGGTGCCCTTCACGATCGCGGTGGCCTCCATGTCCCAGCCCGAGCCCTCGGACGGGAACACGATGTCGATCGGCGCGCCCTGCTTCTTCTGGCGCGCGGCGCGGAACTCGAACGAGACGCCGATCGGGTACTCGCCGGCGCCGGCCATCGTGCACGGCTTGGAGCCGGAGTGCGTGTAGACGCCGATGTTCTGGTGCAGCGCGTCCATGTACTTCCAGCCCTCGGTCTCGCCGAAGAGCTGCAGCCAGCTACTGACGTCGAGGAAGCCGGTGCCCGACGACGCGGGGTTCGGCATCACGATCGTGCCCTTGTACACGGGCTTGGTGAGGTCCTTCCACGAGGCCGGCTTGGGGAGGTTCTTCTTCTGCGCCTCCACGGTATTGAAGCAGAGCGCCGCGACCCACGCGTCCATGCCGACCCAGCTCGGCGGATTGTCCTTGTCGCGGAACTGCGCGTCGAGCCGCTCCACACCCTTGGGTGCGTACGGCATGAGCAGGCCCTCGGGCTTCAGCACCAGGAGACTCGTCGCCGCCAGACCCCAGATCACGTCCGCTTGTGGATTCGCCTTCTCCGCGAGCAGCTTGGCGGTGACGACGCCGGTCGAGTCACGTACCCACTTGATCTCGATGTCGGGATGGTCCTCGTTGAAGCGCGCGGCGTACTTCTTGAGATCGTCGGCCTCGACGGCGGTGTAGACGGTCAACGTCGCCTTCGCGGCTCGGACGCCGGTCGCCGCGAACCCGATCGCGGACGCGACGATCGCGGCAGACAGCAGGACCGAGCCGAGCCCGAGGCGTGATCTGTGAGCCATTGAGGACCCTCCCTTGGCGAAGTGGTGGCGATTCTAGCCCAGACCACGGTCTTTGTCAGGGCTCGCCACGAAACCGTCACACGAGCCGGTCGCGCAGCCGCGAGCTGATCGCGTCGACCACCATCACCATGGCGACCGTGACCAGCAGCACGGTCGACGCCGCGCGGTAGTCGATCATCCTGAGATACGTCTGAAGATAGAAGCCGATGCCGCCGGCGCCGACGAAGCCGAGCACGGTGGCCGCGCGGATGTTGGTCTCGAGGCGATAGAGCACGTACGACAGAAAGAGCGGCAGCACCTGCGGGATTACGCCGAAGCGCAGCACCTGGAGCCGGGTCGCGCCGGTCGCGGTGATCGCGTCGACAGGACCTGGATCGACGCCCTCGACCGCCTCGGAGTAGAGCTTCGCCAGCGACGTGGTCGTGTAGGCCACGACGGCGAGCACGCCGGGGAAAGGACCGAGCCCGACCGCGGCGACGAACACGAGCGCGTAGACGAGCGTATCGACGCTCCTGAAAAAGTTGAGCACCACTCGCGCCGGGTAGAAGACGGCGCCGGGCGCGACGTTGCGCGCGGAGACGAAGCCCAGCGGCAGCGCCAGGACCGCCGCCACCGCCGTGCCGAGCAGCGCGATCTCGAGGGTCTTGAGCGCGCCCAGCAGCGCGGCCGGCAGGACGCTCGGGTCAGGGGGCATCATGCGCAAGAGGAAATCGAAGATCCACGGCAGGCCGCGCGCGAGGCGCACCGGGTCGGCGCCCGTGTCCCAGACGAGCCAGGCGAGGACGAGCGCGGCGACGAAGAAGGCCGCGCGCTTCATTGTAGCGAGTGCCGTGAGGCCGGCTCGCACCGAGGGTGGCCTGATAAAGGAGCGACCCGGCTCCGCACGCCCGATCTGATGGAAGACGTCATCTGGCCCTGCTCAGCGTCATTTGGCTTCTCGCGGCGTTATCGGGCCCCGCGCTATCGGGCCCCGCGTCGTCTGGCCCGCGTTGTGTGTTTGCATCATTTGTCGGGTTCACCGTAGATCGTTCGCACGACCGTCGGTGTGACCGCCGACGGCGGGCCGTCGAAGGCGATGCGCCCGCGGCGGAATCCGACGATGCGCGTGGCGTAGGCGAGCGCGGTCTCGAGCTGGTGCTGGCTGACTACCAGCGTGAGCCCGCGCTGGTTGATGGCCTTGAGAGTATCCATGATGCTGCTCGTGAGCGCCGGATCGAGGCTCGCGGTGGGCTCGTCGGCCAGGATGACCTCGGGGCGCTGGGCCAAGGCCCGGGCGATGGCCACGCGCTGCTGCTCGCCGCCCGACAGCGTGTCGGCGCGCCGCTCGGCGAGGTGGCCGAGCCCGACCTGATCGAGGCACGCGCGCGCCAGCTCGCGGTCTTCGCGCGGGAAGCTTCCGAAGACGCTCGGCAGCGGCGGCACGTAGCCGAGCCGTCCGGCGAGGACGTTCTCGATCACCGACGCGCGGCGGACCAGATTGAACTGCTGGAAGACCATGCCGATGTGGCGGCGGACGTCGCGCACCTCGGCGGCGCCGGCGCCGGTGACGGCGCGGCCGGCCACGCGGATCGTGCCCGCAGTCGGCTCGACGAGGCGGTTGAGGCAGCGCAGGAACGTGGTCTTACCGGCGCCGCTGCGACCGAGGACGATCACGAGCTCGCCGCGCCGGATCGTGAGATCGACCCCGTCGAGCGCGGCGGTGGAGGGCGGCAGGACCACGCGCAATCCGGCGACCTCGATCATCGGAGCGGACGCGGACATCGGAGCGGACGCGGACGAGGTCAGCGCGGTCGAACGCCGAGCAGCTCGACCGCCGCCCGCACGGGATCGTAGTCGCGGTCGTCAGCCGGCGCGAAGCCGTCGATCTCGTAGAGCCGCCGGAGCAGCTCGGCGTGCGCGGGTGCCTTGATCTGCAGCAGCGCCGCGCGCACCTTCGCGAACGTCGCCGGATCGAGCCCGGCGCGCGCAGCGATCCCGGCCTCGGGGATCTCGGGCGTCTCGGCCACGTAGATGATGCGCTCGCGCTCGGCCGGATCTTTCAGATACTGCTCGCGCGCCATGTCGAACGAGGCGATCGCGTCGACGTGGCCATTGAGCAGCGCGCGCATCGCGGCGTCGTGCGAGCCCGAGAACACGACCTCGCGGAAGAAGGTCTTGGGATCGCGGTTCTTCACGAGCCCGCGCTGGATCAAGAGCACCATCGGATAGGTGTAGCCCGAGGAGCTGGCCGGGTCGACGAAGGCGATCGTCTTGCCGCGGAGCTCCTCGACACTCTTGATCCCGGATTCCCTGCGGACGTAGATGCGCGAGGTGAACGAGCTCTTGCCGTGCCAGAGATTTCTCACGACGATCGTCGCCTTTGCCTCGCGGCTGGCCAGCACGTAGCCGACGGGATGGACGAACGCCAGGTCCGCGGTGCGATTTCGCAGCGCCTCGATCACGGCGGCATAGTCCGAGGCGACCGTCACCCGAACCGGGATGCCCGTCAGCTTCGTGAGCTCTTTGGCGAACTCCTCGCCGGTGGCCAGGAGATCCGTCGGCTTCTGCGAGGGCGTGAGCACCAGGTGCAGGCCATCGGCGGCGGTGGCCGCCACGACGGCGCTGAGCGCGAGCGTGCAGAAGGCCAGCACCGCGAGCGCGCGGGCGATCATCGGCGCCGAGTGTATCACCGCGCTGCGGCCAACGAACGACGCCGTCAGCGCTTGCTCTCGCCCGCCTCCGCCCGCGTCCACGTCGAATCGGGGTTGTACACCTTGATCGCGCCGGCCGCTTGCGCCGTCTTGGGCCCGAGATCCTTCTGATACACGACGCCGTCCTGATTGACGATGAACGTCATGATGCCCGAGGCGCCGTACACGGCCGGGTGCGCGACCAGCGCAAACCCGCCGATCATGTGGCCTTTGACGACGAAATCGTACGCGCCGCCCGGCGCGTCGGGACCCTGCGCGGAAAGGATGCGATAGAAGTAGCCGTGATACGGAGCCGGGGCGCCGCGCGGCGGCAGCGGATAGCCCGCGGCTCGTGCCCTGGCGACGAGCGGACCGAGCGGGCTCTGCTGCTCACCGGCCTTCGTGTCCCAGTAGAGGCCGTCGTGCTTGCCCTTGGTGCTCTCGAATCGCTGCGCGTACTCGAGAAGCCCGGCGCCTCGCGAGTAGTATTCCCGCTGGGCGTCGACGTAGGCCAGACACACCTGGATGGCCGAGAGCTCGTTCTGTCCGATCCGGCGATTGAGCAGCTCGTCGTCCCCGGCCGCCGTGTCCCAGAGCCAGCGGGGGCCGTCGGGCACGAGCGGGATCGGGAACGGAAAATCGTCGCTGCCGACGTACAGCACGACCTTGCCGCCGCCGCCCTCGAGCCGGTGAGCCTGGTCGTACGCGGCGGTAAAACGCTGAAATGCAGCACGATCGGCCACGTCGTCGCCGGACCACACCAGCGGGCTTGCCTCCCGCCCGAGGATCTCGACCATCGCCTTTCGGTCGGCTGCGCGAATCGCCGAGACGAGCGCGCCGACGGCCTCGTCCAGGGAGTTGAAGCTCTTCTGCGCGGGCGCGGCGAACGCGGCCGCTTGAAGAGCCAGCACGATGGTGAACGCGAGGCGGACCGTTTTCATCGCCGCCCGCCGCCTCCGCCACGGCCACCACCGCCTCCGCCGGAGAAGCCACCGCCGCCCCCGCGATTCCCGCCGCCGCTGTAGCTGCCGCCGCGCGACGCTGCCCCGCGGTCGCTGTAAGAGCGTTGGCTGGGCCCTTGGCCGACCCCTTCGAACGCTCGACCGCCGCCGGCACTGCCCCGTTGCCCGCCGATTCCTCCGTCTCCGCGCCCCGCGCCCGCGCCGCCCTGGCCGAGACCACCAGCCCGCTGTGCGCCACCAGCCGAGCCGATTCCGCCGCGGTTGATCTGCTGTCGTCCTTGCTCGGCCCGTCCGCGGAAGGATTCGCGCGAGGCGGCCCGGGCGCTGTCGCCTGTCCGATTGAACTTCTGCTGGGTGGCGGAGTCGCGGTACTGAGCGCCCTTGCGGTGCTCGGGGTTGTGCTGCCACGAGCTCCGGTCGCCGCGGCCACCGCCGGTGGGGCGCTGGCTGACCCTGTCACCGCGATTGACGTTCCGGTTGAAGTTGTTCTGCCGGTTCACGTCGATGTCGATGTCGCCGCGACCCCAGTTGCACCCGCCCCAGATCGCGCCGCCGACGATCATCCCGATGCCGAACGCGACCGCCGCCGTGGCGAAGTAGCCGTATGGATAGTAGGGCGGATAGTAGTAGTACGGCGGATAGTACGGATACGGCCACGTTCCGTAGATGATCTCCGGGTTGTAGGTCGGCACGTAGATGACCTGAGGGTTCGCCGGCTCGATCTTGATGACCGTCTGCTGCTGAGGCGGCTCGGCCTGCTCGACGATCACCTTCTGCTGTTCGGTCGACTTCAGATTGCCCGCCGTCTGCGCTTTCGCCCGCAGGCGCTGGATGGCGCCCATCGTGTCCTTTTGCTGAGCGAGGACGGCGTCGCCGAGCTTCTGCATCCACTCGAGCTGGTTGTCCATCATCTCGAGGACCTGGGGAAAGCTCACCAGCGACTTGACGCTGTCGTCCCAGGTCTGCTTCTTCAGCTCTTCGTTGAGCGCCTCATCCTTGAGCTTCGGATTGGCCTTGGCGAACCGCGCGGCCTGGATGACCTCGAGCGGGTACGTGGCCGCCATGAAGATCTGCGCGATCAGGGGATCCGGATAGAGCGCGATCGGCGCCACGATCTGCTCCAGTTCCTCGGGCTTGAAGGGCGGGGGGCCCGCTGCGCCCGGCTGCTGAGCCCGCGGGAGCGGCGGCGCAGCGAGCAGGACCGCGAGGCCGATGATCACGCATCTGGCGACCAGAGTGCGGAGCCGGCGTCTCAGGAGTGCAGCGGCCACGCGACGCCGAGTACCACACGAGCCGGACCGAAGTAACCTGGCCCTAGGTCGCAGGGCCCGAGAATACATCCGTCCGAGGCCTCCTCCCAGGTACGATCGAGAGACCAACCATGAAGTTTTTCTGGGCGTTGGTCTTCGTCGCCGCCGCAGCCGGAGGTATCTATCTAGCCGACCGGATGGTGCTGGCGCCGGGCCGCGCCATGCAACGCCAGCTCGCCGAGAAGGACGCGCAGATCCGCACGCTGACCGAGCGCAACCAGGCCCTCGAAGCCGCGGTTCGGCTCTTGCGCCACGCCGAGCGGCGCGCCCGGCTCGTCGTCCTGGACCAGACGCCGGGGCCCGAGGGGCACCAGCGGACGCGCGTTCGCTTCACCGAGGTCGACTCGCAAGGCGATCCCGTGGGCGAGCCGCGCGAGCTCACCCTCGACGGCGACGAGGTCTACGTGGACACGCTCGTGATCAAGTTCGAGGACGACTTCGTGACGGCCGGCGACGCCCTCAAGGGCAAGGCGCTGCTGCTGTTCCGGCGCATCTTCACCGACCGCAAGCGGCCGGCCGAGGGCGAGGTGCTCGACAAGGAAGGACAGATCCCGCAGAGCTATGCGGCCGAGCGCGCACCGACCGCGTTCGAGCGCGAGCTGTGGGCGCGGTTCTGGGAGCTCGCCAACGATCCCGAGGAGGCCAAGAAGCGGGGGGTCCGGGCGCTGCACGGCGAGGCGGTCTCGACGCGCCTGCGCAAGGACCGCGTCTACTCGATCACGCTTCGCTCGACCGGAGAGCTGGCGATCCAGCCGATCAAGTAGCCGCGTTGCATTGACAACCTAGCGCGACGCGTGGATATTTCACGCGGCGACCATCTCATGAGCGCGCCCACCGCAGAAGTCGTGATCTGCGGTGCCGGGATCGCCGGCATCGCCGCCGCGTACCATCTTGCCGTGCGTCGAGGCGTCTCCGGCGTCGTGCTCGTCGACGAAGGCCCACCGCTCTCGCTGACCAGCGACAAATCGACCGAGTGCTATCGCAACTGGTGGCCCGGCCCCGGCGACGACATGGTGGCGCTGATGAATCGCAGCATCGACCTGCTCGAGGAGCTGGCGCACGAGAGCGACAACCGCTTCCTGCTCAACCGGCGCGGCTACCTCTTCGCGACGGCCGATCCGGCGCAGGTGCCGATGTTCATCGAGCGGGCGCGGGAGGCGGCACAGCGCGGCGTCGGCCCAGCCCGCATCCACCGTACGGCGTCGAGCGACTACCAGGCGGCGCCCGCCGACGGGTTCGAGGATCAGCCGACCGGCACGGACGTGATCACAGACCCGACGCTCCTGCGCCGATACTTCCCGCATCTGGCGCCCGACACGGTGGCTGTGCTGCACGCTCGCCGCTGCGGCTGGTTCAGCGCGCAGCAGCTCGGCATGTACTTGCTCGAGCAAGCGCGCGAGCACGGTGTGCGCTTCGTCTCCGGGCGCGTAGAGCGCGTCGAGATCTCGGGCGGGCGCGTGAGCGGCGTTCGCATCAGCGCCCGCGGCGAGGATCTCAGCATCGCGACGCCGCGGTTCGTGAACGCCGCGGGGCCGTTCGTCGGACGCATCGGCCGCCTGCTCGGCCTGGATCTGCCGGTGTTCTGCGAGCGCCACGCCAAGGTTGCGTTCAACGACGCTCTGGGCGCGGTGCCGCGCTGGGCGCCGATGACGATCTGGACCGATCCGATCACGTTGCCGTGGTCCGACGAGGAGCGGCAGGAGCTGCTGGCGTCCGCGGAGCACAAGCGGCTCGTGGAGGAATTCCCGGCCGGCGTGCACGGACGACCCGAGGGCGGAGGTGAGAGCCCCGTCGTGCTGCTGATCTGGACCTACGACATCGAGCCGGTCGAGCCGACGTTCCCGATCGAGTTCGACAGCGCCTACGGCGAGATCTGCCTGCGCGGCATGTCGCGGATGATCCCCGGGCTCTCGCAGTATCTGGCGCGCCTGCCCCGCGTGTTCGTCGACGGCGGCTACTACACGAAGACGCGCGAGAACCGTCTGCTCTCGGGGCCCTTGCCGGTCGAGGGCGCGTACGTTCTGGGCGCGCTCTCGGGCTACGGGCTCATGTCGTCGAACGGCGCCGCGGATCTCCTGGCCGATCACATCGCCGGCCGGCCGCTGCCGCGCTATGCGCCGGCCTTCGCGCTGTCGCGCTACGACGATCCCGCGTATCGCGCGCTCGTCGAGCAGTGGGGCGACTCGGGGCAGCTCTAGCCCACGACTCGGGTAGCTCTGGTCCGCGACTCGGTAGCTCTAGCAAAGGAGAACGATCAATGGCCGCGAAGATCGAGAAGTATTGCGCGAAGGGCGTCTACGACACGCCGAGCTACAGCCAGGCGATCAAGGTGACGGGCGCCCAGACGATCCTGTTCCTCGCCGGACAGGTTCCCTACGAGATGGACGGGACGCCCAAGCATCGCGGCGACTTCCGCGCCCAGGCGCGCACGGTGTTCGGCGCGGTCAAAGCGCTGGTCGAGGCGGGCGGCGGCACTCTCGCCAACGTGGTGAAGATCACGACGTACGTCACCGACGTTCGCTATCGGCTCGACTTTCGCGTGGTGCGCGACGAGTTCTTCGGCGAGCGCGGCCCGGCGTCGACGATGGTGCAGGTCGCTTCGCTCTCGCATCCGGACTACATGATCGAAGTCGAGGCACTCGCCGTCGTCTGAGCTGCGCTGTTCTAACCGCTCGGCGTGCGAGCTTCGTGCGCGCCGCGACGGGTGTCGGGCGGGTGGCGCAGGGGTACGGTCCCGCCGGGACGGCGGAGTGGGACCCCCTCGTCCCGCCCGCAGCTCGAAGAGCTGCGATTCGGGCGAGCGGGTGACGGAGCCGGCCCGGCGGGGCCGTGCCCCTGCGACAGGCCCCGCCCGCCGCCCGTCCTGACGCGCATGAAGCTCGCGGGCCGCGCGCTCAGGGCAGCGAGGCGCGGACGGCGGCGAAGGGCGCGGTCCAGCCGACGATGCCGCCCTGGGCGTGGATCATCGCGAGAGTGGCGCGCTTGAACTCGGGAAAGTAGCTTTCGGTCGCGTCTTCGACCAGCAGGCACTCGTAGCCGCGGTCGTTGGCTTCCCGCATCGTCGTCTGCACGCAGACCTCGGTCGTCACACCCGCGAGGATCAGGTGCGTGATCCGTTGCGCCCTCAGCATCTCGTCGAGCCCGGTGGCGTAGAACGCGCCTTTGCCCGGCTTGACGATCACGGCCTCTCCGGACCGCGGCGCCAGCTCGGGCACGATCTCGTTGCCGGGCTCGCCGTCGACCAGGATGCGGCCCATCGGTCCCTTGTCGCCGATGCCGAGCGTGAGCCGTCCGCGCGCGCGCTTGGCGGGCGGGCAGTTGGCCAGATCCGGCCGGTGGCCTTCGCGTGTGTGCATGACGCGGATCCCGTGAGCCCGCGCCCACGCCAAAAGCTCCTTCACGGTCGGCACGATCGCCGCCAGACGAGTCACGTCGTTGCCGAGGACCTCACCGAAGCCGCCGCGCTCGATGAAATCACGCTGCATGTCGATCACGACCAGGGCCGTGGCGGCGGGCTCGAACGCGTACGCGTACGGCCGGGCTGCGATCTCAGGCACGGGAGGGGGAGAGTGCCGGCATCGTGTGGTGTCCTGCCATGCAGGGGCCGATGACGCCGATGTCGGCTTTCTCGGTCGCGGTTTCGTGGACGATGCGGCCGCCGAAGATGACCGCGATGCGGTCGGAGAGCTCGAGCAGCTCGTCGAGATCTTCGCTGACCAGCAGCACGGCGGCGCCCGCATTTCGCGCGGCCAGGATCCGGTCGTGGATCTCGGCGACGGCCGCCAGGTCGAGGCCGAAGACCGGATTGGCCGCGATCAGCACCGACACCGGCTCGGACAGTTCGCGCGCGAGCACCGCGCGCTGGACGTTGCCGCCCGAGAGCGTCGACATCGGCGCGTCCGGGCCCTGGGTCTTCACGCGAAAGGCGTCGATCCAGAGCTCGGCCTGAGCGCGCAGCGCGCCCCGCTTGAGCCACGGGCCCGACGAGAGCGGCGGCCGGTCGAAGCTCCTGAGCGTCATGTTCTCGGCCACGCTCATGCCGGGCACGCAGGCATTGCGCAGCGGCTCCTCGGGCAGACTGAACACGCGGTGACGCCGGATCTCGGCGCGCGTAGCGCGAAAGGGCTCGCCGCCGACTAGGATCTCGCCGCCGGCGCGTGCCCGCTGGCCGATCAACGCCTCGACCAGCTCGCGCTGGCCGTTGCCCGAGACACCTGCCACGCCGACGATCTCGCCGCCGCGAACCGTCAGGCTCAGGCCGTCCACGGCCAGCCGTCCGGCGTCGTCCTCGACCCGGAGGTCGCGGACGATGAGCGTGGGCGCGCCCCCGTCCAGCGCGCCCGCCGTTTTCTTCGCGTGTGATTGAGGAATCTCGCGCGTGCCCACCATCATGTGCGCCAGCACCGCCGGAGTCAGCTCGGCCGTGCGCCCCTTGCCGATGAGCCTGCCCCGCCGCAGCACCGCGACTTCGTCCGCGAACGCCATCACCTCGCGCAGCTTGTGCGTGATCATCAGCACCGTGACGTCGCCCGCGCGCGTCATCGCGCGCAGCATGCCGAGCACCTCGTCGGCCTCGGCCGGCGTGAGCACCGAGGTCGGCTCGTCGAGGATCATGAAGCGGCGGTGCAGGTAGAGCTGTTTCACGATCTCGACCTTCTGCTTCTCGCCGGCCGCCAGGCTCGCGACCGGCCGATCGAGGTCGAGACGCAAGGGCACCGTCCGCATGAAGGCGGTGAGCTCGCTCCACTCCGCCTTCCAGTTGACGACCGCGGGCACGTGGTCGCGCGCCATCACGAGGTTTTCCGCCACGGTCATGCTCGGCACCAGGGTGAAGTGCTGGTACACCATACCGATGCCGAGCGCGTGGGCGTCGTGCGGCGAGCGGATGTCGCGCTCGCGGCCGCCCACCATGATCTCGCCGGCGTCAGGCTGGTGATAGCCGACCAGACATTTCACGAGCGTGCTCTTGCCGGCGCCGTTCTCGCCGAGCAGCGCCATGAACGAGCCGGCCTCGACGCGCAGGGAGACGTCGTCGAGCGCGGTGAAAGCGCCGAAGCGCTTGGTCATCCCGAGCACCTCGACGTCGACCGCGCGCCGTGGCGCCACCGGCTGGGTCACGCGGTCTCCCGGATCGCGGCGATGAAATCCGTGGAGCGCGACACCGCGCCGAACACGCCGCCCTGCATCGTGACCATCTTGATCGCGGCCAGGTAGTTGCCGTAGTCGGTGGCGCCGGTGCAGTCCTCCAGCAGCAGGCACTCGAACCCACGGTCGTTGCCCTCGCGCATGGTCGTGTGCACGCAGACGTCGGTCGTGATGCCGGTGAGCACGAGGTTCTGGATGCCACGTGTTCTCAGGATCAGCTCGAAATCCGTCGCGCAGAACGAGCCCTTGCCGGGCTTGTCGATCACGGTCTCGCCCGGATTGGGCGCGAGCTCGGGAACGATCTCCCAGCCGGGCTCGCCTCGCACCAGAATCCGGCCGCAGGGCCCAGGATCGCCGATGCCGGCCCCGATGCGCCGCGACCGCCACCGCTTGTTCGCCGGCAGATCCGCCAAATCTGGCCGGTGCCCTTCGCGCGTGTGAATCACGTGAAGTCCACTGGCTCGCGCCGCGGCCAGTACCGCGCGGATCGGCTCGATCGGCTTGCGCGTCAGCGACAGATCGTAGCCCATGCGGTCGACGTACCCGCCGATCCCGCAAAAATCCGTCTGCATGTCGATCACAACCACCGCCGTGTTCTCAGGCCGCAGATCGCCGTTATACGGCCACGGATACGGCTCAGACTTCACGTACCGCTCAGTCGCGCTACTCATCGGTCCCTCCGTCCTAGGCCAGAGCACGACGTGAACGTAAGCCGCCGGCCCGTGCTAGTCATGAGCGATCTCGACCCGAGTCGGGCGGGTGGCGCAGGGTCCGGCCCAGGTCGACGGCGGAGTGGGACCCCTTCGTCCCGTGCGCAGCTCGAAGAGCTGCGATTCGGGCGAACGGGTGACGGAGCCGCCGACCTGGGCCGGACCCTGCGACAGGCCCCGCCCGCCTCGAGCGTCGGATCGCTCATGACTAGCACGGGCTGGCGACTCATGCTCATCGGTTGATACTGAGCTCGCCCGGCGCGCCGGAGAGTGTACGACGGGGCGAGCACGTCGCGATCATGATGCCGAGCGTGACGACGTACGGCGCGGCGTTGAAGAGATAGTAGCCGGATGTGACGCCGACGGACTGCAGCGCTGGGCCGAGCGCGCCGGCGCCCCCGAAGAGAAGCGCGGCGTAAAAGCACTGGATCGGGTTCCAGCGCGCGAAGATCACCAGCGCGACTGCCATCAGGCCCTGGCCGCTCGAGAGTCCCTCGCTCCAGCTTCCAGGGTAGTAGAGCGACAAGAACGAACCGCCGACGCCGGCGAGAAAGCCGCCGAGGGCGGTCGAGAGCGTGCGCACGCGAGGAACCGCATAGCCCATCGCGCGGGCAGCGTCGGAGCTGTCGCCGACCATGCGGACCACGAGTCCCCAGCGCGTGTTGCGGAACGCCCACGTGAGCAGGAGCGCGAGCGCCAGGCCGATCAGGAACAGCGGGTTGACCTGGAGTGCGGCCCGGATCTGCGGCGAGTCGCTCCAGGCACCGAGCGGGATCGCCGGCAAGGTCGGCGCCTTCGGCTGGACGTAAGGCTTGCCGATGAAGAACGCGAGGCCGGTGCCGAAGAGCATCAGGCCGATGCCGACGGCAATGTCGTTGACGCGCGGCAGGTTGCACGCGAGGCCATGGAGGAGGCCGAGGAGGAGCCCGGCGCCACCGGCGGCGAGCACGCCGACCCACGGGTTGCCGCTCGCGTACGAAGCCGCGTAGCCGCTCATCGCGCCCATGACCAGGATGCCCTCGAGACCCAGATTGATCCGTCCGCTCCGCTCGGTGATGCACTCGCCGAGGCTCACGAACAGAAACGGCGTGCTGACTCTGATGGCGCCGCCCACGACGCCGATCGGCACACCCCACCAGCCGAGCTCGACCATGCTCAGGCCGTCTCCGCGCGAAAGGGTTTGAGCCGGCCGTAGAGCGCCTCGCTGGCGAGGATCAGCATGAAGGCGATGCCCTGCAGGACGAGCACGGTCGCGTCCGGCAGATCGAGACGCCGCTGCAGCATGCCGCCCGACGCCGACAAACCGCCGACCAGCACCGCGACGGGGACGATCGCGATCGGATTCTGGCGGGCGATGAAGGCCACGAGGATGCCGGCGTAGCCGTAGCCAGCGATCAGCGAGGCGTTGGCCGTGCCGTGGACCGCGGCGACCTCGACCGCGCCGGCAAGGCCCGCGGCGGCGCCGCCGAGGAGGCAGGCCGTGAGCACGAGCGCGCCTACCGGCAGGCCGGCCAGGCGCGCCGCACGCGGATTGCCCCCGACGATGCGAAGCGAAAAGCCGTAGGTCGTGTAGCGGACCAGCACGTACATCGTCAGGCAGAACACGACGCCGAACGCGAGGCCCCAGTGGACGTCGAGGCCCGGCAGGTTGCCGAGCATGTTGGCGCTGCCGATGCTCGCGGTCGAGGGCTTGTTGAGGCTCGACGGATCCCGCAACGGGCCTTCGACGAAGTGATTGAAGAGCGCGACCGCGACGTAAGTGAGCAGCAGACTCGAGATCGTCTCGTTGACCCCGCGGTACTGGCGAAGCGCGCCGGCCAGCGCGATCCAGAGCCCACCGACCAGCATCCCCCCGACGGTCATCGCGATCTTCGCGCCGGTGGGCGCGGCGCCGCCGAGGAGGTGACCGACGATCGCGGCGGCAAGCCCGCCGAGCACGACCGCGCCCTCACCACCGATCACCATGAGTCCGGCCTGCGCCGGAAGCGCGACGCAGAGCGCGGTAAGGATCAGCGGCGCCGCGCGCGAGAGCGTGTTCTGCCACGAGAACGCGCTTGCGAAGCCGCCCTTGTAGATGAGCGCATAGATCTCGAGCGGATTCTGGCCGAGCGCGGCCATGAAGATGCCGAACACGATCATGGCCGCCGCCAGCGCCCCGACGGGAATCACCAGCGCTTCGGCGGCGTGGCGCCACTGACCCGAGCGGTCGGACGCCCGGGTCGCGAGCTCAGACCTTGCCGATGACACCCTCGACCAGATAGTTCATCTGCTCCAGCACCACGTCGGTCTGCTTGTGCGCGGTCCCGGCCGCGACGATCGTGGCGCCCGTGTTGTCCTTCAGCGGGCCTTTGAAGATCACGAAATCGCCCTTCATCATCTGCGCCTTCACGGCGTCCGCGCTCTTCTTCGCGTGGTCGGCCACCGCGCGGCCGTAGGCGCCGGTCTTCACGAAGCCGTCCTTGAGCCCGCCGCGCATGAAGTTGTTCATCGGCTTGCCCGCCATCGCGTCTTTCACGTGCGTGGTGTAGGGCGTGGTCCAGCTCCACTCGGCGCCGGTGAGATAGCCCTTGGGCGCGAGCGCCGCCTGGTCGGCGTGATAGCCGCACACGTAGATGCCGCGGCGCTCGGCAGTCTCCACGACCACCTTCGGGCTGTCGACGTGACACGTGATCACGTCGACGCCCTGGTCGATCAGGCTATTGGCCGCCTCGGCCTCTTTCACCGGCAGAGACCAATCGCCGGTGACGATCAGCTGCGTCGTGATCTTCGGGTCGGCCGTGCGCGCACCCATCGTGAACGCGTTGATGTTGCGCAGCACTTGAGGAATCGGCTTGGCCGCGATGAAGCCGAGCTTCTTCGTCTTGGTGGTGTGGCCGGCGACGACGCCGTTGAGGTACTGGCACTCGTCGATGTAGCCGAAGTAGCTGCCGACGTTCTTCGGGTGCTTGCCCTCGGTCCAGAGCCCGCCGCAGTGCGCGAACCGAACTTTCGGATACTTCTCGGCCATGCGAAGGATGTGCGGGTCGAAGTAGCCGAACGAGGTCGGGAACAGCAACGTCGCGCCGTCCTGCTCGATCATCGAGCCCATCGTCTTCTGCACGTCGGTGGTCTCGGGAACCTTCTCTTGCTCGACCACCGAGACGCCCGGCATCTTCTTCAGCGCCGCGGCCGCCTGGGCCTGCGCCTGGTTGTAGCCATAGTCGTCCCGCGGGCCGACGTAGATCACGCCGACGACCAGCTTGTCGGCGCCGAACGCACGCCCGGCGGCGCCGAGCACGCCGAGCGCGCCGGCTCCGGCCAGACCCAGCAAGAGTTCACGACGGTCGAGTCGTCCCACGAGCTCGTTCATTCGGCTCCCTCTCCCCGAGAAGACGTGTGCCCTGCGCGACCATCGGCGCCCCGAGAACCGGGCAATTCAGCAAGGACCACGCCAGCCCCGAGTGGGGACTAAGTCGCGGTTCTATATAGTCAGGTTCTCGACGGGCCGCGGCGGCGAGTCTGCCGACTGCCTCTCTCTTGGGCAATCGGCGGCCCGTGCTGACTAATACTCGTGCGCTCACCGTCGGTAAGCTCGGACCTACCCGCGGACCGTCACGCCGCCCTTGATCACGCGCTTGATGCGGCGCTTGTCCTGCAGCAGGGTGATGTCGCGCAAGGGATCGCCGTCCACGAAAACGACATCGGCCCACTTGCCCTTCTCGATGGTGCCGATCTCGCCCTCGAGACCGAGGCATTCCGCGGCGCGACCCGTCGCCGCCTGCAAGGCCTGCATCGGCGTCATCCCCGCCGAGACCAGGAGCGCCGGCTCGAGCGCGTTGGCGGGGTGGCCGTGGCCGCCGGCGTCGGTCCCGGCGACGACCTTCACGCCCGCGGCGAGCGCGCGCCCGACGGCCTCGACGTGGTGCGCGCGCAGCGCGTGGGCCCGCTCGCGCACGTGCGGGGCCGGAGACTCGCGGTGGTACTCGTACACGGTCAGGGTCGGCACGAAAAAGATGCGGCGCTCGGCCATCATCGGGATCAGCTCACGGTCCTCGTCGAGATAGCAGCCGTGCTCGATCGAGTCGACACCGGCCTCGATGGCGACGCGCAGCCCGCGACCACCCAGAGCGTGACACATCACGCGACGACCGAGCCCATGCGCCTCGTCCACGAGCGCCTTCATCTCGTCGAGCGTGAACTCGGAATCTTTCGGTCCGTGGCCGGCGCGCGAGCTGGCCCCTCCGGTGGTCGCGCACTTGATCACGTCAGCGCCGGCACGCACCATCGTGCGGACCGTGGTGCGCACGGCCTCGATCCCGTCGGCGACGCTCGGCGGAAGGCACGGATCGTTGTCGTTCGGCGCGCGATGCCCGGACGGGCTCACGCGATCGCCGAGCCCGCCGGTCGGCGAGATGATCGCGAGCGACAGCACCAGGCGAGGCCCGGGGATGAGCCCTTCCTGGATCGCGACCCGGAATCCGGCGTCGAGCCCGCCGGCGTCGCGGATCGCGGTGTAGCCCGACTCGAGGATCTGCCGCGCCACGACGGCCGTTCTCAGATGCCAGGTCGACCGGGGCTCGTCGAGGCCCCACCGTTTGGCCAGCTCGTAGCCGTGGAACGCGAGATGGTCGTGGCAGTCGATAAGCCCGGGCAGCACGGTGAGGCTCGAGGCGTCGATCACCTCGGCGCCGGCCGGCCAGCTCGTGTTTGGCGCCGCCGTCGTCACGGCCTCGATCCGTCCGTTGTCGATCTGGATCACCGCGTCGCGAACCGGCGCAGCACCGGTGCCGTCGATCAGCATGCCGGCCCGGATGATCTTCGTGCTAGTTGCGGCTGCCACTGTTGATCGCCTCCTTGACCTTCTCGCGCTTCGCCCGCTCGTCTTCGATCATCCGGTACGCGAGATAGTACTTGTAAATGTTGGACACGTACGTCACGGTCTCCCGGCCGATCTTCTCCGCCGCCATCAGCTCGACGTTGTTGAACCAGATATTGGGGTCGAGTCCTCGCTGCGCCGCGAGCCCGCGTAGCTGTCCGATGCGTCTGGGCCCTGCGTTGTACGACGCGAAGGTGAAGAGCGTCTTGTTCAACCGGTCCATCGGCTCGTTCGCGTAGTAGCCGTCCATCATCGCGCGCAGGAATTTGACCCCCGCGTGAATGTTGGGCTCGATCTGACTGATGTCACCGACGCGCATCTCCTTGCCGGTGGCGGGCATGATCTGCATGACGCCGATCGCCCCCACAGGACTGCGAGCCGACTGATTGAGCGCCGACTCCTGATAGCCCTGGGCCATCAGCAGAAGATACTCCACGTCGTAGCGGTCACCGTATTTGCGAAAGAGCGCAACCGTCTGCTCGAATTTTCTGATCTCGGCGGTCGACGTCACGCCTTTGACCCACCTGGTGTTCTTCAAATACCTCGTCAGGAGATCGTTTCGCAGGCCGGACTTCGCCAGGCGAGCGATGAAGGCGTCGAGCTCTTCCTTGAGGTGCGGACTATCCTTGCGGACCATCCACGCGATGTCCCCACCGGTGCGTACGGCGACTTCTGGATGGGGCGTGAGCTTCGGGAAGATCTGCTGCCAGAACGTGGCGAGATAGTCTTCCACGATCGTCATCTTGACGAGGCCGGAGTGGACCATCTCCAGGATATCCTCGGCCTCGAGATTCTCCGGCGCCGGAACAACCTTGACGGGCGCCTTTCGCGCCCTGGCGAGCTCCGCGTTGAGCGTCTCGATGCTCTGGTAGTAGCTGGAAGACTTGCGGACGTAGACTTCTTTCCCGGACAGATCTTCGACGGTCGCGATCGGCTCGGCGCTCGGCCCGGTGATCGCAATCTCCACGGCGTTGCGCATGAACGGCTGGGTGAAGTCCACCTGTTTCAGTCGCTCGGGAGTGATCGTCAGATTTCCCATCGCGATGTCGCCGCGCCCCTCGAGGAGGCCCGAAATCATCTCGCCACGGTTCACCGGAATGCAGACGACTGACAGCCGCATGTGCCCGGTCTTGAGCTTCTTGTTGAGCTCCGCCTCCAGAAGTCGCGTGACGTCGTACGAGATCCCCCGCTGGACGGCGCGGTCGACGAAGTAATAGGTCTTCGAGTAGGGAACCAGGACCCGGATCGTTCGCCGCTTGATCATGCCGTCGAGATCGCCGGTCCATTTATTGCGGGGGATGGTGTGCGCCAGCCCGGGTGTGGCTGGCGACTGCCGTGCGGGGGCCTGGGTTGTGGTCTCGGCGGTCGCCGGAGTCGCGATGAGCGTCAAGAGAAAAAGAAGCGCCAGCATCCGGCCCCAGCGCATACAGCGCACAGCTACCCCTTCACCGATCCGGCCGTGAGACCCGCCACGTAGTACTCCACGAAGAACGAATAGATGACGGCGACCGGCACCGAGCCGAGCAGCGCCGCCGCCATGAGCTGGCCCCAGTAGAAGACGTCGCCGCGGATGAGCTCCGTGATCGCGCCGATCGGCACGGTCCGCACGTCGCTCCGGGCCAGGAAGATCAGCGCGTAGAGGAATTCGTTCTGCGCCAGGGTGAAGGCGAAGATGCCGGCCGAGAGCAGGCCCGGCGTGCAGAGCGGCAGGATGATGCGGGTCATCGCCTGAAAGCGGCTGGCGCCGTCGATGCGCGCGGACTCTTCGAGCTCGCGCGGCACGCTCTTGAAGTAGCCCATCAGAAGCCACGCGCAGAACGGGATCAAGAGCGTCGGATACGTCAGCATCACCGCGGTCAGCGTGTTGCCGAGCTCGAGCCGGTTGATGATGTCCGACATCGGGATGAACAGGAGCGGCTGCGGTACCAGGTACGTCGCCGCCACGCCGATCGCCACCACCGCCGTGCCCGGAAACCGCATGCGCGCCAGCGGGTAGGCCATCATCGTCCCGATGACGAGCGAGATCACCGTGGTGACGATCGCGACCAGCATCGTGTTGTAGGTCCAGGTGAGGAAGTTCGTCTCGTTCAGGAGATCGACGTAGTGCTTGAGCGTCGGCTGGTAGACGATCAACGGCATGATCTTCGCGTTGTAGAGCTCGCGGTTCGGCTTGATCGACGTGATCAGCATCCAGTAGAACGGAAACAGCATGCCCACGACGAACACGGTCAGCGGCAAGTAGAGCCGCAGGATCCGTCCGCCGAGCGAGCGCCCGCCGATGATCATTTATATGCGCCGTCGGAGCGCCTGCGCAGGGCTCCGGCGCTCGACGGGTGGGCGGACACGGGCGTAACGTTCATGATCATTCACGCCGCAGGTACAGCGTCAGGCCGACGATCAGCAGGGCCAGCGCCGGCAGGATCGCCAGCGCGACTGCCGCGCCCATGCCGAGCTGCCCGGCCGACATGCCGATGTCGAACGACAGGGTCGAGAACACGTGGGTCGCGTTGGCCGGGCCGCCGTGCGTGAGCGCGTAGATCAGCTGGAAGTCGCCGAAGGTGAAGATCACCGAGAACATCGTCACGATGATCAGCACGGGCTTGATCACGGGTAGCGTCACGTACAGAAACCGCTGGAAGCCGGACGCGCCGTCGATGGCGGCCGCCTCGTAGAGATCGGCCGAGATCGTCTGCAGGCCGGCGAGCAGCGTGATGCCGTAGAACGGCATGCCGCGCCACGTGTTGACGACGATCAGCGAGCCCATGGCGAGCGTCGCGTTGCCGAGGAACGAATAGCCTGACGTGATGATCTTGCCGTGCACCAGCAGCCAGTTGATCACGCTGAAGGTCGGATCGAGGATCCACATCCACGCGACGGTCGACAGCGCGGTCGGGACGATGAACGGCAGCAGAAGGAAGGCGCGGACCAGATTGCGACCGCGGAACGCCTGGTTCATCACGAGCGCCATGCCGAGGCCGCCCGCCAGCTTCAGTACGGTCGTGACGGCGACGTACACGATTGTGTTGCCCGCGACCTGCCAGAAGACCGCGTCGTGCGCGAGCGTGACGAAGTTGGCGAAGCCGACGAACGTACCCTGAGCGGCGACCCGCCGGTCCTCGAGGCTCAAGAAGATGCCGTAGAAGAACGGGTAGGCGACGAACGCGAGCAGGAAGAGGACGCCCGGCGCCAGCATCAGCCAGCCGAAGATGCCCTCGCGTTCGAGAAAGCCGCGCAGCGCGGACCGCGGGCCGGCGACCGGGGCGGTGCGAGCGAGGGTCGCCGGCCTGACGGACATCGCGAGCTACTTCGCTTTGTAGATCTGCTTCAGCTGCGCCGCGGCAGTCGCGATGACGTCCTTCGTCGAGTCGCCGCGGCAGGCCTTGGCGAACATGTCGACGAGCACGTACTTGGCGACGCTCTCCGACATGGCGTGGCTCGGCGGGCCGGGCCACCCATGGAGACGCGAGGTCTTGAGCGACTCCTTGTACGGCAGGTAGCGAGGCTCGGGACCCCACATCGGATGGTTCTCGTACCCGTTGAGGAACGGCGCGTAGTAGGCGTCGCCCGAGGTGAGCCAGCGCGAGAGCTGCTTGTCGTCGTAGAGCCAGCGCAAGAACGCCTTGGCCGCCGCCTGATCCGGCGCGTGCGTGAGGACGGCGTGCGACACCGGATTGAGCAGATGGAAACGGCCCTTCGGGCCCTGCGGGTTCATCGCGTGATCGGTGACCTTCGCGATCTCGGGGAAATCGCGCTTGCCGACGACCAGGATGGACGAGGCGTTGTTGGTGCAGGAGATCTGCTCACCGAAGAACGCCTTGTTGTTGTTCACGTCCGTCCAGCCGAGCACGTCCTCGAACATCGTCTCCTTGTAGAAACGCCGGCAGAAGTCCACCGCCTTGGCGGTCTCGTCGGAGTCGATGAGGACGGTCTTGCCGTCCTTGTCGACTTCACGGCCGCCGTACGACCAGAACAGCGGATAGAGCCAGCCGTGGTTGTCGCCGAAGCCGTGGCCGAGCTCGAAGCCGAAGGGATGGCCGGCCTTCTTGAGCAGGCGCCCGGCCGCCAGCAGGTCTTCCCAGTTGTCGGGGAACTTGTTGACGCCGGCTTCCTTGAACCAATCGGTGCGATAGACCTCGAGCTGTCCGATGTTGCCCCACGGCAGTGCCTTCCACTTCTTGTTGACGACGACGGCGTCGTGGATGTTGTCGTGCCAGGGACCGATCTTCTTGCCGACCTCCGTCGCGATGTCGGTGAGATCCACCAGGCTCGCGTCGAAGAGGTGCGGCCAGTTGAGGGCCGTCATGGCGATCTCGGGGCCGGATTTCGTCTCGGCGATCGTCGTGAGCCGCGTGAGCATTCCGCCCACGCTCGTGGCCTCGTAGCTGATCTTGATGCCCGTCGCCTTTTCGTAGTCTGTCGCCAGGGTCTTGGCGAAATAGTCGTCGAACGGCTTGATGAACGAGCTCTCGCGGACAACGGTCATGGCCTTGGGGGCAGCCCCGGCGCGCCCGGCGCCGAGCGTCGCGCCGGCGACGGCGCATGCGGTGAGTGCCAAGAAATCGCGTCGAGTCGTCATGGGAGCCTCCGGGGTACCGGACAGTAGGCTACCGGACATGGTTGGGCGACAGTAGGCGCGCGGGCGAGGGTCTGTCAAGACGACCCCGCGCGGGGTACGACCGGCCGGGCTACTTGATCTGTCGGGCCGCTTGCCTGGCCTGCTCGCGCTCGGCGCGCTCCTCGGCCAGCATCTGATACGCGAGGTAGTACTTGTAGATGTTCGAGACGTAGGCGACGGTCTCGCGCCCGATCTTCTCCGCCGCCATCAGCTCGACGTTGTTGAACCAGACGTTGCGGTCGAGGCCGCGCTGGGCGGCGAGGCGGCGCAGACCCTCGATGCGGCCGGGGCCTGCGTTGTACGCGGCGAACGTGAAGAGCCCACGGTTCAGCGGGTCCATCGGCTCGCTGGCGTAGTACTCGTTCATCATGGCGCGCAGAAACTTGACCCCGGCGTGGATGTTCGGCTCGATCTGCGTGATGTCGCCCACGCGCATGTCGCGGCCGGTCTTGGGCATGACCTGCATGATCCCGATTGCGCCGACGGCGCTGCGGGCGTTCTGGTTGAGCTCGGATTCCTGGTACCCCTGAGCCATCAGGATCAGATAGTCGATGTCGTAGCGGTCGCCGTATTTCCTGAACAGCTCGACGGTGCGCTCGAACTTCGCGAGGGCCTCGCGGGACGTCGCCGCCTTCGCCCAGCGGGTGCTCGTCAGGTAGCGCGCGAGGAGCTCGGTGCGCTGCCACGAGCCCTCGGGATAGCGCGCCAGTCCGGCGTTGAGCTCGGCTTTCAGCTGTGGGCTGTCCTTCCGGATCATCCAGGCGATCGCCGCGCCGGTGCGAACCGCGACGTCTGGATGCGGGACGATCTTCGTGAGGATCTGCTTCCAGAACTTGGCAATGTAGTCGTCGGCGATCGTCACCTTGACGAGGCCGGCGTTGACCATCTCGAGAATGTCCTCGGTCTCGAGGCTCTCGGGCGCCAGCCGGATCTTGACCATCGGCTTGCCGGCTCTGGCAAGCGTTGCGTTGAGTGTCTCGAGGCTCTCGTAGAAGCTCGACGACCTGCGAACGTAGACTTCCTTGCCCGCAAGATCCTCCACGGCCGCGATCGGCGGAGCCCCGGGCCCGGTGACCACGATCTCCGCGATGTCCTTCATCGCGGGATCGGAAAAGTCCACGAGCTTGGCGCGCTCGGACGTGACCGTCAGATTCCCCATGGCGATGTCGCCGCGCCCCCAGCGGAGCGCGGGGATGAACTCGCTCTGGGCCATGGGGATGATCGCGACGTGCACCTTGACGTTCCCGGTCTTGAGCCGCTTGTTCAGGTCGCGCTCGAGGATCTCACCGATCTCGAAGATCAGGCCGCGCTGCACGCCGCGATCGATGAAGTAAAAGGTCTTCGAATACGGCGCCAGGATCCGGATTACGCGCCGCTGGATCATGCCGTCCAGGTCGCCGGTGAACGGCGTGTCGAGGCTCGGCAGCGCGAAGGATGGCTGAGCGGACGGCGTTTTCGCGGGAGCCTGGGCGTGCGCGGCGGTGGCAATCAAGCAAAGCGCCGCCAGCGGCGCGAGCGTCGCGACGCGGTTCATAGACGACCTCCATCAACCAGAATAGCGAGCCGGCGGACCGGATCGAAATTCGGCGAACCGGGGCGTCCCGACGTTCTTGACACCGGAGGGCCGGACGCGTATCACCCTTTCGAATCGACCTTTTCAGGCCCCAGGGAGGACACTGATGCGCGCGACCTCGCAGCTCCGGCAGCTCCTCAAGTCCGGTAAAACGCTGTTCGTGCCCGGCTGCTACAACGCGCTCAGCGCGCGAATCCTCGGCGACGTCGGCTTCCCGGCTGTCTACATGACCGGGTACGGCACCTCGCTCTCGCTCCTCGGCATGCCCGACGCCGGGCTGGCCACGATGACCGAGATGCATCTGAACGCGCGCTACATCGCCAACGCGGTCGCCGTGCCGGTCATCGCGGACGCCGACAACGGCTACGGCAACGCGATCAACGTCATGCGCACGGTGCGCGAATACATCGGCACCGGCGTGGCCGGCATCCATATCGAAGACCAGGTGATTCCCAAGCGGTGCGGCCACGTGGCCGGCCGCCGGGTGATCCCGATCGACGAAGCGGTCGGCAAGTTCCGCGCGGCGGACGCCGTGCGCCGGGAGCTCGATCCCGACTTCGTCCTGATCGCGCGCACCGACGCGCGCGGCGCCACCGGCGGCTCGCTCGACGAGGCGATCCGACGGGCCAACGCCTATCTCGCGGCCGGGGCCGATCTCGCGTTCGTCGAGGGACCGACGAGCGTCGACGAGGTGCGGCGAATTTGCCGCGAGGTGAAGGGGCCAGTTTTCTACAACCAGACCGGGGTCTCGCCGCGATTCAGCCTGGCCCAGATGCAGGAGCTGGGCATCGCGGTCACGATCGTCCCGGGCGCCACGTTTCGCGCCACGATCGAGGCGGTTTACGATCTGGCCGTGGCGCTGCGCGACGAGGGGCCGCTGGCCGAGGAGCGATTCGCCGAGCGATTCAAGCGCCATCCGCTCGGCGACGTGCACACGTTCGCCGGGTTCGACCGGGTCCGGGAGTGGGAGGCGCAGTACCTGCCGGCCGAAGAGCTCGACAAGTACGCCGATTCGGTCGGCCACCAGCCGACCCGCAAGTGACCGCCGCGCGCGCGAAGAAGCAAATCGTCGCGATGGGCGGTGGCAGCTTCAGCGTCGAGGCAGACGGCTCGGCGCTCGACGCGTACGTGCTGTCGCTTACGGGCAAGCCGCGCCCGAAGATCTGCTTCGTGCCGACGGCCAGCGGCGACGCGCCCGAGTACACGGCGAAGTTCTACGACGCCTTCGCCCGTCGTGCCGAGGCCTCGCATCTGAATCTCTTCGGCCGTCCGCGAACCGACATGGCGAGCCTGCTCGCGGCGCAGGACGTGATCTACGTGGGCGGCGGGAACACCGCGAACATGCTCGCGGTGTGGCGGGTGCACGGCGTCGACCGGATGATGCGGGATGCGTGGGAGCGCGGCGTGATCCTGACCGGTGTCAGCGCCGGGATGATCTGCTGGTTCGAGTGCGGGGTGACGGACTCGTTCGGGCCGCTCGCCGCGCTACGCGACGGCCTCGGACTGATTCCGGGCAGTGCGTGCCCGCACTACGACGGCGAGAAGGACCGGCGCCCGACGTACCACCGGCTCGTGCGCGGCGGATTCCCGGCCGGCTTCGCCGCGGACGACGGCGCCGCGCTGCACTTCGTCGACACCGACCTGGTGGCCTGTGTCGGCTCGCGGCCGACGGCGGGCGGCTATCGCGTCCGCGCCGAGAGCGACACGATCACGGAGACACCGCTCTCGGTCCGACTTCTCCACTGAGGCCGGACCACGTAGAGGGCGGGTCGTCTGCGGGACTCGCCGAAGTAATCGATCACCCGGTCGATGCGCCGCGCCGAGTCTCGCTTGAAGGGCCTGAACCGTTCGCGCACTACCCTGGTATTCATGCCGTCCAGCACACTCAACTTCGGTGCCAGACGTCACGCGCGTTTTTCCGCGAGGTTGGCGAGCGCGGGCGTTCCCAAACGGAACACAGTGTTCCCTCGCGAAACGGTCGGACTGGTCAGACCGCGCGGATGTGCGCGGCCATCCGATCGCGCGTCGCGGGGTCCGGGAGCTTGCCGACGGCCGATTTCAAGTTATCGAGCATGTGCTGCGGGCGGCTCGTGCCGGGGATGGCGCACGTCACCGCGGGGTGGGCGAGGATCCACTTCAGGAAGAACTGCGCCCAGGTCTCGCAGTCGAACTCGGCGGCCCACGCCGGCACCGGCTGCGCACGCACGCGCTGGAAGAGGCCGCCCTCCGCGAACGGGCGGTTGGCGAGCACGGCCACGCCGCGATCGCGGGCCAGGGGCAGGATGCGCCGGTCGGCATCGCGCTCGCCGAGCGAGTAGTTGACCTGCACGAAATCGAGGGTCTCGGCGCGCAGCACGCGCTCGAGCTCGTCGTAGGCGCTCGCCGTGTAGTGCGTGACGCCGAGATAGCGGATGCGGCCGGCGGCCTTCCATTCGCGCAGGGTCCGAAGGTGCGTGCGCCAGTCGAGGAGGTTATGGATCTGGATCAGGTCGAGCCGCGAGGCGCGCAGCCGCTGAAGCGAGCGCTCCATCTGCGCCACGCCCGCGTCGCGCCCGCTGGTCCACACCTTCGTCGCGAGGAAGAGCTTGTCCGTGATCGCGAGCTCGCCGGCGAGGTCGCCGACGACCGATTCGGCCGCGCCGTACATCGGCGATGAATCGACGACGCGCCCGCCCAGGTCGACGAGGCTCTTCAGCACCTCCTTGAGCGGCGCGCGCTCGGCCGGCGAATCGCCGACGTCGAACACGCGCCACGTCCCGAGCCCCACGATCGGAATCGCCTCGCCGCTGGACGGAATGGGTCGGCTTATCGGCTGCGAAGCTGCGCGGGCGCCGGCTGGCACGGCCCCGGCCGCCATCAGCGCCAGCACCCGGCGCCGCGAGATCCCTTCGACGCAAGCTCCATCGCCTTCTTTCATATCACCGGCATACCACGTTCGCCGCGCGTTCCTATCGGAAGACCCCCCGGGGGAATCCCTGATTGACAAAAATTGACCGATATCAAAAATACTCGGGTGCCCTGGAGCAATCCGACCAGCTACGCCTTCAGTCGCGCGTCCGTCATGCTCCACGTCCCGGAGCGATCCGGCATCTACGTAGTCCAGTCTGAGTCGACGTGGATCTACGTCGGCGAGGGCGAGAATATCCGAGCCCAGCTGCTCGAGCATCTGGACGGCAACAATCCGTGCATCACGGTGTTCCCCGGCCTGATGTTCAGCTACGAGCTCGTCGCACGCGCGGCGCGAGCCTGGCGGCACAACGAGCTCGTCAGCGAGTTTCGTCCGCTTTGTAACCCGTCGAGGCGCTGAAGCCCACGCCGTCGATCCGGCCGGTCAGCCGGTGGAAGTAGATGTCCAGGCCGTTGACGCTGACCACCGAGAACAGCGGGCTCAAGGAAACGCGCACGCGCGCGTCCGTGACCTCCGCCTCGTACGACTGAGCGACGACGATGCCGGGGAACCGCAACGCCGCGAGCAGCCGTCCTGCCCACAGACGAACCATGGTTCGCATACCCCGAGCTTTTTCAAGAAGCCGGCCAAGCGAGCACCGGCAATAGAATCGTGCGCTTACCGGCGCGGGCGAGCGGACGGGATGTAGAACTGACTCGGTAAGGCCGGCGCTCGACCTTACCGGTCTATTCCGTACTCCTTGAGCTTACGCCAGAGCGTGGTGCGGCCGATGCCGAGCGCCTCGGCCGCGCTCGAATGGTTGCGTCCGAAGCGCTCCAAGGTCTGCAGGATGTGCACGCGCTCGGCGTCCGCGAGCGTCGTCTGCCGCGGCAGCTGCGGCGAGGGACCGAGGTGCAGGCCGGCTGACACGTGCGGCGGCAGGTCGGCCGGCTCGACGACGTCGCCGCGCGCGAGGATGGCCGCGCGCTCGATCGCGTTCTCGAGCTCGCGCACGTTGCCGGGCCACGCGTAGCGTAAGAGCCGCTCGACCGTCTCGGCCGCGAGGCGAAGCTCGCGGCCGAGCTTGCCGCCGGAGCGCGAGAGAAAGTGCTCGGCCAGCGCCGGAATGTCTTCGCGGCGGTCGCGGAGCGGCGGCAGGACCACCTGGATGACGTTCAACCGGTAGAAGAGATCCTCGCGAAAGGTCCCCTGGGCGAGGAGCGCCGAGAGATCGCCGTGCGTAGCCGCGATCACGCGCACGTCGATCGTCGTCGACTGCGTCGCGCCCAGCCGCCGCACCTCACCGCTCTGGAGCGCCCGCAAAAGCTTGACCTGCAGCGCCGCCGGCATCTCGGCGATCTCGTCGAGGAACAACGTACCGCCGTCGGCCTCCTCGAACAGGCCGAGCTTCGAGACCGCCGCGCCGGTGAAGGCGCCGCGCATGTAGCCGAACAGCTCGGACTCGAGCAGGGTCTCCGGCACCGCGCCGCAATTGACCGCGACGAACGGGCGCGCGGCGCGCGCGCTCGCGTGGTGGACGGCCTTGGCGATGACCTCCTTACCCGTGCCGGACTCGCCCTGGATCAGCAAGGTGGCATCGGTCGGCGCCACGCGCTCGACGAGCTCGAGCACGTCGTGCATGGCCGGCGACTGCGCGATGAGCCCGGGCAGCCCGTAGCGCTCCCGCAGCTGAGCACGGAGGTTCTCGTTCTCTCGGCGCAGGGCGCGGCCCGCCAGCGCCTTGTCGATGCGGTGATAGAGCTCGTCGGGCTCCTGCCCCTTCTCGAAATAGTCGAGCGCGCCCAGGCGAATGGCCTCCTTGGCGGATTTCCACTCGGCGTACGCCGTCAACAGGATGACCTCGGGCGAGGGCGAGTGCGCCTTGGCCGCTTTGAGGACATCGAGCCCGTCGCCGTCGGGCATCCTCAGATCGGTCACCACGAGATCGAACACTTCCTCGCCGAGCCGCGCCGCCGCGGACGTGGCGCCGTCGGCCTCGATCACGCGATGGCCCCGCTTGCGCAGGAGCAGCGCCAGGGTGCTCCGCGCCGAGGGCTCGTCGTCGACCACCAGAAGGTGTGCCATGTCAGGACGCCGCGGCCGCCGCCGCCAGAGGGAACAACAAGGTCACCCGCGTGCCGTGGCCGACTTCGGAGTCGATCTCGATGCGCCCCCCGTGCGCGCCCACGATGCGCTCGGCGATCGTGAGGCCCAGCCCGCTGCCGTTCGGCTTGCCCGTGTAGAACGGCTCGAAGACGCGAGGCAGGTTCTCGGCCGCGATCCCGGCGCCGGTGTCGCTGACCGAGAGCGCGACGTCGCCGTTGCGCCGATTGACCTCGAGCGAGAGACGGCCGCGCCCGTTCATCGCCTCGACGGCGTTGAGCGCGACGTTCCACAGCACCTGCGTGAGCTGGTCGCGATCGAACGCGAAGCGCGGGACGGCCGGATCGACCGCCACGCGCACGTCGACGCGCGGCGCGCGGGAGCGGTCCTCGCGGATCAGCGAGCTCACGTGCTGTACCACCTCGCGGATGTCGCCGGGCGCGCGGCGCGCCTGCTGCGGGCGCGCGAACTGCAAGAAGTCGGACAGGATGCGGTTGAGCCGCCGCGCCTCCGACCGGAGCGCCGTCAGGGTCGAGGCGCGCTCCTCTGATGTGAGGGTCTCGTCGGTCAAGAGCGCCGTCGCGTTCAGGATGGCCGCGAGCGGGTTGCGGATCTCGTGGGCCATACCCGCGGCGAGCTCGCCGGCCGTCGCCAGCCGCTCGGCCTCCCTCAGACGCGCGTGCAGCCGTTCGCTGTCGCTGCGCGCGCGCTCGAGCACCATGATGATGACGGCGAAGGTCGAGAGAAAGTACAGCAGGATGAACACGGCGTGCACCGCCATGTACATGGTCGATCCCGGCGGCATGCTCACGAACTGGCTCGCGATGCGATGGACGCCCCAGAGCGTCAGGAACGCGGCCAGCATCCGCTCGCCGCGAAAGCGGGTCATGGTGCCCCGAGGCGGCCAGAACAAGAGGCCGGCGCCCATCTGGATCACGCCGAGCGCGCTGCCCACCACGCGCTGGGTCGTCTCGCCGCTCACATCTCCCGCCAACGTGACGCTGACCACCGCCGCGCCGCCGATCAGCACGTCGCGGGTGTTGAACCGATAGCTCCAGCGGTGGGCGAATCCGGCGGCCAGCGTGAAACCGACCGCGGCCACGGTCGTCAGGTCGGTGACGAAGCTCGGATGATCGACGCCGAGCACCAGCACATCCAGCAGCTTGAGGCCCTTGGACAGCGTGTAGGAGCCCCAGGCCAGGAGCAGGTATTGAAAGAAGCGGACCCGGTGCGAAGAGTAGAGGTACGCGAAGATCAGGAGCTGGACCGCGAACGCAACCGTCGAGACGAACGTCAGGATCAGCGGCGCCGGCATCAAAACCTCCAGTCCAGTCTACGCCGTCCCGCAAATCGTATGCCACGCGAGAGCCGCGTCGAATCAGGCGAAATCGTCGCGGCGCGCGTTCCAGTTCGAAACATCGTTCCACTGCGGAACTGCCGGGGTGTCACGGTTTTAAAGTGAACCCGCTCGTTTCGCCTTGGAACCGTCGCGCGCGATCGCCGGCACGAGTCATCAATGATTTCATCGACTTCGCCTCTGGCACGCAGGCTGCTCTTCCGCTTCATTGGTTCGAACGAAATCACGAGGAGGACGAAGTCATGAAGCGTACGACGGTCGCACTCGCCATCGTGCTGTCGAGCATGCTGCTCACCGGTCTCGCGAGCCTCGCGAGCGCCACGCCGAAACTGGGGCAGGATATCCAGGCGCCGCGCACTGGCAGCGAGGACATCCAGAGCCCGCGCGGTTGAGCACGAGCCGGGCGAGCGAGGACGCGCCTCGCTCGCCCGGCGCGGGCGCGCGCACCTAGGCCACGGAAAATGGACGCGAACGAATACCTGATGATCACGGAAATTGCGAGAGATCGCATCGACGGCCTGCTCGCCTCGACCGAGCTCGCGATCGAGACGTCCGCGATCTCCGACCAGCGCGGCGCCCTCGAGCCCGCCCACTTTTGCGACGTGCCCGGCTGCGCGCTCGTGCACCTGCCTGTTTAGTCGGCACGCTGACGCTCGCGGCTCCAGCGAGTCTCGCGGGGGTCGCGCGGCGAATCCCCATTCTTGATCCCACTTAGCCGGCGATCCGGCGTATCGCCAGTCATTGGCACGTCTCGTGCTGCCTCAGCGGCGCGAATGATGTCGGAGCACATGTGCAGGAGGCGGATATGACGGATTGGTGGCGTGAGCTCGATGACGAAATCGTCAACTGCCTCGTCGGCCACGAGTCGTTGACGCCGGGTGAGCTCGGCCAGAAGGTCGGCATGTCACCCGCGGCGGTCACCTCGTTGCTCGGCCGGCTCGCGCAGGAGGGACGCATCACGATCGTCCGGGTCGCCCGGACCTCCGAGTAGGACGGCGTCGCAATTCTTCGAAGCTTCATCGAGCTCCCGGACCGGCGCCGCGTTTCCTTCCTGACCGCCGGAGCCGGCGACGCGCCGCCGGCGGTGCTGATCCACGGCGCGGGCATGAACGCGCGCTCGTGGGTGCGCCAGCTCGACGCGCTGGCAGGGACCGTGCGCCTGGCTGCGCTCGACCTGCCGGGACACGGCGAGTCCGATCCGGCGCCGCGCGTGAGCGTGGAAGACTACGCCGGCGCCGTCGGCGACTTCCTCGCGGCGCTCGCGAGCGGCCCGGCGCTCGTGGTCGGCCACTCGCTCGGCGGCGCGATCGCGATCGCGCTCGCCGCCCGACGCCCCGAGCTCGTCCGCGGCCTCGTGCTGATCGCGACGTGCGTGAAGCTGCCGCTGGTCGACAGCCTGGGCGAACGGCTCGTGGCCTATCTGCCGGCGCCGGTGCGTCGACTCGTCTTTTTCTCGATGGTGCAGAAGGTCCTGTTCGGACCGGAGTCGCCCGCCGACGCGGTTGCGGTCACGATGCAGGAGCTGCGCGCGTGCCGGCCGGAGACGATCCAGGGCGACGTGCGCGCCGCGCGTGCGATGGACCTCACCGAGTCGGCAAGCCGCCTCGACGTGCCGACACTCGTGCTGACCGGCAGCCGCGATCGGCTCACGACGCCGGCGCTGGCGGCGCGTCTCAGCACGCTGATCAAGGGATCGCGGCTCCGGATCATGGAAGGCGCCGGCCACATGCTGCCGCTCGAGGCTCCGCGGTGGGTGAACCGCGAGATCGCGACATTCGTCGCCTCGCTCGACGCGCCGACGCCGTCGGCCCACGAGGTCGAGGGCGCCAGACGGCCACTCCTGCGCCATGTGCTCGATCGATTGTCCCGCCTCGCGCGCCGCCGATCCGGCGCGATGCTCTGATGTAACGCGCTCGACGCAATCGGGCTTTGTGCCCGATGCCGTCCGAACACTCCGTCAGCCCACTGACGACGAATCGTCGACGGTGCGGGAAGGTGCCGCGCGTCGCGGCGGCGGAGATCAAGCGGATTAGTGTAATCTTCCGGCCGGGAGAGCCGACCGCTTGAACGCAGCGCGCACGATGTTCGAGAAGATCTGGGCCCGCCACGTGGTGGCCGAGGGCCCGGGCGAGCACGTGCTCCTCTACGTCGATCGCCATCTGCTCCACGAGGGCACGACGGCTGCGCTCGGGCGGCTGGCCCGGAGCGGCCGTTTGGTGCGCCGACCCGATCTCAGCTTCGCGACGGCCGACCACTACGTTTCCACCTCACCCGGCTCGCCCACGGCCGACCCCGAGGCCCGGGCGATGGTCGAAGGGCTCGGGCGGTACACGGCCGAGCAGCGCATCCTGCACTTCGGCGTCGGCGATCCGCGCCGCGGGATCGTGCACGTGATCGGCCCCGAGCAAGGGCTGACGGTCCCGGGCATCACGCTCGTGTGCGGCGATTCGCACACGGCGACCCACGGCGCGTTCGGCGCGCTGGCGTTCGGGATCGGCTCGAGCGAGGTCGAGCACGTGCTGGCCACGCAGACCCTCTGGCAGAAGAAGCCGTCGACCATGCGGATCTCGGTGGACGGCGCGCTGGGCCCCGGCGTGAACGCCAAGGACGTGATCCTGGCGATCATCGCGAAGATCGGCGCCGGCGGCGGCGTGCGTCACGCGATCGAGTATGCGGGCTCGACGATCCGCGCCATGTCGATGGACGAGCGCATGACGGTCTGCAACATGTCGATCGAGGCCGGCGCGCGCGCCGGCATGATCGCGCCAGACGAGACGACGTTCGCCTACGTCGAAGGCCGTCCGCTCGCTCCGCGCGGCGAAGCGTGGCGGCAGGCGCTCGCCGAGTGGAAGGCGCTGCCGAGCGATGCGGGCGCCCGGTTCGACCGCGAGGTGCAGCTGGCCGCGGGCGAGATCGCGCCGACGGTGACGTGGGGAACGAGTCCTCAGGACGCGCTGCCGATCACCGGGCGCGTTCCCGATCCGGCGTCGGTGGCCGATCCCGGCCGGCGCGAGAGCATGACGCGCGCGCTCGCCTACATGGGGCTCAGCGCGGGCACACCGCTCAGCGACATCGCGGTCGATCGCGTCTTCATCGGCTCGTGCACGAACAGTCGCCTCGACGACCTGCGCGCCGCGGCGCGCATCGTGAAAGGGCGCCGCGCGGTCGTGCCCGCGTGGATCGTGCCGGGCTCGGGGCTGATCAAGCGCGCGGCCGAGGCGGAAGGCCTCGACCGGGTCTTCGTCGACGCGGGCTTCGAGTGGCGTGACGCCGGCTGCTCGATGTGCGTCGGGATGAACGGCGATCTCGCGGTCGCCGGCGAGCGCGTCGCGTCGACGTCGAACCGCAACTTCGAGGGTCGCCAGGGCAAGGGCGCCCGCACGCACCTCATGTCGCCCGCGATGGCGGCGGCGGCCGCCGTCACCGGGCGGCTCACCGACGTGCGCAGCCTCGGAGCCTGAGATGGAGCCGTTCACGCGCCTGACCGCCGCCGGCCTGCCGATCGATCTGCCGAACGTCGACACCGACCGCGTGATCCCCGCGCGCTTTCTGCGCAAGGATCGCGGCGTGCCCGAGTACTCACGCTTCCTCTTCCACGACGTGCGCTTCGGCGCCGACGGCGCCGAGCGGCCGGAGTTCATCCTGAACCAGCCGCCGTATCGCGGCGCCCGCATCGTGGTCGCCGCCGAGAACTTCGGCTGCGGCTCCTCGCGCGAGGCGGCGGTGTGGGCGCTCGCGGCCTACGGGTTCCGGTCGGTGATCGCGCCGAGCCTCGGCGACATCTTTCACCAGAACTGCTTCAAGAACGGCCTGCTGCCGGTGATCCTGCCGGCCGGCGTCGTCGAGGACCTACGACGGCAGCTGCACGCGCGTCCGGGCGCCACGCTCACGGTGGATCTCGAGACGCAGACCGTGACCGCGCCCGACGACGCCCAGCATCGCTTCGACGTCGACGCGTTCCGCAAGGAGATGCTGCTCAGCGGCCGTGACGAGATCGGATTGACGCTCGGCTTCGAAGCCCAGCTCGGCGAGTTCGAGGCGCGCCACGCCCGGGAGATGGCCTGGGCGATCCCGCCGCGCGCCGGCACCTAACCTCGAGGAGGACGCGATGCCCGCCACCCTGAAGGTGGAGTACCCCAAGGATCTGTTGAAGCTCGTCGGCACGGAGCTCGGCCCGTCGGAGTGGATGACGGTCGACCAGGCGATGATCGACAAGTTCGCGGAGGCGACCGGCGATCACCAGTGGATCCACGTCGACGTCGAGCGCGCCAAGCGCGAGATGCCGGGCGGCAAGACGATCGCCCACGGCTATCTCACGCTCTCGCTCGTCCCGCGCATGGCCGCGAGCCTGCTCGAGGTCACCAAGCGAAGCCGCGGCATCAACTACGGCTCGAACAAGATCCGCTTCATCTCGCCGGTGCAGGCCGGTGCGCGTATCCGCGTCCGCCAGCGGATCACCGGCGCCGAGGAAGTGCCGGGCAACGGCGTGCGCGTGAGCTCCGAGATGTCGGTCGAGATCGAAGGCCAGGACAAGCCCGCGCTGGTCGGCGAGATCATCGGCGTCCGGTACGCGTGAGGCTCAGAGGATGAAGCTCGTACGGTACGGCAGGCCGGGCGCCGAGCGCCCCGGCGTCATCGACGCAGCCGGAAAGCTTCGCGATCTCGGCCGCGTGATCGAGGACATCACGCCGACGGCGCTCGCGCCGGCCTCGCTCAAGAAATTGCGTGGACTGAATCTCGCCAAGCTGCCCGTTGTGAAGGGCCGCCCGCGGCTCGGGTGCCCGCTGGCGGGCATGGGCAAGATGGTCTGCATCGGGCTCAACTACACCGACCACGCGGCCGAGGTCGGGATGGCGCTGCCCAAGGAGCCGACGCTCTTCATCAAGGCGCCGAGCGCGATCTGCGGGCCCGACGATCCGATCGTGCGTCCGCGGGGCGCCGTGAAGCTCGACTACGAGGTCGAGCTCGGCGCAGTGCTCGGGCGCGACGCGCGCTACGTCGAGGAGGCCGAGGCGCTCCGCTACGTCGCGGGTTACTGCCTCGTGAACGACGTGTCCGAGCGCGCTTTCCAGATGGAGCACGGCGGCACGACCACGAAGGGCAAGAGCGCCGACACGTTCGGCCCGACCGGGCCCTGGCTCGTCACGGCCGACGAAGCAGGCGACCCGCAGGCGATGGGACTCTGGACGACCGTCAACAGCGAGCGCCGGCAGGACGGCAACACCGGCAAGATGATCTTCTCGGTCGCGTCGTTGATCGCCTACGTGAGCCGCTTCATGTCACTGCGCGGGGGCGACGTGATCTCGACCGGCACGCCGGCCGGCGTCGGCCACGGCGCAAAGCCGCCGCGCTACCTGCAGCCGGGCGACGTGGTCGAGATGGGCATCACTGGCCTCGGCACCCAGCGGCACAAGATCGTCGACGCGAAGTAGCGCGGATCGGAATTCGGAGGAGGCGCGCGACCCTAGCTCGGGTCGCGCCAGAGCGTCATGCGCTTGAAGCTCTCGGCGTGCTTGACGCCCGCTTCCTTGCCGTCGGCGGACGCCCACACGCGCAGGAGCTTGTCGACCCACTCGCCCTTGCCCACCTGCGAGACGTGCGCGCGAAGAGCCTGGCACTTGAGCGCGATCGTCTCCGTGATGTCGATGTAGGTGTCGGGCGGCTCCACGCCGCTGATGAAGACTTCCTTCACCTTGTGTGGCTCGAGCCCTTCGGCGAGGAGCTCCTGGAAGATCACGCGGGTCTCCGAAGACGGGAAGACCGCGTCGAGCGCCGCGCTGGCGACCGCGCGATGGTCCGGGTGATTCAGGTAATTGCTGCCGTACCAGCGTGTCGTCGGATCGCCACACACGACCACGTGGGGCTTCACCCGTCGGATCACGCGCGTCAGATCGCGGCGGAGCGCGATGGTCGGTTCGACCTCGCCGTCCTGATAGCCGAGGAAGACGACGTCCTTCACGCCCAGGATCTTGGCGGCGTCCCACGACTCGCGCTCGCGGATCGGGATCAGCCCGGTGTTGTCCGGCGTGTGCTCGTTGGTGCCGGAGCCGCCGGTCGTGACCAGACAGAACACGACGTGGCGGCCCTCGCGCGCCCAGCGCGCAACGCTGCCGGCGATCGTGAACTCGTTGTCGTCCGGGTGCGCGGAGATACAGAGGATGCGCGTGAAGTCCTTCGAGAGCGTGTGGGGCTTGCGCTTACCGGCGGCCACGATTGCTCCGAGCTAGCCGCGCATGCCGAACGTCGACGGGCCCGGACGCCTGAGCGGAGCCGTCAGATTCGCGAACTCGCACAGGAGCGGGCGCGTGTCGCGCGGGTCGACGATCTCTTCGATCCAGAACGCCTCGGCCGAGCGGAAGGGCGAGCGGAGCTTGTTGAGGCGCTCCTCGATCTCGGCCATCTTCGCCTTCGGGTCGGGTGCCGCGTCGAGATCGGCGCGATAAGCGGCCTCGATTCCGCCCTCGAGCGGCAGCGAGCCCCAGCGGCCCGACGGCCACGCGTAGCGCATGCAGTAGCGGCTCTGGTTGCGATGCGCGGCGCCGGCGACGCCGAACGAGTTGCGCACGATCACGGCGCACCAGGGGACCGTCGTCTGCCACATCGCGGACATCGCGCGCACGCCCTGCTTGATCGTTCCGCTCTTCTCGGCGTCGAGCCCGATCAGAAAGCCCGGGCAGTCGACCAGATAGACCACGGGAAGATGAAACGTTTGCGCGATGTCCAGGAAGCGCTCGACCTTCTGGCAGGTGTCGGCCGGCCACGCACCGCCGTAGAAATAGGGATCGCTCGCCATCAGCGCCACCGGCCAGCCGTCGAGCCGCGCGTAGCCCGTGATCACCGAGCGGCCGTAGAGCGGCGCCACCTCGAAGAACGAGCCCTGGTCGACGACCGCCTCGACGATGCGGCGCATCTTGTACGGCTTGCGCTGGTCGTGCGGGATCGCCTCGAAGAGCCAGGGATCGCGGCGCTGCGGATCGTCGCCGCGCGGACCGCGCGGCGGCAAGTCGTCGATCGACGACGGGAAGTACGACAGGAAGCGACGCGCGCGGTCGAACGCCTCTTCCTCGGTGTCGACCGCGTCATCGACGGCGCCGGCCTTCAACTGGATCTCCCAGCCGCCGAGCTCGTTCTTGGTGAGCTTCTGGCCGAGGCGCTCGACGACGGGCGGGCCGGCGACGAACAGCGCCGAGAGATTCTTCACCATGACCGAGTAGTGCGCGGCCGCCAGGTGCGCGGCGCCGAGGCCCGCGACCGAGCCGAGACCCATTGCCACGCGCGGAATCGTCGCCATGTTGGCGACGACCCACTCCCAGCCGTCGACTCCGGGCACGTTGGCGCGCCCCGTCGTCTCGATCGTCTTGACGGAGCCGCCGCCGCCCGAGCCCTCGACCAGGCGGATCAGCGGCAGGCGCAGGTCGTGCGCCATCCGCTCGCACTGGTTGTGCTTACCGCGGATGGTCGCGTCGGCCGAGCCGCCGCGCACGGTGAAGTCGTCGCCGCCGATCACGACCGGCCGGCCGTCGACCTCGGCGCGGCCGAACACGAAGTTCGACGGCGTGAAGGCGACGAGGTCGTTCTTTCCGTCGTAGCGCGCGCTGCCGGCGATCTTGCCGATCTCGTGGAAGCTGCCGGGGTCGGCGAGCTTGGCGACGCGCTCGAGGATCGTGAGCCGGCCGCCGTCGTGCTGGCGCTTCACCCGCTCGGGCCCGCCCAGATGCGAGGCGAGCTCCTCGCGGCGTCTCAGCTCGTCGAGCTCCTTTTGCCAGTCCACGCGGGCGCCGTCAGTCCTTGCCGCGGCGTCGATCGTCGCCGCGCTCGGGAAACCTCTGGCGCAAGAGCTCGATGAGCTTCTGCTCTTCTTTCTTCGTCAGGTCGTCGAGCCAGCTCATGGCCTCGCCGCGGTCGTCGCGCTCGGCGTTGTCGGACACGGCGCACCTCCTCTGGGCCCGGCCATTATACGAGAGACGCCGCATGGGCTCGGCCGTGTGTTAGGTATGTAAGAGGAGCGCTCGGCTCCCGGGAGGCCCGGCGTGGACGACATTCTGATCGGCAAGGGCGATCGGCCGGTCCATCTGCTGCCTCGATACGGCAACCGCCACGGTCTGGTCGCCGGCGCCACCGGCACCGGCAAGACGATCTCGCTCTTGGTGATGGCCGAGGGCTTCTCGCGCCTGGGCGTCCCGGTCTTCATGGCCGACGTGAAGGGCGACGTCGCCGGGCTGGCGATGGCCGGGGTCGCCAATGACAAGATCCGCGAGCGCGTCGCCCAGATCGGCATCCAGGGCTACACGAACGAAGCGAGCCCGGTCGTCTTCTGGGACCTCTACGGCCAGGCCGGACATCCCGTTCGCGCCACGGTCAGCGAGGTCGGCCCGAGTCTCCTCGGACGCATGCTCGAGCTCAACGACACGCAGGCGGGCATGCTCGAGATCGCCTTCAAGCTCGCCGACGACCGCGGTCTGCTCTTGCTCGACCTCGACGACTTCCGCGCGCTGCTCGGCTTCGTCGCCGAGAACCGCAAGGAGATCTCGACGAAGTACGGGCTGATCAGCACGCAGTCGATCGCCGCCATCCAGCGCTCGCTCCTCGGACTCGAGCGGGAGGGCGGCGACGCCCTGTTCGGCGAGCCCGCGCTCGACCTGAAAGATCTGATGCGCACCGACACGAGCGGTCGCGGCATCGTCAACATCCTGGCGGCCGACAAGCTCATCCTGAAGCCGCGGCTCTATTCGAGCTTTCTCCTGTGGCTCCTGTCGGAGCTCTTCGAGAGCCTTCCCGAGGTCGGCGATCTGGACAAGCCGAAGCTCGTGTTCTTCTTCGACGAGGCGCACCTCTTGTTCGACGACGCGCCGGCGTCCTTGCGCCAGCGTGTCGAGCAGGTCGTGCGGATCATCCGCTCGAAAGGTGTGGGCGTGTACTTCTGCTCGCAGTTCCCGGACGACGTGCCGGACGAGATCCTCGGCCAGCTCGGCAACCGGATCCAGCACGCGCTCCGCGCCTACACGCCGCGCGATCAGAAGGCGGTGCGCACCGCGGCCGAGACGTTCGTGGCCAACAGTAAGCTCAACGTCGCCAAGGTCATCGGCGAGCTCTCCGTCGGCGAGGCGCTGGTGTCGACGCTGCAGGACAAGGGCGTGCCGATGCCGGTGGAGCGGACGATCATCTGTCCGCCGCGCTGCCGGATGGGCGCGATCACGCCCGAGGAGCGCGCGACGGTGCGCTCGCGGAGCCCGATCGGCGGCAAGTACGATACCCGCGTGAATCGCGAGTCGGCCTACGAGATCCTGAGCCGGCGGAGCGTGTCGGTCGACGCGCCGCCGGCCCGGCCGGCCGAGGTGCCCGCGCGCGACGAAGCGCCTTCACAGGCGCCTTCACGCGGTAGGGCGACGGAGCGCCAGGCGCCCGAGAAGGAAGAGTCCACCATCGGTGGACAGGTCAGCGACATTCTCTGGGGAACCCAGCGCCGCCAGGGCATGGTGGAAGCAATGGCCAAGCAGGCGGCCCGCACTGTCGGCAGCCAGATCGGACGACAGATCCTGCGCGGCGTTCTCGGCGGGATCCTCGGCGGCTCCCGGCGATAGATCGACCCAAAACACAAGAACAAGGAACAGGATGTAGTGATGAAACACAGCTGGATCATCTCGACGTGCTCACTGGCGCTGATCCTCGGCGCGTGCTCGTCCGCGCCGCCGAAGCCGGCAGGCGTGCTGGTCGTCGAGGACGAAAATCGAGTGCGTGGCTGCCGGCCGCTCGGCACGGTTTCTGATGACGCGCTCGACGATCTGCAGAAAAAGGCCTCGCGGCTCGGCGGCAACGTCGCGCTGATGACGCCGCAGCGGAAGAGCAAGGGCGGCTACTTCGGCCTTCAGGAGTACATGACCGCCGACGTCTATCTCTGCGAGACGACCGGCGCCGGCACCATGCCCACGCGGTGAGGATCACGGTCTGCGAGCTGCCCGACGAGACCGCGCGTCGGGAGGCGGCGTGGGCCGATCTAGTCGGCTATCTCCGCGCGGCTCCCACGGACGTCGTGGTGCTGCCGGAGATGCCGTTCTGCGAGTGGGAGATGTTCAGGAAGCGCCAGGTCGATCCCGTGGCCTGGCGCGCGGCCGTCGTGGCCCACGACGAGATGCTGGCGCGGCTCGGCGAGCTCGAGGCTCGCGTGGTTCTCGCCTCACGGCCGGTCGAGTCGCGCGGCAAGCGCCTGAACCAGGGCTTCGCATGGACGCGCGAAGGCGGGTATCGCGGCGCGCGCGCCAAGTATTACCTGCCCGAGGAGCCCGACGGGTGGGAGGCCAGCTGGTTCGACCGCGGCGACCGTGAATTCCCGCTGGAGACCACGACCGGAATGAAGGTCGGGTTCCAGCTCTGCACCGAGCTCTTGTTCAGTCAGGCCGCATGGGAGATCGGTCACCGCGGCGGCCAGCTCATCGCCGCGCCGCGGGCGACCGGCGGCCACCGGCGCTGGCCGATGGCCGCGTGCCTCGCGGCGATCATGGCCGGCTGCTTCGTGGCCTCCACCAATCGCCGCTCGTACGACAACGACGCCTTCGCCGGCCGCAGCTGGCTCGTCTCCCCCGAGGGCGAGATCATGCTCGAGACCAGCGCGGCGTCGCCGTTTCTCACCGCCGAGGTCGACCTCAGCGCCGTCGAGCGCGCGAAGCAGACCTACCCGCGCAACATCCCGCTTCCTGAGCCAGGCTGCTGAAAAAGGCCCATCTGCTTCGTTGACGCCCTCGTCGGCACGCTCACCGTACTCGAAGTACGGCTCGCGTGCCGCCTTCGGGCGTCGCCTCGCATCTGGGCCTTTTTGAGATACCGTCAGCTCGGTCACGTGATGTTTTCATGGCGCGCGCATCGTGACGAGGGGGACGAAGGGCCGACGATGTTTGGCCACGGCGTAGATCGCGACGAGCGGTTTTCGCATGGCCGCCATGAGCGCAACCTGCGGGAGTTTGCCGCGAGCGCGTAGCCGCTCGTAATAGGCGCGGAGCCAAGGATTGCAGCGGACGGCGACCAGCGTCGGCATCCAGAGCGCGGCCCGCAGCTTGGCGTGTCCACAGCGCGCGAGGCCGGCGCGATCCCAGTTCTGCTTGCCGGAGTGCCGCAAGCCGGGAATGGCTCCAACGTAGGCGGTGAGCGCACCGGCGCTGCGGAACTTCGCAGGGTCACCGAGTTCCGCGACGAGTCTTGCGGCGGTCTGGGGACCGATGCCGTCGCCCACGTGGTGCTTCGTCAGCAGCTGTTCGATGTCGCGCTCGATCTCGGCGAGCCGACGCCGCAGCAAGTCCAGATCTTCACAGAAGAAGCGGACCTGACGCGCGTAGACCTCGGTGTGATGCTGC